>Ga0308157_10001879_pt1 | contig 38846 bp, 35 predicted proteins | sample PhyBR1_FD_201035 | JGI IMG/M metagenome (GOLD analysis project Ga0308157, IMG submission 201035) | Phyllosphere microbial communities from UC Gill Tract Community Farm, Albany, California, United States - DLSLB.R1 | ecosystem: Host-associated > Plants > Phyllosphere > Unclassified | place: USA... | reverse complement strand
TTTGAGCTCTTTATCGTCGATGATGCGGCCCGCTTCCAGGTCGATCAGGAACATCTTGCCCGGCTGCAGGCGCCATTTCTGGATGATCTTCGACTCGGGAATCGGCAGCACGCCCGATTCCGAGGCCATCACCACCAGGTCGTCGTCGGTGACGATGTAGCGGGCCGGACGCAGGCCGTTGCGGTCCAGCGTGCCGCCGATGTAGCGGCCGTCGGTGAAGGCCATGGCGGCCGGGCCGTCCCATGGTTCCATCATGGCGGCGTGATATTCGTAGAACGCGCGGCGATTGTCGTCCATCGTGCCGTGATTTTCCCAGGCTTCCGGGATCATCATCATCATCGCCTGGGCGATCGGATAGCCTGCCATCAGCAGCAGTTCCAGCGCGTTGTCGAAGCAGGCGGTGTCCGACTGGCCTTCGTAGATCAGCGGGAACAGCTTGTGCAGGTCGTCGCCCAGCACGGCGGATTTCATCACGCCTTCACGGGCGCGCATCCAGTTGAAGTTGCCTTTGACGGTGTTGATCTCGCCGTTGTGGGCGATCAGGCGGTACGGGTGGGCCAGCGGCCATTCCGGGAAGGTGTTGGTCGAGAAACGCTGGTGGACCAGCGCCAACGCCGAGACGCAACGCGCATCCTGCAGGTCCTTGTAGTACACGCCGACCTGGTCCGCCAGCAGCAGGCCCTTGTAGACGATGGTACGGGCCGACAGCGAGGCCACGAAGAATTCTTTGCCGTGGATCAGCTTCAACGCCTGGATCGCGTGGCCGGACGATTTGCGGATCACGTACAGCTTGCGTTCCAGCGCATCGGTCACCATGATGTCGGCGCCGCGGCCGATGAAGATCTGGCGGATCACCGGTTCTTTGGCGCGCACGGTCGGGGACATCGGCATCTCGCAGTCGACCGGCACGTTGCGCCAGCCCAGCACGACTTGGCCTTCGGCGCGCACGGCACGCTCGATTTCCTGTTCGCAAGCGATGCGGGAGGCGTTTTCCTTCGGCAGGAACACCATGCCGACGCCGTACTCGCCTGGCGGCGGCAGTTCCACGCCCTGCTTGGCCATCTCGTCGCGATAGTACTGGTCGGGAATCTGGATCAGGATACCGGCGCCATCGCCCATCAGCGCGTCGGCGCCCACGGCGCCCCGGTGATCGAGGTTTTTCAGGATCAACAGACCCTGTTCCACAATGGAGTGGCTCTTGTTGCCTTTGATGTGGGCGACAAAACCGACGCCGCAGGCATCGTGTTCATTGGACGGATCGTACAGACCTTGGGCTTTCATGGGCTCTCCACTGCAATTTTGACTAACGAAAAGCTAGAGTAGTGCAATGCAGCGTAAACTTCAACAATAACAATTAGGGTCGGAGTCGAATTAATTTTTTCCAAGTCGCTGTAAATTTTAATTAGGGACAGAGTTATGCCAGCTTTAAAAAAACCGTGGGATCTGGCAATTCCCACGGTTTTGGCTAGCTGTTCAGGCCAGATCAGGCTTGATTTTGAACGGCCTGCCGCGCTTGGCCGGCAATACCTGGCGCTTGACCTTGTGCTGCAGCGCCGTCTTGAATTGCTCCGTGCCCAACGGCCAGCCCTTGAGCAGCGCCTTGCTGATGAGGGTGATCTCGTCCTCGCTCAAGGCCGGCTCGGCCAGCGCGATGTAGGCCGCCTCGCGCTGGAACGGCGTGTTGCCCAGTTCCCAGAACTTCGGATGGTCGACGATCAGGCCGTCGGAACGCAGGCCTGCGTGGTGCGGATAGCTGGACCACGGATAATCCTCGGCCCGTCCCACCATGCCGTTGCGCACCGGGTTGAACTCGATATAACGGCTGCACGACATGAAGTATTGCTCGGCGTCGATGAGCGAGGTTTTGTAGCGTCCGTTCCACAAAGTGCCGCTGCGGCCGTATTTTTGGTTGAAATAGGGCACGTAGTAGCGGCCTATCCACTGCATCATCTGGCCCAGGCCGTCCGCGTCGGCCGGCGTGACCAGCAAATGCAGGTGATCCGGCATCAAAACATAGGCGTGCACCGCCACTTTGTAGTTCTTGGCGGCGGTGCGCAGCCAGCCCAGGAAGGCCTGGTAATCCTCGGTCTCGCGGAAGATCGGTTGGTTGTTGTTGCCGGTCTGGATAACGTGATGCGGCTGGCCGGGGACGATCAAGCGGGGTAGACGTGCCATAAATTTCAGCAAAAGGAATCGGAAACACCGATTCTACACCACTCTGTCCCCGATTAATCAGGCACCCAGCAAAATCGGCCTGACTCTGTCCCTGTTTTTTGGCCCAGGGCCGGAAAGCTGGAACACGCTGACCACGCGGGCCAGCGCCCCGCTCTGGTCCTGCAATGCGGCGGAGGCCGCCGCCGCCTCCTCGACCAGCGCCGCGTTCTGCTGCGTCACCTGGTCCATCTGCGCGATGGCGCGGTTGATCTGCTCGATGCCGTTGGTCTGCTCGGCGCTGGCGGCGGTGATGTCGCCGATGATGTCGGTCACCCGCCGCACGTTGACGACGATTTCCCGCATCGTGCTGCCGGCCTGGGCCACCAGGCGCGCGCCGCTTTCCACCTTGTCGACCGAGTTGTTGATCAATTCCTTGATTTCCTTGGCCGCGCTGGCGCTGCGCTGGGCCAGGTTGCGCACCTCGCTTGCCACCACGGCAAAGCCACGGCCCTGGTCGCCGGCACGGGCCGCCTCCACCGCCGCGTTCAAGGCCAGGATGTTGGTCTGGAAGGCGATGCCGTCGATGACGGCGATGATGTCGACGATCTTGTGCGCCGACGAGCTGATCTCGCTCATGGTGTCGACCACCTCGTCGACCACGGTGCCGCCCTTGACCGCCACTTCCGAGGCCGACAGCGCCAGCGTATGCGCCTGGCGCGAGTTGTCGCCGTTCTGCTTGACGGTGGCGGTCAGCTCCTCCATCGACGAGGCGGTCTGCTGCAGCGAACTGGCCTGCTGTTCGGTGCGGGCCGACAGGTCGAGGTTGCCGTTGGCGATCTGGCCCGAGGCGGTGGCGATGGTGTCGGTGCCGCTGCGGACCTGGCCGACGATGTTGATCAGGCTGGCGTTCATGTCCTTCAGCGCCTGCAGCAGCACGCCGGTCTCGTCCTTGCTGCGGACGTCGATCTTGCTGCTCAGGTCGCCCGCCGCGACGGTCTGCGCCACGCGCACCGCCTTGTGGATGGGGTCGGTAATCGAGTGGCCGATCATGTAGGCGAACCAGGCGCCCAGCACCAGCGCGCCGGCCGTCAGCGCCAGCAGGAAGCGCTGGCCGGAGTGGTATTGCTGCTGCACGTCCGCCGCCAGTGCGCGGCCGACGCCGGCCTCGTAGTCGCCGATCTTGTGCACGCTGTCCAGGTAGGCGTTGAATTGGGCTTCCAATTTGCTGTCGGCCAGGGCGCGGGCGCCGGCGATGTCGCCGCTCTTCTTGAGCTTGAACAAGAGATCGCGGCTGGCCGCGTAACCCTTGCGCACCGACGCCACCGATTCCAGCAAGGCTTTTTCCTCGGTGCTGGTCAGCAGGGGTTCGAGTTGTTTCTGGATGGCGTTGACGCGCGCGCGGGTGGCGGCTGCCTTCTCGGCAAGCGCCGGGGATTCGGCGGTTTCGGTATTGCGGGCGAAGGCCAGCACGCTGACGCCGCTGATGCTGATCTGGTTGTGCCATTCGGCGGTCAGGCGCTCCTTGACGCTGGCGCTGCCGACCATCTCTTCGGTCAGGTCGCCCACCGCCTGAAGGCGCCACATGCCGGCCATGGCCATGCCGACGATGAGCAACATCACCAGGCCGAATCCGCCGGCCAGGCGCATCCCAATTTTCCAATCGCTGTAGCGCATTACAATTCTCCCCAGTTTTTTTGAAGGTGGAAAATTCATGCTACGACAAAGCTGCACTTAGGAAACTCACAGATTTCCACAGTACAGAAATACTATTGAGTTCGACTCAAGATAAGTTGAAGCTGGCGGAGAGGCTGTAGCCCTCGCCATAGGCGCTGCGCAGAGGCAAGTCTTGGCCAAGGCCGGTGCGGGCTTTTTTGCGTAAACGATACACCAGCATGTCGACCCGGCGGCCGGCGTCCGGATCGTCGCCGCCGATGCCGGCCACGATGACCTGGCGCGGCACGGGACGGGTGTTAATCGTCAGCAAATGAAGGAAATTGCATTCTTTTTCGGTCAGCGTGATCGCCATGCCTTGCAGCTCCAGCTGGCGGGCGCTGACGCGCAGCGTCCACTTGCTGGGCGCCGGGACGGTTTCCTGCGGGCCGACGCGGCGGTCCAGCGCCTCGATGTGCGCGGCCAGTTCCGGAAATTTGATCGGCTTGGTCAGGTAGTGGTCGGCGCCCAGGCGCAGACCGAGGATGCGGTTGTCGAAAGCCACGCGGCCGGTCAGCACCAGCAGGCCGATCTGCGGATACAGCTGGCGCATCCTGGGTATCACATTGAAACCGTCTTCGTCCGGCAGGCCCAGATCGAGCACCACCACGCCGACATTGCCCTGGCTCAGGGCGGACCACATTTCGCTGGCGTTGTTGGTGATGTGTACTTCGTGTTCAAGCTCAGTCAAGAACTCTGCCATTTCCTCGGCATAGTCCAGATTGTCTTCCACGATAAGTATTTGCGTCATTGATGCGCCATTCGATCGATTATTGAGCGACAGTGCTCAGTCCTGCCCTACTGCTTCAGCTTGCGTCCAAGGAATTATCACTGCTGCCACCCGACCGCGCAAGGCTTTTCCCGGCAGCGGGCCCAACCGGCAACCAAATCCGAAATTCCGCGCCGCTTTCAGAAACATTTGTTGCAGTCACCGTGCCGCCGTGGACGTCCACCACCGCGCGCGCCATGTACAGGCCCAGGCCCGATCCGGCGACGCCGACAGCATTGCTGCCGCGGAAGGATTTGTCGAACACATGCGCCAGTTCGGCCGCCGGCACGCCGGCCCCGTGATCGCGCACAAGGAACTCGACGCCGCCCTCGCTTGCCATTTTGCCTATCAATTCTATCGGAGTATTGGCACTTGTGTACTTAATTGCATTGTCCAGCAAGATTTCCAGACATAAGCGCATGCCGGCGGGGTCGCAACGCATCCATTGCGGCAGCGCATCGGTACGCACGCTGACCGCGTCGCGCCGCCGCCGTGCCTGCTCGGCCACCGATTCCAGCAGCGTGGCGGGCGAGATTTCGTTGGGCTGGCGCTCACGGCCGATGCTGGCCATGCGCTCGGGCGACAGGTACTCGTCCAGCATGGCCAGCATGCGGTCCACCGCGGTCTGGATCTTGCGGTAGCGCTTGCGGGTGGCTTCGTCGTGGTGGGCGCCGGTCATTTCCAGGCGCTGCACAGCGCCATCGATGGTCGACAGCGGCGTGCGGAATTCGTGCGACAGCATGGAGGCGAATTTCTTCTGCTGCGCCGCCAACTCGCGCCGCGCGCTCAGGTCGCGCACGATGCCGACCACCGAAACGGCGGCGCCGTGCTCGTCGAGGATCAGCGTCGATTCGATTTCCACCGGCAACAGGCGGCCGTCCGCGTGGGGCAGCTCGGTTTCGCGCAGCAGGCGAAGACGGCTCAGGTCGCCGTTGGCGTGGCGCGCCATCCGGGCCGGCAACTGCTGCAACAGCCCGGCGGCCAGCGCCTGCGCGGACTCCAGCGTATAGCCGAACTGCCGCTCGGCAGCCGGACTGAGCCACGTCAGGCGCAGGCTGGCGCAGTCGGCCATCCAGCTGACCTCGGCGCTATGCTGGAGCAGCAGGCGGTAGCGCTCCGCTTCCGCCTGCGACTGGCGCAGCGCCGCTTGCAGTTCGGTGACGGTCGCCACTTATTCCGCCAGCGGGGCGAAGATCTGCTGCAAATCTTCCTGGGTGAGCGCCATCTTCTGCGACTCGCCTTCGGCCAGGATGGATTGCGCCAGATCGGATTTCTTCTGCTGCAGCAGCTGGATTTTTTCCTCCAGCGTGCCCTTGGCGATCAGCTTGTAGACGAACACCGGCTTGTCCTGGCCGATGCGCCAGGCGCGGTCGGTGGCCTGGTTTTCCGCCGCCGGATTCCACCACGGATCGTAGTGGATCACGGTGTCGGCCGCGGTCAGGTTCAGGCCGACGCCGCCCGCCTTCAGGCTGATCAGGAAGATCGGCACCGCGCCCTGCTGGAACGCCGCCACTTGCGCGCTGCGGTCCTTGGTCTCGCCGGTCAGCAAGGCATACGGGATATCGCGCGCTTCCAGTTCCTCCTCGATCAGCTCGAGCATGCTGGTGAACTGCGAGAACACCAGGATCTTGCGGTTTTCCTCCAGCAGGTCCTCGACCATCTGCATCAGGTCGAGCAGCTTGGCCGAGCCGGCCGTCTGCTTCTTCGACGGCAGCGACTTGACCAGGCGCGGATCGCAGCACACCTGGCGCAGCTTCAGCAGCGCCTCCAGGATCACGATCTGGCTGCGCGCCACGCCCTTGCGGTCGATCTCCTCGCGCACCTTCTGGTCCATGGCCAGGCGCACCGTCTCGTACAGGTCGCGCTGGGCGCCGGTCAGCTCGACCTTGCGCACCATCTCGGTCTTCGGCGGCAGTTCCTTGGCCACATTGTCCTTGGTCCGGCGCAGCAGGAAGGGCTTGATGCGGCGGTTCAGCAGCGCGCGCCGCAGCGGGTCGTCCTGGCGCTCGATCGGGTGGCGGAACACGGTGTTGAAACCCTTCTCGTCGCCGAGCAGGCCCGGCAGCAGGAAGTGGAATTGCGACCACAGCTCGCCCAGGTGGTTTTCCAGCGGCGTGCCGGACAGGCACAGCCGATGGCGCGCGCGCAACAGTCCGGCGCTTTGCGCGGCCTTGCTGCGGGTGTTCTTGATGTAGTGCGATTCGTCCAGGATGACCAGGTGGAAATCATGCTCGCGCAGTTTTTCCTCGTCGCGCGGCAGCAGCGCGTAGGTGGTCAGCACCAGGTCGGCTTCCTCGATCTGGTCGAACTGGCCCATGCGGTCCTTGCCTTGCAACAGCAGCACGCGCAGGCCGGGGGCGAAGCGGGCCGCCTCCTCCTGCCAGTTGCCCATCAGGCTGGTCGGGGCGATCACCAGCGCCGGCGCGGTCAGGCGGCCGGCTTCCTTCTCGACCAGGATGTGGGCCAGCGTCTGCACGGTCTTGCCCAGGCCCATGTCATCGGCCAGGATGCCGGCGAAGCCGTATTCGCGCAGGAACTGCATCCACGACAAGCCGTCGGTCTGGTAATCGCGCAGCGTGGCCTGCAGGCCGGCCGGCGTGGCGATACGCTTGACGGCGCCGAACTGGTTCAGGCGGGCACCCATTTCGCGCAGCTCGGCGCCGCCGGTCCAGTTCAGCTCGACGTTGCGGGCCAGGTCGTCCAGGCGCGCCGCGTCCAGCGTGGCCATGCGCAGCGAGGTCTTGATCTTGTCGTTGAAGTACAGCTCGCCCAGCGTGTTGAGGATGGGCTTGACGCGCCCCCACGGCAGCGCGACACGGCTGCCGTCGGGCAGCACGGCCAGCATCTGGTCCTCGTCGCCGTGCTGGGCGATGGTCTTCGGGTTGAAGTCGTTCGGCGCGCTGCGGATCATCTGCACCAGCACCGGCAGCAGCGGCACGCGGTCCTGCTCGACCATGATGCCCAGTTCCAGCTCGAACCAGGCGTGGCCGCCGTCGGCCGGATCTTCCACCACATCGGCATACCAGTCGCCCACCTCGGTCACGTCGTAGCGGTACTTGACGGTTTTCTCGACCTTCCAGCCGGCTTGCTTGAGCGCGTCGATGCCGTCGCGGGCAAAGCGTATCCATTCGGCCTGGCTGGGCAGCAACAGCCCGCCCTTGACGCTGCTCAACGGCAGTGCGACCGGCGGGTGGAAGTGGCGTTCGGTCAGCAGCGACAGGGCCAGCTCCTCGGCGGCGCTGTCGCGCTGGATGATTTCGGTCACTTCGCCCTTCTGGCGCACCACGCGCTGCGACGGGTCGAAGGAGACGCGCTCGCCGTCGTAGTCGAAGGACAGCACGCCGAAGTCGTGCCAGCGCTGCAGCGAGCCGTCGGCCAGCATGGCCGCGTCCAGTGTCAGCACCGGGCGCGGCTTGACGTCGTCGCGCACCCGCTGCGGCAGCGGCTGCGGCAGCGGCATCAGCTGTTGCAGACCGTGGGCCAGCAGCAGCTGCGACACGCGCATCTTGTCGTTATTGGTCAGCAGCGGGGCTTGCGCCACCAGCGCCTGCAGGTCGGCCAGCGGGATCGCGGCGCCGCCCTGGTTCAGCTGCAGCACGCCGCAGGAAAGATTGTCGATGTACCACGGCGGATCGGTCGGCAGCATGTAGTCGACCTGGTCGGCGCCGACATGCTTGGCGTTCGGCGGCGCCTGCACCTGCCAGCCCAGCCGCAAACCCTTGCCCTCTTCGCGCCAGGCCAGGTTGGCCTCGCGCATCACGCCGCCCTTGAGCGGGTAGACCAGGCCGTTGCCGACGTCGGCCCAGGAGTTTGCCCAAAGCAACTTGTCCTGTTCGGCCAGCATGTTGAGCAGGGCCGCGCCGATCTTGCCGCGCGGTTCGGTGGCGGAGCCGGTCTGGGAATTCTGTCCGCTGCGCATTGCAACAAAGAAACGGATCAAGTCCTCGTCGCCGGGCGCGAGGAAGCTCGGCGGGGCCGACAGCAGCGAAAATATCTCGCTCACCGGGCTGGCCGCGGCGACGTCGCCGTTCGAGCGCAGCCGCGCCTTGTACAGGCACAGCGCCACATGGCGGCCGCCGCTGGTGGGCGCCATCACATAGATCAGCTTGTATTGGGTCTGCTGCTTGGGATCGTTATCGACCGGCGGCGCGTTCAGCTTGGCTTTTGGATGCGCTGCGGCATCCACACGCTGCAGCCAAGTGGCTACGGCGTACGACAATTGATTCGCGGGCGGCGCAGGGCGTACGGGGGCTGCCGGGGCAGCTGGGACATCGGTGGCGTCGTCGCGGGTAAAATCCATAGGTCGCATTGTTGGTCAGCATGGTTCAAAAACGGCAACAGGCGATATTATCCGCCATACACGCCTTCGTGTTTGCGGATTCTTCAAAAACCCGCAGATAAACGTGTTACTTCGGCCGCCCACAGTCCGTTTGGACTGTCAAGACTGGCGCATTCGCGCCGATTGCGTATCATTCCGGGCTTGACTGCTTAGGAATCGCCCACATGTTGCCTTCAATCGAACAACGTCTTGCCCTGGAACTGACTTGCAAACCGGTGCAGGTCGCCGCCGCCATCGCCCTGCTGGACGAAGGCGCCACGGTGCCCTTCATCGCCCGCTACCGGAAAGAAGCCACCGGCGGCCTGGACGACATTCAATTGCGTCTGCTCGAAGAGCGGCTGCGCTACCTGCGCGAGCTGGAAGACCGCCGTGCCGCCATCGTGGCATCGATCACCGAGCAGAATAAAATGACGCCCGAACTGTTAGATGCAGTCATGCATGCAGAAGACAAGACCCGTCTTGAAGACTTATATCTGCCCTACAAGCAAAAACGCCGCACCAAGGCGCAAATCGCCATCGAAGCGGGCCTGGCGCCGCTGGCCGACGGCCTGCTGGCCAATCCGGACCTGAACCCGGAGATGGAAGCCAACAAATACCTGCGCGACGCCTTCACCACCGCCGAGGGCAACAATCCGGGCGTGGCCGACATCAAGGCGGCGCTGGACGGCGCCCGCCAGATCCTGATGGAACGCTTTGCCGAAGACGCCACCCTGCTGCAATCCCTGCGCGAATATGTGCAAGAGCATGGCATTGTGGAGTCCAAGGTTATTGAAGGAAAGCAAGACGAGGGCGAAAAGTTCGCGGATTACTTCGATTATTCCGAAACCATAGCCACGGTGCCGTCGCACCGCGCGCTGGCCTTGCTGCGCGGCCGCCGCGAAGGCATCCTCGACGTCACGCTGCGGCTGGACACCGAGGCCGAGAAACCAAAGTGGGACGCGCCGCACAATCCGTGCGAAGGCCGCATCGCCGCCCGTTTCGGCATCAAGAACCAGGGCCGTCCGGCCGACAAGTGGCTGAGCGACACGGCCCGCTGGACCTGGCGCGTGAAGAGCTTCATGCACCTGGAAACCGAGCTGATGGGCGCGCTGCGCGAGCGTTCCGAGCAGGACGCGATCAACGTCTTCGCCACCAACCTGAAGGCGCTGCTGCTGGCCGCGCCGGCCGGCCAGCGCGCCACCATGGGCCTGGATCCGGGCCTGCGCACCGGCGTCAAGGTGGCGGTGGTGGACGCCACCGGCAAGGTGGTCGATACCGCCGTGATCTACCCGCACCAGCCGAAGAACGACTGGGACGGCTCGCTGCACACACTGGGCAAGCTGGCGGCCAAGCACAATGTATCGCTGATTTCGATCGGCAACGGCACCGCCTCGCGCGAGACCGACAAGCTGGCGCAGGACCTGATCAAGCGCTTCCCCGAGCAAAAAATGAGCAAGATCGTCGTCTCGGAGGCGGGCGCGTCGGTGTACTCGGCGTCGGAGTTCGCCTCGCGCGAATTGCCGGACATGGACGTGTCGCTGCGCGGCGCGGTGTCGATCGCCCGCCGCCTGCAGGATCCGCTGGCCGAGCTGGTCAAGATCGATCCGAAATCGATCGGCGTCGGCCAGTACCAGCACGACGTCTCGCAGACCCAGCTGGCCCGCTCGCTGGACGCGGTGGTCGAGGATTGCGTGAACGCGGTCGGCGTGGACGTCAACACCGCCTCGGCGCCGCTGCTGGCGCGGGTGTCGGGCCTGTCGGCCTCGGTGGCGCAGGCCATCGTTTCCTACCGCGACGTCAAGGGCGCGTTCACCTCGCGCGCGGCGCTCAAATCGGTGCCGCGCCTGGGCGACAAGACCTTCGAACAGGCGGCCGGCTTCCTGCGCGTGATGGGCGGCGAGAACCCGCTGGACGCCTCGGCGGTGCACCCGGAATCGTATCCGCTGGTGGAGAAAATCCTCGGCGACATCAAGAAGGACATCAAGGCCGTGATCGGCGAAACCGCGCTGATCAAGACGCTCAACCCGGCCAAGTACGCCGACGACAAGTTCGGCGTGCCGACCATCTCGGATATTTTGAAGGAGCTGGAGAAGCCGGGCCGCGATCCGCGTCCCGAGTTCACCACCGCCACCTTCAAGGAAGGCGTGGAAGAGATCCGCGACCTGCGCCCGGACATGATCCTGGAAGGCGTGGTCACCAACGTGGCCGCGTTCGGCGCGTTTGTCGACATCGGCGTGCACCAGGACGGGCTGGTGCACATCTCGGCCTTGTCGAACACCTTCGTCAAGGATCCGCACACGGTGGTCAAGGCCGGCCAGGTGGTCAAGGTCAAGGTGCTGGAGGTGGACGAGAAGCGCAAGCGCATCGCCCTGACCATGCGCCTGACCGACAGCGCGCCGCAAGCCGGTTCGCAGCCGCAGCAGCGCGGCGACCGCAACGACCGCAAGAGCATGGGCCAGCACCAGAAGCAAGCCGCCAGGTCCGAGCCGATCGGCGGCAGCATGGCGGCCGCCTTCGCCAAGCTGCGCGGCTGATCTAGCTGAGGGCGGCGATACGCCGCCCCAGCTTGAACGCGCCATAAACGCACAGCGCGCCCGTGGCCATGCAAAGTACTCCCACCGCAACCTGTGTGGGCGAAGTTCCCCATAGGCGCCAGTCCCGGGCATTAAAGAGCACCAATACCGCCATCAACGCAAATGGCACCAGAGCGCGCCAGTATTTTCGCCGTTTGTCCGCGTTGTCGGTGAACAGTTCCGGCATCGGCTGGCCGGCCGTGATGGTGTGGCGCCAGCAATGCCAGCCGCCGGACAGTACCGCCACATATTCCCAGCCCGCATCGCTCAACAAGCGTTGGTAGGCCGGATCGAAACTGTCGCCGCGCGTTTCCAAGCGATACGCGACATCCGCCGGCTCACCCTGCTCGAAAACATGCATGCCGAATTCGTTCACCGAACGTAGATGCAGGCCCTGCGACGCCATGCGTTGCAACCATGCCTCGCATTGCTCGTCCTGCCACACCAGCCACAGCTTGTACTTCCTCACCAGGGTTTTCGTGTTCATGCCGCCTCCTCAAGATGCGCTCAGCAACGCGCGGGCGTTGCCGACCATGACTTCCAGCCGGCGCACCTGCTCGGCCAGCACCTTCCGTCCCAACTCCGTCAGCGCGTAGACCTTGCGCCGTTCCTCTTCCGCCACCTTGACGATCAACGCCTGCTTTTCCAGCGTGCCGAACACGCCGTACAAGGTGCCCGGCCCCAGCGTGACGCTGCCGCCGCTCATCGTTTCCACCTTCTGCATGATGGCGTAGCCGTGCAGCGGCTCGTTCAGCGCGAGCATCACGTAAAACGTGGCCTCGGACAGCGGCAGATACTTCGAGTAATGAATATCGCCCATCGCGCTCCTCTGTATCGTTAAACGGTATATCGATAGTCGATATATCGATAGACGCTATACTACCAATGATTTTCGCCGTGTCAACCACGCGGCGGCCGCATTTCTTATAAAATGACGGCATCTAATTACATCTTTTCACTGAGGCAGCTATGAGCGACGTACAAACCTGGATCAAAGAAACCGTGACCAACACCCCGGTGGTGCTGTTCATGAAGGGCACCGCCCAGTTCCCGCAATGCGGCTTCTCCGGCCGCGCCATCCAGATCCTGAAAGCTTGCGGCGTTGAGAACATTGCAACCGTGAACGTGCTGGAAGATCCTGAAGTCCGCCAGGGCATCAAGGATTACTCGAACTGGCCAACCATTCCCCAGCTGTACATCAAGGGCGAATTCATCGGCGGTTCGGACATCATGAACGAAATGTTCGAGTCGGGCGAGCTGAAGGCCCTGCTGGATGCCTGATCGTCCGCGGCGGATTATTATCGCCATCACCGGCGCCACCGGCGCGGTGTATGGCGTGCGTCTGCTGCAACAGTTGCAACACACCGCAGGCGTCGAGACGCATCTGATCGTCTCGGACGCCGCGGTCCTCACGCTGCACCAGGAAACCGGCTTGCAGCGGCGCGAGGTCGAGGCGCTGGCCCACGTGGTGCACAAGGTGCGCGACGTCGGCGCGGCCATCGCCAGCGGTTCTTTCCAATCGGATGGGATGATCATCGCGCCGTGCTCGATGAAGACGCTGGCGTCGGTGGCGCATGGCCTGTCGGACAACCTGGTCGCGCGCGCGGCCGACGTGGTGCTCAAAGAGCGCCGCCGGCTGGTGCTGATGGTGAGGGAAACGCCGTTCAACCTGGCGCATCTGCGCAATATGACGGCGGTGACGGAAATGGGCGGGATCATCTTCCCGCCGCTGCCCAGCTTTTACCACAACCCGCAAAGCATTGCGGAGATAGTCGACCACACGGTGGGCCGGGTGCTGGATTTGTTCAGCATCGAGCACACGCTGGCCCCGCGCTGGAACGGCATGAAGCCCGCCAGCGAACCGAACTAACCCGCCCGTACCGCGCTAGCGTTTATCGAACTGCGAACCGCTGGCCTTCTTCAGATCCCGTGCTTCCTCGACCATGCGACGGTGGGCGATACGCTTGCGCATCACCTCCGCGTGCTGGGCGGCGGTCATCGGGGGGGCGGTCATCAAATCTTTTAGCTGCGCGACGTTGCTGTAGTTACTTTTCATAAGACGGCTCAAAAGCTAGGCTCCCGAAGTAAATGCTGCGGCTCAGCGGCGCTGATTACCTATTGTGCCTCAAAACCGTGTCGAAACTATGACAATTCGTAAAGCCCCTTAAAATAAAAAAGGCGCCCCCTTGGGGACGCCCATTCCGAACAAAAACTTGCTTTCCCGTGAAACTAGTTTCACATGGAAACAGTCCGGTCTTCAGCCACAAACGGTAAAAATAACTCCGTAGTAGTACATAAAATGACTACTTTTGGTAGTTGACACGCACCAACATGCGTATAAATTCGCGTGCAATCTGGCGATGATGCTCGTCCAGGCGTTGCAAATCCGCGATCAACTTGACGTCGGCCGACTCGAAGCGCGACAGGCCGTTGCCGCCGTCGCCAGCCGGCGCATCCGCCTCGGCGCCGCCAAAGCGCAGCCATTCGGCCGGCACGCCCAGCCATTGCGCGATCATGCGCAGCTTTTCCTGGGTCGGAATCGCCTCGCCTACCAGCCATTTGCGGGCGGCGTGGACGGTGATGGGCCGGCCATCGAAGCGGATGTTGAATTCCCGCGCCAACCGGGTCGGACTGTCGGGGGAGTAGTGGGCGTTTTTGAGAGCCTGTTGCAAGCGCTGGCTAAAGCTTTCGCGTTCATTGGAAGAATTCATAATTGCACTATTTCACGTTGCGTCATGAAAGTCAGTCTCTTGTTTTTAAGATCTGATTGTGACGTGATGGGATTTTATAATTAACACTTTATCCTCTGTAAGTGCAAGCGCCCTCAATAACAGGCGCCGAACTTTATTCGGTTTCCCGCTACGAAATGAGCCTGAGCCTCGGGGCCGTTTCCAGCGGAAATAGTGAAGTTATTACAATAACACTACTGCTAGTTTACGGCCAGACTTTCGACGCTACGCGACGCGGAAGCGTATGATGCCGTCCGCCCCTGTTTGACGGCGCACGATACCGTCGTGCCACAAATTGTGCAGATGGGCCAGCGCCTCGCCCAGCGCAAAGCTCAGCTGGTGGGCGTCCAGCGGCCGTTTGAACATCAGCGGCACGATGTCCGCCGCCGACTGCCAATCGCGGCAGGCGTCGACCACTTCGGCCAGCCGCTCGACGTGGTGCTGGCGCAACTGGGCGATGCGGGTGTGCAGGCCGCGGAATGGTTTGCCGTGCGAGGGCAACACCAATACATCATTCGGCAAGTCAACAAACTTGCTTAATGATTCCAAATACAGCGTCAGCGAGTTGGCTTCCGGCTCGACGGCGAAAACCGATACATTGGTGGATATGCGCGGCAGCACCATGTCGCCGGAAATCAGCACGTTCAATGCCGCGCAATACAGCGCCGCGTGCTCGGGGGAATGGCCGAAACCGGTGATCACCCGCCAGCGCCGCTCGCCGACAACAATCGACTGGCCATCCTGGATGCGGGTGTAGGCGGCCGGCACCGACGGCACCAGCGTCGGATAGTAGTTTTTCCGGCTGCCCATCTTTTCCAGCATCTCGGGGTCGCGCAGGCCGTGGCGCTGGAAGTGCGGCAGCGCGGCCAGCCCGTCCACGCCCGGCAGCGCGGCCGACATCATGCGCGCGAACCCGTACTCGCCGGTGGTGGTCCACAGCGGCGCGTCCCAGCGGCGGCATAGCCAGTCGGCCAGGCCGATGTGGTCGGGATGGCAATGGGTGGCGAACACCCGCCGCACCGGCAGGCCGTCCAGGCCGTTTTCGAAGATGGACTCCCAGGCGGCGCGGGTGGCATCGGCGGCCACGCCGCTGTCGACCACGCTCCAGCCCTCGCCATCGCGCAACAGCCAGAGGTTGATATGATCCAGCGCGAATGGCAGCGGCATGCGCAGCCAGCGCAGGCCCGGCGCGATCTCGCGCACGGCGCCGGTGGCCGGGATGGTGTCGCCCAGCGGATAGTCCAGTTGCGATTCGAGCGGGTTCATATTTTCTTCTTTCGGAAAGTCAGGCGCGCTACAATGTGCTTGACGTTGACGTAAACGGAAATTGTACGACTTTACCGCAAACCTAGAGATGCCCACCTATACCATCACCGAACTGGCCCGTGAATTCGACATCACGGCGCGCGCGATCCGCTTTTACGAAGACCAGGGCCTGCTGAGCCCGTCCCGCGAAGGCGCCGGCGGCCGCAACCGCGTCTACACGCCGCGCGACCGCACCCGCCTCAAGCTGACCCTGCGCGGCAAGCGCCTGGGCCTGTCGCTGTCGGAAATCAAGAGCCTGGTCGATATGTACGAATCGCCCAAGGATACCAGCGCCCAGATGAACCGCTTCCTGGGCGTGCTGGCGCAGCACCGCGAAACGCTGGAACAGCAGCGCGAGGACATCGAAATGTCGCTGGCGGAAATCACCGCCCACGAGGACGAATGCAAACGCCTGCTGGCCGCCATTGGCGAGGCCGTCATTCCCGCGCAGGCGGGAACCCATAGAACGCCGGCTTAGCCACTTCAGCATGGATTCCCGCCTGCGCGGGAAGTCATTTTTCCCAATGGGAGAAATGACGGCGCTGCTTTACGTTTACGTTAACGTCACACCGGCGTATTATTGACGCTTCCACCAAAACACAAGAATGAGGACGACATGCTCCATCTCCCAGGCCTGACCTTTGACCACGGCGAAGACATCGCCGCCCTGCGCGAAGCCGTGCAACAGTTCGCCGCCGCCGAAATCGCGCCGCGCGCCGCGGAAATCGACCGCAACGACCAGTTCCCGATGGACCTGTGGCGCAAGCTGGGCGAGCTGGGCGTGCTCGGCATCACCGTCGGCGAGGAATACGGCGGCGCCAACATGGGCTACCTGGCCCACATCGTGGCGATGGAAGAAATCTCGCGCGCGTCGGCCTCGGTCGGCCTGTCGTACGGCGCCCACTCGAACCTGTGCGTCAACCAGATCAAGCGCAACGGCACCGAAGAGCAAAAACAAAAATACCTGCCCAAGCTGATCTCCGGCGAACACGTGGGCGCCTTGGCGATGTCCGAGCCGAACGCCGGCTCCGACGTGGTCAGCATGAAGCTGCGCGCCGACTTCAAGGGCGACCGCTGGGTGCTGAACGGCACCAAGATGTGGATCACCAACGGCCCCGACGCCGACGTGCTGGTGGTCTACGCCAAGAACGACCTGGAAGCCGGCCCGAAAGGCATGACCGCCTTCCTGATCGAAAAAGGCTACAAGGGCTTCTCCGTGGCCCAGAAGCTCGACAAGCTGGGCATGCGCGGCTCGCACACCGGCGAGCTGGTGTTCGACAACTGCGAAGTGCCGGCCGAGAACGTGCTGGGCGGCCTGGGCAAGGGCGTCAACGTGCTGATGTCCGGCCTGGACTTCGAGCGCACCGTGCTGTCCGGCGGCCCGCTGGGCATCATGCAGGCGTGCATGGACGCGGTCGTTCCGTACATCCACGACCGCAAGCAATTCGGCCAGCCGATCGGCGAATTCCAGCTGATGCAGGGTAAGATTGCGGATATGTACTCGACCATGATGGCGTGCAAGGCATATGTGTACGCCGTCGGTCAGGCCTGCGACCGGGCCAAAACCCCGGAAGCGGTCCGCCAGTTGCGCAAGGATGCAGCGGGAGCCATTTTGTATAGCGCAGAAAAAGCGACCTGGATGGCCGGCGAGGCGATCCAGACGCTGGGCGGCAACGGCTACATCAACGAGTATCCGGTCGGCCGCCTGTGGCGCGACGCCAAGTTGTATGAGATTGGCGCCGGCACCAGCGAAATCCGCCGCATGCTGATCGGCCGCGAACTGTTCGCGGAAACCAAGTAGGGTCCGGTTAGTTGTCATTCCCGCGCACGCGGGAATCCATGCTGAGCTGGATGAGCCGGCGTCGTATGGGTTCCCGCCTGCGCGGGAACGACGGATAACCTGACCGCGAAAACTGTCCATGATCCAGGCTGCTTTCCCCAAACTGCTGCGCTCGCAGATCGCGTTCGACATCGCGCGCACCATCCGCGACGGCTTCGACAAGCACTACCGCCTGTTCCGGCTCACCAGCCAGCAGGCCAAGCAGCACTTCGAGCAGGGCGCCTGGCGCGTGGCGCAGCAGGCCGCGCGCGAACGCATCGGCTTCTACGACCGCCGCGTGCAGGAATGCGTGCAGATGCTGGAGGACGAGTACGACCCGGCCGAGCTGACCGATGAAGTGTGGCGCGAACTCAAGCTGCACTACATCGGCATGCTGTCCGACCACAAGCAGCCCGAGCTGGCCGAGACCTTCTTCAACTCGGTCTGCTGCAACATCCTGCACCGCCGCTACTTCCACAACGAGTTCATCTTCGTGCGCCCGGTGGTCTCCACCGAGTACATCGAAACCGAGGAAGTGGCGCCGACCTACCGCGTCTACTACCCAGGCACCGACGGCCTGCACTACACGCTCAAGCGCATCATCACCAACTTCCAGCTGGCCACGAAATTCGCCAACCTGTCGCGCGACGTGGCCCAGGTCGAAGGCCGGCTGCGCACGCTGTTCGGCGGCATCAAGCTGGAGCCGAACCACCAGATCCATGTGCTGTCGAGTCTGTTCTTCCGCAACAAGGGCGCCTACATCGTCGGCAAGGGCATCAACGGCAACAAGGAATATCCCTTCGTCGTGCCCATCCTGCACAACAAGCACGGCGAGCTGATACTCGACACGGTGCTGTTCGACCATGAACAGATCACGATCTTGTTCTCGTTCACGCGGGCCTACTTCCTGGTCGACATGGAAGTGCCGTCGGCCTACGTGCAGTTCCTGCGCACGCTGCTGCCGCGCAAGCCGCGCAGCGAGATCTACACGATCCTCGGCCTGCAAAAACAGGGCAAGACGCTGTTCTACCGCGACTACCTGCAGCACCTCAAGCATTCGTCCGACCTGTTCGACATCGCGCCCGGCATCCGCGGCCTGGTGATGCTGGTGTTCGCGCTGCCGTCGTTCCCGTATGTGTTCAAGGTCATCAAGGATTTCTTCCCGGCGCCCAAGGAAACCTCGCGCGCGCTGATCAAGGAAAAATACCTGCTGGTGAAGCATCACGACCGCGTCGGCCGCATGGCCGACACGCTGGAATATTCCAACGTCGCCTTCCCGCGCCACCGCTTCAGCGAAGAGCTGATCGCCGAGCTCAAGCATTTCGTGCCGTCGCTGCTGGAGGAAGAGGGCGACCAGCTCGTCATCAAGCACCTGTACATCGAGCGCCGCATGGTGCCGCTGAACATGTGGCTGACCAACGCCGAGAAGGACAACGACGACGTGCAGATCGAGCACGGCGTGCTGGAGTACGGCAACGCCATCAAGGAACTGGTGGCCGCCAACATCTTCCCCGGCGATATGCTGTACAAGAACTTCGGTGTCACGCGCCACCAGCGCGTAGTATTCTACGATTACGACGAAATCGAATACATCACCGACTGCAATTTCCGCGTGATCCCGGAAGCGCGGACAGAGGAGGAGGAAATGGCCTCCGAACCGTGGTACCCGATCGGCAAATACGACGTCTTCCCCGAACAGTTCGGCCGCTTCCTGCTGGGGAACGCCAGGATCCGCAAGTATTTCATGAAGCACCACAGCGAGTTGCTGACGCAAGCCTGGTGGCAGGCGCGCAAGCAGCGCATCCTGGACGGCTACGTGGAAGACGTGTTCCCGTATCCGCAGCACATCCGTTTTTGCAATCAGCACACCACCCCACCGGCGGCCATCCAGCCGCCATTTATGGAGACTCTAGAAAATGAATGATCCTATCGTAATCGTCGGTGCAGCCCGCACCCCCATGGGCGCCTTCCAGGGCGACTTCTCCGGCAAGGCCGCGCACGACCTGGGCGCCGTGGCGATCCAGGCCGCCGTCGAACGCTCCGGCATAGCCGCCAACCTGGTTGAGCACGTCTACTTCGGCAACTGCCTGATGGCGGGCCAGGGCCAGGCGCCGGCGCGCCAGGCGCTGTTGAAAGCCGGCCTGCCAACCTCGACCGGCGCGGTCACCTTGTCCAAGATGTGCGGCTCGGCCATGCAGGCCGCGATCTTCGCGCACGACCAGCTGGTCGCGGGCAGCGCCGAGGTGGTGGTCGCCGGCGGCATGGAATCGATGACCAACGCGCCCTACCTGGTGCCGAAGGCGCGCGGCGGCTACCGCATCGGCCACGGCATGCTGTTCGACCACATGATGTACGACGGCCTGGAAGACGCCTACTCGCGCAACGAGAAAACCGGCGAAGGCCGCTCGATGGGCACCTTCGCCGAAGAGTGCTCGGCCAAGTACGAGTTCACCCGCGAGGCGCAGGACAACTTCGCCATCGAATCGGTCAAGCGCGCGCAGGTCGCCACCAGCGAGGGCTACTTCAAGTGGGAAATCGCGCCCGTGACCGTCACCAGCCGCGCCGGCGACACCGTCATCGACAAGGATGAAGGCCCGCTCAAGGCCAAGGTCGACAAGATCCCGACGCTGCGCGCCGCGTTCAAGAAGGACGGCACCATCACCGCCGCCTCGTCGTCGTCGATCAACGACGGCGCCGCGGCGCTGGTGATGATGCGCGAATCGACCGCCAAGAAACTGGGCGCCACCGTCATCGCCAAGATCCACGGCCACGCCACCTTCGCGCAGGAACCCAACCTGTTCACCACCGCACCAATCGGCGCGGTCGAAAAGCTGTACAAGAAAATCGGCTGGGGCACCAAGGACGTCGACCTGTTCGAGATCAACGAAGCGTTCGCCGCCGTGCCGATGGCCGCGATGCGCGACCTCGACATCCCGCACGACAAGGTCAACATCCACGGCGGCGCCTGCGCGCTGGGCCACCCGATCGGCGCATCCGGCGCGCGCATCATCGTCACCCTGATCGGCGCGCTGAAGCGCACCGGCGGCAAGAAGGGCGTGGCGGCGCTGTGCATCGGCGGCGGCGAAGCGACCGCGATGGCCATCGAGCTGGTGTAAGCGGATGGCGACGGCACTGATCATCGGCGCCTCGCGCGGCATCGGCCTGGAACTGGCACGCCAGTACCTGGCCGACGGCTGGCGCGTGATCGCCACCGCGCGCAAGCCGGAGGACGTGGACGCCTTGGCCGAGCTGGGCGCCGAGGCCCACGGGCTGGACGTGACCAACGTCGAGGCCGTCGCTGGCCTGGGCTGGAAGCTGGATGGGGAGGAGCTCAACGTGGCCATCCTCAACGCCGGCGTGTACGGCCCGCGCCACGACGGCTTCCCGCTGCAATCGGACTTCGACATGGTCATGCACACCAACGTGCTGGCGGCGATGCGGCTGCTGCCCATCATCGCGCCGATGGTGTGCGCGGTGCGCGGCAAGCTGGGCGTGCTGTCGTCGAAGATGGGTTCGCTCAGCGAGCGCGGCAATCCGAGCGGCTCGCTGTACCGCGCCAGCAAGGCGGCGCTGAACTCGGTGCTGATCGACACGGCCCTAAGCTTCGGCAAGCAGGGCGCCACGTGCGTGGCCCTGCATCCGGGCTGGGTGCGCACGAACATGGGCGGCGGCGAGGCCGACCTCTCGGTGGAGGAAAGCGCGGCAGGCATACGCGCAACGCTGGCGGCGCTACCCGCGTCCGACCGGGCGGTGTATCGCAACTACGATGGCACAAGCATCGGCTGGTGATTCAATAACGATAAACGAGACAACATGATACTGAGCGAAGAACACGAAATGATACGCGACGCCCTGCGCACGTTTGCACAGGAGCGCCTGGCGCCCAACGCGGCCCGCTGGGACAAGGAGCACCACTTCCCGAAAGAGGAGCTGAAGGAGCTGGCCGCGCTGGGCGCGTTCGGCGTCGCGGTGCCGGAGGCGTTGGGCGGCGCCGGCATGGATTACGTGTCGCTCGCGCTGGTATTGGAGGAGATCGCGGCGGGGGATGGCGGCACCTCCACCATCATCTCGGTCAACAACTGCCCGGTGTGCAGCATCGCCATGATGTACGCCAACGACAAGCAGAAGCAGCAGTGGCTGCGTCCGCTGGCGCAGGGCGAGATGCTGGGCGCCTTCTGCCTGACCGAACCGCACACCGGCAGCGACGCCGCCGCCCTGCGCACCACCGCCACGCGTGCTGGCGACGAGTACGTGATCAATGGCGTGAAGCAGTTCATCACCAGCGGCAAGTATGCGGACGTGGCCATCGTCATGGCGGTCACCGACAAGGCGGCCGGCAAGAAGGGCATCAGCGCGTTCTGGGTGCCGACCTCGGCGCCGGGCTACATCGTCGCGGGGCTGGAGCAGAAGATGGGCCAGCACTCGTCGGACACGGCGCAGATCCTGTTCGAGAACTGCCGCATTCCGGCGGAGAATCTGATCGGCGAGGAAGGCCAGGGCTACAAGATCGCCTTGTCGGGCCTGGAGGGCGGACGCATCGGCATCGCCTCGCAGGCGGTGGGCATGGCGCGCGCCGCGTACGAAGCGGCGCTGGCCTACGCGCGCGATCGCGAAAGTTTCGGCAAGCCGATCTTCGAGCACCAGGCGGTGCAGTTCCGCTTGTCGGACATGGCGACGCAGATCGAAGCGGCGCGCCAGCTGATCCGCCATGCGGCCTCGATGAAGGACGCCGGCCTGCCGTGCCTGAAGGAAGCGGCGATGGCCAAGCTGTTCGCATCCGAGATGGCGGAGAAGGTGTGCTCGGATGCGATCCAGGTACACGGCGGCTACGGCTACGTATCCGACTTCCCGGTGGAGCGCATCTACCGCGACGTGCGCGTCTGCCAGATCTACGAAGGCACCAGCGACATCCAGAAACTGCTGATCGCCCGCGCGCTCTAACCCCACATTGGGGCTAAGCAATTTGGGGTCAAGTCTGACATTCGGACACGAGCTCTGCCGTAAGCGCGCGCTTACAGCAGAGCTCGTGTCCGAATGTCAGACTTGACCCCAAGTTTATTGACCGCAAGTTTAGGTTTTGACTTTGGCCAGTTCGCCGATGGCGTAGAAGGTGCCGCCGGCGATGTAGTGCAGGCTGCGCCATTCGGGGCCGGCGGAGTCGAATTCCCAGTGGCCGTTGCGGAATACGCGGCTGTCGGCCCAGGCGGAAACCACTTCGCCGATGAACAGGTCGTAGCTTTGCTGGTTGTGCGGCTCCGGCACCACCTTGCAAATCAGCCAGCCCGAGCAGCCCGCCACCAGCGGCGTCTCATGGCCGTCGACATGAAACAGCTCGACGCCGCATCGCGCCAGCTTGTCCGGCACATCGGCCAGGCTCATGCTGCCGACCGCGTGGGTCAAGTCGATTTGCGCCATGTTCGGCACCTGCAGCGCGAAGTAGCCGCTTTGCTCGACCAACGCGCGCGTGCTGATCGATTTATCCAGCACCACAGTGATCTTCGGCGGCATGAAATCCAGCGCGCATGACCAGGCCGCCGCCATTACGTCCACAGTGCCGCCATGCGTGGCCGAGACCAGCACCGTCGGACCGTGGTTCAACAGGCGATAAGATTTTTCCAGTTCGACTGGCAGGATGTATGGATCCAATTAAATATTCCCAAGTTGTCGGCGTTCAGCCGCGTGGAGGAATCACTTGCACAACTTTTCCGATGACGGATTTGGCCGGGACAAAACCCCAGATCCGGCTGTCGGCACTATTGTCGCGATTGTCGCCGAGCACAAAATAGCTCCCCGGCGGAACCTCGCATTGTATCGTTTCATGCTCAATGGAACATTGCTTCGGCAACTTGTAGACCTCGTCCCCGAGCCATGCCGGCGCGTTGTCATTCAAGACGATGTCGTAACTCACATTGCCGGGCTTTTCCTGATACCGCGCATGGTAGACGAGATTTTCGGGGTCCAGGTAGTCTGCCGATTTTGGCCCCCGCACAGCGACACCGTTCAACTGCAATTGCTTGTCGCGGTAGACGATTTTATCGCCCGGCAGGCCGATCAAGCGCTTGACGTAAGTCTGGGTCGGATCGCGCGGATAATCGAAGGCGATAATATCGCCGCGTTCAAGCGGCGCAGAAATCGGCGCGCTGCCGAGACGGATCTTGAACGCATTGTAGTGTCCGTAACCCCATTTCTTGACGATCAGATTGGACCCCAGCGGCACATTCGGCATCATCGACGACGAGGGCGCGCGGAACGGCTCGAAGAGGAATGCCCTGAATACAGCCGTCGTCGCAAGCAATGCGACGAACAGGCCAGCCAGTCCATACCACCGCGCGTACCAGGGCCGAACGCCGTCGCCGCTGTGGCGCCCGGCCAGCTTGTAGGCAAAAACTGCCCAGGTCACGCCCACGCCCACCGAGATCAACGAAAACAGCAAGCTCGAATCCCTGCCCGGGACCATGAATTCCACGGCTCCAACCGCAAAGCCCACCACCAGGCTGATCCCGGCCCAGCGCGGCGACCGCACATAGAGAAAGCCCAGCGGCGCCACCACGAAGCCCAGCACGGCCGCGACCCATTTTTTCGGTTGAGTGTTCAAAATAATTCCTCAGAGCAAATCGATACCGCATCTTTGCACGAAAAGATTATCAACACAACAATCGCCTCTATCACCTGCTAAATCTTCCCAAGTTGCCGGTTGATCGCCTTGACCGAACGCTCGTTGCGCTCGCTGTAGCGGTCGGTCAGGTAGTCGGTCCTGCCGCGCAGCAGCAGCGTCATCTTGAAAAGCTCTTCCATCACGTCCACCACTCGCTCGTAGTAGCCCGAGGGACGCATGCGGCCGGCGTCGTCGAATTCCTTGTACGCCATCGGCACCGACGACTGGTTGGGGATCGTGAACATGCGCATCCAGCGTCCCAGCAGCCTCAGCGTGTTGACCACGTTGAACGACTGCGATCCGCCGCACACCTGCATCACCGCCAGCGTGCGGCCCTGGCTCGGACGCAACGCGCCTTGCTCCAGCGGGATCCAGTCGATCTGGTTCTTCATCACGGCGGTGATCGCGCCATGCCGCTCCGGGCTGCACCACACCTGACCTTCGGACCACAGCGACAAGGCGCGCAACTCCCGCACCTTGGGATGGTCTTCCGATACGCTGCCCGCCATCGGCAACTCGGTCGGGTCGAAGATTTTCACCTCGGCGCCGAAATGCTCGAGGATGCGCGCAGCCTCCTCCGTCAGAAAGCGGCTGAACGAACGCTCGCGCAGCGAGCCATACAGCATCAGGATGCGCGGCGGATGATCGAAGTCGCCGACCGGCGCCAGCTTGTCCAGCGTCGGCGTGTCCAGCAGGGCTGGGTTGATGTTGGGCAGGTCCATGCAGACTCCTCAGTTAAGGCGCAGGGCCAGCGCCGCCAACGTCACCAGCAGCACCGGCAAGGTCAGGCAAATGCCGACGCGGAAGTAGTAGCCCCACGAAATCTTGATGCCCTTGTTTTCCAGCACATGCAGCCACAGCAGCGTGGCCAGGCTGCCGATCGGCGTGATCTTCGGCCCCAGGTCGCTGCCGATCACATTGGCGTAGACCATGGCCTCGCGCGCCGCGCCCTGCGCGGTGCTGGCGTCGATCGACAGCGCGCCGATCAGCACCGTCGGCAGGTTGTTCATGATCGACGACAGGATGGCGGTGATGACGCCGGTGCCCATCGCCGCGCCCCATACACCGTGTTGCGCGCAGGCGTTGAGCGCGGCCGTCAGGTAGTCGGTCAGCCCGGCGTTGCGCAGGCCGTACACCACCAGGTACATGCCCAGCGAGAAGACCACGATCTGCCACGGCGCGTTGCCGATCACTTCGCGGGTCGAGATGCGGTGCCCACGCGCCGCCACCAGCAGCAGCATGGCCGCGCCGACGGCGGAGGTGGCGCTGATCGGCACGCCCAGGTCCTCCAGCCAGAAGAAGCCGATCAACAGCAAGCCCAGCACCCACCAGCCGGTGACGAAGGTGGCGCGGTCGTGGATCGCGTCCTCGGGACGTTTGACCTGCGCCAGGTCGTAGTCGGCCGGGATGTCGCGGTGGAAGAACCACAGCAGCACCGCCAGCGTGGCGGCCACGGCGACAAAGTTCACCGGCACCATCACCGCCGCGTAGCGCGCGAAGCTGACGTTGAAGTAGTCCGCCGAGACGATGTTGACCAGGTTGGACACCACCAGCGGCAAGCTGGCCGTGTCGGCCACGAAGCCGGCCGCCATCACGAAGGCCAGCGTGGCCTTGCCGGAGAATTTCAGTTCGCGCAGCATGGCGATGACGATGGGCGTGAGGATCAGCGCCGCGCCATCATTGGCGAACAGCGCCGATACCGCCGCGCCCAGCAGCACGAACATCGCGAACAGCAGCTTGCCGCTGCCGCGGCCCCAGCGCGCCACGTGCAGCGCGGCCCATTCGAAGAAGCCGGCCTTGTCCAGCAACAGGCTGATGACGATGATGGCCACGAAGGTGCCGGTGGCGTTCCACACGATGTGCCACACCACGGGAATATCGCCGACATGGATCACACCGGCCAGCAGCGCGACGCAGGCGCCGGCCACCGCGCTCCAGCCGATGCCCAGGCCGCGCGGCTGCCAGATAACCAGGGTCAGCGTCGCCAGGAAAATCAGGGAAGCGGCCACCATCAGGACACGCTTAGGCCGCCGATGCGGTCCAGTTCCTGTTTGAGTTGGTTCTTGTCCAGACCCTGCGGCAATGCCAGGAAGGCCTCGATGCGCGCGCGGATGATGCGGTAGGCGTGCTCGAACGCCGCCTCGATTTCCTCCTCGGTGCCGGCCACGTGGCTGGGATCGTCCACGCCCCAATGCGCGCGCAGCACCTGGCCCAGATAGGCCGGGCACGTTTCGCCGGCCGCGCTGCCGCAGACGGTGATGACGATGTCCGGCGTGACCGGCAAGTCATTCCACGATTTGCTGTAATAGCCCTCGGTGGAAATGCCCTTGCGCGCCAGCAGCGCCACCGCGCGCGGATGCAGCGCGCCCATCGGCTGGCTGCCGGCGCTGATGGCGCGCCAGCCCGCCGGCGCCAGATGGTTGAAGACGCCTTCGCTCAACACGGAGCGGCAGGAGTTACCGGTACAAAGAAAAAGAACGTTCATGAGGTGCAGTCATTGACGCCGCAGGGCAGGCCGCTGCAGCAGTTTTCGGTAAGGAAGCCGATCAGGCCGTTCATCGCGCCCACATCGGCCGCGTAGATGACAAAGCGGCCATCCTGGCGCGAGCTGACCATGCCGGCATGGCTCAGCTCCTTCAGGTGAAACGAGAGCGACGACGGCGAAATGGCCAGCCGTTCCGCAATTTTACTGGCCGCCATGCCGTCCGGCCCAGCCTGCACCAGCAGCCGGAACACGGCCAGCCGGCTTTCCTGGGCCAGCGACGACAGGGCCGCCAGAGCTTGTTTAGTATCCATGCGGCGATGGTACCGCAATCGATTCGACATTTCAAATAATATTGAAATGAATCGGCCATAAAAAAAAGCCCGCATCTCAGCGGGCTTCGTTCCAATGTATTACCAATGCTTTAATCGTATGCCGGAGTCCAGTGCTATCTGCAAAGTGACTCCAGAGTCTCGGACGCCCATGCTATCTGCGTGGTGCCTCCAACGTGTAAATCGACCATCGTATCCGGAATTACAACTCCAGGTTTTGCGTCAACTGCGGTTCGGTCTTACACATATCGAACTGCGGCGCTCCACTTGGATGTGGGACTGTTTTCCGGGATTCCTCCCTTTCAACCTCAACCACGGACGTAGTGTAACACAGTTTTTTGTGCGGCGCACAAATTATTTTACTTCTGTAGCTTGGGTGGTCATCGGCACCGGTGCGCGCGGCTGGCGGTGGCGGCCGACCCGTTCGAACTCGGAAATGACCTGGGCGCCGAACAGCAGCAAGGTGGCGCCGATTTCCAGGCTGAACATGACGACGATGGCGGTGGTCATCGAACCGTACACCACATTCACCTGCGACAGTGTTGAAAAATACCAAACCAGGATGTGGCGCGCCAGTTCCCACAGCAGCGCCGCCGTCACGCCGCCGATCAGCGCGTGCGACAGCGACAGCCGGCCCACCGGCATCACCAGGTAGATCGAGGTCAGCACCAGCACCTCGCCGCCCAGGCCGAGCAAATACAGCAGCACACCGGACACGCCATGCAGCGACCAGCTGTAGCCAAGGAATTGCACGCTTTCCTCACCCATCACCTGCAGGCCGCCCGCCACCAGCGTGACCAGCAGCATGCCCACGCCCAGCGACAGGATGTAGCAGTAGGGCATGATCGCCGAGATCAGGAAATGCCGGCGCCGTATCTCCACCCGGTGCTTGAAGATCACGCACATGGCGTTTTCCAGCACCGTGAAGGCCAGCGAGCTGAAGAAAATCATGCTGACCACCAGCACGCCGCCGATCAGGTCGCGGTGGTCGAGAAAATGGCCGACCTCGGTCACGACGGCCTTGGCCTGGCCCGGCACCAGCCAGTTCAGATAGCGCCCCAGCGTGGCCAGCAATTCATTCTGGGCGATCACGTGCGATAGCGCGACCACCACCAGCATCACCAGCGGCACGATGGACAGCAGCGAGTAATAGGCGACCGCACCCGCCAGCAGCAAGCCTTGATTGGCGCGGAAGCCCTTCACGCATTGCAGCAGGAAAGCCATCGGGTGCGCGCTGACGTGCAGCAGCGCCCTGCGGTTGAATAGTCTCATGCGGCCATTGTACGCATGACTCAGCGCGGCGTATGTGCGGCTACGTCCAGATAGCGCCAGTTGGTGAATTCGACCGGATGGCGCTGGTAATTCTTCAGCCACGGCTGTTGCAGGTCGGCCGAAATCGGATGGGTCAGCAGCACCCACGGCGTGTAGGCGTGGATCAGCTGCGCCATCTCGTCGTACAGCGCGGTGCGCTGCGGCGAGTCGCCCATGGTGCGGCTCTGCTCGTAGCGCTGGTTGTAGGCGGGCAGGTTGAAGCGCGCATAGTTGGCGCGGCCGCTGTTGGGGCCGTACAGCAGCTGGTAGAAGTTCTCGCCATCGGGGAAGTCGGCCACCCAATTGGTTTCGAACATCATCACCGAGCCCAGGCGCGAGGCCTTGATGATCTCGGTTTTCTTGTCGCTCTTGAAGACCACCTTCAGGCCGATGGCGTTCAGGTTCTTGCGCCACAGCTCGTCGCGCAGGCGGCCGACGGTGGACGATTCGCTGTGCATCACCAGCGTCAGCGGCTTGCCGTCGGGCTGGGTGCGGAAGCCGTCGGCGCCCTTGCGGTAGCCGTAGCGCTCCAGCAGCGCGTTGGCCAGCGCCGGATCGTAGGCCACCGGGCTGCGATAGGCGGGATCGTAGCCCAGCACGTTGGGCGGCAGAGGCGTGGCGGCCGGCAGCGCCAGGCCCTTCTTCATCAGCGCCACGTCCTCGCCGCTGTTGTAGCCGAGCGCGATGGCGCGCCGCAGGGCCAGCTTCTCCTTGCTGTAGCCGCCGATCAGCGGGTCTTCCATGTTCATCCACATGTAGTAGGTCTGCAGCACCGGGAAGGGCGACAGCACCATGCCCTGCTTGGCCAGCGCCGGCTTCAGGGTCGGCTTGGCGTCGGCGGTCAGCACCATGTCCTTCATCGATTCCGGGAGTTGTTCGAGGAAATCGAATTCGCCGTTCAGGAAGCCGAGCACGCGCGACTGGTATTCCTCGACGATCTTGATGTCGACCTGGTCCAGCAGCGGCAGGCGGCGGCCCTGGAACATCGTCGGGCGGAAGTCGCGGTTGGCCAGCAGCGTGATCTGGTCGCTGTGCTTCCAGCGACCCATCAGGAAGGGGCCGGTGCCGACCGGATGGTTGCCGGCCTGCGCGCCGTAGGCCTCAATCACCTCGCGCGCGACCACGGCGGTGGAGGGCGTGGCCAGGTAGAACAGGAAGTTGGGATCGGCTGCGTTGAGCTTGATACGCAGGGTGAACTTGTCCACCGCTTGCAGGCCGGCGATGTTGCTGTCGTAGCTGAATTTTGTTTTCAGCGCCTCGTCGCCGGCGATCTTGCCTTCCAACAGGAACAGCCATGGCGACTTCAGCGTCGGATCGTACAGGCGCTTCAGGCTGTAGACGTAGTCCTGCGCGGTCACCTGCCGGTGTGCGCCCTTGAACGCCGGATCGGGCGTGAAGTAGATGTCCTGCCGCAGGTGGAAGGTGTAGCTCAGGCCGTTGTCCTCGATGGCCGGCATGGCGCTCGGCGTGTTGGCTTGCAGCCTGACCGGGCGGGCCAGGTAATCGTAGCGCAGCAGCGGGTCGAACAGGTTCTCCAGCAGGCTCAGGCTGGCGATATCGGACGCCACCGCCGGATCAAGTCCGGTCTCGCCGGTGCTCAGGAAGGCGTGCAGGACTTTCGACTCGGCTGCGGCGGCGCCGGCCGATAACACCAGCGCCAGCAGGGCTGCGGCATAACTTTTGGGCATCAGGTCCATTCCACCTCGCATACGTAAAGCGGCAGCTTATAACTTTTTTGGCAGGCTTACCCGCTATACTTTGCGCATCGCCCACTGCTTTCAGGAAAATTTCTCGATATGTCGCTCAATTACATCTGGTCCGGCTTCTTCCTGGTCGGCTTTGTGGCAGCGCTGGCGCAGTTCCTCCTGACGGGCGACACCGAGATTTTCAAACGCATCATCGACGGCACCTTCGACTCCGCCAAGGCCGCCGTGATGGACATCGCGCTGCCGCTGGCCGGCGTGATGACGCTGTGGCTGGGTATCATGAACATCGGCGAAAAGGCCGGCGCCATCGACCTGCTGGCGCGGCTGATCGCTCCATTCTTCTCGCGCATCTTCCCCGGCGTGCCGAAGAACCATCCGGCCACCGGCCACATGGTGATGAACTTCTCGGCCAACCTGCTGGGCCTGGACAACGCGGCCACGCCGTTCGGCCTGAAGGCCATGGAAAGCCTGCAAACCCTCAACCCCAACAAGGACGAGCCGACCGACGCGCAAATCATGTTCCTGGTGCTGCACACCTCGGGCCTGACGCTGATTCCGCTGGCGATCATGGCGCAGCGCTCGATCCTGGGCGCGGCCGATCCATCGGACATTTTCATCCCCTGCATGATCGCGACCTATGTGGCGACCGTTACCGGCATCATCGCCGTCGCCATCCGCCAGCGCATCAACCTGTTCAACGGCGTGGTGCTGGGCTGGCTGGGCGGCATGGCCGCGGCCATTGGGGGCATGGTCTGGTACTTCACACACTACATGACCAAGCTCGAGATCGAACAGTTCTCCAAGGTCTTCAGCAACCTGGTGCTGATCGTGGTGATCGCCGGCTTCATCATCGGCGCGCTGCGGCGCAAGGTCAACGTCTACGAGGCGTTTATCGAAGGCGCCAAGGGCGGCATCCAGACCTCGATCACGGTGATTCCCTACCTGGTCGGCATGCTGGTGGCGATCAGCGTGATCCGCAACGCCGGCGTGTTCGCCTATGTGATGGATGGCTTCGGCTGGCTGTTCAGCCACCTCGGCGTCAACACCGATTTCGTGCCGTCGCTGCCGACCGCGCTGATGAAGCCGCTCAGCGGCAGCGCCGCCAAGGCCATGATGATCGACACCATGCGCACCTACGGCGTGGATTCCTTCGTCGGCCGGCTGGCGTGCGTGTTCAACGGCTCGGCCGACACCACCTTCTACATCGTCGCGCTGTACTTCGGCTCGGTGGGCATACGCAAGACGCGCTACGCGATTTCCTGCGGCCTGATCGCCGATCTGGCCGGCGTCATCGCCGCCATCTTCGTCTCCTATCTCTTCTTCCATTGAACAAGGTCACCATGTTCCGTCGCTTCGTTCTCGCCGCGCTGATCGCCGCCGGCACCGCCCACGCCGCCGACCTGCCGGAGCCGATCAGCGCGCTGCTGCAGGCGGCGCATATCCCGCCGGAAGGCGCCGGCATCGTCGTCCTGCGCGGCGACACCACGCTGGTCTCGCACAACGCGCAGCAGAGCATGCAGCCGGCGTCCACCATGAAGCTGTTCACCACGATGACTGCGCTGGAACAACTGGGCCCGGCCTTCCGCGGCCGCACCGAATTCCGCACCAGCGCCGAGGTGGTCAACGGCGTGCTGCAGGGCGACCTGATCGTACGCGGCGGCGGCGATGTCGACCTCAACGAGGACGTGCTGCTGCACATGCTGCAGGCGCTGCGCAACCAGGGCATCCGCAAGATCAGCGGCGACGTGTTGCTGGACCGGCAGCTGTTCCAGCCGGCGCGGCCGGACGTGGGCCAGCCGCCGTTCGACGAGTATCCGTGGGCCTACTACAACGTGATCCCGGACGCGCTGCTGACCAACACCAATCTGCTGAAGGTGGAAATGCGCTCGACCGGCAACAAGCTGGGGCTGGTGATGATGCCGGAGATGGACAAGGTCGGCATCCGTTCGGAGATGAAGCTCATCGATGCGCCGTGCGGGTCATGGGAGGCCGGCTGGCGCTCGCCGGGCGTGACGCGCAGCGGCAACAAGATCGAGGTGGTGCTGCACGGCAGCTTCCCGAAAAACTGCATCAAGTCGACCAGCGTTGATGTGATGGACCATCACGACTACCTGGAGCGCCTGCTGCGCGCCACCTGGCGCAAGCTGGGCGGCAGCATCGGCGGCGAGGTGCGCGAGGCCGGCGCGGCGGCCGCAACCACGCCAACCGCCACCGTGACCACCTCGCCCGCCGCCAGCGCCATGCCCGCCAACCCGGACGCAGACGCCAGCCCGACCGCGAACGCCGACGCTCCGGCCGCGCCGCTCTCCGCCGCTGTCGCGACACAGGCTCCGTCGGCCACAACGCCCGCCGCAGCGGCAGCGACAACCGCCCTTGGCGCCGCGACACCGGCCCCAGCCACCCGCCTGCTGGCCGAGCACGTCTCCCGCCCGCTGCCGGAAATGCTACGCGACATCAACAAATTCTCCGACAACACCTTGGCCCGCACGGTGTTCCTGATGCTGGGCAGCCTGCAAGCCGACCCCGTGCTGGGCAGCCGCCCGATCCCCCCCGACGGCAGCGCCGCCAGCACGCCGATGCGAGCCGAGACCGCGATCCGCGCCTGGCTGCAAACCCAGCGCATCGACGCCAACGGGCTGGTCTTCGACAACGGCTCCGGCCTGTCGCGCACCGAGCGCGCCACACCGGCGCAACTGGCGGGCGTGCTGCAAGCGGGCCTGAAGAGCCTGTGGATGCCCGAGTTCCTGTCCAGCCTGCCGATCGCCGCCACCGACGGCACGATGCGCAAGCGCCTCAAGGACAGCCCGGCCGCGCTACGCGCCCGCATCAAGACCGGCAGCCTGAAGAGCGTGATCGCCATCGCCGGCTACGTCACCGACGCCAACAACCAGCCCTGCATCGTGGTCGCCATCCTGAACGACGAACACGTCGCCAACGGCGCCGGCCGCACCGTGCTGGACGGCGTGATCGACTGGGTGGCGCGCAGCGGCCAGCGTTAACTTCGCCTTGGCCGGTTTCCTGGCCGTCGCGCTGGCCGAAAGCAATGGACTTCGTAATGTGGTCAATGTGCGGAATAGTCTATTGCGCCGGACGACGATACTCACCGGCACGAGGCCGTGCTACGGTGGCGCCATGCGAAGCCGCCGGCCCGCGCACCTCACTGGAAGCCACCATGCTCACTCCCGCTCCACACAAGTCGGCGCTGTCGTTCGCCGCCGCCTGTCTCGCCACGGCCCTGTTGCTGGCCTCGTCCCTTGCCTGCGCTGCGGCGGCGGTCCCGCCGCTGCCATCGATGTTCCAGAAGGGCCTGGTCTACCTGAAGATTTCGGTCAACGACCAGCCGGACGCATGGATGTTGCTCGACACCGGAACGACCGAGTCCATCATCGACACCGACTATGCGAAGTCGATAGGCATCAAGCTCACCGCCAGCGCGGAGCAGCAGACGACATTCGGCACGACAAAGCCAGCCACCTTCGACACCGGCGCGATCCATGTGCGCGCAGGGAGCGAGCCCGCCAAAACCGTGTTGTTCCAGTCGATCGGCATGGACGGAATGAGGGGACCGGATGGCATGCCCGTGGCAGGCATGCTGGGCCGAACTTTCCTGGAAGGGAAATCCATCGTGATCGATTACCTGCGTGAAGAAGTCTATTTCGAGACACCGCAACCGGCCAGCCGCGGCGACGTCGCCATGGCGCTCGACACCGGCATTCCGATCATCCAATTGACCATGTCCGGGCAACAGGTCGACGCCTTGATCGACACCGGCGGCACCTATGGCATCATCATCACCCCCGCAATGGCAAAGTCCCTGGGCATCGAGGCCCTGATGGCCGAGGCCAAGCCGGCTCCAACCATGGGGCATGGCGGCGCACAAGCCATCGTGATCGGCAAGGCGCCGCCCTTTTCGATCGGCGGCCTGGCGGTGCCTGAGCTGAAAGCCGCCTACACCACCTTCGGCACCGCCACCGACACTATCGGCGCCGGCATATCGCTGGGCGTTGGCTTCTTAAAAAAATACAAAGTGACCTTGAACTACGTGACAAAGACCGTGCGCTTCGACTCCTGAGCGCGCGTTTTCATGCAACCATCCCCGGCAGTTCCTCGGCCACCAGATAGTCGATGAACGCCCGCACCTTCAACGCCAGGTGCGGGCCGGGCATGTAGACGGCGTGCACCGTGCCGGCATACGGCTGGTCGAAAACCCACTCCGGCAGCACCCGCCGCACCCGTCCCTGCGCCAGCGCCGGACGGGCCGTGAAATCCGGCACCAGGCCGATGCCGCCGCCCGCCTCCACCACCGACAGCAAGGCGCCGCTGTTGTTGATCGTCAGCCGCGACGGCACGCGGATGCTGGCCGTCTCGCCGCCGCGCCGCATGCTCCACGCGTCGCCGAAGCGCGCGTAGCCCAGGTAGCTGCACTGGTGCGCCGGCAGCTCGTGCGGCGATTGCGGCTCGCCATGCGCGTCCAGGTACCGCTGCGAGGCCACCAGCACATAGCTCACCGGCCCCAGCGTGCGCGCCGCCAAGCCCGGCGCCAGTTCGGTGGCGATGCGGATCGCCAGGTCCATGCCTTCCTCGATCAGATCGATCTTGCGGTCCACCAGCTGGAGTTCGACATCGACCTCGGGATAGCGCGCCAGGAAGCCAGGCAACTTGGGCGCCAGCCACACCTGCCCCAGCACGATGGGCGCGCTGACGCGGATCGTGCCGTTCGGCCGCGCGCTGTAGCTGCCGGCCAGCGCATGCACCTCGCGCGCCGTGCTCACCATGCGCGCGCACGCGACATGCACCTGCTGCCCCAGCTCGGTCAGCGACAGCGAACGCGTGGTCCGCTGCAGCAGCCGTCCGCCCATGTGCGCCTCCAGCCGCGACACGTGGCGGCTGACCGCCGACGTGGTCAGCTCCAGCTGCCGCGCCGCCGCCGAGAAACCGCCGCTATCGACCACCTGTGCAAAGATGGCCATCTCCTTCAACATTTCCATCGCCTTACCCCACCGTTGCAGCTGGATCAACAATGCTTTGCATTGTAAGTGGATTGTGTATTTTTTGTGCGATCGCCATACTAAAAGCACTACATCAAGCAGGAGTCATCATGAAACAACGCACTTTAGGCAGCCAGGGTCTGACGGTATCGGCGCAGGGTCTGGGCTGCATGGGCATGAGCAACACCTACGGCCCGGCCGACCAGACCGAGGCGGTCGCCACGCTGCACCGCGCGCTGGAGCTGGGCGTCAACTTCTTCGACACGGCCGAGCAATACGGCCCCTACGACAACGAGGCGCTGCTGGGCCGCGCCTTCGCCGGCCGCCGCAGCGAGGTGATCCTCGCCACCAAGTTCGGCTTCGACATCCGCGACGGCAAGACCGTCGGCGTGACCAGCGATCCGAAACATATCCGCGAAAAAGTGGAAGGCTCGCTGCGCCGCCTGAACACCGACCACATCGACCTGCTGTACCAGCACCGCATCGATCCGCTGGTGCCGATCGAGGAGGTGGTGGGCGTCATGGCCGAGCTGGTCCGCGAGGGCAAGGTGCGCTACCTGGGGCTGTCCGAGGCGGGCGTGGCCAACATCCGCCGCGCCCACGCGGTGCATCCGATCAGCGTGCTGCAAAGCGAGTATTCGCTGTGGGAGCGCAACCTGGAGGCCGACGTGCTGCCGGCGCTGCGCGAACTGGGCATCGGCCTGGTGGCGTTCAGCCCGCTGGGACGGGGCTTCCTGGCCGGCACCGCCAAGCGCGCGGAGGAGTATCCGCCCAGCGATTTCCGCCATCTGGATCCGCGGCTGCAGGGCGAGAACTTCGACCGCAACATGGAAGCGGCCGCCATCGTGCGCGAGCTGGCCGATCATCGCCTGGTCACGCCGGGGCAGATCGCGCTGGCCTGGGCCATGCACAAGGGCGACGATATCGTCACCATCCCCGGCACGCGCCGCCGCACTTTCCTGGAGCAGAACGTGGCCGCGGCGGAGATCGCGCTCGATGCGACCGAGATGGCGGTGCTGGATAACGCGCTCAGGCAGGTGTCCGGCCCTCGCTACAGCAAGGAGCGCATGGCGATGGTGGATCGTTGATGCCTACCCCGCAAGCCTGCACGAGGCGCACGCCGCGCCGCTTAGGGGTCGGACCCCGCATGGGGTCTGACCCCGCCTGGCCGTGCGGGGTAAACGCTAGAGCACGCGGATGTAATCGCGGCGCACCAGCAAGCGGTCGCCGCAATCGAAGTGCCACCATTCGCTGTTGATGCCGACCCAGCCGGCCTGGAACATGGCCTCGCGCAGCAGGCGGCGGTTGGCGACGTGCTGCGCGCTCAGTTCGCCGCGCGCCAATAGTTCGGCCTCCAGCGCGGGATGTGAGCGTTCGGATAAATCATCGAAGCCGGTGCCCATGTCCAGCTCGCGGCCCTGCGCGTCCAGCAGGGTCAGGTCCAGCGCCATGCCGAAGGAGTGGATCGAGCCGCGCGCCGGATCGGCGATGTAGCCCAGCAGCTCCGTGCCTTGCAGCGCCTGCCACAACTGCTCCTGCACGCGCTGCGGACGCAGGGCATCCAGCACCAGCACCTTGCAGTCGGGCCGGCGCCTGCCCAGCCACGCCACCACGCGCTCCAGCGCCGCCGCCGCATCGTTGTGCAGCCAGGCGCAGTCGAGCGGCGAGTACAGGTCGCGGCCGACAAAGTTGTCCGGCGTGGCATAGCGCAGGTCGACGGCGATGCCAGCGATACTGTCGAGCCGCCGGAAATCCGGGTGGCCGGCGATTTCTTCACAGCGGACGGTGACAGCCATGCGGCCCTCCCAACAGGTTATTCGGTCGGCACGGTGCCCGGCGCCGGTTGCGGCGGCGGCATCACGGTTGGCGGGACCGCCATCTGCACCGGCAGCGGGCTGGTCAGCACATCGAGGATGGCCGCCGTTTCCGCATCCGGCTCGCCGTCGTACAACGACTGGCGATACTTGGACTGGAACACCACCATCACGTTGCGGGTGGCCTGGTCCAGCTCGCCCGTCTGCGGCACCGCGTAGCCGTGCTGGGCCAGCTTGCGCTGGAACCACGCCACGTCCGGCACCTGTTGCTGGAACAATTGCAGGCGCGCGGCCACGCGGCTCGGCTCCGGCCATGCGACCAGGCCGGCGTCGGCCAGCTGCTTCCACGGGAACAGCGGGCCGGGGTCCTGCTTGCGCTGCGGCGCGATGTCGTTGTGGCCGAGGATGTTTTCCGGCTTGATGTCGTGCCGCGCGACGATCTGCTTGAGCAGCAGGATCAGCTGGTCGATCTGCGCCTGCTTGAACGGCGCGTACACGCGGCCCTGCGGCGTGTCGACAAAGCCCGGGTTGACGATCTCGATGCCGATCGACGCCGAGTTGAGCTGGTTGTAGATCTTCCAGCTGCTCAGGCCGGCATGGTTGGCCTGGCGCGATTCGTCCACCAGCGTGTAGAAGAAGGGTTGGTCGGTGTCGGTCAGCAGATAGTGGGCGCTGACTTCCTGCTGGGTCAGGATCTTGATCGAGCGCGGCAGGTCGCTGACCGTGTAGTGCAGGATGATGTACTTGATGCGGTCGCTCTGGCTGCGCGCCGTCAGCGTGGTGTCGAGGCGCGGCCCGGGCGGCGGCACGGTGGCGCAGCCGGCCAGCAGGGCGACGGCGGTGGACAGGGCGGCAAGCGGCAGGAACTTCATCATTAGCGGTCTCGGCAACGTTTCAATATCGGGAGTGTAGAGCAATGCGGGCCGCAGCGTGGTGCGCCTGTGCTTCTTTTTGCCGCAACGGCAATTCCGGCGGCAGCGCCGCGCGCATCGCCTGCGCGATCAGCGGATGCAGCGTGGCGGCCCTCCCGCTCAGCACCAGGGGACGCGGACCGTAGCGGCCCACCAGCGCCAGCCCGATGCGCGCCAGTTCGCGGCCGGCCTGTTCGAGGATGGCGCGCGCCACCGGATCGGCGTCCGCGCTGGCGGCCACGACCAGGGCCAGGCGGCCGATGGCGCCCCGGTCCTGGCCGTAGATGAACTGGCGCGACAAGGCCCAGTCGCTGCCGCCGACCTGCTCGAACACCGCGCGCGCCATCGGCGATTGCTGCCAGATGCCGGGTTGCTCGTCCTCCAGCCGCCAGATGTGGCGCATCGCTTCGCGCGCGATCCAGAAGCCGCCGCCGCCGTCGTCCAGCGTCACGCCGCGTCCGCCGGCGCGGTGGAAGGTGCCGTCCTCGTCGATCCACGCGGCGATGGAGCCGGTGCCGGCGTAGACCAGGTAGCCCTCGCCCGGCGCGAAACTGTCGAGGTAGGCGATTTCCACATCGTTGCGCAGCGCGACCGATGGCGGCGCCACTTGCAGCAACTCGGCCAGCCATTGCGCGGGCAGCGTGGCGAGGCCGTCGAAGCCGGTCAGGCCGGCGCACACGGCTTGCGGTTTGCCCATCGCCAGCACCTGCGCCGCCAGCAGCGAAAAGATGCCGCGCACCGCGTCGCGGCCGGCGGTGTTGCCCATCTGCGTGGCGGACAGGCCGGCCACCGCGCCCTCGGCCACGATGGCGCCCGCCGCGTCGGCCAGCGCCCAGCGGGTTTGCGTGCCGCCCGCGTCGATGCCCAGTCCCAGCTCGCCCATGGTCCGCTCCCCGATGGTCAGCGCATCACGCTGATGCGTTCGCTTTCATTGCCCAGGCGGTCGATCGCGCTGACCACCACCGCCTGCGCCGCGCCTGCCGCCGCATCATCCGGCAACAGCAGCACCGGACGCGAGGCCGGCGCCACCGCGAAGCGCCATTCCGAACCGTAGCGCGACCAGATCGCGTAATGCGCGACCGGCTTGCCGGCGCTCGCCGACAGCTTCAGTCCCACACCATTGCCTTCGCGCCGCACGGCGACGGCCGGCGCCAGCGGCAGCTCCGCGCCCAGCCACGGACTGGCCGGAGCCAGCGCGGCGGTCTGGTAAGCCTGCGTGCGCAACTGGTCGGCGATGCCCTTGCGGTTCTCCATCAGCGCGGCGATGCTG
>Ga0308157_10001877_pt1 | contig 38884 bp, 41 predicted proteins | sample PhyBR1_FD_201035 | JGI IMG/M metagenome (GOLD analysis project Ga0308157, IMG submission 201035) | Phyllosphere microbial communities from UC Gill Tract Community Farm, Albany, California, United States - DLSLB.R1 | ecosystem: Host-associated > Plants > Phyllosphere > Unclassified | place: USA... | reverse complement strand
AGCGTCGTAGCGATGATGCCGACGGGGTACTGCCAAAGGCTCCGGCGAACCGTCAGCAGTACACTGACGACGGTCGCGACCGTGGCTGCGATCTCGACCGGGTTCATGTGGGCTGGCCTAGCCCCGCACCAGCCGCAGGAACTCTTCCCGCGTGCGGGGATCTTCGCGGACGGAGCCCAGCAGGCAGCTGGTGGACAGGCTGGCGCCGGGGACGTCGACGCCGCGCATGGTCATGCAGCTGTGCTCGGCCTCGATGACCACGCCGACCCCGTGGGGGCGCAGCACGTCCTGGATGGCGTGAGCGATGTCCGAGGTCATCTTTTCCTGAATCTGCAGGCGGCGCGCAAAGCCGCGCACCACGCGGGCCAGCTTGGAGATGCCGACCACGCGATCCGTGGGCAGGTAGCCGACGTGGGCCACGCCGACGACCGGCAGCATGTGGTGTTCGCAGAAGCTGACGAAGCGAATGTTCTTCAGCACCACCAATTCGTCGTAGCCGCCGACCTCCTGGAAGGTCTTTTCCAGATACTCGCGCGGCTCCACCTCATAGCCCTGGAACAGCTCGCGATAGGACTTGGCCACTCGCTTGGGCGTTTCCACCAGACCTTCGCGGTCGGGATTGTCGCCCGCCCACTGGATCAGTGTGCGAACGGCGGCTTCGGCTTCGGCCTGCGAGACGGTGGGTTTGTGCGCGTGGTCAGTCATAGCGTGTCCATATAGCCGGGCGCGGCGATCAATCCAGCCGTCAGATGGCCGTCGCCCGAAAATGGACTGTACGCCTGAGCGGACAGATTGGGTTTCCTAAACGGCCTGTTAACCATCCTGTCGGCATTTTCTGCCGAGTTCCCGGGAGTGGTGATGAACGGCGCGGAAGTTCTGGATATTGGCCGTGACGCCATCTGGCTGACGATCCAGCTGTGCGCCCCCGTGCTCGTCGTCGGGCTGGTGGTCGGCGTGGTCATCGGCCTGTTTCAGGCCCTGACGCAGATTCAGGAACAGACCCTGATCTACGCGCCCAAGATCATCGCCATCTTCGTCTCCCTGCTGCTGTTCCTGCCGCTGATGGGGGCGCTGCTGGGCGGCTTCATGCGCGAGATCGCCGTCCGCATCGCCGGGATGTAGGTCGCGTGGAGTCCTACGCCACCGCCGAACAGATCTGGGCCGGCGGACTGATCTTCGCGCGGGTCGGCGCGATCCTGATGACCATTCCGGGTATCGGCGAGAGCTATGTGCCGCCGCGCGTGCGCCTGTCGCTGGCCCTGCTGCTGTCGCTGGTCATGTGGCCGCTGGTGGCCGGGACCCTGCCGGCCCTGCCGCCGACGCTCGGCGGCATGGTGGGCTGGATCATCCGCGAGGTCCTGACCGGCCTGGCCATCGGCCTGATCCTGCGCAGCTTCATGACGGCCCTGGTGACGGCGGGCGAGATCATCTCGCAGCAGACGACCCTCGGTTTCGCCCAGACGGCCAACCCACTTCAGGCCTCGCCCGGTTCGACCCTGTCGGCCTTTCTGATGCTGCTGGGGGTGACGCTGATCTTCGCCACCAACACCCACCACCTCTTCATCGCCGGCATCCTGGGCTCCTATGAGGCCATCTCTCCGGCCAAGCCGATGATCACGGCCGACTTCGCCGCCATGGCCGTGAAGACCCTGAGCCAGAGCTTCATGCTGGGGGTTCAGCTGTCGGCGCCGGTCCTGGTCTTCGCCCTGATCTTCAACCTGGCGTCGGGCCTGATCGCGCGGGTCATGCCGGCGTTCCAGGTCTATTTCGCCGCCGCCCCGCTCAGCGTCCTGCTGGGTCTTTCGATCTTCGCGCTGAGCCTCGGCGTGATGGGGACCATCTTCATCGACCGCTATCGCGCCCTGGCGCGGGTGTTCACGGGAGGGAGCCTTGGCTGAAGGTTCCGATCCCGAGTCGAAAACCGAAGAGGCCACCCCGCGAAAGCTTGAGGAGGCCCGAAAGAAGGGTGATGTCGCCAAGTCGCCGGACGTGGCGGCGGCCATGTCCCTGGCGGGGGCGACGGCGGTCCTGCTGATCGGCGGCGGCTATTTCTCGCGCCAGATGGCCGAGGACATGCTGCCCTTCCTGGCCGAGCCCCACGCCATGATCGGCGGCTTGCAGGCCGGCGCCGGGGTCGAGATCGGGATGCGCGCGGTCTGGGCCGTGACGCCGTTCCTGGCGGCCCTGATGCTGGCGGTCATCGTCGGCGGGGTGGGGGGCAACCTGGCCCAGTCGGGCTTCCTGTTCACCGCCGAGAAGATCAAGCCCAAGTGGTCGGCGGTCAGCCCCCTGTCGGGCTTCAAGCGTATCTTCGGCCCGGACGGCATCGTCCAGTTCATCAAGACCTTCCTCAAGCTGGTGGCCATCGGCGCCGTCTGCTGGATGGTGCTGAAGCCGCACACGCGCGAGCTGGAGAACCTGGCCGCCATGAGCCCGGCCATGATCCTGCCCTTCGCGCGCGATCTGGCGGCGTCGCTGATGATCTCGGCCCTGATCTTCCTGGCCTTCACCGCCGGGGCCGACTTCATCTGGCAGAAGTTCCGCTTCGCAAAGCGGATGCGGATGACCAAGGAAGAGACGAAGGAAGACTACAAGCAGACCGAAGGCGACCCCCATGTGAAGGGCAAGCTGCGCCAGATCCGCATGCAGCGCAGCCGCCAGCGCATGATGCAGGCCGTCCCGAGCGCCACCGTCGTCATCACCAACCCGACCCACTATTCGGTGGCCCTGCGCTATGAGCCGGATCAGGGCGACGGCGCCCCGGTCTGCGTCGCCAAGGGCGTCGACGCCGTCGCTTTCCGCATCCGGGAACTGGCCAGGGAGAGCGGCGTGCCGGTCGTCGAGAACGTGCCCCTGGCCCGCGCCCTCTATGCGACGGTCGATGTCGACGAGGTCATCCCGCGCGAGCACTTCGAAGCGGCGGCCAAGGTGATCGGCTTCGTCATGCAGGGACGGAAGCGGCGGTGAGGGGCGTTGATGCAGGCGCTTTCCTCCCCATTCCATGGGGAGGGGGACCGCGAAGCGGTGGAGGGGCGACGCGACGCCTGACGTCATCGTGCTGCTGTTCGATCACAGCGCCGCCCCCTCCGTCTCGTCCGCTGCGCGGTCGATCCACTTCCCCATGGAATGGGGAGGAAAGGTATGTCCCGTTATGGCGCAGGCCAGAGCTCCGATATGCTGACCACCACTGATTCGCGCGGGCAGGACGCCATGACGATTTCCCGGCCGAAAGCGGCGGCGACGCGCCGTCCGACCTTTGATCCCCTGCTGGTGGTGATGGCCCTGGGCTTCGCCTTGGCGGTCGCGGCCATGGTCTATCCGGCGTTCCGCGCCAACGCCTTCACGGCGCCGGGCCTGATCCTGATTGTCGCGGCGGGGGGCACGGCCCTGATCTGGCTGTTCGCCTTTGGCCGGGCCGAGGTGCGCCGCGCCCACGGCGACACGGCGGTCGAGATGCTGGACGCCATGGCCGAGCCCGCCGCCCTGGTCTGGCCGTCCGGTCAGGTCCTGGCCTACAACGCCGCCTGGGCCGAGGAGAACGGCGCCGTCACCGCGCTTCCGCGTGGCAAGTCGGCGCAAGCTCTCTACATGGCCTTCGCCCAGGCCCGCGAAGGGCATCAGGGTCGCGCCATCGTCCAGATCGGCGCGCGCGAGATCGAGGTCCTGATCGGTCAGGCGGGGCAGGGGCGTTTCCTGGTCCGCGCCGCGCCTGACGCCGTCCTGCCGGTGCCGCAGACCGCCCCCGTCGCCGCCCCCGCCAAGGTCAGCGGCGAGGCGCGCGCCATGGCCGCCGGCGCCCCCTTCGGCTCGACCGTCATCGCCGGCGACGACCTGTTCGCGGGCAAGGCCGAGGATTCCAACGCCGCCCTGGCCGTCCTGACCGGCCCGGCTGCATCCGGCGACGCCGCCTTCGGCCACCTGTTCGACCTGGCCGGCGTGACCGAGGCCAGGATCAAGCTGGCCGCCGGGTCTTCGGGTCCGATCGAGCTGGTGGCCCGCGCCTATCCTGACCGCCACCTGCACCTCTATGTCGCCCCGGAAGGCGACAAGCGCCGCGTCTGGCTGTTCGACGTCTCGTCGCAGAAGTCGATGGAGCTGCAGCTGTCGCAGGCCCAGAAGATGCAGGCCGTGGGCCAGCTGGCCGGCGGCGTGGCCCACGACTTCAACAACCTGCTGACCGCCATCCAGATGCAGCTGTCCGAGCTGCTGGAACGCCACCCGGTCGGCGACCCCTCCTATGACGGCCTGAACCAGATTCGCCAGACCGGCATCCGCGCCGCCGATCTGGTGCGCAAGCTGCTGGCCTTCTCGCGCAAGTCCACGGTGCGGCGCGAGCGGCTGGACCTGGGCGAACTGGTCGGCGAGTTCGCCGTCCTGCTGCGCCGCCTGCTGCGCGAGGACGTGCGGCTGGAAACCGACTACGGCCGCGACATGCCCCTGGTCCTGGCCGACAAGAGCCAGCTGGAAACCGCCGTCATGAACCTGGCGGTCAACGCCCGCGACGCCATGCGCGGCGTGGTCGAGCCGGGCGCGGGCGTGGTCACGATTCGGACCCGCCGCCTGACCGAGGGGCAAGCCCGCGACATGGGCTGGCGCGAGGCCGCCGGCGAAATCGCCCTGATCGAGGTGTCGGACACCGGCCCCGGCGTGCCGCCCGAACTGGTCGACAAGATCTTCGAGCCCTTCTTCACCACCAAGGCGGTTAACGAAGGCACCGGCATGGGCCTGGCCACCGTCTATGGCATCGTCCAGCAGGCGGGCGGCCACATCAGCGTCTCGAACCTGGAGGGGGCGGGCGCCGCCTTCCGCATCTTCCTGCCCGCCGCCTCGGCCGAGGAACTGGTCGCCGCCCCCGTGGTCGAGAAGGTGGTCAAGGCCGCGCCGCGCGACCTGTCGGGCGCGGGCCGCATCCTGTTCGTCGAGGACGAGGCCGCCGTGCGCGGCATCGCCGCCCGCCTGCTGCGCCAGCGCGGCTATGAGGTGATCGAGGCCTGCGACGGCGAGGAGGCCCTGATCCTGGCCGAGGAATGGGCCGGTCAGATCGACATGATGATCTCTGACGTCATCATGCCGGGGCTGGATGGTCCGTCCCTGCTGAGAAAGGCCCGGCCCTTCCTCGGCGACGCCCCGGTCATGTTCATCTCGGGCTATGCCGAGAGCGACTTCTCGGACCTGCTGCAGGATGAAACCGGCGTCTCCTTCCTGCCCAAGCCGCTGGACATCAAGACCCTGGCTGAACGCGTGAAGCAGGAGCTGCACGCGGGCTGAACCATCACCGCCGTCATCCCGGGGCTGCGCAGCAGAACCCGGGACCCAGACGGCGGATCACAGGCGCGCTCCCGGCAAGAGCAGACGCCTGGGTCCCGGCTCTTCGCTTCGCTTCGGCCGGGATGACGGCAGGGGAAGGCTCAGGCGCGAGAGTCCGCTTTCAAGCCGGAAGCCAATGTCCGCAATCGACCCATTGCGGACATTGACCATGCATCTAGTCGCGTGCTCGTCTGGGCGTTGGCGGGAGGATACACCGTGAAATTTAGCGATGCCGAGGTCGCCGATTTTCTGAGCGGCGAGAATACCGTTCGGGATGGGCGACTAGTCGGCTTGACACTGGCCAGAGGCGAGAACGAATGGGATGTCGTGCTCAACCTCACTTTCGAGGTTCCGCGTGGTGCAAATGGCGACAAATACGATCTGACTTTGTGGGGCGACCTGTCCTTCGCCTATGAGTTCTCAAGCGAGACAATGTTGAGCGAAATCGCCTTCATGAAATGTCTCTGGACAGTTGAGGGGACGTTTTACCTGTCCTTGGACCCTTGGAAGGAAACTGAGCGGTTCCCATCCGAGAAAGACGGCAGTTGCTTCCGGTCCAAATCGGCATCGCTGACCGTTGGTGGAAATGTCCGCTAACCACCCCTAGCGGACATTCGCCGCTGCCGCATTGCGACGACAGTGTGCGGGCTATCCTCCTTTCCTCCCCATTTCATGGGGAGGGGGACCACGGAGTGGTGGAGGGGGCGACGCGACGTTGAATGTTGAGGCGCAGATTGGACGGGGCGGCGTCGCCCCCTCCGTCACGGCGCTCTCGCGCCGCGCCACCTCCCCATCGCTGCGCGACAGGGAGGAAAGCGATCACTTCGCCCGACTAGGCGTCGCCGCCGGTCCGGGTGTGCTCCACGGTTGTCGTGGTTTCGCCGTTGGGCTGGGTGGTCGTGGTGGTGGTCGTCGTCGTGGTCCGTTCCCACAGGGGGCAGTTTATCGTCGAGCCGCCGCCGGGCTGTGGCGTGGTTCGGCATTGCGGGCCAGCGGCGGCTGAACGCACCGTCTCCGCAGGACCGGCGGCGCAGGCGAACAGAGTCAGGCCGCTCACCAGGACGGCGGCCGCAATGGCGCAAGATTTCAGCATGGCGATGTTCCCCGCAGCTCCGATTTTCATCAGTCTGCCTGACCCGGCGCGTCGCGCAAGCGCCAGCGCCAACTCCGCCATGCGGTCGGCCGCCTACACCCTCACGTCAAAATGGCGCGGTTCGCCGTCGCGGCGTTCGCGGGCGGCCTCGTGCAGGGTGTCGGCCAGGTCGAGCAGGTGGTGGCGGCGCAGGCGCGGGATGATCTCCAGCAGTTGCAGCCTCAGGGTCTCGGCTTCGGCGTCGCTGAGCGGCGCCGTTGGGCGGGCGGATCGGGCAGGCACGGCGATCCTCCATCAGAGCGCCTCGGGGGAGGCGAGACAGCCTTTGAAAACGGCTGTTTCGCCGTTCCGGTTCCAGAACGCGTCATATCGAGCGAAAAACTGAACAAACTCCGCCGTAAAGGCTTGGGTCTTTCGTGCGCCGCCCTAGATAGGGGCCAGACGAATCATAACCCGGAAGAGGAACCTCCCATGGCCTTCACCCTGCCCCCGCTGCCCTACGCCTATGACGCGCTGGAACCGGCCATCGACAAGGAGACGATGACCTTCCACCACGACAAGCACCACCAGACCTATGTCGACAACCTGAACAAGGCCGTGGACGCCGACGCCTCGCTGCAGGGCAAGTCGCTGGAAGACATGTTCGCCGAGATGTCGAAGCTGCCCAAGGCGGTTCGCAACAACGGCGGCGGTCACTGGAACCACAGCCTGTTCTGGGAACTGCTGGCCCCCGCCGATCAGGCCGGCGAGCCCTCGGCCGAGCTGGCCGCCAAGATCGACGCCGAACTGGGCGGTCTGGACAAGTTCAAGGCTGACTTCGACGCCGCCGGCGCCGGCCAGTTCGGCTCGGGCTGGGCCTGGCTGATCCTCCAGGACGGCAAGCTGAAGGTCACCTCGACCCCGAACCAGGACAACCCGCTGATGGACGTGGCCGACGAGAAGGGCGCTGTCCTTCTGGCCGCCGACGTCTGGGAGCACGCCTATTACCTCAAGTACCAGAACCGCCGCGTCGACTACCTCAAGGCCTTCTGGTCGGTGGTGAACTGGAACAAGGTCAACGAACTGTACGAAGCCGCCAAGGGCTGAAACGCCCGCGCAGCTTGACTCCGGGAGGGCGGGCCTTCATAAGCCCGCCCTTCTCGCATCGGGTTTCGACCCGAGGCGCGAACTGACTACGGACGATGCGTGGACCGCCGTTGAGATCGCCGCTCCAATCGGGGAGGGGCCGGGCCGCATCAGCATGAAGAGTGACTTATGTCCAAGCGCCATAGCGCCAAGTACAAACTCGATCGGGTCATGGGTGAAAACCTGTGGGGCCGCGCGAAATCGCCGGTTAACAAGCGCTCGTACGGCCCCGGCCAGCACGGTCAGCGCCGCAAGTCGAAAGTCTCGGACTTCGGCCTGCAGCTGAAGGCCAAGCAGAAGCTCAAGGGCTACTACGGCAACATCACCGAGAAGCAATTCTCGGCCATCTACGACGAAGCCGGTCGTCGTAAGGGCAACACCTCGGAAAACCTGATCGGTCTGCTGGAATCGCGTCTGGACGCCATCGTCTACCGCGCCAAGTTCGTCCCGACCGTCTGGGCCGCTCGCCAGTTCGTCAGCCACGGCCACGTGACCGTCGACGGCAAGAAGGTCGACATCGGTTCGTACCGCGTCAAGCCGGGCCAGGTCATCGAGGTCAAGGAAAAGTCGCGCAACATGGCTCTGGTGCTCGAAGCCCAGCAGTCGTCGGAACGCGATGTGCCTGACTACCTGGAACAGGGCGACCGTGGTTTCTCGGTGCGCTACGTGCGCGTGCCGGAACTGTCGGACGTGCCGTATCCGGTCAAGATGGAACCGAACCTGGTCGTCGAATACTACTCGTCCTGATTTCAGGCGATCGACGATAGAGTTGATGGAAGCCCCGGTGCGAACCGGGGCTTCTTTCTTATTCAGCATCCGCTGTTCCCTTGGGGAAGGAAGCAGCGCATTCTGACCGGGCGAACATGGTCCGCCCTGGAAGGCCGAGATGAGACGAACCTTCGCCCTTTGCGCCGTCGCGGCCGCCGTCCTTGGGACGGGGGGCTGCGCCGTGACCGGCGAACCGGCCGTGCCCACCGCCGGCATGCCGGGCCAGTTGGAGCCGATCCACGCCGCCGCCTTCACGCGCGATACGGCGGTCTTCTGGGTCAGCTCGAACGGTTGCACCAGCAAGGCGGATGTCAAACCCTTCATCACCCGCCTGCGCGACAGCACGGTCATCACCCTGCGCCGGGTGGACGAGGACCGTTGCACCGACATCAAGTCCGAAGGCGTTCAACTGCAATGGTCGTTCGAGGAGCTGGGTCTGGAGCCCGGCGCCGCAGTGTCGGTCAACAACCCCTATATGATGCGTCAGGACGACAAGCCGAACCGCGGGTCCTGACCTAGTCTTCAATGGCAAGGCTTTGTTAGCCATGTCGAACGACGGCGGATTAAGGAATGATCGGCTAGGGACATCATCCCCCTAACGCATTCCGTCGGTTTCCATGCGTATCGTTGACTGCCTGACCAACGCCCATAACCTGGCGTTGGTCGCCCTGGCCGCCCTGATCTGTGTCCTGGGCAGCTGGATTACAGTAAGCTTGCTGAAACGGGTTCGCAGCACGCGGACCGGAACGCGCGCCGCCTGGGTCTTCCTGGGCTCGGTCGCCGGCGGTGCCACGGTCTGGTGCACCCACTTCGTCGCCATGATCGCCTATGAGCCGGGCGTCCAGGTCACCTATGAACCCGGATTGACGGGCCTGTCCCTGTTTGTCGCTATCGCGGGCAGCGGGGCGGCGTTGATGATGGGCGCGCAGCGGTTCAACGGAGCGGCCCTGGTCGGGGGCGCGCTGTTCGGCATGGCCGTGGCGGGGATGCATTTCATCGGCATGGCGGCCTTTGCGGTCGACGCCGTGATCCAGTGGTCCACCCCCTATGTCGTGGCTTCCGTGGCAGGCTCGGTGGTGTTCGGCGCGGCGGCCTTCAAGGCCGAGAAGCTGTCCACGACGGCCCGCAACAGCTGGCTGGCGGTTGTGCTGATGGTTCTGGGCATCGTCGTCCTGCACTTCACCGCCATGTCGGCCATGACCATCCTGCCTTTCGCCCCCCAGGACGGGGTCCTGACCGGCGACGACGCGCGTCAGGCCATCGCCATCGGCGTGGCGGGCGTGGGCCTGCTGGTCCTTGGCGCCGGCGCCGCCAGCTATGCTCTGGACACCCAATCGCGCAGCCAGGCTGAAATCCGACTGCAGCACCTGATCGAAGGCGGCGTGGACGGCATGGCGGTCGAGCGCGACGGCGTCATCGTCGGCGCCAACAGCGCCCTGTTGAAGCTGGTCGGCGTCGAGCGCCAGGCCCTGCTCGGCCAGAAGCTGTCACGCTGGGTCGAGGACGTGGCTCGTCTGGCCGACGGCGACATGGTGCAGTCGTCGCTGACCACCGCCGAGGACGAGGTCCTGCCGATCGAGCTGGCGGCCAAGCGCGACCATGCCAGCGAGGGCGAGGTCATGATCTACGCTGTCCGCGATCTGCGCGCGCGTCAGGCCCAGGAGCGCCGCATCGCCCACCTGGCCCGCAACGACAGCCTGACCGGCCTGCCGAACCGCGCCTCCTTCCTGGAACGCCTGACGCGTCAGACCGACACCATCAAGCCGGGCGCGACCCTGGCCCTGTTCGCCCTTGACCTGAACCGCTTCAAGGAGGTCAACGACCTCTACGGCCATGCGGTCGGCGACCAACTGCTGTGCCGCATCTCGGACCATCTGCGCGAAGTCCTGCATGAGGGCGAGTTCATCGCGCGCCAGGGCGGCGACGAGTTCGTGGCCATGGCCGAGGTGTCGTCGCGCGCCGAGGCCGAGGCCGTGGCCAGGCGCCTGCGCGCCGCCGTCATCCGGCCGGTCACCATCGACCACGCCGATCTCGCCTGCGGCGCCAGCATCGGCGTCTCGCTGTGGCCTGAGGACGCCGACAATCTGTCGACCCTGATCAACAACGCCGATCTGGCCATGTATCGCGCCAAGGCCTCGCTGACCCAGGACATCTGCTTCTACGAAGCGGACATGGACCAGGCCGTCCGCGCCCGCCGTCGCGTCACCCAGGCCCTGCGCGAGGCCATGGATAACCAGCGGTTCGAGCTGCACTATCAGGTCCAGGCCTCGGTTCAGACCGGCAAGGCGACGGGCTATGAGGTCCTGCTGCGCTGGAAGGACGAGGACGGCCGTTACATCCCGCCGTCGGACTTCATCCCGGTGGCCGAGGAGACGGGCCTGATCCTGCCGATCGGCGAGTGGGTCCTGCGTCAGGCCTGCAAGCAGGCCGCGACCTGGGACGAACCGCACAAGATCGCGGTCAACCTCTCGCCGGTGCAACTGGGCCATGTGGACCTGCCGCGCCTGGTGCAGCAGGTGCTGCAGGAGACCGGTCTGGACGCCACGCGTCTGGAACTGGAAATCACCGAGACGGCCATGATCAGCGACATGGAGCGCACCACCCACGTCCTGCGTCAGCTCAAGGATCTGGGCGTCACCATCGCCATGGACGACTTCGGCACCGGCTATTCCTCGCTATCGACCCTGCGGGCCTTCCCCTTCGACAAGATCAAGCTGGACCGGTCCTTCATGACCGAGCTGGACGGCGACCAGCCCCAGTCGCAGGCCATCATCCGCGCCGTTCTGACCATCGGAGAAAGCCTGTCGATCCCGGTGCTGGCCGAGGGCGTGGAAACCGCCGAGCAGTTGGCCTTCCTGCGCGCCCAGGGCTGCAACGAGGTTCAAGGCTATCTGCTGGGGCGGCCCCAGCCCGAAGCCGACGCCCTGTCGAACGGGGCCGCTGTCGTGGCCAACCTGCCGGACGCTCAACTCGCCGAGGTTCGCGCCGCCGCATAGCCCGGCCAGTGAGCTGCGCCCGCCCGTTCGTACTGGACGGGCAGGGCCTCTGGCTGACCCAGGGCCACGGCGGCGTGATGGCCCCAGTTAGGGTCGTCCAGCACGGCGCGGGCGACCGCGATCAGGTCGGTCTTGCCCGCAGCCAGCAGGTCCTCGGCCTGTTGCGGGGTGACGATCATGCCGACCGCCATGACATTGGCCTCGGGGACCGCCGCCTTGACGGCCTCGGCGAAGGCGACCTGATAGCCGGGTTCGGCCCCAGGGATGCGGGCCGTGGCGACATTGCCGCCGCTGGTCAGGTGCAGATAGTCATAGCCCATGGCGTGCAGGGCCTGACCGAAGACGGCGGCCTCGTCCGGCGTAATCCCGCCCTCGGTCCAGTCCGAGCCGTTGAGTCGCACGCCGAGCGCCTTGGTGCGGGGCCAGGCGTCGCGCAGGGCCTGGGCCACCCGCAGCGGGAAGCGCATCCGGTTCTCCAGCGACCCGCCGTATTCGTCGGTTCGTTCGTTCGACAGCGGCGACAGGAACTGGGTCAGCAGATAGCCGTGGGCGGCGTGCAGTTCGACCAGGTCGAACCCGGCCCGATCGGCGCGCTGGGCGGAATCGACAAAGGCTTCGACCACCCGGTCCATGCCCGCGGCGTCCAGCGCGCTCGGCGTGTGCCAGTCGGCCTTGAAGGCCTGGGCTGAGGCGGAAAACGTCTCCCACGCCTTGTCGGCGGGAGCGGGGCCGCCTCGGTCGATCCACGGCGGATTGGTCGAGGCCTTGCGCCCTGCATGGGCCAGTTGGACCCCGATCGGCGTGTCGGAATAGGTGCGGATGTCGCGAATGATCCTGGCGAAGGCGGCTTCCTGCTCGTCGTTCCACAGGCCGGTGTCGGCCCAGGAAATGCGGCCCGCCGCCTCGACGCCCGTGGCCTCGATCACCACCAGGCCCGCGCCCGACAGGGCCAGGCGGGCGATGTGCTGGGCGTGCCAGGGTTGGGGCACTCCGTCCACGGCGGAATACTGGCACATGGGGGCGACGACGATGCGGTTCTTCAACGTCAGCGGCCCGACGGCGCGCGGGGTGAACAGCAGGCTCATGCTTGGGTCATCCTATGGTCCCGGGGAGGCGGGTCACAGTAGCTATGACTGTGGCGGTTCCGTTCAAGCCCCGCCTTTCCGATTATTCACGTGATCTGGAACGGCGACGCTGGCAGTTTCCAGCCAGCAAAGAAGGGGATCACCTATGCGCCGTATCATCATCGCTCTCGCCGTCGCCGCCATCGCCGCGCCCATGCTGTCGGGCTGCATCATCATCGCCAGCGACAAGCCGACCACCCGCGTCATCCACTCGACCCCGGCCGAGGCCAACTGATGCGCCAGGCCTCCATCAGGGCAGCCGTCGCGGCCGTCGCCCTGCTGCCGCTGCTGGGCGGCTGCGTCATCTATTCGAACGATGGCGGGGAGCGGAAGGTCAACATCAACTCCGCCAGCCAGGCTTCGGCTCAGACGGAAGCCCTGGAAGCCGTCCGCAAGGTCGATTTCGACGGCCAGCGCCTGACCGTCGTGGTCGGCTCCAACGGTTGCACCGAGGCGTCCAGCTTCGAGGTCAAGATCAAGGACGACGAGCCGGCTGAACTCAGCCTCATCCGTCGCGCCCCGGACCTGTGCAAGGCGATCGTCCGCGAAGGCGTCGCCGTCAGTTGGACCTACGCCGAACTGGGCCTGAACACCGGCCAGCACGTCCGCGTGCTGAACCCGATCAGCCTGTAGGCCTATCGAAGTCTTTCCTCCCCACTTTGTGGGGAGGGGGACCGCGAAGCGGTGGAGGGGGCGGCGCTAGGCCTTCCGTGTAAACGCCGCATCTCGGATCGCGTTCAGAACGCCTTCCACATCGTCCCGCACGTCGCAGGAAGCGACGCGCAGAACGGACACTTCCTGTAACGCCAGCCAAGTCGTCCGCCGTTCATCATGGCGAGCCTGATCGGCGTCGCCGTGGATCATGCCATCGACTTCCACGGCGAGGTTCCGTTCGGCGCAATAGAAGTCGAGGATATAGGGGCCGATCGGGTGCTGTCGTCGGAACTTCAGTCCCTCCAGCTTGCGCCCTTTCAACTGAGTCCAAAGTTGCGCTTCTGGCGGCGTGAGTGCGCGTCGCATGTGACGCGCGCGTTCGTGACTTATGCTGTCGGCCATTGCGCCGCCCCCTCCACCACTTCGTGGTCCCCCTCCCCATTGCTGCGCAACAGGGAGGAAAGGGCAAGAGCTTACGCCGAAAACGGCCCCAGCATTTCCGCGGGGATGCGGGCGGGGCGCAGGGTGGCGGCGTCGACCAGGCACCATTCCGACAGCCCTTGCGCGCACAGGCGGCCTTCGGCGTCCTCGATGCGGACATAGCGGTTGAAGCGCGGGCCTTGCGGCTCGCCGACCCAGGTGCGGGCGACGACGCCGGTCGCGCCGGGCGCGATCGCGCGCAGGTAGTCGATCTCGTGCCTCAGGGCGACCCAGGACCACTTCGCCCGCGTCGCCTCGTCGAAGCGCGCGTTCCAGTGGGCGGTGCCGACGTCCTGCAGCCAGCCGACATAGACCACGTTGTTGACGTGGTTGTTCTCGTCGATGTGTTCCGGCCGCACGTCCAGAGGGACGACGAAGACCTCGCGGTCCTCACGCGGTTGCAACTGCGGCCGGGCCATGGGGCTTAGGCCTCGCCGAGGGGCACGCCCTTCTCGACCATCAGGGCCTGCAGTTCGCCGGCCTGGAACATCTCGCGCACGATGTCCGAACCACCGACGAACTCGCCCTTCACATAGAGCTGGGGAATGGTGGGCCAGTCGGTGAAGCTCTTGATGCCGTCGCGCAGGCTCTCGTCCTGAAGCACGTCGACGCCGACAAAGGCTGCGCCCACGTGGTCGAGGATCTGCACCGCCAGCGAGGAGAAGCCGCAGCGCGGCGCGTCCGGCGTGCCCTTCATGAACAGGACCACGTCATGCTCGGCCACGGTCTGGGCGATGAAGGCGTGGACGGGGTCGGCGGCGGCGTCAGCAGTCATTTGATCGGTCACGGTAAGGGGCCTTTCAGAGAAGCCCGTCAGCTAGGCGCCCAATGGGGCCGGGTCAAGGCCGCTGCGGCGTAAGGGCTCACACCGCCTCGGGCGCGCGGGCCAGACGCTCGGCGCGTTGGGCCAGGGCGGGGGCGCCGTATTCGCGCGCGGTGGCGGCGGCCTCGACCAGCATCAGGCCCAGATCATGGGGCGCTTGCCCCGTCCAGCGGGCGCGCGCCAGGGCGATGCGGGCCATGCCGATCTGATCCGCGGCCCAGTCCAGCGGCGTCGAGCTCACGGAGGGGCGAACCAGACGGCGGCGCAAGCCGGCCTCGATCTCCAGCAGGGCGGTCAGGTCGCCGACCGAGCCCGCCCGCGTCGTCTCCTGAGCCACACGACGTTCATGGGCCAGTGCGCCCAGGACCAGTCCGCCGCCCTCGGTCAGGGCCTCGGCCTGGACCAGCACCAGCAGGGGCAGGGTCTCGCGCTCGGCCCGCAGCACCTGGATGGCGGCCCAGTCCAGCGGGCTGTGGTCGGGGGTGAACTGGTCGGCGGCGGCGTCAAACAGGGCGTGGGCCTGATCACGCGCCAGAACATCGTCGGCGATGGCCGCCAGGGCCGCCATCCCGGCCGCGCACAGGGCCAGGGCGCGGGCGCGGCTGAGGGGGCGCTGTTCCGGCGCGGCGGCCTCGACCAGGGCGCGCAGGTCGGCGCCGGCCTGGTCGAGCATCCGGGGGTCGCGCGCGGCCAGGCCGGCTTCCAGCATCAGGGCGGCGCGGTCCAGCCGCAGGTCGTCTTCGACCGATCGCTGCTGACCTCTCAGACCGTGCAAGGCGGCGTCCAGCAGGGCGGCGGCCTCTTGAAGGGCGGAGGTCTCGCCCGCAATCGAGGCCTGACGCGCGCGCAGGCGGGCGTGCAGGGCGGCGACCGCCGCAGCGGTGTCGCCGCGTCGCGCGGGGGGCAGGGCGGCCAGCAGGGTCAGGATGGCGTCCAGCCGCGCGGGCTCGCCGCACAGGTCAAAGGCCAGCATCCCGGTCTGGGCCAGTTCCAGCGTGGCGCGGATGGTTTCATCGTCATTGTGGGCGTGGCGAGCGGCGTCGCGGGCGGCGGTTTCCGCCTTGTCCAGGCTGGTCGCGGCGCCGCTGCGACGGGCGTGTTCGCGCCACAGGGCTGAGGCGCGCAGCGCGGCGTCATGAGGGCGGGCGCAGGAGACGCGGCCGGCGTCGACGCTCTGCTGGCGGGCCTCGACCTCGACCAGGCCGACCCCGACCAGTTCCAGCCAGCCGAGATCGTCGCTATCGCGCGCCTTCTCGAACAGCCGTCGCAGATCTCTGCCGAATTCGAACATCGCTGGCCTTCATCGTCCCGCTTCGGGATCGCAGGGGCGATCCTCCTTGCGGACAAGCAAACGCAGCGCCGCCCGAAGGGTTCGGCTTAACTATATCTGTGGAAAGCCGGCGGCCTGCGCCTAGCCCAGACGCGGGGTCTTCTGGCGGCAGCGTTGCAGCACGGCGCGGGCGTCGGCCTCGCCCGCGGACAGGCGTTTCACCGAATCGAGGCGGGCGCGGGTCTGGTCGTTTTCGGCCACGGTCGGATCGCGCCCCGCTGCGGTCGCCGCCTGCATGGCCGCCAGCGACCAATAGAGGGCGGCGTCGTAGAGGGTGCGGCCATAGCGGCTCTCGCCGCCCTCCAGTTCCGACGCCGCCTGGGTCAGTCCGGCGCACCGCACCGCCTCGTCATAGGAGACGAGCCGGGTCGTCTGGGGCGGACCCAGAACCGCAAGCGCGGTGGTGACGACAGCGATGAACATCAAGAACTCCACGACGCCCCGAGGAGGAAAGGAGCCCGGCGCCGCATCTCCCTAGAGAACCACGGTCGTGTGTCGGATGAAAGACGCGTTCAGTAAAGCTTCAGGTTGCAGTCAGGGCGGGCTTGGGGCCGGGGGCATGACGCGTCCCTGATCGACCAGCCAGCGGACGAAGGCGCGCCGCGCCCGTGACGGCTCGCCTGCGCCAGGAATGGCCGCAACCGCCCCGTCGTCGGCGTTGAAGCCAAAGGGCGCCAGCAGCCGCCCGTCCTGCACCGCCTCGGCCGCCAGGGCCCAGGGCAGGACCGCCGCGCCCCACCCCGACAGGGCCGCGTCCAGCGCGAAATGCAGGTGGGCGACCGGGCGTTCGGATGTGGCGGTCGAACGATGGCCGCTGAGCTCGGCCCAGTCCTTCCAGCCGCTCAGATGGGTGCGGGCCACAAGGCGCGGCGCGTGCAGCAACGCCGCACGGGCGTCGGCGCCCGTCAGCGGCCCCGTCAGAGAGGGGGCGATGACCGGGCCGACGGCGTTGGGGATGATCCGCTCGGCCTTCAGGGTCTTGATCCGTTCCGCGTCCAGCAGGCGCAGGACCACATCGGCCCCGCGATGACTGACCGCATGGGGCGCCAGCTCGACCAGATGCACCCGCACCTCGGGATGAAGCCGTCCAAAGTCGGCCAGGCGCGGGATCAGCCACTTGACCGACAGGCTGGCGTTGACGGCGACGTGCAGGTCCTGACCTTCGCCGCGCGCGCCAGCTACGGCGGCGGCCATGCCGTCAAAGGCGGCGGTCAGGCCGGGCAGGAGGTCGCGCCCCGCCGGGGTCAGCTTCAGGGCGTGGCGCGGGCCCTCGAACAGCCGCACCCCCATCTGGGCCTCCAGCGCCTTGACCTGACGGCTGACGGCGCTGTGGGTCACGTTCAACTCGGCCCCGGCCAGGGTGGCGCTGCCGGTCCGCGCCATGGCCTCGAACGCCCGCAGCGCGTTCAGCGAGGGCAGGGCGGCGCCAGGTGTGAGGTTTTGGAACATAGTCTAACCGATAGGTCGCTTTCGTCCGGGCGGCAATGCGGCGACAGCAGCGGCCTATGTCGTCACCCGCCCACCGCCTGATCGTCCCCGTCCTCGGCTTCGGCCTGATCGTCGCCTTTGCATCGAGCTATTATCTGCTGGGGGTCCTGGCCGAGCCTCTGGCGGCGGGGACCGGGACCACGCCGTCGCTGGTCTTCGCAGGGTTGTCGGGCGCCTTCCTGATCTCGGCGGCGCTCAGCCCGTTCGGCGGGCGCTGGGTCGATCGGCGCGGCGGGCGCGAGGTGCTGAGCGCCGCCTCGGTCGTCTTCGCCGCCGGTCTGGCCGGGCTGGGCCTGTCGCAGGGGCCGGTCAGCATGGTGGCGTCGATCCTGACGCTGGGGATCGGCATGGGCGTGGGCTTCTATGGCCCCGCCTTCGCCGTGCTGGTCGCCATCCACGGCGAGGAGGCGAAAAAGCCGATCACGGCGGTCTCCCTGATCGGCGCCTTCGGCGGGGCCCTGGGCTGGCCCATGACCCTGGCCATGATCGAGGCGGTCGGCTGGCGCGGGGCCTGTTTCGGCTGGGCGGGTCTGCAACTGCTGGTCTGCCTGCCCCTGTATCTGACCCTTCTGCCCCGCGAGGTCGCCGGGGCGCGCCGTCCGGCCGAGGTCGGGCGGGTGCGTTGGGACGGGCGCATGATCCGGCTGGCGGTCCTGTTCGCCGGGGCCTGGTGGATCGCCACGGCCATGAGCGCCCACCTGCCGCGCCTGCTGGGACGTCTGGGGCTGGAGCCGGCCGAGGCGGCGCTGGCGGCGACGATGATGTCCGGGGCGGCGGTCGCCGTGCGGCTGCTGTCTTTCCTGACATCCGGCAAGGGTTCGCCGGTGCTGGTTCTGCGCTTCGCCACCCTGCTGCACCCGCTCGGCGCGGCGGTCGCCTTTTTCGGCGGAAAGGGGCTGGCCGGGGCCGTGGCGGTCGGTCAGGGGGCGGGCAACGGCCTGCTGTCCGTGGCCTCCGGCGTCCTGCCGCTGCACCTGTTCGGCAAGGAGAACTACGCCACGCGTCAGGCCCTGATCCTGACCCCGGCGCGCTTTCTTCAGGCGGCGGCGCCGCTCAGCTACGGCATGGTGCTGGACCGCTCGGCGGGGTTGGCGCTTGCCGCCTCCAGCCTGGTCTGCGCCCTGATGTTCGCCATGACCTTCGGGCTGGAGCGGCGTGAACAATAGAACCGTCACCCTCGGGCTTGTCCCGAGGGCCTGTCGTCAGACCAAGCGCCAGCGCTGAAGGACGGCCCGTTCCCGTTCACTCCGCCCGGAACGCAAGGGTCGCCATGGGCCCTCGGGACAAGCCCGAGGGTGACGGGGAAGGTTAGATCACCGGCTCGACATCGGCGCGCACCGTCACCTTGCGCGGCGCGCGGCGGTCCAGCCTGTTCCACGCAGCGGCCAGCCCCGCCACGGCGCGGTCCAGATCGGCCTCGTGCCGGCTGAAGGGCAGGCGCAGGAAGCGCTCATAGGCGCCGTTGATGCCGAAGCGCACGCCCGGCGCGATGCGCACGCCATGATCCGGCGCGGCCAGGGCCAGACGGGTGCTGTCGGCGCGGGGCAGTTCGACCCATAGCGACAGGCCGCCCTCGGGTCGGCGCGTCTTCCAGTCCGGCAGGGCCTCGGCCAGCCGGGCGCGCAGATGGGCCTCTTGCCGCGCTATGGCCCGGCGCCGCGCGTCCAGCGGGGCGGGATCGCCGCTCAGCAGGACGGCGGCGGCCAACTGCTCCATGACCGGCACGCCAAGGTCCAGCGACGGGCGGCGGCGGATGACCATGTCGATGACGTCAGCGTGGGCGCGCAGCCAGCCGACCCGCAGCCCGCCCCAGTAGGGCTTGCTGGTCGAACCCAGCCGCACGACGTGCGGGCCGTGGCCGACGGGCGGCGGCGGCGGGCGGTCGAACCACAGCTCGCGCAGGGTGTCGTCCAGCACCAGCAAGGCGCCGACGCGGGCCGCCGCCGCTGCGATGGCCGCCTCGTCCTCCGCCGACAGGACATGGCCGGTCGGGTTCTGGTGCGCCCCGATCAGATAGATCAGCCGCGGCCTGACGCGGGCGATGGCCGCCAGCATGCCGTCCATGTCCCAGCCTTGCGGCGTCATGGCCACCGGGGTCAGGTCGAGGCCGGCCTGCACCAGGGCGTCCAGCGCATGGGGATAGCCGGGATGTTCGACCACCACCCGGTCGCCGGGCCGGGTCGTCGCCCGCAGCAGGATGGCCAGGGCCCCCAGCGCCCCCGCCGTAACCACGATCTGATCGGCGGCGGTCGGCAGTCCCTCGGCGCCATAGCGTTCGGCGACGACGCGGCGCAGGGCCTCGATCCCCACCGGCTCATAGCCTCGACCCGGCAGGTGGGCGGGCAGGGCCTCCAGGGCGCGGGCGTAGGCGGCGTGGACCTGTTCGTCGGCGGGCATGGAGGCGGTGGCCATGTCGATGACGCCGGGCGTGTCGTCGCCCTGCATCGGCCCGTCCAGCCGTACCGGCCGCGAGGCGGCGCTGGTGGGCAGGGCGGTGAGGCTGCCCGATCCGGTGCGGCTGACGACGAAGCCCTCGGCCCGCAGCCGGTCCAGCGCCGCGCTGACGGTGATGCGGCTGACGCCCAGGGTCTCGGCCAGCCGCCGCTCGCCCGGCAGGCGCGCGTTCAACGACAGCCGCCCGTCGAGGATCAGCAGCTTCAGCGCCTCGGACAGGCGACGATAGGCGGGCTCGCCGTCCGGCCCGCGCCAGCCGTGCAACTGACGCGACAGGGAGGCCGGGTTGACGAGTTGATCGCGCATAAGGCCATCGTCACGAAAGCGGCTCTATAAAACAAGGCCAATTATCGACTGTATGGCCCCATGTTCATGCGTCGCTTCATCCAGCTTCAAATCGGTCTTCTGCTTTACGGGGCGTCACTGGCCCTGATGGTCCGGGCTGACCTCGGCCTCAATCCGTGGAGCGTTCTGCATCAGGGCCTGTCGCAGCTGACGGGCCTCAGCCTCGGCATGGTCGTCAACCTGGTCGGGCTTCTGGTCCTGCTGGTCTGGATCCCGCTGCGCCAGAAGCCGGGCGTGGGGACCATCTGCAATGTCCTGCTCATCGGCACGGCGGCGGATGTGGCCCTGTGGGCCCTGCCGCCGATCGAGGGACTGGCGCTGCGGATCGCCTTCCTGACGGCGGCCATCGTGCTGAACGGGGCGGCGACGGCGGCCTATATCGGCGCCGGGCTGGGCCCCGGTCCGCGCGACGGTCTGACCACGGGTCTGGTGCGCATCACCGGCTGGCGCATCGGCTGGGCGCGCACGGCGATCGAGGTCGCGGTCCTGGCCATGGGCTGGCTGCTGGGCGGCGTCGCCGGGGTCGGCACCGTCCTCTACGCCCTGGCCAACGGGCCGCTGGTCCAGTGGTTCATGGCCCGCTTCGAGATCGTCCCGAAGGCGCAGGCCAAGCCCGCGCCCTCGACCTGAACGCGGCGTCCGAAGACCGCCAGACCGCGCCGGGCGGGTATGACAGGAAGGCGGCCTTCACCACGCTCGAGGTCGTCATGCCCGCACTCACTGACAAGGTCGCCATCATCACCGGGGCCAGTTCCGGCATTGGGGCCGCCGCCGCCCGCCTGTTCGCGCGTGAAGGCGCGGCGGTGGTCGTCACCGCCCGGCGCGAGGTCGAGCTTTCAGCCCTGGTCGCGGACATCGAGGCCGAGGGCGGCCGCGCCGTCGCCGTGCCGGGCGACATCCGCGACGAGGCCCTGGCCGAGCGTCTGGTGCGTACGGCGGTCGAGCGCTTCGGAGGTCTGGACGTGGCCCTGAACAACGCCGGGGCCATCGGCGCCAATGAGCCGACGCCGGAGATTACACTGGAGCGCTGGCGCGATACGCTGGACGTCAATCTGACCGCCGCCTTTCTGGGGGCCAAGCATCAGGTCCCGGCCATGCTGGCGCGCGGCGGCGGCTCGCTGATCTTCACCTCGACCTTCGTGGGCCACGCCATCGGCATGCCCGGCATGGCCGCCTATGGCGCGGCCAAGGCGGGGCTGATCGGCCTGTCTCGGGTCATCGCCGCCGAGTTCGGCGCGCAGGGCCTGCGCAGCAACTGCCTGCTGCCCGGCGGCACGGACACCGAGGCGGGGCGCGAGTTCGCTCACACGCCCGAGATCATCGCCTTCGTCGAGAACATGCACGCCCTGAAACGCATGGCGAGCCCGGACGAGATCGCCCGCGCCGCCCTCTTCCTGGCGTCCGACGCCTCCAGCTTCATGACCGGGACGGCCATGCTGGTCGACGGCGGGGTGTCGATCAGCAAGACCTGAGACGGGTCAGGAGGGGACGTCGCGACCAGGGCTCATTGGAACCCGGCCCGGCGGAATCTGGCCTGTGCGCTGTCGATTCGGCCGTCGGTGGGGTCAGCCGCCAGGGCGCGGCGAAGGAGGTCTCGGGCCAGAGCCTCCTGCCGTGTCCGCTCGGCCTCGTCCGCCGCGTCTAGCCCGCGCTCCATGGCCAGGTCCGCCATCAGGATAAGGCCCTCGACATTGTCGTCCTGGCGTTCGAGTGCGCGGGTCAGCGCCGTCTCGGCGGCCACGGGGTCTCCCCAGCGCTTTTCCGCGCGGCCGAGCGCGACCAGGGCCAGGGGATCATCCGGGAAGCGAGCGGCGGCCGTCCGAAAGGTGCTCAGCAGCGCTGGCCCGTCGATTTCTGCGGGATTCCATGACCGGGCGTTGATCATGGGAAGCAGCACCACATCGGCGGCGGGCGACAGGGGGGTGACGGTGATGGCGGGATTGACGGGCGGGACGTCGAGCTTGGCGTAGGACATGCGCCCGCGAAGATAGGCACGAAGCTGGGCTGTCAGCTGATCGGGCGTCATGTTGTAATTCGCCTGCCAGGCCTCGACAGGATCGCGGCCGCCGTTGACCGCCCTGACATAGGCGGACAGGGCCCGAACCCGGCCTGCATCGGCTAGAAGCCAGTGCGTCAGGGCCCAGGACTGGGCGTAGAACATGCCACGGCCCGCCTCGGTATTGATCCCCAAGGAACCGTCGGCCCGCAGCACGACGTCCATCGGCAGCCAACTGCCCTGGTTCAGGGCGCGCAGGCGGCCGGGGTCCGGCAGGCCGAACGACGCCTGGCCGCCCGCGGTCACCGTGGCCGTGGCGAAATATTCGGCAAAACCCTCGCGCAGCCATCCCGGGTATCGGTCGTCGCCGCTTCGGGCCATGACGTGGTGGCTGTATTCATGGAGCAGGAGGTCGTCGCTTTCGCCCCGCACCAGAACAGCGAAGACATCATTCTCGCTGGTGGAATAGTAGCCGGCGATGCCGGCGGGAAGGCCAGGCACGGCCACGCGCAGGGCGCGCGCGTCGGCCACCAGATAGACCGGCAGTTTGCGGACCTCGTTCAACGGGCCGGGGCCGAAGCGCGATGTCAGAAGCGCGTCGAAACGCTCCAGCTTCAGGGTGTAGTCGCGCAGCGACCGCTCCGAGCCGTCGCTGTAAACGACGAAGTGCGGACTCTCCGCGCGCTTCCACTCCGCGAACGCCGACGCCGGCGTCAGGGTGATCAACGCCAGGGCAAGCAGGAGACGATGGACAGCTGACGACATGACGAACCTCCCGCCGAGAGCGGTCACTAAGCCTCGTTTGGGCGGCGCGGTCCAGCCTGAGGCCAGGCTGCCACGGAGGGTCAGCCGCGTTCCTTGGTCTTGGTGAAGGCGATCTTGGGGAAGCGTTCGGAGACGTAGCCGGTTTCCCAGCTCGACTTGGCCAGGAAGACCGGGGCCTGGTCTATGTCGACGGCCATCTGCGGGCGGTACTTGCCGGCGAAGTCTTCCAGATCGGCCTTGTCGCCAGCCACCCAGCGGGCCTCGGCGTAAGGGCTGGGCTCGAAGACGACGTCGAGATTGTATTCCTCGCCCAGGCGGTCGGCCATGACCTCGAACTGCAGTTGGCCCACGGCGCCGACGATGAAGTCCGAACCCAGTTCCGGGCGGAACAGCTGGGTCACGCCTTCCTCGGCCAGGCCCTCCAGCGCCTTCTTCAGGTGCTTGGCCTTCAGCGGGTCCTTGACGCGGACGCGCTGCAGGATTTCCGGGGCGAAGTTGGGCAGGCCGGCGAAACGCACCAGACCGCTTTCCGACAGGCTGTCGCCGACGCGCAGCACGCCGTGGTTGGGGATGCCGATGACGTCGCCGGCATAGGCGTCGTCGGCCAGTTCACGGTCCGAGGCGAAGAACATGATGGGGGCGTTCACCGACAACTGCTTGCCGGTGTTCTGCACCTTCAGCTTCATGCCGCGCTTGAAGCTGCCCGAGGCCATGCGGAACATGGCGATGCGGTCGCGGTGGTTGGGGTCCATATTGGCCTGGACCTTGAAGACGAAGCCAGTGACTTCCGTCTGGCCGGGCTCGACGGCGATCTCGACGGGCGCAGGGGCGTTGCGCGTCTCAGGCGGGGCTTCCTTGCGGGCCGGCATGACCTTGGGCGGCGGGGCCCATTCGCCGATGGCGGCCAGCAGTTCGTCGATGCCGAAGTGGCGCAGGGCCGAGCCCCACAGCACGGGCGTCATGTGGCCTTCCAGGAAGGACTGGCGGTTGAAGGCCGGATAGCCGGCCTCGATCAGTTCCTGGGTCTCGATCAGGGCCTCGTGCTCGCCGGCCTCGAAGTATTGGGCGGCGTCGGCCAGGGGCAGGGCCTCGGGGTGGGGCACGTCTTCTTTGGAGCCGGCCGGCTTCTTGGCGTAGGGCTGGAACTTGCCGGTGCCCATCTCGACCATGCCGCGCAGGCGGTTGCCGCTCTCGGCGGGCCACCAGATGGGGGCGGGGTCCAGTTGCAGGCGGCTGGCGATTTCGTCCAGCAGGGCCATCGGGTCCTGGGCTTCGCGGTCCAGCTTGTTGATGAAGGTGATGATCGGAATGTCGCGCAGGCGGCAGACCTCGAACAGCTTCAGCGTCTGCGGCTCGATGCCCTTGGCGGCGTCCAGCACCATGATGGCGCAGTCGGCGGCGGTCAGGGTGCGATAGGTGTCTTCCGAGAAGTCCTCGTGCCCCGGCGTGTCCAGCAGGTTGAACATCTTGGCCACGCCATCGGCCGTGGTGTGCTCGAACGTCATGACCGAGGCCGAGACCGAAATGCCCCGTTCCTTCTCGATCTTCATCCAGTCGGACTGGGTCCGCCGGTTCTCGCCGCGCGCCCGCACGGCGCCCGCCGCGCGGATGGCCCCGCCCGCCAGCAGGATATGCTCGGTCAGCGTCGTCTTGCCGGCGTCAGGGTGCGCGATGATGGCGAAGGTCCGGCGGCGGCCGGCCTCTTCAGGCAGGGTCAGTTTCGACATGCCGCGCACGTAGCGCGCGCGAGGTCAAAAGTCACTCCGTGGCGTCAGACGCCGGAGTTTCGCCATCATCGCTGTCCTCTGGTGCCTCGGCCTGATCCTCGACGACCAGTCCCATTTCCGCGCGGGCTCTGGCGATCACCTCGCGGGCGCGACGGGTGTAGGCGCTGCGGTGCGGACTGTTCGAGACAGGCATCAGCACCAGGACGGCCTGGGCGTTCATGTCGCGCGCCATATAGGCGTCCGCCAGGCGCAGGCGCGCCTCGAACGATTGCGGGGCCAGGGCGGTAGCGACTTCCAGAGTCGAGACATCATTATCGGTGGGATAGCGTGGGCCGCCGCGACGGGTGTCGTTCAGGCCCAGATAGATGCGGAAATCGGTGGGATCGGCGTCCATGGCCCGGGCCAGATAGCCGCTGGCGCGACGACGCAGGCCCTGAGCGGCTTCGGGATCCGTTTTGGCGCCGGCTTGATCCAGCAAGGCCATGGCCGCGACGCGCAGGATGTCGGCGTCCGTCTGGGCGTTGTCGAGGGACGGTTCCAGCGTGGCCAGGGCCAGGTCCGGTCGCTTTTCGAGGCGATGCGCCCGTGCGGCGAGCAGAAGGCCCGTGCGATCGGCCTTGTGCGTTTCCGCCATGGCCAGGGCGGAACGGATCAACTCGGCCCGCTGTTCGGCTTCTTCACGCGCCTCACGGGCCTTTTGGCTTTCGGACTTTTTCGTGCGGCCGTCGTCGTCGCTGGGCGTTTCGACGACAGGCTCATTGTCCAGACGGATGTCCAGCCAGACGGCCTCTGCGACGCTTTTGGGCAGTCGCGTGATCGTCACCTCCGGCTCAGGCAGTTCGATCTGCGGCGACAGGACGTTGATCCGGTCGGTCAGATAACGTCGGACGTCGTTCTGAAGCTCATCGGGTGTGCGTCCCGTCGTATTCTGCATCGCGACCACGGAATCCACGCCGCTGATCACCGCGGTCAGGTAGTCGCCCAGCATCCGTATGCGTTCGGGCGTGCTCATGAAATAGTGGGTCATCGCCCAGGCTTGGGCGTAATAGAGATGGGCGGGGTAGCGGCCGGACGCCGTCACCCGCCACTTCAGCACATGCTCCATATCGGCCCAGGTGTTGGCGCCTGGGGTCAGAGAGTTCATTCGGCCAGGGTTGTGGAAGCCGAACTGAATGCGGTCGTTCACGACGTCGGCGGTCGAATAATACTCGGCGAAGCCTTCCACGAACCAGGACGGATAGGCGTTGGCGCGCATCTGGAACATGAAGTGGTGGGCGTATTCGTGGAACACCACGACGTCGCCCATCGGGCTGCGCGTATCCACCACGGCGTGGATGCGTTCGCTGTTGGGCGTATAATATCCTGCAACGCCTTCATCGATGCCGGGCGAGATGCGGTTCATGTCTCGCCGGCCGTTGGCCATGAAGATTTCGAGCTTGGGAATCTCGTAGTCCGTCTCGATTGGATAATAGGTGCGCAGCAGGGCGTCGAAGCGTTCCACCTTGCGGGCGTAGCGGCGCAGACTGGCCTCTGACGTATCGCCATAGACGATGAAGTGGTCGGTTTCGGCTCTCAGCCATTCGGCATGGGCCGCGACGGCGCTCGCCAGATTGACCGCAACCGCAGCGCCGATCGCCGCCAGCAAGCGGCTGGAGCGCCCAGTCTGTCGCTTATGAATAGGCATCTGCACTTCCCCCAACTGGCCGAAACTTAACGAACAACGGTCCGTCACGAAAGGGCGGCCCTGCGTCGAGCGGGTCTGGCCTGTGGACGGCGAAGGAAACAGGGATTGTCACGATTGTGTGAAAGACCCTTCGCGAAGCGGGGCTTTTAGGGGCATGCTCGTTTTCGTGAGACGCCGGTCCATGAGATCGGCGCCGCAAGGGAAAGGAAACGACATGGCTGTGGTGCATCCGGGCAAGGTCCCGTCCGCCCGCAATGAGCGCAACATCCATCCGGCCTTCTGCCTTCTGGCGGGTTTCGGCCTTATCACCCTGATGGCGACCTGCGTGCATATCCTGTTCGGACTCTTCTAGCCGCGCACGATCCGGCGAGAGTTAGTCCCCGGCGGGAGTCTCTTCGCTCTCTGCTTCGCCCTGGCGCAGGATTTCGGCCTCTTCGGCCTCGGCCTCGGCCTCGCTCATGCCCTTGGCGCGCAGCAGCATTTCCCGTGCGCCGGGTGATGGACGGTGCGGGTCGTTGACCAGGGGCTCCAGCAGGGCGATGGCCTCGGCGTTGCGGTCCTTGAACATCAGCACCTGGGCCAGATTGATGCGCGCTGAACCCAATTGGGGCGCCAGGGTGAAGGCCTGTTCCAGCACGACCACGTCATTGTCGTTGGGGTAGCCCTCGCCACGCATCCGGTTTTCGGCGATCAACTGAAGGGTGGCGTAGTTGGCGTCGTCGGCGCGATAGGCGCGGTGGAGCAGGGCGCGGGCCTCGTTCTCCAGGCGATCGGCCTCCTCGGGGCTCTCGGCGTCCGTGGCGGTCTCCATCCGGGCGCGGACAAGGTATTGCAGCGCTTCGACATTGGCCGGTTCCAGCGCAAGCAGACGTTGCAGAGGCGCTTCGGCGGCGGCGGGGTCGCCGAAATGCAGCTCGGCGTGGCCCAGGGCCAGCAGGGCCAGGGGATCGTCGGGGTGACGGGCGGCGACGCGGCGCACCTCCTCGGCTGTGGCGGGGCGCTGATCGTCAGGGACGCCGACCTTGAGCCGCTGGTTCAGCAGCAACAGGTCGTTGGCCGAGCGCGGCAGCCGGGTCACCGTGACCGGGACCTGAGGAAAGCTCAGGCTTATGGCCTGATAGGGAATGCGGCCGTTCATGTAGCGGCGGAGGGTGCGGCTCAGCTCGGCGGGGCTCAGTCCGGTGGCGCGCTGCATCGCCTCGACAGGGTCTCCGCCCTCGCCGACATCACGCAGATAGGCGCTCAGCAGTTTCTGCCGGTCGGTATCGCCCAGGAACCAGTGGGTCAGGAGCCAGGCCAGGGGATAGTAGCTGTCCCGGTTGCGTGCGGTCTGCAGCGGCCGTTTGGACAAGAGTTCCGTCATGGGCATCCATGACGCCGCCTGCAGCCAGTAGGCGCGGTTCTCATTGTATTTGCCGACCAGGATGCGGGACTTCTCGATCTCCACCGTGGCGTAATATTCCGCGAAGCCTTCCACGAACCATCCCGGATAGGGATAGGAGAAGTTCTGCATCATGAAGTGGTGCGCGTACTCGTGCTTCAGCGTGTTGACGGTCTGATCGCGCAGAGCGATGCCGAAAATGTCCTCGTCGGTCGCCATGTAGAAGCCGGCGATGTTCTCGGCCAGATCGGGGCTGACCTGGACCAGACCCCTGCGTGAGCCCACCAGATAGATGGGCAGCTTGCGAGGCGGCGCCTCCTCAATGGCCAGGCCCATACGCAGCCGCAGCAGGCGGTCGAACCCCTCCAGTTCCTGCGTGAACTCGCGCAGCTTGCTCTCATTGCCGTCGCTATAGACGATGAAGCGTTCGCTCTCGGCCTTGAGCCAGTCCGCGTGAGCGGGGGTGATGCCCGCCATGGCCGCCGTCGTGGCCGACAGGAGCGCGACAGCGACGGTCCGGTGGAGCCGTCGCAGCAAGTGATTGAAATGGCGCACGTCGATTCCCCTGCGGAGACAGACCTCAGGAATAACGAACGTTGTTGTTTTGCGAAAGGGACTGCAGCGTCAGGCCGCCAGGCGTCCCCAGACGGCCTTGTCGGCGGCGACGGCGCTCAGGCGGCCGTGGGCGGCGCGCGACTGAAGCTGACGCATGACCATCTCGGGCAGGGCGCAGAAGCGCGGCTCGACCAGTTCAGGCGCGCATCCGGCGTCGGGGGCGGCGAACAGGGCGGCGTTCACGCCCTCGGTCTTGTGCGCGATCAGCCAGGCCAGACGCCGGGCGCGGGCCGGATCGTTCCGGTGCAGCATGGGGTCTTCGGCGAACAGATCGCAGCCCATCTCCAGCACATAGTCGAAGTCCAGCTTCTCGAAGCGCCGCACGTCGTGGCTCGGGGCCGGGCAGGCCTCGTCCAGATCGAAGACGACGTCGTTCAAGAGAAACAGCATGGGCCGTCCACCGCTACCCAGGCCCTTCTGGCCCGATGAGACGGTTTTACGGGCGACTGGCTTGCGGTCCCGTTCACGAACGCGGTGAACGGACGGTTAGGGATCATGAGGGGGGCTACCGCGCTGCGCGCTACTTGAGGGCATTCCTTTTGGGCCTACCGCGCTGCGCGCTGCTTGAGGCCCACTTCTTTCTCCCTCCCCTTCATGGGGAGGGTGGCTGACGCGCAGCGTCAGACGGGTGGGGGCGGTCAGACAAATCAAGCGCAGTGGATAATCAACCACGCCCTCCCCACCCGGTCGCTGCGCGACCACCCTCCCCATAAAGGGGAGGGAGAAGGCGGCGCCTTACTCCTCCTGCACCTTCTCGGTCAGGAAGTGCCGGCCCTGTTTGTCCTCGATCTCGACCACCCAGAGGTCGGGGTCGTAGCGACGCTGGCGCTCTATATAGGCGTCCAGTTCGCTCTCCATGTCGCTGACCACGGGCTGAATCCACAGGGGCTCGCCGTCCTGGCCCGTGGCCTCGGTGAACAGCCGCGCCGTGCGCTCAGAGGTGTTGTAGGCCTTGACGATCACGGCCCCGCCGCGCGCGTCGCCCTTCTTGACCACGGTGGCGTAGGCGCCTTCCAGTTCGGCGCGGCGGATCAGGGCGCCGGCCCAGACGTCGGTGGATAGAAGCAATTCGCTAACCCTGCTTGGACACGGGACCGGAACCATGCGGCCCCTAAGGTCGAGGCATGAGGATAGGCCTTTCCCCCCGAACCGCCAGCGGAATGCTGGCCGCAGCCGTCGCCGCCGTGACCCTGGCCGTGCCGGTCGGGGCGGCGCGCGCGGCGGTGACGGACGCCTTCTATGACCGCACCTTCATGCTGGCGGCGCATCGCAAATGCGATCTGTTCGAGCCCGCCTTGATCGCCGCCCTGGACGCGGCGGCGCTGCAGGCGCGGGGCGCGGCCTTGCGCGCCGGAGCGCCCGCCGCCGACCTGACCGCCGCGGCCGCCCGCGCCCGGACCAAGGCGGCCCGCACGGCCTGCGACGACGGCGATCTGAATCGGGTGAAGGCGCGGGTGCAGGCGGGCTTCGCCGGCTGGATGCGCGCGGCCCGGATGAACTTCCCCGGCGACCGTTCCGCCTGGCGCGGCGACCGCTATGAAAGCCAGGCGGCTGGCTGGCGTCTGGTGCAGGACAGCGCGACCGGCAGTTCGCCCGTGCGTTTCGGCCTGGCGGGAACGGGGCCGAAGACGACCGTGCCGACCGCCGTCGTCTCCTTCGTCGGACGGCCCCGGCCCTATGCGGCGCGGATCGTCATGCGCGACCGTGACAAGACCCCGCGCGTCTGGCTGACCGGCGGGGGGATGCCTCCGGAAACGGGACGCCGCGTCTTCTTCGCGGGGTGGTCCCACGCTGCTGCGCCGAGCCTGCTGACCGAGGGCGCACGTCAGGGCGAGGCCTGGATCTTCCCGGCGGGCGCCGCCGAGGCCCTGGGCCAGCTCGACCCCCGCGAGACCTTCGTCATCGAGTTCCTGTTCCGCGACGACAGCATCGCCGAGGCCCGCTTCGAGGCCGGCGACTTCGCCGCGGGCCGCGCCTTCCTGACGATGGGCGCGATCTAGGGGTCAGGCGTCAAAGACGGTTGACCCCGGCGCCGAACAGGCCCCTTGACGACGTATGGCAAGCGAAACCGTCTACATCATTCAGGCCTATGTTCAGGGCAAGGGCGCATCCCTTCGCGCCGAGCCTCAGGTCGGGTGCAAGGACGCCGAGGAGGCGCGCCGCAAGGCCGAGCGTCTGGCTCCGCTGCGGGTCGGGGTCGTGGCCTTCTCGGTCTCGGCCGACACCGAAATGGGCGACTACGACGAACACCCGACCATCATCTTCAAGGCCGGCCGCCTGCCGCCGCCGTTCAGCGAAGAGGGCTGAGACCGGCGGCGGCTGAACCGTCTCAGGCCACCGGGAAGGTCGGCGGGGGCAGGGTCAGTTCGGCATCGCTGACCGCTTCCTCGCGGAAGAACCTGACCAGCAGGGGCGTGACCTCCGGGTGGGCCTCAAAGACATTGTGGCCGGCGTTCTCGACCACCACTCGGGTCTTGTTCTGGAACTGGGCGATGACCTCGGCCTGTTCCTCCATGGGGGTGCGGCCGTCCAGCGAGCCGGCGACCAGAAGCGCCGGGGTCTCGATGCGGATGGGCTGGCGGAAGTCATCGCCCAGATCGACGCCGGGGATGGCGCCGATCAGGTGCGGCATGGGCAGGTTGAAGGCGTCGCCCAGAACCGCCGTCTTCGCCTCTTTTTCAATCAGGGCCAGGCGCGAGGGCGAAATGCCGGAGGCCATATCCATCGCCTCGGGCATGCCGGAGATGCCGAAATAGCGGTGGGGCGGCGGGATGATCGAGGCCAGGCTGTCGGTCTGTCCGGCGTCGAGCTTCATATAGATGCCCGGCAACATGGACAACTGCGGCGGGTTGGCGACCAGGGCCGAAGCCAGCAACTGAACTCCGAAGCCGCCGACCTTGACGTCGATAGGGCCATTCTCGCCGGCGAAGGTCACGGTCGCCGGATCGGCCTCCAGCCGCTCATGCACGCGGCGCATCAGGGCCGGCATGTCGGGGATGGCCGCGCGGACCGCCGGGTCCTGTCCCATCAGATGATCGACGCGGTCCAGGAACATGTCGATGTGGGCCGGGCGCTTGATGGTCTGGTCCTGACCTTCCAGGCTGGCCAGGGCGACGCGACCGATCGAGTTTGGATGCCGTTTCAGCACCGACAGGGCCAGGTGGGTGCCGTAGCTGATGCCCCACAGGTTGACCTTGTCCACGCCCAGATGGCGGCGCAGGTCCTCGATGTCGTCGGCGTTCTGTTCGGTGTTGTAGCCGGTCATGGCGACGCCGGCGCGGCTCCAGTCGATCCAGGCCTTCTGCATCTCCTCGCGATACCAGGCGGTGACGCCGGCATGGGTCATGGCGGGGTAGGGGGTGGTCGTGTCGCGGTCGGGAATGCTGGCCGACAGGCCGACGCCGCGTTGATCCAGGGCGATGACGTCCGCCACAGCTCTCAGGGCCATGAAGATGGGGAAGCGCGGGCCCATCGCGGTGCGCACGCCGGACCCGCCCGGTCCGCCCGCCAGATAGATGATGGGCGGTCCCGGATTTTTCGCGGTCGAGGCGAAGCGCACATAGCCGATGCGGATGCGGCGCGAGCCGAGGATGCGGCGATCCTCGGGGACTTCGAAGTAGCCGCGCTCGGCGTCGACCTCCTGGCCGTCGCCGGACTTGTAGCGGAAGGGACCAGCCGGGGGCTGGGCGTCCTGGGCCTGGGCGGTTCGGGACAGGAGCGCCAGACCGGGAAGGGCGAGGCCGGCGGCGGCGAGGATGGAGCGGCGGTTCAGGGATGTGTGGGTCATGTCCACGGTTGAAGCAGGCTTTCCGGGGCGGCGGGGCGCGCATCGGTCAACGGTCGGCCGGCATCGGTGAACGGCAGCGCTTTGCGGCGAATGGCGATAGGGTCGCCGCCATGTGGCGCATTCTTCTCATTGTGATTCTCTTGACCGCCTTGCCGACGGCGCTGCGGGCGCAGGAGGCGTGGGAGATGTGCAGCGGCGCGCCCGGCGTCGGCGAACCCGTCCTCAGCGACTGTCGTCCGCTCGACGGCGCCATTGATCCGCAGGGGCGGGAGCTGTGGCTGCGCGCCGTCGTGCAGCGCCCGACCGGCGACGATGCCGTCGCTCTCTATGTCGTCGGCGCCGCCTCGTCGGAGGCCTGGCTCAATGGTCAGAAGCTGGGCGCCAACGGGCGGCCGGGCGACACCAAGGCCGCAGAGGCGCCGGGCCGGTATGAGGCGGCCCTGCCGATCCCTGAACGCATGTGGCGGCCTGCCGACAACCTGGTGGTGGTCCGCCTGTCGTCCTTCCACGGTCTGATGCGCCTCGACAATCCGGTCGGCGCCATCATGGTCGCTCCCTATCCCTGGCCGTCGCGGACGGTTCCAGTGGCCATCGCCTTCCTGGCCGCAGGGACCTTGTTCGCCGCCGCCTTCGGCTTCGGCGTCATCTACAGCCTGCGCCGCACCGGTTCGAGCCTGGCGCTGGCGGCCCTGGCCGGGGTGGCCGGTCTTCAGGCCATGCTGGAGAGCCTGCGCGCCCTGCTGCCCTATGCCTATCCGGTTCACGCTCTGCGGCTGGTCGGCATCTGGGGGCTGAGCGCCGCGTTCGCGGTTCTGCTGGTCGTCTATGTCGTGTCGCGCTTCTGGCCGCAGGCGCGACGTCCGGTGGTCGCCCTGGCCGCGGTCGCCGTGGCCGCGACCTGGTTCGCGCCCGGATTCGACATGAAGACCGTGCTGGCGCTGATGATCGGGCTGGGCCTGTCGGCAACGGTCGCGGTCGTGGCCGTGCGTCGGCGGTTGCCGGGGGCGCGCCCGATGCTGGCCTATCTCGGCGTCTTCATCGCGATCGGTCTGCTCTTCCCCGACTGGCTGACGGACCTGTCCTATTTCCTGTTCGCCGTGGGCTTCGTCCTGCCCCTGCTGATGGCGGAAGTCGTGCGGCTGGGCCGGGCCGATCAGGCGCGCGAGGTCGCATTGACCCGCGCCGCCGCCCGTCCCAACTGCCTGACGGTCGCCTCGTCACGCGGGGTCCAGCGGGCGCCGCTGGACGACATTGTCGCCATCGTCGGGGCCGACGACTATGTCGAGTTGCGCCTGACGAACGGACGGCGACTCCTGCACGCCGCCCGACTGGATCGCCTGGAAAAGGAACTGCCCGCCAGCTTCCTGCGGGTCCACCGCTCGGTGATCGCCAACCTGGCCCACGTCCAGGGCTTCGAGCGTGACGGCGGCCGCGGCCGCCTGCTGATGGACGAAGGCGCCCCCCTGCCCATCAGCCGCAATCGCCTTCCGACGGTCCGCGACGCACTGGACGAACCGGGGCGGCCTCAGGCGTCGAAGGCCAGCGCTTGAAGGTCGAATAAAACGCCGAACCCGGAACCCAGGCGTTTGCGGCCTCTCCGTCGGCGCCATTGCGCTGAACGCCTGGGCCCAGGATCGCCCTTGCGGGCCGTCGGGGGTGACAGCTTGTGGCGAGCGTGACGATGGCTGTTATCGACCCTTAGCAGACACTCAGCCGCTTACTTGCCGCCCTAGCTACCCGACACGTTGAAGAACAAGTAACGCGATATCTAGGATCGACAGAGCCCATCCACCCAGCAGTCCCCATCGAAAAATGGCCACTAGATGACGATCGACTCCATGATAAAATGAGAGCTTTGCTCCCAAAAGTTCGAAAATATAGCCATAAGATGGCCAGCGGCGCTCGCGGACCATCATCGCAATAAATGAAACTGCGAATGCGCCAGCAGCCAAGACAAGCGCGATGTTCACAATTATACTGACTACTTCTGTTAAAAGCATGCCGGACTTTTATAATCCATTCGCGTAGGATTAGTGCTCACTAGCCACCCTTAACCTTAGAAAGTTCCGCTTCCCACCCCCAGCAGCCGTTCCGTGCGCCCGCTTCCGAGCGCTCTGGCTCGACGTGCCCTCAGGCGGTGCGGTTCAGGGGGATGACCTGGGCCTGGCCCTCGACCGGTTCGCGCGCGGCGACGACGACGGGCAGGCGGACGGTGACGGCCGTGCCTTCGCCCAGGCTGCTGTCCAGGCTCATGGCGCCGCCGTGCAGTTCGGCCAGGGACCGGACCAGCGACAGGCCCAGGCCGGTGCCCTGCGCCCGCTGTTCGGCGCCGCCGGCCTGTTCGAAGGGGCGGCCCAGACGGGCCAGGTCCTCGGGCGCGACGCCGACGCCGGTGTCGGCCACGGTCAGTTCCAGCTCGCTCCCCAGGGCCTCGGCGCGCACGGTGACGGACCCGCCCGCCGGGGTGAATTTCACGGCGTTGGACAGCAGGTTCAGCGTGATCTGCTTCAGCGCCCGCCGGTCGGCGGCGACGGTCAGGGCGTCCGGCGGCAGGACGGCGGCCAGATCCACCCCCTTCTCGTCTGCCTGAACCCGCACCAGGGCCAGGGCCGCCGACACCACTTCGCGCACGTCGAAGCGCTCTATGCTCAGGTCGTAGCGGGCGGCCTCGATGCGGCTGACGTCCAGGACGTCGTTGATCAGGTCCAGCAGGTGGCCGCCCGCCTCGTGGATCGACTGGGCGTAGTCGGCGTAGCGGTCAGGCACCGGGCCGAAAAGGCGCTGGCGCATGATGTCCGAGAAGCCGAGGACAGCGTTCAGCGGGGTGCGGAGTTCATGGCTCATATGGGCCAGGAAGCGGGACTTGCCGGCGTTCTGGGCCTCGGCTTCGACGCGGGCGGCCTCCAGACCCTCTTCGCGGGCGTGGGCCAGGGTGGCGTCCAGGGCCAGGGCGATCAGGCGCGGGGACTCGTCGGTTCCCATCGAGGGGCCCAGCCGGCGCAGGACCAGCAGGATGCGGCGGTCCAGCGCCAGGCGCGGGGCGAAGCGCGCCTGGGCCTCGACCCCGGTGCGGGCCTTGGCCAGGGCCGCCAGGACGGCAGGGCGATCCGGGGCGTGGACGGCGGCGATCAGGCCGTCCTCGAACAGGGGTTCGACCGGCAGGGCCGCCGGCGCCGCGCCATAGGCCGCCAGGGCTGCGCCGGAGGCGTCCAGAACCAGGGTCAGGCCGGGCTGACCCGCCAGGACCGTCTCGATCTGCGCCAGGTCGCCGTCGGCGGCGCTCAGGCGTCGGGCCTGTTCGACGGCGCTGAGCCGAAAGGCCATGGCCGTCGCGCCGGCGGTCAGCAGGGCGGTGACGGCGGCCATGCCGGGCGAGGCCTCCGGCGCGCCGTGGACGGCGGCGGCGATCAGGCCCGCCAGCGCCGCCAGCGCAGATCCCAGGGCGCCGAAGGGGGGCAGTCGCCCTGACCCCTGAGCTGTCCCGAGCGCTATGGCGGCGGCGACCGGCATGAAGACGAAGGCGCCCAGCGGCCCGGTCAGTCCGCCCGACAGTCCCGCCGCCGCGATCGCCGCCAGCGACCAGGCGGCCAGCAGGGCGGCGCGCACCATGGGGCCGTCGCGCCCCAGCAGCACCAGCCCCAGCAGGCCGGGCGTCGCCATGGCGAGGGCCGCCGGCGTATCCAGGGCCTGGGCTTCTTGTCCGAACCAGGCGCCGCCCAGCGCGGTCAGCCCGACCGCGGCGGCCCAACCGGCGTGCCAGACGGCCAGGGCCGCGCCGCCGCGTGTTGCGGCGAGCGTTTCGACGGCGTCGGGCGGGGCGGCGGGGCGGGACAAACCGGGACTTCGCGTCAGTGAATCAAACAGTGCAGTTTAGGCTGTGACAAGGCTGCGCCCTAGGCTGCTCGCCTCCTGCGCGACTGGGAAAGCGCCATCCTGACCAGACAGTTGGGGATGAATGCGGCGGTTGTCGTTAACGCCGCCGGGGCCTATGTCGCCCGCATGAGCCCGAACGACGTCATTCCCGCCCTGACCCTTGATGAGACCCTGGCCGAACTGGTCGAGGAATTCGACCTGCTGGGCGACTGGGAGGGACGGATCGAATACGTCATCGACCTGGGCAAGGGTCTGGCGCCCCTGCCGGAGGACGCCCGGATCGAGGCCAACAAGGTGCCGGGCTGCGCCGCCCAGGTCTGGCTGTCGACCCGCCGCGCCGACGGGCGGCTGTTCTTTGACGCGGATTCGGACAGCGCCCTGTCCAAGGGCAATATCGCCCTGCTGCTGAAGCTCTACTCCGGACGCGCGCCCGCTGAGATCCTGGCCTTTGACGCCCGCGCCGCCCTGGACCGCCTGGGCCTGCCCTCGGCCCTGACGCGCCAACGCGCCAACGGCCTGAACAGCATGGTTGGCCGCATCAGGGATGCTGCAGCGTCATATTGACAGTTATGTTGATTTATGGCTTCTGGGGGATGATCGAAGTTCCCGGAAAGGCTTCGATCGACTCGGCTGAACGCGTCTGACCTGCATGGCGCGTTCGCGGATCGTGTGATCCCTCTGACTTCGCCCGCCCCGGTCGCCGGGGCGGGCCTTTTCATCTGGGCCTCAGGCGATCAGGCGATCGACAGGAAGGCTCCCAGGAGGGCGGCCAGGGCCAGGATCAGGAGCAGGGCCTCGAAGGGCGAGAGGCTCCAAGCGGAACGACGTCGGCGGATTCTGGCAGCCATTGGGGCCTCTCGGTTTCAATGATGATCTCGAGGGCCAGCTTCGCCGCGCCGCGAAGCGGAAGGGGCTGGCCGTAAAGCCCCCGCCACAAGGCGTCCAACGCGCGATCTGCTTCCCCCAAGGGTTCCATGCGAATCACCGAGCCACACGGCCAAGGCGCCGTCCTTAACAATTGTTGACAATTGTGGATAACGACGATTTTTGTGGACTGAAGCGCGGGATGCTCCCGGTGTCACGTCGTCTGGCGTCGGTTGAGGGCCGCCATCACCGCTCCGGTCGATGCATGGCGATGCATACAGTGGAGCTTCAGGACGGGCTCTGCCGTCACCCGATCCTGTAATGTTCGGCCAGCGCCTGCAGCCCCTGTTTGAGCAGCGTCTTGCCTTGGCGGCGGCGCAGGAACAGGTGCTGTTCCGCCAACTGGAGCGAGGTTCCGTGGATGCAGACCTGCTCGACGAGCGCGCGAAGGCGCGGACCGCAGGCGCTCAAGGCGGCCTCGACGCGGGCCGAGGCCGAGAGGGCGCGGTCGGTGGGTTCGACGCGAGCGGAACTGCCGCCGCCGGCGCGGGGCAGGGCGTCCCAGCGCATGGTCAGCGACGGGCCGGACAGGGCGATTTCGGCCTCTGTCCGCAGACGCTCGCCCGCAGCCACCTCGGCTGCGCTGAGCCAGGGGCGGCCCGAGGCGTCCTTGCGCCGGGCCAGCCAGGCGACGGGGCTCTCGCCCAGATTGGCGCGGCGGCAGGTCAGGCGGCCGTCGGCCTCCATGACCGGGCGCTCGCCCTCGATCAGACCGGGACGACCGGCCGGCGGGGAGGGGGCGAGCGAGGTATTGGCGGCGGGTGTGGGCCGGGGCAGCCAGCCGCCGCCGTCGCGCCGCCTCAGGCCGGGCCGCTCCACCAGGGCGCGAAACGCTGCCTCGTCCAGGGTCAGCACCACCCGCCCGCGTCGGTCGCCGCCGAGGCGCAAGGGATAGGCGGCGCCCGACTGATCCAGCCAGGCGCCGGGGCGGTCCAGCAGCGACCGCGCCCGTTCCAGCGCCCGGCTCATCGCGAAGCCCCCATGGCCAGGGCCAGGTCGACGGCGGGCAGTTCCGCCACTGCGCGCAGGTTGGTCTCCAGCCCGTCCATGACCCGGTCATAGCGGTCGTCGTCGCGCGCATCCTCGGCCCAGCGACAGGCGGTCGAGGCGGTGGCCCGGTTCAGGCCGAAGGCGTGGCCGACCCGCTCCAGCGGCCAGCCGAACGAGACATGGGCCAGATACATGGCCGACCAGCGGGCGCGACAGGCGCGGGGCCGCGTCCGCTCACGCCGCAGCATCTCGGTCGCCGGCACCCCAAACGCGTAGGCCGCCAGATGCAGGGCCGCGTCGGCGCGGATGCGGTCGCCCTCCGTCACCGGCACGCGATAGGGCTCGGCCCGATAGGATTCCATTGTCGCAGCAGCTCCCGAACATTTTCTGTTGTCCCCATCATCTGTCCTATTGAGGGGTGTGTTAGGAATCTTGTCCTACTGAACGTCAGAATCGGACGCTTCGCCTTGTCGGGCGCGGGATCGGCTGTGGACGACTGAGTGCGCGACCGGGGAATGTTTCGCGCGTCAAGGGGGCATCGCGCGCTGCATGGTTAATAAATTAACGAATCCTTGACTCGGGACTCTCGACGGCGATTCGCAAATCAGCCTAAGCGTTTCATATCGGGACCCGTTAACCCTTCTTAAGGTTTTGACCCGTTAACGTTGGAACAAGGTTACCCGGCCGTCGCTCCCTTGGCGGTCGCACCCAAGCTTTGCCTGGAGGGGCATGAATGCGCGTCCTGCTGATTGAAGACGATCACGCCACGGCCCAGAGCATCGAACTGATGCTCAAGTCGGAAGGCTTTAACGTCTATACGACCGACCTGGGTGAAGAAGGCATCGATCTGGGCAAGATCTATGACTACGACCTCATTCTTCTGGACCTGAACCTGCCCGACATGAGCGGCCTCGAGGTTCTGCGTCAGCTGCGCGTGGGCAAGATCAATACGCCGGTCATGATCCTGTCGGGCACGCACGAGATCGAGACCAAGGTCAAGACCTTCGGCGGCGGCGCCGATGACTATCTGACCAAGCCCTTCCACAAGGACGAGCTGATCGCGCGCACCCACGCCGTGGTCCGTCGCTCCAAGGGTCACGCCCAGGCCATCATCCACACCGGCGAGATCGCCGTGAACCTGGACGCCAAGACGGT
>Ga0308157_10001873_pt1 | contig 38915 bp, 31 predicted proteins | sample PhyBR1_FD_201035 | JGI IMG/M metagenome (GOLD analysis project Ga0308157, IMG submission 201035) | Phyllosphere microbial communities from UC Gill Tract Community Farm, Albany, California, United States - DLSLB.R1 | ecosystem: Host-associated > Plants > Phyllosphere > Unclassified | place: USA... | reverse complement strand
TTGCCTTTAAAGATCCAAAAAAACTGTATCAAACCAGTCAGGAAAAATATTTCAAATCATTGTACAATAACGACCATCATCATGATGATGAAACGGTTTCTTATTTATACAAAACTTTAGGCTCTACCATCAATAACGCTGATTATATTTTCGAGAAAAGCAAAGCAAAAAAATCGACTCAGGAATATCCGAATTCTAAACTCGGAAAAGACTTTAAAACAGTTGCTTCATTGATTAAATCTGATATCAACACCCAAGTATATTATCTTTCTATCGGAAGTTTTGATACGCATGTGAATCAAAATGAAAGACAGCAAAAGCTGTTTGGAGAGATAAATGATGCCGTAAAATCTTTTGTTGCCGATATGAAATCGAATGGATTGTTTAATGACATTTTACTTATGACTTTTTCAGAATTTGGAAGACGTGTTGCCCAAAATGCAAGCAAAGGAACCGATCACGGAACAGCCAATCAAATGTTTTTTATCAGCGGAGGATTAAAAAAGAAAGGAATCCTGAATGCCCTTCCCGATTTGGAAAATCTAAACGAAGGCGATTTAATTTATACTGAAGATTTCCGAAAAGTCTACGCAACGGTTCTTAAAAACTGGCTGAATGCAGATTCCTCAAAAGTTTTGGGCTGGAAGAACGGCATTTATGATTTTATTTAATTAAAACTAAAAATTCATTCATCTTATAATATTCTTAAGTGATCGCTTTATTTCCTTAGTTCAAAAAAGAGTTCTTGATTCAAACTCGTGCTCATGATATTTTTGCTTCATAAAATCAGACAATTATGACAGAAAAAAGTATCAACAGAGAACTTGTATTTTTAAGAGCTTTTGCCTTTTCTATGGCTATTGCAATTTTCTTTTTAGTCAATTCAGCTTTTAAAAGTAATGGAAATCAAAAATTTTCAGAAATCGATGTGGAAAGAATTAATATCGTTGAAAAAGATGGTACTGTTAAAATGGTAATTACCAATGTAGATCGTTTTCCAAACGGAAAAACCAAAATCAACGGTGTTTACACCAACGAAAAGCGTAAAAAACGTTCCGGAATGCTATTTTTCAACGAAGAAGGTCTGGAATGTGGTGGCTTCATCTATGACGGTAAGAAAAACGCAGATGGTCACTCTTCAGGACTTTCATTCACGCATGATCAATATGATGGTGATCAAATCATGCAGTTGCTATCGGAAGATTATCAGAAAGGCAATGAAAGGTTTGTAGGAAGCAGTCTTACATTCAACGATCGTTCTAAAAACGAATCTCAGAGAACTAAAAATTTTGAACAGGGAATTCCAAGAATTATGCTCGGAAAATCTCGCGGACAAAGAGATGGCTTGTTTCTTTTTGATGCAAAAGGATTGCCTAAAGCAATGTTTTATGTAGACAAAGAAAACAAAGCAAAGCTCGATTTTTATGATGATAAAGGAAATATTACCGCTTCATTTCCAGAAGAATCGTCAAAATAACCGTAAACACATTTCAATTATAAAATTTATAAATAGTTCTGTATTTTTATAGAACTATTTTGTTGTAACAAAAACCATGAAGAAAATTTTAAACGAAATACAGCAGAACAAATACTTTTTACTCTTTATTTTTCTTTTTTCTTATGTGCAAACCATAGAAATCCGTTTTCAGACAGAAAGAGAGATCAACTGGTACACTTTCACACCGGAAGCTCCGGTATTATATTTTATAAATGCCGGTATTCTTTTTCTGATTATGCGTTTCCTGATGATCTATTGGCAAAAATCAGACAACTTCAATTTTAAAGAAATTTTTAAAATTTTTGGAACTTCCCTTCTTTTGTATTTGGTGATACTCAATATTTTTAAACTTATTATCGCTTTTATTTTTGGTACTTTTGAAAGGAACTTTAATTCGCAAACATTTCTCAACAATGTTATTTCAGATTTTTTGAATGCTTTTATTTACGGAAGTTTTTTTCTTGCTTTTTATTATTACCAGAAAAATCACAAAAACCAAAAACAAATTGCAGCTTTTAATGAAATGCTTTCCGAGACCAAAATCAATCAGCTTAAAAACCAGCTCAACCCCCATTTTTTATTTAACAATCTGAATATTCTCGACCAGCTTATTGAAGAAGATAAAGCTAAAGCATCTGATTTCCTCAATGAATTTGCAGATATTTACCGCTATGTTTTACAGGTTTCGGATAGAAAATTAGTAGAAATTGATGAAGAATTAGTTTTCGTTAAAAAATATTTCAAACTCATTCAGCATAAATACGGAAAATCTTATCAGCTGGAAATACAAAGTCATCAATCTAAAGGTTTTATAGTTCCGTTAAGTCTTCAGTTATTATTAGAAAATGCCATTCAGCATAATTTCGGAACAGAAACAAAACCTGTTTTTATCAACATCAACATTGATGAAGATCTTACGGTTTCAAATAATATTATTCAAAAGAGAAGTACAAAATCTCCCTCAGGAAAAGCATTGAAAAACCTCAACGAACAGTATTTTTTACTAACCGAAAATCAGATAAAAATTCAAAATACCAACGATCAATTTTCCGTAACCTTACCTATAATTCCAGAAGCATGATAAAAATAGTCATTATTGAAGATGAAATTCCGGCAAGAAAAAAACTCATCAGATTTATTAATGAGTTAAAAGAAAATACAGAAATCACAGCAGAAATTGATAACGTGGAACAGGCTATAGATTTTTTAAGAACAGAAAAATCTATTGATCTTATTATTTCGGATATCGAATTGTTAGACGGAAATGCATTTGAAATTTATGATCAGGTGAAAATTTCCTGTCCGATTATTTTTACGACGGCTTATGATAAATTTTGGATGAATGCTTTCGAAACAAATGGAATTGAATATCTTCTAAAACCATTTACTTTAGAGCGCTTTCAAAAAGCGTGGAATAAATTTTTAGTGTTAAATAAGTCTCATGCTTCCGATGAAATTTTATTAAAAATCAGCCAGATTCAAAAAGAAATTCAGCCTAAAAGTTTTAAAGAACGTTTTAGCGTGATCAGCAATAAAGGGATTTATTTTTTAGAAACTGAACGTACTACATTTTTTAAAGCTGAAGAAGGAGTTATTTTTGCGTTTGATGATTCCGGCAAAAAACATTTACTCAATCAAACCGTGCTTAAAGAAATAGAATCTCAACTCAATCCTAACGAATTTTTCAAAATCAACCGTAGCGAACTTGTCAATAAAAAAAGTATTATAAAATTGGAGCGCTACTCGAAAAATGCTTTAGCTTTAGAGATGAAAAGTTGGGGAAATCCACTTATTACAAGTCAAAGTCAGACAGCAGATTTCAGAGAATGGATTGAAAAATAAAAACCTCCCAATTAGGAAGGTTTTATGATTTTAATGAGGCGAAGGAATAGATTTTACATCTTTCACATCTTTGTTTTTATCGAGTTTCTCGGTAACTTTCTTGATGATAAATTCTATAACAATTGGCACAACGAGTGCCACAACGGCTTTTAATATTCTGGATTTCATAATAATTTATTTTCGGAAACAATTACAAGTTTCAAGCCAATTTTTAATTCTAAATTTACAATTCTTCAGCCGTCGTATTTTGAGCCTGATAATTTAAATGAGCAATGCTAATACTTTTAGCGATTCTCTGTTTCAGTTTTCTCGGAGCTAAAACCGTTAGAAACTCTCCCATTCCCAAAATCATGCGCTCCAGTTCAAAGTTGAGCTGTACGCAAATTTTAAAGGTTGTTCCGTTTTCATCTTCTTCAATAATTTCCTGAGAATGATGAAAGGGCTTCGTTTTTACATAAGGTGCATGTTGTGAATTGACTATAAACACAACATTTTGAGGTCGCTGTGTTTCAGAAACGGTTGCTCCGATCACTTCGCCAAAATAGCGATCTGCATCAAAATCTTTGTCGATGTATTCCGTATCATCATCTGTTTCAATGGATATTATTCGGTCTAAAGCCAAATTGTAAATCGCTTTTTTATGCCAACAAATCAAAAACCAGCGATTGTTGTATTCTTTCAACAATTGAGGATGAACCGTCATAAAATTCTCTTCTCTTGCCTTAAAACTTTTATAGCAAATCTTTAAAACCTTTTTGTTTAAAATATTTTCATACAAAACATCGATGTGCTCCAAACCTTTCAGTTGCTCATTTTTATCTAAATGAATAATCGATTTTTGGCTGGTTGAATGTATAGAATCTTCCAACTTCTGGATAACACCATTCATTTCCTTAAACATCGAAAAATCTTTGAACTGCTTTAAAATCTGTATCGCATTATTCATCGCTTTCAGATCATTTTCATTCACCGAAATATTGTGAATACTGTAATCGGGATCGCTGTAACGGTAATATTTTCTTTCATAAACCTCAATTGGCGCTTCATAGCCGAATTTTTCGCTTCGCATATTTTGAAGATCGAGCTGCACGGTTCTTTTGCTTACAAAAGATTCTTTTCCTTCAAACTCAAATAACGCTTCAGAACATTCGTCGATCAAATCTTCCAAAGTGTATTGTTTGTATGTATTCTTCAAACATTTGTCTAAAGTTTTATAGCGAATCAGAGCGTTTTTGTTGGATGACATAAATTAGGTTGAGGATAAGATTAAGTTTAAGAATAGATCAATTAAAATTCCTCTCATTTGGAGGGGTGGCGAAAATTCGCAGAACTTTTGACGGGGTGGTTTAAAATGAACATCCAATTTGTCATTCCGTAGGAATCTAAGCAACTACTTATAAAAATTTTGCAGAGATTCCTACGGAATGACAAACTATATGAATAAACAAATCTATTTTCTCACCAAAGCTTTCCCTTCAAAAGAGATCCCATCCCAGCCGAATTCCATAAAGTTTCTGATATTCTGATGATCTGTTCCTTCAGGATTTTGTAAGACATCTTTTCTGTAAAACTCTCCGAAAAGATTCAATGTTTCTTCTTTTGATAGGTCATTTATTTTTGCAAAACTGAAAACTTTGCAAGAACCGTTGTTCTGATCTGCTTCATTTACTGTATTTCCATTGGTAAATTTTGTTGGCGTAAAATCGTAATGCTCATCAATAAATGCAATAACCTCTTTAAATTGAATTTCCTCCGCTGATTTTTCTAATTGTTCAAATAACATATTTTTATTTTTAATATTTCTGAATAAGCTAATTTTTAATCATAAAATCTGCTCCATCGGAGCAATATCTGTGTAGAAAATTTAAAAGGACACCATTGGGCATTCCGTAGGAACGCTATCTTTTTCTGTCGATAGATTTTTACAGATTGCTCCTACGGAGCTTAAGACATCATTATCTTTATTTTTCTATTATCAGTTAGCCACCCTGTGCCTTTTCTTAGAAACAAATTATTTCTGACTCCAGATTTACAATTAAATTTCTCAAAAATAATTAAAATAAATTGATCTGCGCAAAAAGATTGCACACTTGTACTTTTACTTTGCATCAACAAAATGACAAAGCAGCAATAAAAAGTCTAATCTTTCGCAGCCCGTACCTGAGTGGACTCTTCGACAAGCTCAGAGTGACAAGCGGGAGCGGAAAGCGGTTAAGCTGCCAAAATAAAAAAACAAAAATATGAATACAATTACAGGAAATGAATTGATCGCTTTAGGATACAGACCGGGAAAATGGTTTGCAGGAGCTTTAGAATATATCAACGAAAATCAATTGGATGAAAATCAAATCTCTGAATATTTGGAACAGTTCAAATCTCCGGAACCAATTCCGTTGCATGCTGAAGCAAAAGATTTCATCATCAACATCAGAGCGGAACACGAAAATGAAGTTGATAACGTAGAAAAAGTAATCAACACAATGAAAGTTTTGATGAAAACGCCAACGTTGATTGACGGCGCCATTATGCCCGATGCTTGTCCGACCGGACCTGAAGGATATATTCCGGTAGGCGGAGTTGTAGTCGCAAAAAATGCGATTCATCCAGGATTTCATAGCGCAGATATTTGTTGTTCCGTCATGTTGACAGATTTTGGGAAAGTTGAACCTAAAGAAGTTTTGGATGCAGCCCATTCAATCACCCATTTCGGATACGGAGGAAGACCCAGAGGTGAGCAAATGGAAATGTCTCAGGAATTGATGGATGCTTTCAGAGAAAATGAATTTTTGAATGATGAGAAATTAATCAGCATCGCCCGTTCTCATATGGGAACTCAAGGTGATGGAAACCATTTTTTATTTGTCGGGATTTCTAAAAATACAGGAAATACAATGTTGGTCACTCATCACGGATCGAGAGCTCCCGGAGCAATGTTGTACGATAAAGGAATGAAAGTCGCAAATAGATTCAGACAGGAAATTTCGCCAGAAACTTTAAAAGAAAATGCATGGATTCCGTTTGAAACAGAAGAAGGAAAATCATATTGGGAAGCTTTGCAACTGATAAGAAACTGGACGAAAGAAAACCATGAATCCATTCATAATGCAACGTTAGAAAAGCTAAATATCGAAAAGCAAAACAGATATTGGAACGAACATAATTTTGTATTCAGAGATGGAGATTTATTCTACCATGCGAAAGGAGCAACTCCGCTGGACGACAAATTTTTGCCGGATATTACAGGACCAAGATTGATTCCGTTGAATATGGCAGAGCCTGTTTTGATCGTTCAGGGAACAACGAATGAGAGAAATTTAGGTTTTGCACCACACGGCGCAGGAAGAAATTTCAGCAGAACTTTTCATAAAAAATCTCTGGCTCATAAAACCATTGAAGAAGTTTTTGAAGAAGAAACAAAAGGTTTGGATATCAGATTCTTCACCAATGATATTGATATTTCTGAACTTCCGACTGCGTATAAAAGTGCCAAAAATGTAAGAGCGCAAATTGAAGAATACGGATTGTGTGAAGTCTTGGATGAAGTGATGCCTTACGGATGTATTATGGCGGGTGATGTGCAGAAAAATGCGCCATGGAAGAAAAAGAAGAAGTTTAGAAAAGCGTAGTTTGTTGTTGGATAAACGCAAAGGCGCAATTTCTTTAACAACTATACTTTTGAAGTCGCAAGGATTTTATCTCAATTAAAATTACAACTTTCAACTTAGTGTAGACTTTTGAAATACACACTGTCACACTGAGCTTGTCGAAGTGTCTTGCGCCTTAAAAACATAACTAATTTAAAACCTTTGCGCCTTTGCGTTTAAAACAAAAAAACAATGACACCAAAAATACTAGATAAATTAAAAGAAATAGAGGCAACAAGAAACATAGAAATACTTCTTGCCGTAGAATCAGGAAGCCGAGCCTGGGGTTTTGCTTCTCCCGACAGCGATTATGACATACGTTTTATATACCGCCACGAAAAAGACTGGTATCTTTCACCGTGGGATAAAGACGAGACGATAGAATTTATGACCGAAGATGACCTCGACGGTTCCGGATGGGATTTGAGAAAGACTTTTCATCTCTTACTAAAATCGAATGCAGCTTTATTGAGTTGGTTCTACTCTCCTATCGTTTATGTGAAAGATGAAAAATTTTACGACTTATTTAAACCTTTAGCAGATTCTGCTTTTTCGCCGATAGCGGTTTCTTACCATTATCTGAGCATGAGCAAGAAATATCTGGAAGCCTGCAGAACCGATGAAGTAAAACTGAAATCTTATTTCTACTGCCTTCGAACAGCTCTGACAGGAAAGTGGATATTAGAAAAAGGAACGGTACCGCCAGTTTTTTTTCAGTGAATTGCTGGTTTTAGTCGATGATTTTACAAGAGCCAAAATAGAAAATTTAGTTGCCTTAAAAGCGACCAAAGGAGAATCTTATTACCATGCAAATGATTGGGAATTGTTTGGATTTTTGGAGGAGATGGTGAAAGATAATAAGGAAAGAGCGAAGAGTTTGCCTGGAGGAAATACGGATAAGGTTGAGATGGAAAGGGTTTTTAGAGAGATATTGATGTAAAATGAACGATTACGGGTATCCGTAGTCGTTTTTAGATACATTCATATTATATTTACCATAAACTAATAACAATTTCAACTTATGATAACAAAAATCAAACTTAATCAAGTTGCTACTTATAAAAATTGTGTTGAAATAGGTGATCTTAAAAAGGTTAATTTCTTTTTTGGGAATAATGGTTGTGGCAAATCTACAATTGCTCGTTTATTCTATAATTATTCTCAAAACGAAGTTCCTTTATATCCATTCAACAACTCTTCTATTGATGGTTTTAATAAAGACGAAGAAGAAATACTTGTTTTTGATTATGATTTTATTCAGAATAATTTTTACTTGAATCCTGAATTATCCGGAATCTTTTCATTGGATGAAAAAAATGAAGAAATTGATAAAATTATAAAAGCAGAATATCAAAATGTAACAAATACTGAAAAATCAATTTCTGAAAAAAATGATGAAAGGCAAAAACTGACAGATTTAAAAAATCAAGCTAATAAAAATATATTAGAAGACTGTTGGATTTACAATAAGCAATTTGAAGAAGACTTTAATAAGATAAATTTAGGGAAAAGAAAAGAGCTTTTTTATGAAAAGCTTAATGAAATAAATCAGACAGAATATTCTTCAAAAAAATTAAATTATATAACTGAAAAATATAAGAAATATTATTTAGAAGAACTTAATAAAATAGAGAACAACATTTCCTTTAAAAATTTTAATGAAATACTTGATTTTGAAAAAGAATTCAATAATGCTTTAGAGGAAATTATTATTGGTAGCAATGACGTTCCTATTGCTTCTATTATTAACCAATTGAATAATAGCTCTTGGGTAAAACAAGGAATAAACTTCTTAGATAAAACTAAAGAAGTTCAAGATTGTCCATTCTGTCAACAACAGACAATTGACAAAAATTTACTGAATCAGTTTGAAAAATATTTTGATACTACACGAGAAGAAAAAATTAAAACCATTCAGGAACTGTATGACAATTATACTGATATACTCTCAATTTTTGAATCAAAATTAGAGGCTCTGATTGAAAAAGATTTGGTAAAATTCGATGTTTTAAAAATCCAAAAGCAATTATCAGATATTTTGTCTAAAAATGAAAAAGAAGTTCAAACTAAAGTCGAGAATCCAAATGAAAAGAAAAAGTTAGAAAGTCTTGAATCATTAAAAATTGAAATTGAAAGAGTAAATGAGATTATCAGAATCCATAATGAAGAAGTTGATAATATAAAACTTAACCAACAAAATTTGAAAGATGAAATATGGAAATATATTTCTCATCAAGTAAAAGATAAAATCAGTTCTTTTAAAATAACTAGTGATAGTAATTCTAAACAGATAGAAAAATTAGAGGCGGAAATTAAAGTTTTTGAAGGTGCAAAAATTGACTCTAATGGTAAAATTAAAGAATGGCAAAGCCAAACAGTTAATACACAAAAAGCTGTCGACAATATAAATGATTTATTATTAAAAAATAATTTTACAGGATTTAAAATTGAAAAAAAAGAATCTGAGAATAATATCATCAAATATTATATTTTGAGAGAAGGAGAAACTTCCGAAAGTCACATTTTTAAAACCTTAAGTGAGGGAGAAAAAAATTTTATAGCCTTTTTATATTTTTATCAAATGTGTTTAGGAACTAATGATACACAAAATTCTACAAAAAAGAAAATTATTGTAATTGATGATCCAGTATCAAGTATGGATAGTCAGGTTTTATTTTTTGTTTCAACTTTAATAAGAAGGCTAATTGCAAAAAAAGGAAAAGGAAAAGACCAACAAGGAAATAATTTGATTGACCAATTAAAAAATGAAAATATAGAACAAGTTTTTATTTTAACGCACAATATTTTCTTCTATAAAGAAGTCGCTTTAGCATTTGGAGCAAGAATATGTCATTCAACCGCCTATTTTAATGTAACGAAATTTAATAATCAATCAATTATTGAGAGAATAGAAAACTATAAAAATATAGCGTTCAATGATTATCATCTATTATGGCAGGAAGTAAAAAAAGAAAGTTCCGAAAAAATTTCTATGGCACTTTTGAATAATATGCGAAGAATTATTGAAAGTTATGGAAATTTTATGGGGCTTATAAATGATGTTAATTTATGGGATTTAAAGAATAATATACCAGATGACAGCTCGGAAAATTTGATTATAACTGCACTAATTTCTCAAGTACAAGATGGAAGTCATAGAATTTCAACAAATGACGAAATATACTTTTCTAGAATATCAGAAGAATCTAAAGAAGTTGCACTAAAAAGTTTTGAAATGTTATTTGAAAATATTGGAGGTAAAACTCATTATGATAAAATGATGGAAATATGTTAAATACAGAATCAATAAAAACCCAAAACCTCATCCTCCTCGAATCCATCTCCGGAAGCCGCTCTTTCGGTCTTGCAACCGAAAACTCAGACACAGACATCCGTGGAGTATATTATTTACCAAAAGAAGACTTTTTTGGCTTAAACTATATTCCACAGATTTCTAATGAGACGAATGATATTACGTATTACGAAATCGGGAGATTTGTAGAATTATTGCAGAAAAACAATCCGAATATTCTTGAAATTCTGGCAAGTCCGGAAGATTGTATTCAGCATAAAAATCCGTTGATGAATTTGTTGAAGTCTGAAGATTTCTTATCGAAATTATGCAAAGATACATTTGCAGGTTATGCGATTTCACAAATCAAAAAAGCAAAAGGACTCAATAAAAAGATTTTAAATCCTATCGATAAAGAAAGAAAATCAATTCTTGATTTCTGCTATATTTTAGAAAATAATAGCTCTGTTCCGTTGAAAAAATGGTTGAGAAAATTCCCCTCCTCTGGAGGGATTTCCGTAGGACGGGGTAGTCTCTCACAGGAAAAGTGCGGATTGGTCAGCATCGACAATACCAAAGGAATGTTTGCGCTTTTCTACGATGAATCGGGAGATTTAGGTTACAAAGGAATTATTCAGAATGACGAAGCCAATCAGGTTTCTGTTTCATCTGTTCCGAAAGGTGAACAATCGTTGGCTTTTATGTTTTGTAATCTAGACACCTACTCCACCTATTGCAAAGATTACCGAGAATATTGGAAGTGGGTTTCAGAAAGAAATGAAGACCGCTACAACGTCAACCAAAACCACGGACAAAACTACGACAGCAAAAATATGATGCACACGATTCGTTTGTTACAGTCTTGTGAACATATTTTTAAAACCGGGTCGTTACAGATTCGGGTCGAAAATCGAGATGAATTATTAGACATCAAAGCCGGAAACTGGTCGTATGATAATGTGATGAAGAAAGCAGAACAGCTGATTACATCTATTGAATATCATCATTCAAAGTCTACACTTCCTGAATTTCCTGATGTAGAAAAAACAACCAGACTTTTAGTGGAAATAAGAAATTCACTTTACAGTAATTAAAAAACAAAAGAGGCTCCGATTGGAGCCTTTTATATGATGATACGATAGCGCGGATTTGTAATCCGTGCTTCACTTAACTTTGAGTCCATTATCTATTTAGTGCAAAGGTGAATTTTATTCCTTTATAATAAAGTAAAAAGAATTAACAAGTCGATTTTATCATGCTTTTGCTCAAGCTTTGCGAAGCAAATTATTTGCCTTTGCTTTCTAAAATAGAAAGTTTAATAATAAAATCTTTGCGTTTAATAATTTAAATACTATGGTCAGAATCTCTTACCCCCGATAGCGCGGATTTGCAATCCGTGCTTCCAATATAAAAACCCTAGCCTCCACGCCGGGGTTGTCCATTACCATGGTTAACATAATATCCTGATTATCAAAATACTTCACTTCAAAACCAATTCTATTCAAAATAATATTTATATTTGAATTACAAATTTAAAAACACAAATATTATGTCAAGTACTTCAGAAGTTGGGCACGCTAAAAATGTAGCGAACCTTCAAAAAATCACACAGCAAGTCACCACTTACAGCCTTTACAATCCGCCAATAGAAAATATTGCATTAGCCAATCTTCAGACATTGTACACCACAGCCACTGCAAAATTAGCTGAGGTGGAAGATAAACGAAACGCCAACAAAAACGCAATCATCATCCGTCAGACCGCTTTCGAAAATCTAAAATCAAAATGTACCAAAATCGTTAATCTGCTCGAAATTTTAGGATTGCCACAAGGAACATTAGATCAGGCAAGATCAATGAACCGTGCAATTCAGGGCAGCTCAAAGAAAACCACCACTCCACCCGAAGAAGGTAAAGAAGCTTCCAAAACAGCTTCCACTTCCAGTCAGTCTTTCACCCAGCAGGCTGAAAATTTCGGGATTCTACTACAGCTATTGGCAACCATTCCGGGCTATACACCGAATGAAGAAGATTTAAAATTAAACAACCTCACCAACTATCATGCATCATTAATGAGTGCAACCCAGGCTGTCGACCAGACAGAAGCCGAGCTCAATACCAAATTGATAGAAAGAGATAAAATTTTATATGCAGAGGGTGCGGGATTGTACACCATCGCCCAGAACATCAAAAAATATGTGAAAAGCCTCTACGGTGCAACATCTCCCGAGTATACAAACGTTTCAGCAATAGAATTTACGAATAGAAAATAATATTTTTTGTGTTCAAAAGAATGTTGAAGCATAGTAACCCAATATTCTTGCAATGTAAAGTTACATTCTTGTAATGTAGCTTTATTTTTTTGCGATGTTATTTCACATTGGCACGATGCAGACTTATATTTTTGCTTTGTGAACTTATATTTTTACGTTGAAAAATCATATTCTTACGTTGTAAAACTATATTCTTGCGTTGCAAAATTACATTCTTGGGATGCAAACTTCAACTCTTGCATCACAGAAAAATATTTACAAATTTTAGAATAAAAATCTTTCATTAGCTAAAAACAAAAAGGCTCCTATTGGAGCCTTTTATATGATATGATCTATTGGGTTTCAGTACCAAAAATCGAATAATTATTTAACCATTCTGATTTCTACTGCAACAAAACCTTTTGGAGATTTCTCTTTTTCAAAAGATACTTTGTTTCCTTTTTTGATAGGTTCCATACAGTTGTTACTGTGGAAGAAAACATTTTCTTTCGAACCGTCTTCTGTAATAAAACCGTAACCTTTTTCACTGAAAAATGTTACAATTCCTGTCTTAATCAATTCTTCAGCTTCGATAGGAGCTGCACCCAGCTGAATGTTGTTGATATCAAAATCTTCAACGTTGCTGTTATCCGGTGGTGTAGAAGTCAACTGCCCATTCGCATCCACGTACATGATCATGTCGTCTAGACCTTTACCTTTGTTGTTGCTGGTTTTACGCTCTTCTCTTTTTTGAGCTTTTTCCTTTGCTTTTTGAACTTTTTTCTTGAAATTTTCTTTTTTAGAGAAAGAATCCGCCATATATTGTATAAAATTTATTTGTTTAAACTGACTTTTTTAGGGATGTATTATATAACCCCAATAACCAATAATACTTCTTCTGTGAAGTAAAAAAGGTATCTTAATTGTTTTTCAGTAATGATGATTCAGATTGTCTTAAGAAAATATTATCGGAATAAAGATCCATTTAAGACATTAAGAAAGTGAAAACTGAGAGGAAAAATGAATATTCTAAACTATTACCGCTAAAGCAAAGATAGAAACCTTCTTATTAATTAAATGCAAATATACAACAAAAGATTGTAACTTCACCTGTCTGGCATATAATTATTTGAAATTCAATCTATTTTAATGCTTCTAAAAACGGCAATACATCATTCTTTTATTAGTCATTAATCCTTCACAGTTTTAAATATCAGCACATTGAAAATCATAAACATTTGCTTTCAGTCTTTTCAAATCGTGTTTTCAATTCTTAACGTGAAAATAACTATTAAAACTTTGTACGTAAAAAAACCACCGAAAAATTCGGTGGTTTACTTTTATTATCATAGAATTCACATCCTATGCTGTATTAAATCGTCTCTTAAGGACTTTTATTAAGCTTCGTTCAAAGGCTTGTGCTCTCCCGGCTGGTCTCTTCCTTCCGGATTTACTTTACTTTCCGGTCTCGCAGGTCTTTCAGGTCTGTTTTGTCCTTCTGGTCTTCCTTGCCCTTCTTCTCTTGGTTTTTGCTCAGGTCTTGGTGGTCTTGGCAACAAAACTTTTCTTGAAAGTTTCATTTTCTTACGGTCATCATACCCCATAAATTTCACCTCAACTTCGTCACCTTCTTTGTAAGGAACTTTATCAAGACGAGCCCATTCAATTTCAGAAATGTGAAGTAATCCTTCAGTTCCTTTTGCAATCGCTACGAAAGCTCCGAAATCCATTACTTTCACTACTTTACCTTGGTAAACTTCACCTACAACAGGTACAAAAGTAATCTCGTTGATTCTTGCAATCGCATCGTTGATCTTTTCTCTGCTAACACCAGAAATTTCGATTCTTCCGATCTCACCAACTTCTTCAATTGCGATAACGGTATCCGTATCTTTCTGCATTTGCTGAATGATTTTTCCACCAGGTCCGATTACAGCACCGATGAAATCTTTAGAGATTTCCATCATTACCATTTTCGGAGCATGAGGCTTCACATCTTCTCTTGGTGCAGAAATAGTTTCATTTAATTTATCAAGAATATGAAGTCTTCCGTTTCTAGCTTGTAGAAGCGCTTTCTCCATAATATCCATAGAAAGTCCCTGGATTTTGATATCCATCTGACAAGCGGTGATTCCGTCTGCAGTTCCTGTTACTTTAAAGTCCATATCACCTAAGTGATCTTCATCTCCTAAGATATCAGAAAGTACAGTGAATTTTCCGGTTTTTACGTCAGTTACCAATCCCATTGCAATCCCGGAAACCGGTTTTGTAATTTGAATACCTGCATCCATCAAAGCCAAAGTTCCTGCACAAACTGTCGCCATTGAAGACGAACCGTTTGATTCTAAAATATCAGAAACGATACGGATAGTGTAAGGGTTTTCTTCAGGGATCATATTTGCCAAAGCTCTTTGAGCTAAGTTTCCATGACCAACTTCTCTTCTTGAAGTTCCTCTTAAAGGACGAGCTTCACCAGTTGAGAATGGAGGGAAGTTATAGTGTAAGAAGAATCTTTCGTCGTAATTTACCATTACGCTGTCTACCATGTTCGCATCTTTTACTGAACCTAAAGTTACAGCTGTAAGAGATTGAGTTTCACCTCTTGTAAAGATTGCAGAACCGTGCGCTCCCGGTAAATAATCGATTTCAGACCAGATTGGACGAATTGTTTCAGGATCACGACCATCAAGACGGATTTTGTCATTGATAATCATCTGACGCATCGCCTCTTTTTCAACATCGTGGTAGTATACTTTTGCGAAAGGAGTTACTCTTTCCAGCTCTTCAGCATCTTCTACATATTGAGCTAAAAATTCAGCCAAAACAGCTTTGAATTTCTCACCTCTTTCTTCTTTTCCTGAAGGAGTTTTTGCTACTTCATATACTTTATCGTAAGTTTCTTTCCACACTTTTTCACGAATTGCTTCGTCGTGATTTTCGTGGCTGTATTCTCTTTTTGGTAAAGATTTTCCTACTTTTTCAGCTAATCTTTCCTGAGCTTCAACTTGTTTTTTAATTTCAACGTGAGCGAACTGGATAGCTTCCAACATTTCTGCTTCAGAAATCTCTTTCATCTCACCTTCTACCATTACGATAGAATCTTTAGTTGCTCCCACCATGATATCAAGGTCAGCAATTTTAAGATCTTCAAATTTAGGATTTACAGAAAGTTCACCGTTGATTCTTACTACTCTTACTTCAGACATTGGTCCGTTGAAAGGAATATCTGTGATAGCAATCGCTGCAGATGCTGCAAGACCCGCTAAATCATCAGGAATAGATTCTCCGTCATAAGAAATCAATGAAATCATTACCTGAACTTCTGCGTGGAAATCTTCCGGGAATAATGGTCTCAAAACTCTGTCTACCAAACGCATCGTCAGGATTTCCTGATCTGAAGGTCTGGCCTCTCTTCTGAAAAAGTTTCCGGGGATCTTTCCACCAGCGTAGAATTTTTCTCTGTAATCTACTGTTAATGGTAAGAAATCTACACCGTCTTTAGCCTCTTTACTTGCTACTACGGTTGCTAAAAGCATTGTTCCGCCCATTTTTACTACTACAGATCCGTCAGCTTGTTTTGCCAGTTTCCCTGTTTCTAATGTGATTTCTCTGCCGTCTGCAAGAGTAATCAACTCTGTAATTGCTTGAGGTATACTCATAAATTGTTTTGTGTTGCGCTCCGTATTGAGCACTTTAATTATTGATATTTTCGTCTAAAATGTGATGCAAATTTAGTGTTTTTGTTTTAAATAGAATGTTGAAACTTCTTGAGACTCAATTTCAGTCATTCCATTCATATTAATTACGGATTTTTCTTATTAAAAATCCTGTAACCGAGCCTCCATTCTATATAATCTGCTTTATGAAAAATAAATGAACGAAGACCAATTCCAATCAATAAATTTTTTCCGATTGTGTATTGAAAACCAACTCTCTGATAGAAAATTGTTTTATCATAACGCTTATCGATTGGCTTTTTAAATAAATAAAACCCAGGCTGAATCTGAATTGCAAATTTTGAAATTGAAAGTCGATAGGAAGGGAAAATATTCAGCAAAAGTTGATCATTTTGAAATCTTTTCGTTGTCTGAATTTTACCGTTTTCATCCTGATAAAATTTATGATTGTAATCTTCGTCATACATAAGACCTATTCCTAATCCCAAAGAAGATTTATAAGTAACCTGTCTGTGGTAAACCGTTTCTATTCCCCAATTCTCATAATACCTTCCTTTAAATTTATCTATCAAATCAACATCATCATAACTAAAACCTTCATCTTTTCCATAAAAAATAGAATGTCTTACGCCTCCAAAAACATTCACATCCAACGTAGAATATTTGTCAAATACCGACAAAGTATCTTTCGGAGCAAATTGCCTTTCATCAAAATGATACGTGAGAGAAAGCTGTGAATTGAATGTATTCATTCCTTTATTGGGAAGTTTCAAGGCACCATTTGAAAAGTGGGTAAAATTTAAACCCAATCCGAGATCTAAATGCTTGGAAAGATAATATTTATAATTGGCTCCAAAGCTAATGTAAACACTTACTGAAGATCCGAAAGTTTGATTAAGATACCCTTTTTCCTGATCAAAAGGCGTCCAGTTGAAAGCAAAACCACCGCTTGTGTTGTAATTCCAGGAATGGGTGGGTGTTTCTTTGATGGCTCCACCGAAAGTTCCGTAAATAGCGAAAGGTCTTCCCATATCACTGTTTTTCAAGAAATCAAAAGCTACAATACCACCACCATAATAAGGTCTTCCAAATCTTTTATGCCACTCCTGACTTCCATCGGTTTGCACGGTAAGTTCTGCAGAAGCTCCGATAAATTCTCTATGCTTAAGTTCTTTTAGATAATCATTTGTTCCTAAAAATTTCCCAAACTGCATACTTACAGAACCTTGCAAATTTGATCTTCGAACAGTATCCAATTCCTGAGAATTGTAAAAAGTTGACATCAAAAGAAAGAAAAAGAGATAAAAATATTTCAAATCTGTAGTTTAATTTTAAAAACGAGCAAATTTAAACGATTTCTTTAAAGATCTGTAAACTTTAATGTTCAATTTTTCAGAATTCCAAAAAACAGCAATAAAAAAAAGCAACCTCTTTCGAAGTTGCTTCTTTATTTTGGAAATCGGATAGATTATTTTCTTAAACCAAGTTCAGCAATAATTGCTCTATATCTTGTGATATCTTTCTTCTTAAGATAATCTAATAAGCTTTTTCTCTTACCTACTAATTTCACCAAAGATCTTTCAGTATTGAAATCGTGACGATTTGCCTTCAAGTGCTGAGATAAGTGGTTAATTCTAAACGTGAAAAGAGCTACTTGCCCTTCAGCAGTTCCTGTGTCTTGTGCAGATTTTCCATGTTTTGCGAAAATTTCTGCTTTTTTTTCTGTTGTTAAGTACATTCCAATATTGTTTAATGATTATTATGTAACGGCTGCAAAAGTACGACTATTTTTTTAATCACCAAAACAGTAATTTAAATTCAGAAATAAAATAATATTGAAGCATGTAATTTTTCTAAATAATACAGTATCAGCATTTTTTAATAATAATTTAAGCAATCTACCATAGTTTGGAGACATTATTGATTCCATGTATTAAAATTGATAGAAAAATATGTTAACAAATTCTTAAATAAATTATGCCATCCCGTTAAAAGACAGTAATTTTACAGCCGACAAAAAGATGAAAAAAATTTTATTTTATACGCTTATTTCTTCTGTATTTATCATCAGTGTTTCTTCTGTGAAAGCACAAAAAACCTCATCTCATGATAAAATAAAGAAAGTTTTATACTTCAATCCTGAAGTTGAACCCGATATTGAAGAAATAAAAGAACCAACCAATCATGCATTCTTTAGTGCAGTTTCGGATAATATCAGCGCTTTTCGCAAAAACAAAATGCTGAGATCTGAAATTCAGGTTTCTTTTGACAGCATCGATTCTAAAACCATTACCGAATACAGTAAAAACAATGATGCCGACTTTGTCATTGTTCCTAAAGTAAAATATTTTAAAGTAGGATTAGGAAAATACGTTTTCTCTAATCAGGTTGTCGTAAGCATGAAACTGTTTGATGCAGAAGGAAATCTCGTTACCTCTTCAGAGTATGACACTTACCGAAAAAACATGCGCCTTTTGGGTTCCACAGAAAATTCAATAAAAATAGGAACCAACGGTGCCATGAAAAATATCCTTAAAGAATTAAGAAAGATAAAACCTTCTGCAGAAGCTGGTTTTTAAACTTTAAATAAACCTTAAATTTGTTTCATCATTCTCCTATTCTAAAAATTTGAGTTATTTTTGCATATCAAAAATTTCAGGTTTTGAATTCTACACACGAACTTACTTTTAATCCAGCCGATATTGCCGAAAGACTCAGTGAACTACCCGCTGATGAAAGGCTACTCGCTTTTTTGAAAGTTCCGAAAGAATACAAAGCTGATGTTTTTTCACACTTAGACCCCGATTTCCAGGAAGAAACCATCCGAAGCATTGGAAGTGATGACGTTTCAGACATTCTTAATGCGATGACTCCCGATGACAGAACAGCTCTGTTTGAGGATTTTCCGGATGAACTGATAAAATATTCTATCAATCATCTTAATCCACAGGAAAGAAGAATTGCGCTGAAACTTCTTGGCTATAATTCTGATTCTATTGCGCGTCTGATGACTCCTTATTACATCCAGATCCGAAAAGAATGGACGGTAAAAAGATGTCTTCAGCAGATCAAAAAAGTCGGAAAAAGAGTTGAAACCATCAATCACCTGTATGTTGTGGATGAAAGAAATCATCTTATTGACGATTTAGCTTTAGGAAGTTTATTGTTGGTGGAAGAAGACACTTTAGTTTCAGAATTAACAGATAATCAGTTTGTTGCTATTAAAACAACAACTTCCAAAGAAGATGCCGTTACTTATTTTGAAAAATATGACAGAACAGCGCTTCCTATTATTACGGAGGCCGGAGTTTTGGTAGGAATTGTAACGATTGATGATATTTTAGATCAAATTGAATCACAAAATACCGAAGATATTCAAAAATTCGGGGGACTTGAAGCTTTAGATTTACCTTATACGCAAACCTCTTTGATGGAAATGATCAAAAAAAGAGGAATGTGGCTTATTATTTTATTTTTCTCTGAAATGTTGACCGCTTCTGCGATGGGATTTTTTGAAGACGAAATTCAGAAAGCCGTTGTTTTGGCATTATTTGTACCATTAATTATTTCAAGTGGAGGAAATTCAGGTTCACAGGCTGCAACTTTGATCATTCGTGCGATGGCATTACAGGAAATCGGTTTAAAAGACTGGTGGTACGTAATGAAAAAAGAAATTTTCACCGGATTATTTTTAGGTGGAATTTTAGGAATTATCGGATTTTTGAGAATTATGATCTGGCATAAAGCAGGATTTTTTGATTACGGAATTCATTGGGCATACATCGGCTTAAGTGTCGGATTTTCTTTAGTGATGATCGTTTTATGGGGAACACTTTCAGGTTCTATGGTTCCATTTATTCTTAAAAAATTAAAGCTAGACCCCGCAACTTCTTCTGCTCCATTCGTAGCAACTTTGGTCGATGTTACCGGATTAATTATTTACTTCTCTGTTGCCGGCCTTTTCTTAACAGGAAAACTTTTGTAATTTTAGGCAAAGTCTAAAAATTGTATGAAATCGCCATGTTTGAGTTTCCAAATTATAGTAAAAATAGTTCGATTGCATATGACTTTTAAAACGCAATAAAATCTGCATATGAAAGTAATTTCTCTCGTTCCTTCGATTACAGAAGCTTTATTTGATTTAGGTTTAACAGAAAACGAAATTGTCGGAAGAACAAAATTCTGCATTCACCCTTCAGAAAAAGTAAAAAATATAGAAATTATCGGCGGTACAAAAAATCTTAATATTGAGAAGATTAAAAGCCTTAAACCAGATTTAATTTTAGCCAACAAAGAAGAAAACGTCAAAGAACAGGTTGAAATTTTGATGAAAGATTTCAAAGTAATTGTTTACAATACGGAAACGATTGAAGATAATTATTACTTGTTGAAAAATTTGGGTCTGCTTTTTAATAAAGAAGAAAGAGCACAGGCTTTCAATCTAAAAATCTACGAAATCCTCAATCAAACCAAAATAAATACAAAAGTAAAAGTTGCCTACCTTATTTGGAATAATCCTTATATGACGGTGGGATCAGATACATTTATAAATCATATTTTAAATGAAATTGGTTTTGAAAGTATATTTAAAAACCAAACCCGCTATCCAATAATCAAGACTGAGGACTTAGCGAAAACCGATGTCATCATGCTATCTTCGGAACCTTTTCCTTTTAAAGAAAAACATATCTCCGAACTAAAAAAGGTTTATCCTGATAAAAAGTTTATGATTGTAGATGGTGAAGCTTTTTCGTGGTACGGAACACATATTGCAAAGTGTGAAAATTATTTTAAAGAACTGATTGCTGAATTTAATGATTAAATAAAATAAGAGTTTGTCATTCTGTAGGAATCTAAGTTGCAGTAATTTTCTATATCGAGATCCCTACGGAATGACAAACTTTTTGTTTTAAATTATATTGACCAAGTTTTAAATAAAAAAACTCCGACTTAAAAAATCGGAGCTTATATTTTAATATTGAGATAAGATTACAAAATCTTTGAAACTTCATTACAAAGCCATTCCAATAATTCTAAATCTTCTTTTGTAAAAGGATCAACCGTATGAGAATCAATGTCAATCTGACCAATGTTTTCACCATTTTTAAAAATAGGAACTACAATTTCAGCTTTTGTATCAATTGAACAGCTCAGATAATTATCCTGTAAATGTACATCGGGAACAATAAATGTTTCGTTGGAAACAGCCACCTGCCCGCAAATACCTTTTCCGTAAGGAATAATGATATGATCGGTTTCAGCTCCTACGTAAGGACCTAATTTCAGTTCGTCTTTATCACCGTTTTTAAAGTAAAAACCGGTCCAGTTGAAATAAGATATTTCCTGGTCTAATAAATGACAAACTTTCTCAAGCTTCTCATCAGTATTATGTTTTGGACTTTCAAGAATAGACGAAAGTCTTTTTTTTATTTCAGACATTGTAATATTTTTTTATGAAAATTGTTTTAAAGAAAGTTCATTTTTAAACCCGAACATTCCTCTTTCTTTTATCATTTCTGCAACACCTTCCGGAACCTGGTTTTCCCAACCGCCGATATTACAAGCAATTTTTCTTAGAATTTCTCTTGAATATATTTCCAAAAACTCAGGATTGTAGCTTGTAATATCTACAATACGATTGTTGTGTTTGAAATATTTGTACAGTTCTTTTAGGTTTTCTTCTACTTTTAAGTTTGAGGAATCCAACAATTCATGAGTTTCAGGATCTTTATAAGGGTATAAATACACTCTCATTCCGTTTCTGAAAAATTTACCAAAAGCTTCCAAAATACCACCTGAAAGATCTTTATAATATTTCTCGTCAAACACCATCAACATATTATTTACGCCCATCGTTACGCCAATATCACCATTGGTGTAATGTGAGAAATAATCAATCAATCTGTAATATTCTGAGAAATTTGAAATAATAACCGTATAGCCTAATTTACCCAAAACATCTACCCTATCAAGAAAATCTCTCTCATCAATATCTCCGTCTGCACGAAGGTTTGAAATGGTGATTTCGATAAGAATCTCAGTTTCTTCCTGTGTACAGATTGCGTCTTTCAGGAACATATCCATTCCGTTTCGCAGCATATCTATATTTACTTTGGTAACAGGTCTGAAACTTCCTCTTACCGCAAAAATGTTTTTCTTATATAGAATATCCGCAGGAAGCATGTTGTTTCCTTGAGAATTGAAGATCACAGCATCAGTCATATTATTTTTCACCAGTTGCAAAGACATCAATCTGTTGTCAACATAAGCAAAAGCCGGACCGCTGAAATCGATCATATCAATCTCAAGATTGTCTGTAGAAACCTCATCATAAAGAGATTCTATCAACCTTCTTGGATTATCATAATAATTATATGCCCCGTAAATAAGATTTACACCAAGATTCCCAAGTGTTTCCTGTTGCAAAGTGGCATCGTTTTCTTTGAATTTTACGTGAATTACGATTTCGTTGTAATCTTCGTTTTCTTTCACCTGAAAACGAATTCCGACCCAACCGTGACCTTTTACAGTTTTATCGAAATTGATGGTCGTTACCGTATTTGCATAAGAAAAGTATTTTCTTCCGGGATTACTGTCTCTTGAAATTCTTTCTTCAATCAGTGATACTTCATAGCGAAGCATTTTTCTAAGTCTGTTTTGCGTAACATACCTGTTTTTTACTTCTTTTCCGTAGATGGCATCACTAAAATCTTTGTCGTAAGCCGACATTGCCTTAGCAATTGTACCGGAAGCCCCCCCTGCTCTAAAAAAGTGTCGTACAGTTTCCTGCCCTGCTCCAATTTCTGCGAAAGTACCATAAATAGTAGGATCTAGATTAATTGTTAATGCTTTTTGTTTAGGAGTTAGTTTCTGATACATTAGGACATTAAATTTTTCGTAAATTTACCAAAATTAAACCAACCTCAAAACAAAATGAAGTTGAAATTTTTAGGAACCGGAACTTCCCAAGGTGTCCCCGTTATCGGTTGCACTTGTGAGGTATGTACTTCTCAAAATCCAAAAGATACTCGTTTTCGGGCTTCAGCGATGATTACCACCGATGAAAACAGGAAAATACTGCTCGACTGCGGACCCGATTTTCGTCAGCAAATGCTTATCAACAAAGAAAACCATATCGACATTACGCTTCTTACCCATGAGCATAATGACCATGTGATTGGTTTGGATGACATGCGCCCGCTTATTTTTAAAAGTGGTAAAAACATGCCGATTTATTGCCTCTCACGAGTTGGACAGGAAGTGAAAAACCGATTTCCTTATGCTTTCGCAGATGTCCGCTATCCAGGAGCACCCGCTTTTGATTTACATGAAATCGATCATAAAAAGTTTACTGTTTTAGATACAGAAATCACTCCAATCGAAGTAACACATTACAAAATTTCAATTTTAGGATATAAGTTTAAAAAGCTCGCCTATATTACTGATGCCAATTTTATTTCTGATTTGGAAAAAGAAAAGTTAAGAGATTTGGATGTACTTATTTTAAACTGTATTCGAAAATTTGATCCTCATCCTGCTCATTTCGTATTAGCAGATGTTATTAAATTATATGATGAATTAAAACCTAAAAAATTATTTCTAACTCACATCAGTCACCATTTTGGTCTGCATGATATTGAAGATAAGTTACTTCCCGACGGAATGCACCTAGCCTACGATGGTTTGGAACTCAATTTTTAAAATTTTTCTTCAAAAAGCTTTTGAACATTGAAAAAAGTTCCTATATTTGCACACCAATTTGAAACAAACAATAACGTTTGGAGTAAACATCAAGCCCAGGTGGCGGAATTGGTAGACGCGCTGGTCTCAAACACCAGTTCTTAGGAGTACCGGTTCGATCCCGGTCCTGGGTACAAAAAACCTCTGAAATCATATGATTTTCAGAGGTTTTTGATTTTAGGGTGTTTGAAAAGGGTGGCTAATAATTATATTTTTATAAATTAACCTCTACTCTTGCACGATAACTAAAACATAATCTGCAATTCTTTGAGTATAATCATTCCTTAACGTTGTTACATATTCAACATTATAATAATCTAATTATGTTTTCCTTTATAGTTATTTGTTATATCCCAAATATGTTGATTAAAATATATACTTAAAATGGTTTATAAAAAATCCTATTAATCCATGCTTTTGCAGAAAAATTTACATCTATCCTATTTGTGAATGAAAGATCATAGTAAAATAACTTACAATTATTTAATCAATAACAATAAAGGTTTTTGGTCATGTCAGATAATGTTATTAGATTTGATTTGTGAAAACATTTGTTAGTATAATTAATTTTAATTAACAATATTTATTACAGCACCATTAATTTATCCAAAATCATGAAAAAACAAATCGCAATCGCAGCATTGACTATTGGAGCAGTCGTTTTAGGAACCGATCAGGTTCTGGCACAAAATTCTGAGCAGGCTAGTACATCAGTAAATATTATTTTAGCAGATGTTATTGCAATGGACATAGGAACTGTTGCTTCAGAAGGCACTGTAGATTTTAATTATGGGACTACAAAAGATTATAATTCTTCAAAAAATGTGACGGTTCCCAACAGTTTAGTTATCATTTCCTCCAAAAATTTTGACGTAAAAGTAAAATCTGAAGGCGCAAACTTTGTAAGCGGAGCAAACGCAATTCCAGTGGATATATTACAAGTAAAAGCAGTACCTGGCGGAAGTTTAGTAGGAACTATGAATGAGGTCACTTTATCAACAAATGATCAGGTTTTGGTAAGTAATGCAAGTTTGGGTTCCAAACAATCTTTGAATATCGCCTACTCTATTTCGGCGGAAAAAGCATCGAAAGTACTTCTGGGAAAACCACGGGGAACTTACACGCAAAAAATAACTTATACTGCGACTGCTTTATAATAAGGTAAGCAACAATTTTTATAAAAAGCCCTCAACACTTTCTAAGTGTTGGGGGCTTTTTTTATTATGATTATCCATAATCTGTTATCATTGAAAATACTTTGTATTTCGGTGCTAAGTTTACGCCTTTGTATAACCTAAAAACAATTAGTATTTAAAATTCTTTGTTTGTCATTGCGTTAATGGAAAACAGCAGACATTCAATTTCTATTTACCCCAAATGAATAACTCATGTAGTTATTTTACTACATCAACTTCCATTTTCAACTACAAAGAAAATTTTAGCGCCGCCGTAGATTTGTAGTGTTCAAAAGAGAACAATTAAACAAGAAATAAAAATAAAATACTTACTATCATGACAAAACTAATCGTAATCGCAGCATTAACTATCGGAGCAACTATATTAGGAACTAACAATGTTCAGGCTCAAAATACAACCGCAACAACAACCGTAAACATTACCCTGAACGATGTGATTTCAATCGATGCCGGAAGTACTGCAATCGGAAATACAGTTGACTTCAACTATGCTACTGCAGCAGACTATAACTCTGATCAGACGATTACTAAAGCCAACTCTTTAAAGGTTACTTCAACCAAAAACTTTAACGTTAAAGTAAAAGCTGGAGGTGCTAATTTCATGAATGGAACCAACTTAATCCCTGTAAATGTTTTGACAATCAAAGCTGCTGCATCTGCCGGAACAATGGGCGGTACAAAAAATGCTGTCGTTTTATCTGCAACTGATCAAAATTTAGTGACAAATGCACCACTTGGAAGCGCATTAACACTGAATTTGGATTACACGATTCCTGCAGCGAAATCATCATCTGCTGATATTTTAGGTAAACCAGCGGGAACTTACACGCAAACAGTAACTTATACTGCAACTGCTTTATAATAAAACACAGCAATATATATACGCCCTCAACACTTCCTAAGTGTTGAGGGCTTTTTATTATGATTAGCCATAATCTGTTATCATTGAAAATACTTTGTATTTCGTTGCTAAGTTTACGCCTTTGTATAACCTAAAAACAAGTTAGTATTTAAAATTCTTTGTTTGTCATTGCGTTAATGAAAGACAGCGGAAATTAAATTTTTATTTACACCAAATGAATAACTCGTGTAGTTATTTTACTACATCAACTTCCATTTTCAACTACAAAGAAAATTTTAGCGCCGCCGTAGATTTGTAGTGTTCAAAAGAGAACAATTAAACAAGAAATAAAAATCAAATACTTACTATCATGACAAAACTAATCGCAATCGCAGCATTAACTATCGGAGCAACTATATTAGGAACTAACAATCTTCAGGCTCAGAATACAACCGCTACAACAACAGTAAACATTACCCTGAACGATGTGATTTCAATCGACGCCGGAAGTACTGCAATCGGTAATACGGTTGACTTCAACTATGCTACTGCAGCAGACTATAACTCTGATCAGACGATTACTAAAGCCAACTCTTTAAAGGTTACTTCAACCAAGAACTTTAACGTTAAAGTAAAAGCTGGAGGTGCGAATTTCATGAATGGAACCAACTTAATCCCTGTAAATGTTTTGACGATCAAAGCTGCTGCAGCTGCCGGAACAATGGGTGGTACCAAAAACGCTGTCATTTTATCTGCAACTGATCAAAATTTAGTGACAAATGCTCCACTTGGAAGCGCATTAACACTGAATTTAGATTACACGATTCCTGCAGCAAAATCATCATCTGCTGATATTTTAGGTAAACCGGCGGGAACTTATACTCAAACAGTAACTTATACTGCAACTGCTTTATAATAAGACATTAGTTATATCATTAAGAAATTAATGTTAAAATGGTCTATTTTAATATGATAATTAAAATTAAGGTAATAATTATATAATTACAAAATAATATGCCGAATCTAATAAAAAAGCTATTGTTTTTACTTGAAATTGGTAATCATCAATTTGATAGTATCCTTTGGAAAACTCGTCCAGAAAAAAGAAAAACTCTTGTTAATGATATTTTCAAATTTAAAATTCCTATTGGGAAAAGCAAAAAAGAAATACGTGAACTTTTTGGACATGAGCCACATATTTACACTTCCATGACATGGTCTTATCCTGTAGAATCAGATCAATTTGGAAACACCCTTTTATCATTATCACTATATTTTAAAGACGAAATTGTAACAAGCATAATGTTGAAATAAGTGAGTAATATAAAAAAACAGCAATTATATATATACCCTCAACACTTTCTAAGTGTTGGGGGTTTTTTATTATGATTATCCATAATCTGTTATCATTGAAAATACTTTGTATTTCATTGCTAAGTTTACGCCTTTGTATAACCTAAAAACAATTTAGTATTTAAAATTCTTTGTTTGTCATTGCGTTAATGAAAGACAGCGGACATTCAATTTCTATTTACACCAAATGAATAACTCATGTAGTTATTTTACTACAACAACTTCCATTTTCAACTACAAAGAAAATTTTAGCGCCGCCGTAGATTTGTAGTGTTCAAAAGAGAACAATTAAACAAAGAATAAAAATAAAATAATACTATTATGACAAAACTAATCGTAATCACAGCATTAACTATCGGAGCAACTATATTAGGAACTAACAATGTTCAGGCTCAAAATACAACTGCAACAACTACAGTAAACATTACCCTGAACGATGTGATCTCAATCGACGCCGGAAGTACTGCAATCGGCAATACCGTTGACTTCAACTATGCTACTGCAGCAGACTATAACTCTGATCAAACGATTACTAAAGCCAACTCTTTAAAGGTTACTTCAACCAAGAACTTTAACGTTAAGGTAAAAGCAGGAGGTGCGAATTTCATGAATGGAACCAACTTAATCCCTGTAAATGTTTTGACAATCAAAGCTGCCGCAGCTGCCGGAACAATGGGCGGAACAAAAAATGCTGTCGTTTTATCTGCAACTGATCAAAATTTAGTGACAAATGCACCATTGGGAAGCGCATTAACACTGAATTTGGATTACACGATTCCTGCAGCGAAATCATCTTCTGCTGATATTTTAGGTAAACCAGCCGGAACTTACACGCAAACAGTAACTTATACTGCAACTGCTTTATAATAAAAATTTTCAGCTTTAAAGATTCCTTTAGCTACGTTTTCAGTAATTTTGGGAATCTTTATTTTTAAACAATTTACACCATGCGCAAGTTTACTCACCTTTTCATTTTCTTTTTTATCCTAACAGGGTCTTCTTCCCTTCTGGCACAAAGTATCTCCATGTCGCCTACGCGACTGTTTTTTACCGGTAATCCGGGAGAAAAAGTAACACAAACAGTTACGCTTCAAAACAGCTCGGATAAGGATTATGTTTTTAATCTCAACTATAAAGATTGGGTTAGAGAAGAAGACGGAAATAAAGTTTATCTTGAAGCAGGCAGTTCAAAAACTTCTAATGCCGCTTGGCTGTCTACCTTGGAAAACGCTGTAACAGTTCCCGCGAAAAGTACAAAGGAAATTGTGGTAACCATGCAGATTCCGGCAAACGCATCAAAGTCTACCGTAACCAACAGCATGTTGTTTTTTACTCAACTTCCTCAGCAGGCAGATCAGGCACGTATTCAGAACGGGATTGGTATTATTACCTTATTTGAGGTTGGACTTCACATCTTCTATACACCGCCTGGAAACCAGAAAAAAAGTTTAGACATTACCAATATAGCTGAGGTAAGTAATGAGAGTGCAGCAAACAAAAAAGTCGCAGTAAGCATCCATAACGATGGAAATACCATCAATGATGCCACCGTTGAGTTTGAACTTACCAATACCGACAATGGTAAAGAAATAAAATTACCCGCAATTTCAATCTCTATGCTTCCCAATACCGATCAGGTCGTTCAATTTTCTTTACCAGAGAACATTTCAGGGAACTTTCTTGGCGTGGCTATTATCAAAATGGCAGGATCCAATGATTTACGCGTAGGCGAAAAAAACTTTAAATTTTAAAATTAAGTCTTGAAACCACAAAATGGAACACCGACATCAGTCCGAAGAAGAACAATATTATTTTTTGTACTTTTTCTTCTGCAATTTTCATTTGCCTTTGCGCAGGAAAAGAAGGATATAGAAATTCATTTTGAAAATAACCGTGTAGCTGTTGAGAAGGGTTCTACTTTCACTAATTTCCTGGTTATTGAAAATAAAAGTTCTGAAGAAATTACTATTCAGAATATCATACCTCAGGAAAAATATCCGGGTTTACTTTTCTATCCCAAAAATGACTTTACCTTAGGTGCTGGTCAATCCAAAAATCTTCCTGTGAAACTGATCGCCAACTTGGATTTTATGAAAATGATATCCAATGAGATCAAATTCCAGGTTTCGTATACCACCCCAACGGTTACCAGAACTGAAAGCGCCTCTTTCTTCGCTGACAAAGAAGAGAACAAAAACATCGCAATTTATACGGCTACATACGAAAATTTCATTAATCCTGCTGCGCCCGAATCCTCAATTATGCTGATTGTAGAAAACCAGGGTTATAGCAAAAGAACCGTTAAGATTGATTTACAATCTATTCCTGATGGTTTGGAAATGATGCCCAAACAGCATACTGTATCTCTGGAAGGTTTAGAAAAACAAACGATTGAGATCAAAATTGCGGTCAGAAAACAGAATACGCTTTTCCCGGAATTTAATATTAATGCAACTGCCACAGACCTGCTTAATAATGAAATCGTGGGAAGTAACACACTATACTTAGTCATTTTATCAAACAACAGACAAGTTGCCCGTGGAAACGAGGGAGTGAGTGGAACTAATTTTGCAGAAATTTCCTATAACGAAAACAGTTCAGGTTTCAATTTTCTTCAATTGAGAGGAAACACAGCATTTCGAGTGACTGAAGATTTGAAATCTCGTTTCAATATAGGTGCAGATTACTATCATGAAGACGGCCGCTATAATCTATATGATACTTGGCTGGAGTTGGAAAGAAAAAATACAGTACTACGACTTGGAAATGTTAATAGTAACGATTACGACTACCCGGTTTTCGGGAGAGGTGGAAAAGCTTCTACCAAATTTGGTAAAAATAATCAGATTGAAATTCTTGCGTTGGAAAATAATTATAACCTTGCTGGTACTTATTTCCAACAAATAGAAGGATCTACCATCGTGGGTGCAAAATATGGTTTCGGGAATGATAAATCTTTTAATGGGAAAGTATCCTATATATTTGACCATGATCCACGCTTTAACGTAGATACGCAGTTGGCAAACGCAGTAACCTCTTTTTTGGTTAACGATAAACATACGATCCGCACGGAGGTTGGTCTCAGCCACGAAAAAGGTCTTGTAAATAGAGATGAAAACGAAGGAGCTTCAATGGGAGCCAATTACGAAGGGAAAATCGGGAAATGGGATATACAATCTGTTAATTCTTTTGCTACCAAAAGTTATGCAGGGATCAAAAGGGGATCTTTTTTCTCAAATCAGCGAATAGGCCTACAATTATCTGCTTCTCAGCGTGCTTTTATGCAATATCAGAATTCACAGGTAGACCCAGAGTTTCTGAGTTTCCAAAATACGCCAATCCAAACTGCGAATACCGCCAATTTGCGTTATTATTTTAACAGTACAGAAGCTTTCGGAACAGGCTACCAGCTTTCTTTAAAGAAGTGGAATTTCTTACTGTCTCCAAAGGTTGAAAGGCAAAAAACAGCCAATTTTTACTCATCGCAGGAACTTTTTTCTTACAGAATGGAGGCCAACATAAGTACTACATTGGGAGCTCACGGATTAAACTGGACGGCGGAATATTCGTATTCAAAAGAGAACAATAAAGATGATTGGTTCAACAGCCTGAAAACGACCTTGTCTTACAGGTATAAAGCTTTTTCCCTAAACGGGACAGCACAATGGAACGCAACCACCGTTTTTGATTTAAATTCTTATTACGATGTAGACCGTAATTTCGCTAACTATAATGTATACGCCTCATATAATTTCCAGATGCTTAGTAATAATCTGATTGGATCTCTTTCAGCCGGAACTTCCTATTCGGAACTTTATAAAAATTTAAACAGCAATATGAGTGGTAATCTGGAATATAAAATTTCACCTTCGTGGTCATCCACAGGTTATTTTAATTTTTCAGGTTATAAATCTACGGCTGCTTATGCAAGTAGTGGCAGTTATTATCAGTTCAGAGTCGGGATTAAAAAATATTTTACCGCAGCTACGGCTCTTGGAAATCATAAAGTGACATTCCAGTTATTTGATGATAAAAATTTCAACGGACTTCTGGAAACAGGTGAAGTGGTTCTTGCAAATGAAATAGTGAAACTGGACAATTTTGTTGCACTGACAGATAAGAACGGAAAAGTAGTTTTTCAGAATGTGCCTGAAGGTATTTACACACTGAAGGTAAACGAAAGTGCAGGTGCACGATTAATGATGGATCCTGTGATTATGGTCGATAAAAATATCAACCGCAAAGTGGGTCTTGTAAAAAACATCAGAGTAAGTGGGAAATTAACAGAAATCAAACAAGCCTACGATGTTTTGGAAACGGATGTAACAGGAATAGTAGTGTACGCAAAAAGTGAAGATGGAGCGATCTACACTGCCGTGGTTAACCAAAAAAATGAGTTTGAGTTTTTCCTGAAAGATGGAAAATACGACCTCTACATTGAAAATGACAAATACAGCTATATTCAACCCAACCAAACTATTCAGGTGACTAAAGAAGGTTACTCAGAAACCGTAGTATTTGAATATAAGAAGAAAGATACCACCATAAAGGTGAAAAAGTTTTAAATTTAGACATATGAAAACGATGAGAGCTTTTATAATAGGAATTTTTACCGTGTGCTGCGGATCAACAGCCACGAAAGCTCAGGATGTTTACCTTTCTATTCCTGAAAATAATATTTTTAACAGGAGTGAATTTACTTCATTACCAACAAGGGTAATGAATACCAACAGAACAAACTGGGATTATAATTTTTTCGGATTTGCACCAACAGCTCCTACATTTAACTCTACGTCTGGACCAACCTTTACGCACTCTTCTTCCTCATCTTCTTTACCCAGTTCCGTTCTACTGTGGCAGCTAGAAAGTATGGGCGGACAGTTACCGTCTACTGGATATTTTGGTTATTTACCAGGTTTTCAGTCGTTCAGTACAAGCGCTGTAAAATGGTTTGAACCGTCAGTGTCAACTCTTGGCGGAGGATTCAATCGGGGAAATATCAATTTCACATTTAAAATTCCTGCCGCACAGTTTGCTGCAAATATATTCAGAGCAGGAAATTACTCCATGGATATCAGTCAAAATTATAATGATTTCACGCCACGTAATTTTAAAACAATTTTAGTGATTCCGTCATCCATCAGATGGCTCACAACATCTTTAACAAAATACATAGAAATATCTTCTCTGAATAACTACCGGACTACAGGCACGCAGGTATTCAGTTTAGAAAATACGGAAATCGCGCATACGGTTGATTTTAATTTTTGGGCGAAAGCTTCCGCAAATATTCAGTTCACTTCTTCCAAAGGCGTTCCGGGAACCAGAAATATAGCAAGCATTAAATTGGGTAGTAATGGATCTGCACTCACGACCAAAGCCTTATCTGCCAATTTTCAGAATTTTTCCCCTGCAAATCTCAGTGTTGTAGCAGGAAACAGAAACAGCTTTACCCCGGAGCTTTATGTGTCTGCGGACGATTTTAAGAACAATTTTTTTGAAGCCGGAACTTATACTTTTGAATTGAACTTTAATGCCATAAGTACAGATAATTCAATTAACAGTTTGCAAAATACAGCTGTTCAGCTAAAGGTGCTTCCTCGGTCGGAGATCACCATCCCCAGTTCCGGGCGAAATGTAAACTTCAATTTTAATACAGCTGCCCAATACACCAATGGTCAGTCACAAATGATTCCAAACCAAATTATTTTGTCCAATAATGAGAGTTTTGAACTGTATGTAAAGTCAGACGAAAATTATTTCAAGAAAGGTGGTCTGCAAACCGACATTAATTCCAACATATTACAAATTGGCATTGATGGAAGTTCTGTAAATGCTCCCTTATCCAAAACTCCCCAAAAAATTCTCTTTAACGGAACACCTGCTTTGGATCGCGAACTGAACGTACGATACACCATACCATCTGCCGGTGCCCAAAGTTTGGTTGGGAAAGAAAATACGACCTACTCTATCAATGTTTATTATAGCTTTACGGCAATTTAACAATATCTTATAAAAAGACTTTTCTTTATGGACCACTTTAATAGCAATAATCAATCGCCGGATCAGCAGTATAGTGACAAATTAAATGCATTGAAAAAAAAATATTCCAATGTTTTTGATTTTTTAGTGTTCGCAGCTGCTCAGATGGCTAATATGGAGATTTGTACCATGAGTATTGCCTCGGAAGGACAAGTTTATGTTCTCGCTTCCAGTGATGCGTCCCCCAATCAGATATATCCTCAGAATCCTCAATTTCTTTTTGATGATCAAACTTCGGTTTATGAGTTTAAGAAATCGGAATTTAAATTTCATCGAAGTTATGCTATCCCGGGTCTTGAGGACAATCTTATCGCTCATTTAAATTTATTTGACAGAGAAGCAAAAAGTTTAGATAAAGCAGAGGAAGATTTCGTCAATAAAATAGTGAACCAAGCGTCGAAATGGTTTTTGGTAAATGAAGTTGATATCACCGAAAGAAAAAACGTGGAGAATAAAATCTTGCAAGCAAAAGAGCTAGCAGAAAAGGCCTATGTTTTAAAATCGGAGTTTGTGGCCAATATGAGTCATGAGATCAGAACCCCGTTAAATGGTATAATCGGCTTTACAGAGCTCCTTTTGGATACCAATCTGGACGAAACACAGAGACAGTATTTGGAAATTATCAATCAATCGGGAGTTTCTTTACACAGCATCATCAACGATATTTTAGACTTCTCAAAATTAGAAAAGCAAAAACTGAAGCTAAACCTCGACAAAGTAGAGGTCGAGGAAATGGTTTCAGAAGCCTTCAATATTGTTGCGTACAGTAATACTAATAAGCAATTAGAAATGCTCATCGATATTGACGACACCATTCCTAGATATATATGGACTGATGAGATGCGTTTAAAACAGGTTTTCGTCAATCTTTTGAGCAATGCTATAAAATTTACCGAGGAAGGTGAGATTACTTTATATGCTAAAGTTTTAGATGATTTAGAAGAAGAAAAAAAACAAATCCGGTTTGGAGTTCGCGATACAGGTATCGGAATTAACAGTGAAAAACAAGCTGAGATTTTCAATGCTTTTTCACAGGAAGATGGCAGTATTACTAAACGATATGGTGGTACTGGTCTGGGACTCACCATTTCCAACCAAATCTTGGCACTTGCCGGCAGTGTTTTACAAGTCGAAAGCGATCAGGGAAAAGGCAGTGATTTTTTCTTTGATATTCAGTTTGATACAGAGGAAGAGGAACATGATGTAAATTTCACTGATATTAAGAGAGTTTTGATTGTTGACGATAATGAAAACAACCGGAAAATTCTGAAAAGGATGCTGGAACGAAAAAATATCGAAGTAACGGAATGCGATAGCGGGCTGAAGGCTTTGCTACTGATCATGGAGAAGTCTGAATTCGATGTGATCATTATGGATTATCACATGCCCATTATGGATGGCATTGAAACCATTAGGAAAATGAAGGATATCATTCCCGACGCCACCCATGCAGCGCCGTATTTTGTCTTGTGCAGCTCTTCCGATGATACTAATTTACAGGAAGCATGTGACGAATTAGAAATAGAAAATCGGCTTGTAAAACCGATTCGTATGAAACAGATGTACCAGCTTTTATCCACCTTGAAGAGTTCTGAAAAGAAAGAACCGGAGAATATAAAAACTGTTGCAAGTGAAGTGAGTAAGCGCGAAATAAAAATTTTAATTGCTGAGGATAATGCTATCAATTTACTTCTTACCAAAACTTTTTTGAAGGATATTATTCCTCAAGCTTTGATCATCGAGGCAAAAGATGGCAATGAAGCTGTTGAAAAATACCTAAAAGAGAATCCTGATCTTATTTTAATGGATATTCAGATGCCTCATCTCAATGGCATTGAAGCAACTCAGAAAATAAGAGCCTTGGAAAAAAATACAGAAATACCTATTATTGCATTAACGGCAGGAAGTTTTCCCGGTGAGAAAGAAAAGTGTCTGCAAGCAGGAATGTCAGACTTTTTAACCAAACCTTTATTAAAACAAATTCTGTCTGATATGATTCAAAAATGGTTTGGTATAGAAATCGAAAAAAAATAAGTAATAAACCATGCTAAAAAAATATCGTAGCCTATTTTTTTAAAGTATTGATACTGAATTTATGAATAACCTTGTCAACGAACTACAATTAAAAATCGAAAAACTGGAAAACGAAATCAGTTTTAAGAACGGACTCATCTCGATATTGTCTCATGATTCAAAAGAACTGTTTGGAAACTTTCTGTGGCTTATAGAAGCTTTGGAGCAAAAAACTATAAGTGAGGAAGATTTTTTTAAATTGTTGCCGCAGGTAAAAAGCGATGCCCGAAAAAATCTGCAAAGTGTTCAGGACAGCACCGCCTGGCTAAAAACACAATACGGGGAATTTAAGATTAAACCCGTGAAAATTATGGTGATGGATCTTTTTTACCATCTAGAAGAAAAATACGCTGCCAAATTAAAAGAAAAAAGCCTCAAATTTTATTTTAAAGGAGATCCCGATGCATTTCTTACAACCGATCACTTGTTGCTCGAATATGTTTTAGACAAAATTTTCAACAATGCGATCAAATACTCTGTACCGGGGCAAGATATTTATTTACAGGAGGTTACATCAGGTGATCAGATCATACTTAATGTGATCGACTTCGGAACGGGAATGAACGAAAAATATTTATCGACAATCTTCAGCTATGATAACCCTGTATTTCAAGGTACTGCTGGCGAGAAAGGAGCCGGATTAAGTTTGAAAATCGTTAAAAATTTCATATCCTTGCTGCATGGAAACATCCAAATTATTTCCGCCGAAAATAAAGGCACTACAGTTTCCCTTTTTTTACATAAATTTATAGAATAATGGGCTTAAAAGTAAACGTTCGTATTATTGTAGCAGACGATCACGGTATTGTGAGGATGGGTTTAATACAAACTATCAAACGCCTCTTACCTGATGCTATAATCTCCGAAGTGGAGGATTTTAAATCACTGTACAAAGCAATTTTGAAGGAAGAATTGGATCTGGCCATTATGGATGTCAATATGCCTAATGGTTCTATTCAGGAAGCGATAGATTACATCAAAAACCACAAACCCCAATTAAAAATTCTCATATTTTCTTCTCAAGATGAAGAGTTGTACGCAATGCGTTATCTAAAAATGGGTGCCGGTGGCTATCTTAGCAAACAAAGCTCCAGTGCAGTAATTGAAACTGCTCTGACGGCGATGCTTAGTACTGGCAGATATGCAAGTGAAGACGTAAAAGAAGCAATGTTTTTAGAATCGTTAAATGGTGCGACAAAAAACTCACCTTTTGAAGCGCTATCCGACCGCGAATTGCAAATTGCCAATAAGCTTGCAGAAGGTCTTCCCCTCAAAGAAATTTCTAATCAACTTAATCTCCATTCATCGACGATCAGCACTTACAAAAACAGGCTTTTTGAGAAGCTGAAAATACGATCCGTACCCGAATTGGTGGAGATTCTCAGGCTGTATAATCAGTAAACATTCTATTATTTCCTACTTTATCATTGCAAGAAATCTTTTAAAATACAATAAAACTTACCTATTACATTCCAAATAAAATGAAGATATAGAATTTTTCGGATCACATTTAACTGAAGGGTTTTTTTCATAATTCCTAGGTTGGCCTCCAAAGAGTTTGCAAGAACAATAGGATCTTGTAGCGTCGTTCGGCTTTTCTACTATTGGCCCTTTTGTGCCAGTTGTTTTATCTTTTCCTTATCTTTACTGAAAGCTAATCTTTTGTATATCGCTGAATTGTACTGCCTGTTAAGTTCTCTGACGCTTCAATTGTTTTGATTGACCTCTATTTAGTAAAAATTTCTCTCATTTTCATTTCACGAGCTGAATGCAATAGGATCAGGAAAATGCAACTTAAGCGAAGTTTCTCCCATTCTTCTTACTTTTCATTCACTACATTTATAACTTCCACAATTCAGATCGTAGTTTTCTCATATAGTCTTACAGGTTTTAGTTTTAAAGTCTAACCATATTCCTGTGAACCTCCTCTTAACCGCTATCAAATTGAAAGATTGATCGGTCTAAAAATTGAAACCATCACAAGACCAGTTAAGAAATGGAAAAGGATATTATAGTGAAAGTAAAACCCGTAAATATTGTACTGATACCAGTCTAGCATCATTAAATTCTTTAAAATAAAAGCAAAGCTGATAATTTAACATAACATTACTCTATTAAAATATTGATAAAAAATTATTGAAATTTTAATCTATTTATAAATAATTCACTAACTTCAAAGAAAATAAGTTGATAAAAAAAGTTAATTTCAACTCATTTCAACAATATATATTACTTTTAATAGTATTACTTAGTAAAAAGGAGTGATCATCCAACCACTTACAATTTCTGTTAATGGATACAAATGATATTCAAAAAAACCATTTAGCGAATTCTGCTATTTCACAAAAACTAATATACTAACTCAGGACTAAAATTGCAATCAAGTTGAGCAACCATCCTTGTATCTATAATACTGATCATCATATTATTAATTGTCATAGATTTCTTTTCAGTATTAGTGTTCCCACTTAAAATTAAACGGAATCTAATTTAAATCAATGCAAAAACAACGACCAAATGAAAAGCACAAACCAAATAGGGTTGGGTACTGCAGCCATTGGGCGGCCACAGTACATCAATATTAAGCAAACCGATATGGAGGTTTCCTTTTCCGTAGATAAATTCATCGAAAAAGGAAATCAGGTGCTTGATGAAGCTTACAACCGGGGCGTCCGCTTTTTTGATACCTCGCCGGGATACGGACTTGCCGAAGAACTTTTGGCAAGCTGGCTTCAAAAGAAAAACGACCCCAAAATTGTAGTTTCCACCAAGTGGGGCTATACCTATGTGGCCAATTTTGACCCCAATGCCAAAGTACATGAAGTAAAGGAACATTCGCTGGAAAAACTGAACCAGCAATGGACATTTTCCAAAACGTTGCTGCCATTTCTGAAAATTTATCAGATACACTCGGCAACACTCGACACGGGCGTGCTCGACAATCATGCAATTTTGAACCGTTTGCATCAACTCAAAAAAGAGCACAAGCTCCTTATCGGGCTAACTACCACGGGCAGCAACCAGCTCGAAGTTTTACAAAAGGCAATGGAAATTACTGTTGACGGCGAAGCCTTGTTCGGCTCCTACCAATCGACCTTTAATATTTTGGATACCTCGATACTGAAAATAAAAGACCAATTGCAACAGCCGCAGCTCATCATAAAAGAAGCGTTGGCTAACGGGCGCCTAATACCAAATGGACACTATCCCCGATATAAAAACCTGTATGCCCTTTTGATGGGGCTGGCCAAAAAATATAACGTAGGAACAGATGCCATTTCAATGCGTTTTTGTATGGATCATTTTCCCAACGCCCAGGTGTTGAGCGGTGCAAACAAAAAGGCTCATTTACAGGCCAACTTACGGGCAAATGATTTTAAATTAACTACAGAAGAAATCGATCAGTTATACCAACACAGCATTGCCGCAACAGATTATTGGAACGAAAGAAAAAAACTTGAGTGGA
>Ga0308157_10001872_pt1 | contig 38916 bp, 39 predicted proteins | sample PhyBR1_FD_201035 | JGI IMG/M metagenome (GOLD analysis project Ga0308157, IMG submission 201035) | Phyllosphere microbial communities from UC Gill Tract Community Farm, Albany, California, United States - DLSLB.R1 | ecosystem: Host-associated > Plants > Phyllosphere > Unclassified | place: USA... | reverse complement strand
GGTCTGGTCGATCACCTGGCCCATGCTGGCGCCCGCGACTGCCATCAACGTCATGCTGACCATCATCGGCGGTCTGAAGATGTTCACGGAGGTCTTCGTGCTCACAGGCGGTGGACCGGGCGGATCCACCGAGACGCTGTCGACCCTGCTCTACAAGTCGGCGTTCCAGTTCAATGAGTTCGGCTACGGCATCGCGATGGCCCTCGTGCTCGCCGTCATCGTGATCTTCTTCTCGGCTGCCCAGCAGCGGATGACACGGAAGGGCGGCAAGTGATGTTCCGTTACACGAAAGCGACGTTCTCGCGCGAAGTCGTGATGCTCCTCGTCGCGCTGGTCTTCGTCTTCCCGATCTACATCCTCGTGAACATGTCGTTCCGCGAGGCCAACGACCCGACGTCTCTGCTGCTGCCTACCATGCAGCCCACGATCTCGAACTTCGTCGAGGCGTGGCAGCAAGCCGGCCTCGGGCCCGCACTGCTCAACAGTGCGGTCGTCACGGTCACGAGCGTCGTGCTGATCGTCATGATTTCGTCCGCGGCCGCCTATCCGCTGGCTCGCGTGATGTCGAAGCTCTCGTCGACACTGTTCTGGATCGTGCTCGTCGGCATGATGATTCCCTTCCAAGTCGCGCTCATCCCGCTCTACCAGACGATGCGCGATCTGAACCTGCTGGGCTCACTGCTGTCGCTGATCCTGTTCTACACGGGCAGCCAGGTGCCGTTCTCGATCTTCCTCTACACCGGATTCCTGCGCACGCTCGACCGCGACTACGAGGAGGCCGCCGCTATCGACGGCGCGAGCACGTTCCGCACGTTCGTCAGCATCGTGTTCCCGCTACTGCGACCGATCACGGGCACGGTCGTGATCCTCAACGCCATCGAGGTGTGGAACGACTTCCTCGTGCCGCTGCTCTATCTGAGCGGCACGCCGCAGCAGACCGTGACAGTCGCGCTCTATGCGTTCGTCGGACAGTTCGTATCGAACTGGCCCGTCGTGTTCGCCGGCCTCGTGATCAGCATCGTTCCCGTGCTGCTCGTCTACTTCCTCATGCAGAAGCAGATCATCAAGGGCTTCGCCGGAGGTCTGAAGGGATGAGCCTGGAAGCATACGCACTCACGACTGACGGACTCCGAGCGCCCCGCGGCATCGTCGCCTCTCCAGAGTTCGGCTGGCGTCTGCGCTCCGAGAAGCGCGGAGTCCGCCAGACCGCCTACCGCATCACGGTCTTCGCGCACGCACCGCACGGCGCGCGCACGCAGGTGTGGGACTCGGGCCGGGTCGCGTCCGGCGCGACGACGGGGATCCGCTACGCCGGCATGGTGTTCGCGTCGTCGACCGATTACTCCTGGCGGCTCTCCGTCGAGGACGCGGACGGAATCGCATCGACTGCAGAGGGCGCGTTCGCGACCGGCATCGTGCACCCCGACGAATGGGCTGCTGCATGGATCGGCCGCAACCCCGTCTTCCGTCAGGTCGCCCTGCCGCCCCAGGACACTGACATCAGCTTCACGGTGAACAAGCTGCAGCCGGTGCGCCGGTTCGTGCACCATTTCGATCTCGACGCGGTGCCCGCCGTGGCGAAGGTGCATGCGACGGCCAAGGGTGCATACCGCCTGTACGTGAACGGCCATCGCGTCGGAGATGACGAGCTCGCACCCGGGTGGACCGAGTACCGCGACCGAATCACCTATCAGTCATGGGACGTCACGAGCTTCCTGCGCCCCGGTCGCAACAGCATCGCGGCGCTGCTCGGCGACGGCTGGTACGTCGGATTCATCGGCACCGATCGGCGTCACCAGGCTCAGCATTACGGCAAGGAGCCCGCACTGCTCGCGCAGCTCGTGCTCGACTCGCCGGACGGGCGACGACGTCTGGTCTCGACGGGCGAGGGATGGAAGGAGCAGGCTTCCGACATCCTCTACGCCGACATGCTCATGGGGCAGTATGAGGATTCGCGGCGTGCGGAGCCCGAGTGGCACCTCCCCTCGCACGCAATCGACGAATGGTCGGATGCGGTGGTCATCGGCACCGACGTCTCGACGCTCACGCCGGAGATCGACGAGGGCGTGCGCGCGACCGCACGCCTCGCTGCGGTCGCCGTCGAACCTCGGGGCGACGGACGGTTCATCGTCGACTTCGGTCAGAACCTGGTCGGGCGGGTGCGGTTGACTCTTCGAGATCAGCCCGCAGATCGTCGAATTCAGCTGAATCACGCCGAAGTCCTCGACGAGGGCGAGCTGTACACCGCGAACCTTCGCACGGCTGAGCCGGTGGACGTCTTCTGGACCAACGGCGACGCTGTGCAGACCTTCGAACCGAGATTCACCTTCCATGGGTTCCGGTACGCGGAGGTGCAGGGGCTGACGGGCGATCTGTCCCCGGCAGACGTCGAGGCCGTCGTCCTGCACAACGACGTCGAATTCGTCGGAGAGTTCGCGTCGTCCGACGCGATGCTCGACCGGCTGTTCCAGAACATTCAGTGGGGCCTGCGCGGAAACTTCGTATCGATCCCGACGGACTGTCCGCAGCGCGACGAACGCCTCGGCTGGCTCGCCGATGCGCAGGTGTTCGCGCCGACCGCGCTGGTCCTCGCGGATCTCGGTCCCCTCCTGCGGCGGTGGATGAGGGATGTGCGAAGCGCCCAGAACGCCGATGGAGCGTTCCCTGATATCGCGCCGCACCTCATCCACTTGCGCGAGGGCGCTCCGGCGTGGGGCGACGGCGGCGTCACGATTCCGTGGAGCGTCTACCAGGCGACGGGCGATGTCCGCGTGCTCGCGGAGGCAGCCGACTCGATGATCGCCTGGGTACGGCACATCGAGCGTCACAACCCCGACCTCATCTGGCGAGCGCAGGTCGGCAACGACTACGGCGACTGGCTGCAGGTCGGTGAGGAGACGAGGAAGGACGTTCTCGCGACGGCGTACTTCGCCCGCAGCGCGGATCTGACGGCGCGCACTCTGCGCGTGCTCGGACGAGCCGCCGAGGCGGAGTCGATCGAGGCGCTCCATGAGCGGATCGTCGACGTGTACCGCGCCGAGTTCGTCGGCTCCGACGGCACCGTCGCGGGCGATACGCAGGGAGGATACCTGCTGACGCTCGCCTTCGATCTGTTCCGCGGTGCTGCCGAGCGAGACCTGATCGCGGAGAAGCTCGTGTCGGCCGTGACTCGTCGAGCAACCTCCCTCACCGCGGGCTTCGTGACGGTCGGGCTGCTGTGCCCGGTGCTGGCGCAGGTCGGGCGAGAGGACCTCGCGTTCGCGCTCCTCCATAACGACCGCTATCCGTCGTGGCTCTTCTCGGTGCGCAACGGCGCCACCACGATCTGGGAGCGCTGGGACGGCTGGACCCCCGAGAACGGATTCCAGTCCGCGCGCATGAACAGCTTCAACCACTACTCGTTGGGATCGGTCGGAGAATGGTTCCTCTCCGGCATTCTCGGTATCGGACAGGCGGACGGATCCGCCGGGTACCGGGAGATCGAGCTCGCACCTCGATTCGATCCGCATCTCGATCACGCAGCGGGATCGCTCGAGACCTCGCGCGGTCGGATCGAGAGCGCCTGGCGGCGCGCGCAGGGCGAGATCACGTGGAACGTCACCGTTCCGCCGGGATCCGCTGCTGTCGCCGACCTCTCAGGCACGGCTGCATCCGAGATCAGGGAAGGAGGCGAGAAGGTGACGCACTCGCACGGCGTCACCCTGACGGACCACGACGGGCGGAGCACACGACTGAACCTGGAGTCCGGAACGTACTCGTTCCGTTTCCCGGTCAGGTGATGCGGCGCCCGATCCCTCTTCACCCTCTTCACGGGGCTCGCCCCCTTCCTCACTAGGAGCTTAGTCATCATGAAATCGCGTTACATCGCCGCTGTCGCCGGTGTGGCCGTTGCCAGCATCGCCCTGGCCGGCTGTTCGTCGGACGTCGCAGGCTCGGATGGATCCGACGCAGGTCTCACGATCGGAACCACGTCGAACAACCAAGTGCCGATGGAGGCCGTCGTCGAGGCGTACGAGGAGAAGACCGGCCTCGACGTCAACCTGACGATGGCCGACACCGGGCAGTATCAGACGACGCTCCGCACGCAGCTGTCGAGCGGAACCGGACCGGACGTCTTCACCGTCTGGGCAGGGAGCGGCAATCCCGGTGCTATCAACGTGCTGCAGGGCGCCGGGTACCTGGCCGACCTCTCCGATCGGCCCTGGGTGGACGACGTCGACCCGGGCACCGCGGAGAGTCTGCAGATCGACGGCAAGACCTACGGCCTTCCCTCGAAGCTCGACGCGGTGGGCGCCATCTACAACAAGGGAACACTCGACGAGCTTGGTCTCGAGGTTCCGACGACGTACTCCGATCTCCTCGCGTTCTGCGGCGACGTCGCCGACGCAGGCAAGGTCGCATTCGGACTTGGAATCCAGACGGACTGGGTGACCCAGCTGATCCCGTACGCCCTCACCTCCTCGGTCGTCTACGGCGACGACCCCGACTTCGGTGCGCACCTCGCCGACGGTTCCACATCGTTCGTCGACTCCGCGTGGGCCGACGTCTTCGACAAGCTCATGGAGATGGACGAGGCCGGCTGCTTCCAGCCGGACCCGCTCGGCACCGACGTGAACGCCTCGTACGACCTCGTAAACTCCGGCGAAGCGGTGGCCGTCGTGCAGGTCGTCGCGTCATACGCGCAGATCGCCTCGACGGCGCCCGAGGGCACGGAGTTCGGCTTCTTCGCTTTGCCGGGGGATGACAGCGGCGAAGCGCCGTTGCCTCGCGGCATCGGGGTGAGCTTCGCCGTCAACGCCGAAGCGAGCAACGAGGGCGCGGCGCTCGAGTTCGTCGACTGGCTGGCGACTCCGGAGGCCACGTCGATCTGGTTCGAGGCGGCACCGGGCCTTCCTGCCACGACGACCGCGGAGGTCCAGCTCGAAGGCGTGATGGCTGAAGCATCGGACATCATCGCGTCGGGTCTCGGCCGCCCGTTCCCCGATTCGGAGTGGCCGAGTGCCAAGCCGCAGGCCGCACTGTTCATCGGAGTTCAGCAGCTGTTCTCCGATCAGGCCAGTGCCGAGGACGTCCTGACATCGATGGACGAATCGCTCCAGGGCTGATCCCCTCCGCGTACCGGGGCTCCGCTTCGATCGAGCCCCGGTACGACGCTGTTTTGTTCCCGGAAGGAGCACCTTCATGCACGCGCATGACATCATCACCGCCGTCCCGCTGGCCTTCGACGAGAAAGACGAGTCCCTGGATCTCGAGGGCACGCGTCAGATCCTCGAATACGTCGCCTCCTCAGGGGTGCAGGGCGCGCTGATCCTCGGCACGACGGGCGAATTCCCGGCTCTGTCGATCGAAGAGCGCAACACCGTGGCGAGGCTTTCCGTCGAGGTGCTCGGCGAGATGCGGGTGATCGTGCATGTCGGTGCGGCGAGCCGCTACGAGGTCTCTCAGCTCATCGTGGGAGCGCGTGCAGCGGGAGCGAGGGAGATCGCCGTACTCACGCCGTACTACCTTCCGGCACCGCCCGACGAGGTCTACGCCTTCTTCGAAGAGGTCGTGGCCGAGGCGGAAGGGCTCGATGTCTACGTCTACATGTTCGAGGCTCGCACCGGCATCCCGGTCGATGAACAGCTCATCGTCCGGCTCGCCGGGCTTCCAGGCGTGGTCGGTGTCAAGGTCAGCGGTGAAGCTCTCGCCCTGATCTCGTCGTTCCGGCGTCGTCTGCCCGACGGGTTCCGGATCTACACGGGCGCGGACGGCGATTACGCCCGGGCCGGTGCGGCTGGTGCGGACGGTGTCATATCCGGAGTCGCCTCGGCCTTCGCCCGACCGTTCGTCGCAATGCGCGATGCGCTGCTGACGGCGGACGACACGCGGATCGCCGAGCTGCAGGCCGACATCGACGAGGTCGTCGAGGCGGTGGACGGATCGCCGGCGCGCATGCGGGCGGTCCATCGGCTCGCCGGCCATGCGGTCGGGGGGCGGCGCATGCCGATCCCCGATCCGACCGACGCGGAGATCGCACGCTTGGAGCGCGCGATACCGCGATTCCATTAGCGCGCGAACGGCGCGGGCGCGACATGCGCTCGCCCCAGCGCGCCTCTCGCAGGCGTCCGTTCGAGGGCGCCGCACTGCAGAAGGAGCAAAGATGCCTCTCATCACACATTCGTCGCGCCGTCGGCGCCTGCTCGGTGCCAGCGTGCTCGGCGCGGCCGTGTTCGCGGCGGGCCTGGTCGCGCTGCCGGCCTCGGCCGCGGACGACGCGGCCCCGATCAGCGTCGAGGACGGTCTCATCGACACGTCGGACCTCAACGCCCTCGGCCTGCCGCAGGCCGAGAACGCCGAGACAGTGACGATCTTCTCGCCTGACGACGACGACCCGAAGTTCAACCACGGCACCACGCTGATCTCGTTCAAAGGCCGGCTCTACGCTCAGTGGCAGAGCTCCGAGACGGACGAGGACGCGCCTGAGACCGTCGTGCGGTACGCCGTGAGCGACGAGAACGGCGACGACTGGTCGGAGCCGATGGACCTCACGGCGCCGCGGACTGATGGGTACACCTCGAACGGCGGTTGGTGGACCGACGGTGAGACGCTCGTCGCCTATCTCAACGTCTGGCCCGCCGACCTTACTCCGCGAGGCGGGTACACGCTGTATGTCACGAGCGAGGACGGAGTCAGCTGGACGGATCCGCAGCCCGTGACGGACGAGAACGGCGAGCCGGTGCCTGGGATCATCGAGCAGGACACCAAGGCGCTTCCGAGCGGCCGCCTGCTGACTGCCGTGCACGTGCAGCCCGGTCTTCACGTCAAACCGTACTTCACCGACGACCCGCTCGGCGTGACGGGCTGGACGCAGGGCGAGTTCGAGAACCAGGAGTACCTGCCCGACGAGATGTCGCGAGAGCTGGAGCCGAGTTGGTTCGTGCAGGAGGACGGTGATGTGATCATGACCTTCCGCGACCAGGGCGGGTCGAGCATGTACAAGCTCGCCGCGGTGAGCGAGGACGACGGTGAGACGTGGTCTGAGTCGACCGTTACGAACATTCCGGATTCGCGCACGAAGCAGAGCGCGGGCAATCTCACGGACGGCACGGCCTATCTGGCCGGCAGCCTCACGGGCACGAAGACGCGGTACCCGCTCGTCGTCGTGCTGAGCAGCGACGGCGAGACGTTCACCGACGGCTTCGTGCTGCGCGACGCGGAGGATCTTCAGCCGCTGCGCTACGAGGGCAAGTCGAAGAACCTCGGGTACAGCTACCAGAAGAGCCTTGTGTGGGGCGACGATCTTTACGTGGCGTATGGCACCAACAAGGAAGACGTCGAATACACGCGCGTGCCGCTCCAGGACCTATCGTTGTCCGGCGCGCCGGAGCCGACGCCCGAGCCGGCCGAAGAACCGCCGGCCGAAGAACCGCCGGCCGAAGAACCGCCGGCCGAGGAGCCGAGCGCGGAACCTGTACCGGACCCGAGCGCGGCACCGACTGCGGAGCCGACCGAGGGGCCCGCACCGCAACCGAGCGCGGAGCCGACGCCCGAGCCGGCCGAGGAGCCCGCGACGGAGCCTACGGTCGAGCCCACCGAGCAAGGGCTCGCCCCGACGGGCGCTGATTCCGCATCGGTTCTGATTCCGGCCACGGGTGCCGCCGCCGTCATCTTGCTCGCCGGTCTCGCGCTGCTCGTGATCCGTCGCTCCAAGCGGGTCTGAATCCGAGAAGGCCTGTTGCGCGTTCATGAGGCCGGTCCGGTGATCCGGGCGGGCTCCGCCTACCAAGTGGCTTCGCACCGCGCGCGGCGCGAAGCCACTTCCGCACCAGCGACCACCTGCTGGTGCGGAAGCGGCGTATGGCGGAGGCGCCGAGCCGCACCCGGGTATTGCGGCGGCGCGCGGAACGTACGACAGTGGGACCGGTACGATCCGTCGACGTCAGGAGACCGCATGACCCAGCCGCAGATTCCCGAACCCGTTGCCTCGTTCCTCGACACGGTCAACCGCCACGACGATGAGGGGTTCCTCGGCGCGTTCGCGGAAGGCGGCGCCGTCGACGACTGGGGCCGCGACTTCGTCGGCCGTGACGCGATCAAGGCGTGGAGCGACCGCGAATTCATCGGGTCCGAGGGGGTGCTGACGCCCGAGGAAGTCACGGTCTCCGGCGACACGATCACCGTCGTCGGCGACTGGCGCAGCACCCATGCCAACGGTCGCAGCTCGTTCGCTTTTCAGACGCAGGGCGACAAGATCGTGAAGATGACGATCCGCGAAGGCTGAGCCGGTGATGGGACACCCGCGACGTGAGCGGGCACTCGCGTGATCTCTAGCCTCGTCGCCAGACTGCTGGGCACGCCCTGGCTGATGCGGCTGCCGATTCCGCTGTACAGGGCGGGCCTCGGACGGCTGTTGGGGCGCAGGCTCGTCATGATCGAGCACGTCGGTCGCACGTCGGGAAAGCCCCGGTACGTCGTGGTCGAGGTCGTCGAGCGCGAGAGTCGGGCGCTGCGCGTGGCATCTGGATTCGGCAGCCGGGCTCAGTGGTACCGCAACCTCCGGGCCAACGGGGCCGCGTACCTCAGCACGGGCGGGGCGCGTCGCGAGCGCGTCGCCGTGAATCTGCTCGACGATGACGCCTCGCGCACCGTTCTCGAGCGCTACGCGGCCTCGCACCCACGGGCATGGCGGCGCCTCAAGGAAGCGATGGATGTAGCCCAAGGCGGCGACGCTCGGATTCCGGTCGTGGAATTCACACCCGTCGAGGGGTGATTCCGGAGGGCCCCGTAGTCGCTGCTCACGCCATCACGACGACGGGGCACTCCCGAACTACGCCACCTCGCGGCGGGCAGTGCGCCAGAGTCCGAGAGCCATCGGAATCCCGCACCACACGGCGACGGCAGTGGCCAGGCGTCCCCATTCGACCCCTGAGGCGGAGTCCTCCACCAGTGGCAGCGTGGCGCCGGCAAGGTCGATCCACGGCACGATGTCGGTGAGTGCGGGGATCAGCGTCAGCACCGTGACGGCCGTCGGCAGCACGATGAACGCGACGATCGCGAGCGGCGTGCTGAGCAGCAAGAGGCCGAGGCCGACGCCGAGCGCGACGTAGATAGCCATTGTGGCGAGGTACCCGATTAAGACCCCGCCGTCGATCGCCCACGATCCCGAGCCATCGAACGCCGCGATCCCGATGAGGTTGACGGCGGCCGCGGCCGCGTAGGTGGCGGCCACCATGATCAACCCGAGCACGAGGGCCGCGACGAGCTTCGCCAGGTTGACGAGCGTGCGCCGCGGTTCGAGCGCGAAGGTCGTGAGTCCCGTGCGCTGTGACCATTCGCTGGTCGCCGTCAGTACGCCGATGAACGGCAGCAGCAGCGACCATCCGTTCGACGCGAACAGCGCGAACTCCGACCAATCGAGCGCCGACGCGGGCAGGATCCAGAGCGGGAGCACGGTGGCACCGACCGTGATGACCGCGATCGCGATCAGCAGCCACAGGCCCGATCGCGTGTCGACCATCTTGCGCAATTCCACGCGCACGTGGCGCAGGAAAGGCACGCGGATCCCCTCGAGTACGGGAGCGCGCGTCTCGGCGACCGCGCTCATGCCGCTGCCCCCTCGCGCGAGGCCTCGGCGGTCGCTGCGAAGAACGCGTCTTCGAGGGATCCGTCGCGTGTGAGCTCATCGCGGGACCCCCGTGCGGTGACGCGCCCGGATCCCATGATCACGATGTCGTCGGCGACGGCGTCGACCTCCGCGAGCTGGTGGGACGACAGCAGTACGGTGCCGCCCTCGTCGGCGAAGCCGCGCACGATGTCTCGCATCCAGCGGATGCCCGACGGGTCGAGTCCGTTCGCCGGCTCGTCGAGGATGAGCACGGCCGGATCCGCAAGCAGTGCCTGCGCGATGCCGAGTCGCTGGCGCATGCCGAGCGAGTACCCGCCCGTGCGGCGCGCCGATTCCTTGCGGGACAGCCCGACGCGGTCGAGAGCGCGATCGACCGTGCCTGATCCGAGCCCCATCGTCAGCGCCGCGATCTCGAGCGTCTCGCGCCCCGTGCGGCCCTTGTGGCTGGCCGACGCGTCGAGCAGCACGCCCACGTAGCGGCCGGGGTTCGGAACGTCGGTGAATCGCGCGCCGAGGATGCGCGCGTCGCCGGAGTCGGGACGCGCGAGCCCGACGAGCATGCGCATCGTGGTCGACTTGCCGGCACCGTTCGGGCCGAGGAATCCGGTCACCCGGTAGGGCTTCGCGGTGAAGGACACGCGGTCGACGGCTGTGTGCGAGCCGTATCGTTTGGTGAGTTCTTTCGCTTCGATCATGGCATCCACGATCCGTGGTTCGCGCGTCCGGCACATCGTGCCCACGGCGCGATCCGGGTCAGACTTTCGGCGGATATGTTCGGGCTTGCCGCTCAGTAGGGTCGAGAGTGTGACGGCGGCGGATCCACGAATCGAATACGCGACCGGGGCGCGTCTGCGCCCGTGGTCGCGCGTGTGGCGGTACCTGCTGGTGGTGCTGATGTCGTTCGTCGGGTGGTCGGTGACGTACGGCATCGGTATGCAGGAGTACCCCGACGGCGCACCGGGATTCCCTGCGATGTTCGTCATCGCCCTCATCGATCCGGTCGTATGTCTCATCGCGATCGGGCTGTTGCCGCTGCGTCACCGGGCGCCCATGACGATCGCGGTCGTGACAGCGGCTTTGGGCGCGGTGTCGGCTTCGGCGCAGTCCGGGCCCGCGCAGCTCGCTGCCGTGTCGAACGCGACGCATCGGCGGTGGGTGCCGATCGTGGTCAACGGTGCGGCCTTCGTGATCGCTCTGTCAACGTTCGAGCTGCTCGTGCCGGTCGGCACGTTCGAGCAGCTATGGTTCGGTGTCGCCAGCTCAGCGGTGGCGTTTCTCGTGCCCGCCGGGTTCGGGCTCTACGTCGGCGCACGTCGAGCGCTGATCGCGTCGCTTCATGAGCGAGCCCTCGAGGCCGAGCGCGAGCGCGAGCTGCAGGTAGCGGCGGCCGAGGCCGGCGAGCGCACCCGCATCGCCCGCGAGATGCACGATGTGCTCGCGCACCGGATCTCACTCGTCGCGATGCACGCCGGCGCGCTCACCTATCGCGAGGATCTCACTCGCGAACAGACGCGCGAGACCGCGCTGCTGGTGCAGGACAACGCGCGTCGCGCGCTCGGCGAGCTGAGCCAGGTGCTCGGTGTATTGCGCGCATCCGGCGGCGGAGTCGAACCACCGCAGCCTACGCTCGCAGCGCTGCCCGCGCTGTTCGAGGAGGCGGCTCACGCAGGCGCCGTGATCGATGTCGCAGGTGAGATCGCGGGGGATCCCCCTGAGCTCGTCTCGCGTACGGCGTACCGCATCGTGCAGGAGGCCCTGACCAATGCGCGCAAGCATGCTCCCGGAGCGCCGATCGCAGTGCGCGTCGACGGCGGCCCCGGCGGTCTGCTCGTGGTCGAGGTGACGAACGGAGCCGCGCTGACGGGCCCGCGCGCGGACTCCCACGGCTCCGGCTTGGGCCTCGTGGGGCTCGCCGAGCGCGTCGAGCTGGCGGGCGGGACGATCGAGTACGGTCCGGACGCGAAGTCCGGGTTCGCGGTGCGCGCGTGGCTGCCATGGGAGGAGAACGATGACTGACGGCGTCCGCGTCGTGCTGGTGGATGACGATGCGCTCGTGCGTGCAGGGCTCAGGATGATGCTCGGCGGCGATTCGCGCATCGCGGTGATCGGGGAGGCCGAGAACGGGCGCGACGGCGTCGATATCATCGCGCGGAACCGACCCGACGTCGCGCTCATGGACATCCGCATGCCGGTCATGGACGGCCTCGCCGCCGTGCGCGAGGTCGTCGCGCGCGGATCTGCGACCCGAGTGATCGTGCTCACGACCTTCGACGCCGACGACATGGTGCTTACAGCGCTTCGAGACGGCGCGGCGGGATTCCTGTTGAAGGACACCCCGCCCGCTGACCTCGTCGACGCCGTGCTGCGAGTCGCTCGAGGCGAGCCGATGCTCTCACCGAGCGTGGCGACGCGCGTCATCGCTGCGGCGACGCGGGCATCGACCCCCGACGCGGGGGCGCGAACGCTCGCCCAGGCGCTGACTGCTCGCGAGCGCGAGGTGGCGATCGCCGTCGCGCGAGGCCTGTCGAACGCCGAGATCGCGGGCGAACTGTTTCTGAGCATCGCGACGGTGAAGACCCACGTCGGCCATTTGTTCGCGAAGCTCGAGGCCACTAACCGCGTGCAGATCGCGCGAAAGGTGCACGAGGCCGGTCTCGTGTGACACACCCTCCCCACCGGGTCGAAACACGGATAGCGTGAAGCCATGGCATCCGCGTATCTCCGGTATCCGCACATCCATGACGACCTGATCACGTTCGTCGCCGCCGATGACGTATGGCTCGCCCCCTCAGATGGTGGGCGCGCGTGGCGCCTTACGAGCGATCATGCTCCCGTCCGTCAGCCGAGATTCTCGCCCGACGGCGCCCATATCGCCTTCGTCTCGCACCGCGACGGACACCCTGAGGTGATGGTCGCAGGCGTCACGACGGGCGAGACCCGACGCCTCACCTACTGGGGCAGCCCGATGCTGCACAACCTCGGCTGGACGGCCGACGGCCGAGTTCTCGTGGCGTCGAGCGCCGGCGAGGCCGAGATGCGCCACACGGTCACCAAGGCGGTCGCGCTCGACGGCACGTCGGAGCGGCTCGAGATCGGCATGGCTTGGGGCGTCGCGATCCACGCCGACGGGCGTGAGGCGCTCGTCACGCCCGGCAGTCGTCCGCCCGCCTGGTGGAAGCGATACCGCGGCGGCACGGCCCCGCGCCTCTGGCTGCGCGAGCGCGGCGGTGCGTGGGTAAGGAAGCTCGGCCAGGACGAGGCGTCGATCGTGGATCCGATGTGGATCGGCGATGCGCTGGTCTTCGCCTCGGATCGCGCGGCCGCGTCTCCCGACACCGCGCACGAGCAGGCGAACATCTGGGTGCTCGACGGCGAGACGCCGCGCCAGATCACACACCAGATCGAGGCCGACGGATACGTGCGCGACGCGTCCACGGACGGGGCGCGCATCGTGTGGGCGAGCCGCGGGCGGATCCGCATTCTCGATTCGCTCGATGCCCAGCCGCGCACGCTCGACATCGACGTTCCGGGCGCGGGTCCGGAGCCCCTCGCGCTCGACCCTGCTGAGAACCTCACGCAACTCGCGCCGGATCGGGCAGGCGACGCGAGCGTCGCGATCTGGCGCGGCAAGCCGTTCTGGCTGACCCACAGGTCCGGACCCGCCCGCGTGCTGCCGGGCGCCGACTCCGGCGTGCGCACGCGCGAGCCCGTCGTGCTCGGAACGACAGGGCGCCTGGCGTACGTGACCGACATCGAGGGCGAAGACGGGATCCAAATTGCGAGCCCCGGATCCGAGCAGGACTCGTTCCCGATTCTCACCGGCCAGCTCGGTCGCGTGCTGCACCTCGCGGCCTCGCCGAAGGGCACGACGCTCGCCGCTATCAGCCACGACGGGCGGATCAGCCTGATCGATGTCGATGCGGGCAGCGCACGCGAGATCGCCCGAAGCACGCAGGGCGAGGCGCTCGATCCACGGTTCTCGCCCGACGGCCGCTACCTCGTCTGGTCGCAGCCGACCGCGGGCGAGGGTGAACTGCACGCGCTGTGGGTGGCCGACACGACCGGTGACGACGATGCGGTTCGCATCACCGACGGGCGCTTCCACGACCACTCGCCCGATTTCACGCGCGACGGCAAGCACCTGGTGTTCCTGTCGAATCGCACGTTCGACCCGTCGTACAACGCGCAGGCGTTCGACTTGACGTTCCAGGGCGCGACGCGCCCATGGCTGCTGCCGCTGTCGGCGACCGAACCGGCGCCGTTCGGGCCGAGCGCAGAGGGGTGGAAGTTCGCCTCGAAGTCCGCGAAACGCGCGCTCAAGTCGGCCGCACTCGATGCCGACGGCGCGGAACAGCGCGTCGTGCCGTTCCCCGTTCCCTCGGCCGACTACCGCGACCTGCGCGCGGTCGCCGGCGGCGTCGTCTGGATCGCCGAGGGCAGCGACATCGGCACCCTCGGATCCCGCCGCGCGGGCGTCGCGGGAGAGAAGCAGCCCAACACGCTCGTGCGCTGGGGGTTCGACGACCGCGAGAGCTGGATCGTGATCGAGGGCCTCGACGAGTACGAGGTCTCGGGCGACGGCGAACGCATCATCTCGATCAAGGACGGCGAGGTGCAGATCGTGCGCTCGTCGCGCAAGGCTGACGGCGGCGACGAACCCATCAAGGTCGACCTGGCGCGGCTGCGCTTCACGCTCGACCTGCCCGCCGAATGGCTGCAGATGTTCGACGAGAACGCGCGGCTCATGCGCGACCATTTCTGGCGCGAGGACATGGACGGCGTCGACTGGGAAGCCGCCACCGCGCGTTGGCGCGAGGTGGTGCCGCTCGCGCGGACGCACGACGACCTCGTCGACATCATGTGGGAGCACGTCGGCGAGCTCGGCACGTCGCATGCCTACGTGATGCCCGCCTCGCCGCTCGGCGACGAATCGCACCGCATCGGTTTTCTCGGCGCTGATCTATCGCCCGCGCCAGACGGTTGGCGCATCGAACGGATCCTGCCCGGCGAGTCGAGCGATCCGGGCGCGCGCTCGCCGCTGCTCGCCGCCGGCGTCGGCGCGGTCAGCGGCGACGTGATCTCGGAGATCGACGGGGCGCCGGTGGATCCTGCGTTCGGGCCCGGTGCCTCGCTCATCGGCGCGGCGGACAAGCCGGTCGAGGTCACCCTGGTGCGCGACGGGGCTGAGAGGCGCACGGTCGTCGTGCCCCTCGCGGACGAGTCGGACCTGCGCTATCAGGACTGGGTGCGCTCGCGCCGGGAATACGTGGCGCGGATCTCCGGCGGACGCCTCGGCTATCTGCACGTGCCCGATATGCAGTCCCGCGGATGGGCGCAGCTGCACCGCGACCTGCGCACAGCGAGCGCGGCCGACGGTGTGATCGCCGACGTGCGCTACAACCGCGGCGGTCACACGAGTCAGCTCGTGATCGAGCGCCTCGCCTCGCGCGTGGTCGCGTGGGCGAAGGCGCGCCAGCTCGACGAGATGATCGCCGACCCTGACCGCGCTCGCCGTGGGCCCGTCGTGTTTGTCGCGAACGAGTTCTCCGGATCCGACGGCGATATCGTCAACGCTCGCGCGCAGGCGCTGGGCATCGGACCGGTCGTCGGTGCGCGCACCTGGGGCGGGGTCGTGGGAATCGACGGCCGCTTCGACCTCGTCGACGGCACGGGCGTGACGCAGCCGCGATACGCGTTCTGGCTCGAGGGCAAGGGGTGGGGTGTCGAGAACCACGGCGTGGACCCCGACATCGAGGTGATCCACGACCCGGCCGACCTCTTCTCCGATGCGGATCCGCAGCTCGACCGAGCTGTCGAGGCGGCGCTCGACGCGCTGGAGCAGTCGCCAGCCGCGACCGCACCCGAGTTGCCGAATCCGAAGGTGCGCTGAGCCCGCGCGCCGCCCGCCGTTCGCGAGGCGGGCGGCGCGCGGATACGCTGTCGTCATGAGCGATGCGCCCACCGATCCCATGGCCGAACTGCTGCGCTTGCGCGCGAGCATCGACAACATCGACGCGGCGCTGACATACATGCTCGCCGAGCGCTTCCGCTGCACAAAGCAGGTTGGGGCGCTGAAGGCCGAGCACGACCTGCCGCCGAGCGATCCGGCGCGCGAGGAGCGCCAGACCGCGCGCCTGAGGGAACTGGCCGACGACGCGGACCTCGACCCGGCCTTCGCTGAAAAGTGGTTCAACTTCGTCGTCGCCGAGGTCATCCACCACCACATCAAGGCCAAGGGCGAGACCCAGGCCTAACCGGTTGCGTCGCCAGAAAACGCTGCCTCCCCTTCGCGGGAGGCAGCGTTTTCTGGCGACGCTTGTGGGAGCAACCGGTCAGACCGTTGCGCGGCGCAAGGTGGCGTAGGCGCCGACGGCGAGCACGGCCGTGACGGCAAGGCCGCCGAGCGTGAGCGCGAAGGAGCCGGTGTTGACGAACCACGTGATCACCTCGGGCCACACGCCGGCCTTCGTGATGACGAAGATCGCGGCGGTGACCGCGAGGCCGAGGGCGACACCGACCGAGACGACGGCGAGGGTGCCGAACCTCTTCCAGACCGTCGCCATCCAGAAGCCAATGACGAACAGGAACATCGTCGCGGCGAAGTAGGTCAGCCAGGCCGATACCCAGCCGGGCTCGAACAGGTACGGCAGGTAGGCGATGCGTCCGCCCATGCCGAAGCCGTCGGTGACCGCCTCGATGCCAGCGAGAACGATGAAGATCGTCGCCATCATGGCGGATCCGATCGCGCCCATGATCAGGGTGCCGATGTAGAACTCTCGGCGCGTGATGCTCATCGCCTGCGAGAACGGAAAGGCGAGCGTCATCGCCTGCACGCCGAGCGCGGCGAAGTACCACAGCGGCGCGTTCGCGGCGCCGACGACCTTCACGTCGTCGCCCGGGATGAGCGAGATGATCACCAGCGAGATGACGACGGCGCCGGCGAGCACGATGAGGGGGACCCACACGAACGACTGCGTGTTGATCAGCTGCAGGCGCACGACGTTGAGCGTGCGGCCTCCGAGCTTGCGGGGCTCGGTCGGGGCGAGGGCGGTCATCGCAGGGCTCCTTCGGTCTCGTAGGTCGCGCCGGCGGCGCTTTCGTGCTGGGTGAGTCGGACGATCAGTTGCTGCAGCGGTACGGGCGCGAGTTCGAGTCCCGCGGCGTCGACGCGCTCGCGCTCTTCGCCCGAGAGCTGGCCGCGGAATGTGACGCTCGCCACGCGTCCGAGCGCCTCTCGGTGCAGCACGTCGCGTCCGGCGACGACTGCATCGACGGTCTCCGCGTCGCCCACGACGGTGGTCGCCTGTTCGCGCGCCTCCTCCGCAGACGAATCCATGAGGATCCGGCCCTTGTCGATGACGAGCACGCGTTCGATGAGGTTCGCGATCTCGTCGATCAGGTGGCTCGAGAGCAGAATCGTGCGCGGGTGCTCCGTGTAGTCCTCGAGCAGGCGGTCGTAGAAGATCTGACGTGCCACGGCATCGAGGCCGAGGTAGGGCTCGTCGAAGAAGGTGATCTCGGCGCGAGAGGCCAAACCGATGATGACGCCGACGGCCGACAGCTGGCCGCGAGAGAGCTTCTTGATGGTCGTCTTCAGCGGCAGCTGGAAGTCATCGATGAGCTGTTCGCACAGCTGCTGATCCCAGTTCGGGAAGAACATCGCGGCCGAGCGGAACGCGACGCGCGCGTTCGCCTCGTCCGGGTACTTCTGGCTCTCGCGCACGAAGCACATGCGGTTCAGCACGCGTGCGTTCTCGTAGGGATTCTCGCCGAAGACCTTGACGGATCCGCTCGTCGCGAAGTTCTGCGCGGTCAGGATCGACATCGCGGTGGTCTTCCCGGCGCCGTTGCGCCCGAGGAATCCATAGATGGAATTGCGCTCGATGTCGAAGCTGATGCCGTCGAGAGCGGTGGTGTCCTTGTACTTCTTCGTCAGGTCGCGGACCTGGATGACGGGGTCCATGTGGTGCTCCTTGGGTGGTCAGGAAGTCGAGGTGGTCGTCGAGTGCTCGTTGATGAGCTGCGCGACGTCGTCGGGTGACAGGCCGAGCTTCCGGGCCTCGGCGATGAGCGGCGCGATGTAGCTGGCGGCGAACGCCGAGCGGCGTTCGCTCAGCACGGCCTCGCGGGCGCCCGGCGAGACGAACATGCCGATGCCGCGGCGCTTGTAGAGGATTCCCTTGTCGACGAGCATGTTCACTCCCTTGGCTGCGGTGGCGGGGTTGATGCGCGAGAAGGCAGCCAGCTCATTCGTCGAGGGGGCCTTCTCTTCTTCGCGGAGGGTGCCGTCGACGATCTGGTCTTCGACCATCTCGGCGATCTGCACGAAAAGCGGCTTGCCTTCGTCCATGTCACTCTCCTCGGGTTATGTGGTTCATTACTCCACTAATGAACCACGTAGGCGCGACTGTGTCAAGGGCAGCGGGGGAGGAGAGGAGGAATGCGTGGTTCGGGAGGTGTTCTGCACTCGGGAGGTGCGGATCCGCGTGCGGCTCCTCCCGAGCGCGGATCCCCTCCGGGGCGCGCGGGATCTGCTCCCGGGCGCGAGACCCGGGTCTATGCCTCCAGCTCGCCGGCGACGCGGCGCTTCAGCTCGGCGTCGGCGGCGTTCGAGATTACGATCAGACCGTCGAGCTCCTCGCGCACGCGGCGGTATGCCGTCTGTCGCTCGGCGGCCGTCGCCGACTGATCCACCGCGACGTTCAGCATGTGCTGGGCGCGGTCGAGCCGCTGCCGCTCTGACTCGGTGAAGCCGCTGCCCCGCACGCGGCGAGCCTCCTGCTCGGCGACGTCGAAGGCGACCTCGAAGTCATGCACGGCGTCGCGGTACTCGGCGTAGGTCTCCGCGTCGATGCGCGACTCAGCCGACGCAGGACGCAGCCCGTCGGCGACCTTCTTGGCGCGCAGGAACGCGGCAGTATGCGGATCCCGTCCGTCGCTCATCGTCGGAAACGCGATGAGTTTCGCCGCATCGAGCTCGTACTCGAGCCAGCGCCGGGCAACGTCGTCGTGTGTCGACATCAGGCGCTCGACTCGGCCCGCCCGGCTCGCGGCGTCCGCCTCGGCGATCGCCTGCGGATCCGTCGACCGTTCTGACTGCGCGATTTCAGCTTTCACGCGCAGCACTTCGATGCGGTTCTCGTGACGCCGTTTGGCCTGCTTCGACCACCAGCTCCCAAGCGCACTGAACCCGCTCGCGATTGCGCCGCCGAAGACGAGCGCAAGCCACCAGTAGCTGCCGAGAAAGCCGAAGAGCGCGTCCACGGCATTCAGCCTACGGCGCCGAGGCTCGGCTCACCCGCGCCGAGATCGCTCGGAAATTTCCCCGACTCGCGCAATCACGTCCTGGAAGACGGATTGGGGCGCCTGAGGTGTGGGCGTCGAGGCGCGTTCACCCGAACAGCAGCAACAGGATCGTGGATCCGCCGCCGCCGATGATGAGCGCGGCGACGACGACCCACGCGACACCGCGGATGCGGCGGTTGCGCCGCTCGATCCGCGGATCGGCGTCGGTATCGGCGAACTCGAGCTCGGGCGGGATCCGATCGCTCACGCGGGCTCCGCGATGGTCGCGCCGAAGTGCTTCGGCAGAGTCTCGGTCGACATGGCGCGCAGCTCGTCGGCCGTGTACGAGAACACGTCCTGCACCTCGAGCGTGGGCTCGGTGTCGGTCACTCCGATGCGCAGCACGGGGTAGCCGCGCCCCTCGCACAGGCCGCGGAACTTGACGTCCTCCTCGCGGGGGACGGTGACGATGACGCGACCCGTCGATTCGGAGAACAGAGCGGCGGTGAGGTCGACGCCGTCGCGCTGCATGATCTCGTTCAGCCAGACGCGCGCGCCCACACCGAATCGCATGACGCCCTCGGCGAGCGATAGCGCGAGCCCGCCCTCGGAGAGATCGTGCGCGCTCGAGATGAGCCATTCGTCGCGGGCGCCCTGCAACAGGCCGGCGAGGCGCTTCTCGCCGTCGAGGTCGACCTTCGGCGGCCGACCGCCGAGGTGGTCGTGGATGACACCGGCCCAGGCCGATCCGTCGAGCTCATCGGCCGTGGTGCCGAGCAGGTAGATGTTCTCGCCCTTGTCCTGCCATCCGCTGGGGATGCGGCGCGAGACGTCGTCGATGATGCCCAGCACGCCGACGACCGGCGTCGGGTGGATCGGCGTATCGCCCGTCTGGTTGTAGAACGACACGTTGCCGCCCGTGACCGGGACGCCGAGCGCCTGGCACGCATCGGAGAGGCCGTCGACCGCCTGCGAGAACTGCCACATGACCTCGGGGTTCTCCGGGGATCCGAAGTTGAGGCAGTCGGTGACGGCGGTCGGAACGGCGCCCGTGACGGCGACGTTGCGGTACGCCTCGGCGAGCGCGAGCTGTGCGCCGGCGTACGGGTCGAGCTGGCAGTAGCGACCGTTGGCGTCGGTGGCGATCGAGAAACCGAGACCCGATTCCTCGTCGACGCGGATCATGCCCGCGTCGTCCGGGAACGACAGCGCCGTGTTGCCGAGCACGTAGTAGTCGTACTGGTTCGTGATCCAGCTCGTGTCGGCGAGGTTCGGGCTCTTCACGAGTGCTTCGAACTGGGCGGCCGCCTCGGCCGGCTTCGTCACACGCGGAAGTCGCGTCGCCGAGTCGGCCTGCAGCGCGTCGATCCAGGTGGGGTACGCGACCGGGCGATCGTAGACCGGTCCGTCGACGGCGACGGTCGACGGATCCACGTCGACGATCGTCTCGCCCTGCCAGGTGATGACGAGGCGGCCGTCGCCCGTGACCTCGCCGAGCACGCTGGTCTCGACGTCCCACTTATCGACGACGGCCAGGAACGCGTCGAGCTTCTCGGGGGCGACGATCGCCATCATGCGTTCCTGCGACTCGCTCATGAGGATCTCCTCGGCAGTGAGCGAGGGATCGCGCAGCAGCACGTTCGTGAGCTCGACGTTCATACCGGATCCGCCGTTCGCGGCCAGCTCGCTCGTCGCGCACGAGATTCCTGCGGCCCCGAGATCCTGGATCGCCTCGACGAGCTCACCTGCGTACAGCTCCAGGCAGCACTCGATGAGCACCTTCTCGGCGAACGGGTCGCCGACCTGCACGGCGGGGCGCTTGGTCGGGCCGCCGTCGCTGAACGAGTCGGACGCGAGGATCGACGCGCCGCCGATGCCGTCGCCGCCCGTGCGGGCACCGAACAGCACGACCTTGTTGCCGGGGCCGGTGGCGTTGGCGAGGCGGATGTCTTCGTGGCGCATGACGCCGACGGCGAGCGCGTTGACGAGGGGGTTCGCCTGGTAGACCGAGTCGAAGACGGTCTCGCCGCCGATGTTCGGCAGGCCGAGGCAGTTGCCGTACGACGAGATGCCCGAGACCACGCCGTGCACGACGCGGGCCGTGTCGGGATCGTCGATCGCACCGAAGCGCAGCTGATCCATGACGGCGACCGGGCGCGCACCCATCGAGATGATGTCGCGCACGATACCGCCGACGCCTGTGGCCGCGCCCTGGAACGGCTCGATGTACGACGGGTGGTTGTGGCTCTCGACCTTGAAGGTGACGGCCCAGCCCTCGCCGACGTCGACGACGCCGGCGTTCTGGCCCATGCCCACCATGAGACGTTCCTTCATCTCATCGGTGACCTTCTCGCCGAAGCGGCGCAGGTAGTTCTTGGAGCTCTTGTACGAGCAGTGCTCGCTCCACATCACCGAGTACATCGCCAGCTCGCCCGAGGTGGGGCGACGGCCCAGGATCTGGCGGATCTGCGCGTATTCGTCGTCCTTCAGACCGAGCGCGCCATACGGCTGCTCCCTGTCGGGGGTCGCGGCGGCATTCGAGGTGGTGTCGGCGACGTGTTCGATACTCACGCGTGGTGCTCCAGGAGTCGTGTGGGGCGGGATCAGTCCAGTCTAGTTGGGCAGGCGGGTGAGCGATCTGGTTCCCGCCCGTCCGCGCTGGGCCCGCCCCCACACGATCCGTTTGACGACGGTCATGGCGGCGTAGACGCACGCTCCCAGTGCGATCGCCGGACCGGTGCCGAAGCCGAACGCGAACGCGGTGACGATGGCCGCGAGCACGAGTGCGGCGCGGCACAGGCGCAGGGCGCGCACGCGGTGCCGGATCCGTCGTCGTGCAGCGGTTGCGCGCGGCGCGGGCGCGGCAGATCCCGCGCCCGTGATCCAACGATCGATCTCGCTGAGCACCTCGATCTCGTTGTCGAAATAGAGCACGTGGTCGAACACCGACGCGGACTGCGTGATCTTGACGACGCGATCGGGCGATCCGAGCACGGTGAACGGGTGCGAGACGCCGTCGAACCTGGCGCACAGGTCGACGCCCGGAACCGCAGGCCGCATCAGTTCGCGCATTCCGCGTACGGCGGGCGCCAGCAGCCGCGCGTACACGAGCACCGTGACGGCGATCACGGGGACGGCCACGGCGACGACCAGCAGCCATGGAGAGAGCGCCAGCTCGCCGACCGCATCGGCGAATCCGTCGGCCGCGGCGTCGACGTGATCGGCCGCGCGCGACGGATCCATGAGGGCGCGCAGCAGGTGCACGAGCGCCCGGATCGTTGCCGCGACGAGCGCGATCGCTCCCGCGAGCAGCGTGCGCATGATCGCGACCGCCGCCGCGACGTAGACGACGATCGCCACGACGAGCGCGGCGAACGATCCCCAGGGCACGCTGAGCGAAGCGCGGATGGGCGCGAGCAGCGCCTGCCCACTGCCGAGCGTGACCAGCGTCGTCGAGTCGGGATCCAGCCGGTGGGCTGCATTCGCGGCGATCGCGCCACCCTGCGAGTGACCGATGACGACGGTGTGCTTCGCGCGCGTCGTCATCACGCGGTTCGTGACGAGCTCGATCACCTTCGTGCGCGTCTCAGGATCGCTCGTCCAGCCAAGTGCATCGGTCGCTAGCCAGCGCGCCCGCGGGATGAGAGCGACCGCGAGCGTGAGCGGCACGGCGAGCGCGATGGCGAGGGATCCGAGGAACAGGATCCACGCCATCGCCCGCAGGGCTCGACCGATGTAGCGCGGCCAGGTGCTCAGCGTCGGCGCCTGCAGCAGTACCTGGCCGTTCACGAGCAGATGCACCGCGCACAGCACGAACAGCGCCCGCAGGAACCACCACGCGGCGCGCCACCGCGTCGGCTGACGGATCTCCGCGTACCAGGTGAGCGGATCCACGACGAGCGTGCGCGCGCGGGCATCGACGAGGTGCACGTGGCCGTCCGCGAAGCCGTCGCAGCCGCGCGGACACTCGCGCCGGCTCCACTCGCCGCCGCCGAGGCGGTCGGCGATGAGCCGCACCGAGTCCTCGGCGAACTCTTTGTGGTCGCGCACGCCGATGCCGTGCACGACCGGCGCGTAGATGTCGAGCATTCGGAATCAGACCGAGCCGGCGGGCGCGCTCCACTTCGGGGCCGGTGCGTTCCACCCGGCGAGCTTGTCCAGCAGCTCCGACGGATCGGACACGTGGATGAGGCCGTCGCGGAACTGAGCCCCGACGAAGCCCTCCGAGACGAGGCGGTCAATCATTACCGTGAGCGGATTCCAGAATCCGTTCACGTCGTAGATCGCGATCGGCTTGGCGTGGATGCCGAGCTGCTGCCACGTCCAGACTTCAAAGAACTCCTCGAGCGTACCGACGCCTCCCGGCAGGACGACGAAGGCATCGCTGAGGTCGGCCATGCGCTGCTTGCGCTCGTGCATGCCGGGAACGACCTCGAGCCGCGTGAGATCGTCGTGCGCGATTTCCTTGTCAACGAGCGCCTCGGGGATCACGCCCACGACCTCGCCGCCCGCTTCGCGCCCGGCGGAGGCGACCGCACCCATCAGGCCGACATTGCCGCCGCCGTATACGAGGCCCTTGCCGGCTGCCGCGAGCGCGGAGCCGACGGCAACGGCGGCCCGCACGTACTCGGGATCGGCACCCGGGGCGGATCCGGTGAACACGGCGACGCGCGAGATGACAGGCATGCCTCCAGGGTATGCCGTTCGCCGAACGCGCCGGCCCGTGATGGGCCGCGCGCTTCACACCTGATTTCATCCTTGCGGGAGCAGAATTGATCACGTGTTCGAGTTCACACCGCGGCCAGCCGCCGCTCACCACGCACAGGAGCCGCCGGTAGACACCGACGTGCTCGACAGTCCCGCATGGTCTGCACTGACAGGCAAGCATGCGCGGTTCGCCGAGGGTGACGAGTTCGCGAAGCGCTATTCGGACGAGGTCTCGCCGTTCGTGGGCGTCGTCTCGTGGGACGAGCCGCGGATCTGGGCGTCGCTGATCGACCTGTTCGGTTACGCGGCCGATGTGTCGCTCTCGCATTTCGCCGGCGAGCTGCCGGAGGGGTGGACCGAGACCCGTCGCGGCGACGGCGTGCAGCTCATCGCTTCGGATCGTGTGGCCGGGCGGCCGTTCGACGAGGCCGTCGAACTGGGAGACGACGACGTCGAGGAGATGCTCGCGATCGTCGCGCGCAACCAGCCCGGTCCGTTCCGTCCCCGCACCCACCAGCTCGGCCGCTACGTGGGCGTGCGCCGCGAGGGGCGCCTCGTCGCGATGGCCGGCGAGCGCCTTCACCCGCATGGCTTCACCGAGATCAGCGCAGTCTCGGTCGACGAGGACGTTCGCCGTCAGGGGCTCGCCTCGGCCCTGACGCTCGATGTCGCTTACGCGATCCGTCAGCGCGGCGACGTTCCGTTCCTGCACGCGTCCGCTGCGAACACCGGCGCGCTCGCCGCATACGAGAGGCTCGGCTTCCGGCTGCGTCGCACCGTTACCTTTCTTCAGGCGCGCACGCCCGAGGGCGCGGCTTAGGAAGCCGCGCCCATAACGGCCCCGATGAAGGTGCCGATCACGTTGATCGCCACGACCGCGCCGATCACGATGACGAGCCACGTGAGGCCGCGGCGTTTCAATCGCCGGCCCGGCTCCGCCACGCCCTCCGGGGGGCGCAGATGCTGCGGATCCGCGAGTGCGGGCTGCACGCCCGAAACGGGCGATGTGCTCGCGATCCGCAGCCGTTCGTCGCGCCAGCGACTCCAGCGCGCGATCTTATCGAGCATCGCGCCGACGACCGAAAACTGCCACGCCCACCGCGCGGGGTCGAGTGTCGACAGCGGCGAGGCCGAGTAGAACAGCAGCCAGTCGTCGACGATCTCGACGTCGAGCTGCGCCGCGCGGTTCATGAACCGCTGCATGATGTCGGGGGTGAACAGGTACAGCGCGTCGGCCTCATAGCCCTGGGGGCAGTACAGGCTGAAGTGCTCGTTGAAGTCTCCCTCGAGCCGCAAGCGCTGTCTCTCATCGAGGCGCACCGGCAGGTTCGAACTGAGCAGACCGTTGTTTCCCTCAGCATCGAGCACGATGTTCGGCAGGGGCGCGTCGAGCCGTACGGCGATGTAGCCCCAGTTGTGCGTCGTCTGGTTCTTGCCCGAACCGATCGTGTACTGGTAGTTGCCGAACTCGACGAAGCGCGGAACATCTCCGCGCACCAACATCGCCGAGCGCCGCTGCCGCCCAACGTCGAACAGCATTCCCGGGAGTTGAGGGTCGTCGTAGCCGGGATGGAAGTGCATGCCGTTCGCCGCGGCGAATCGGTCGAGACGGTACTGCATCGTCCTACGCCCGCCGCCCGACACCAGCACGACGATGGCGGCGGCGATGGTCCCGCAGATGACGAGCGAGAACGCGATCCCGAACGCCGACACACCGTCGGTCAGAACGAGGACCGCGATGCTGAAAACGAGCAACGGCGCGCTCACGACGAGCATCGTGACCCCGACCGCGATGCGGGCCGCTTTTGTGGGGCCGCCGCGGCCCGCGCGCGGGAACCTGGCCCCGAGCTGCTCGGTGAAGGCACGCACCGCCCTGCGATCGACGGGATCCGTGAGCGGGCGTGCGTCGAACTGCATGGCACCAGCGTACGGGGCATCCGAATACGAGACCGGCGCTCCCGTAACCCATCGTTCATCCGCACGTCGATTGTGGTACCCGCAGTCTCGTAATTGCGCGACACCTTCGGTTGGTCGTATGGGGGTGTCCCGATTCCCGCGCTGAAAGGCACCCCATGCGACTTCGCACCCCCCTCTCCGCCGTCGCTCTCGTCGCCGGCTCCGTCGCCCTGCTCGCCGGATGCTCGTCGCCGGCCGCCGACGCCGACGAGGCTGACGACGTGATCCGCTTCGCGACGCTGCCCCTCGTCGACGACCCGAACGCCGAGACCCCGATCGAAGAGATCGCCGCGCTCCTCGAGGAGGAGACCGGCATGCCGGTTGAGATCACCGACGTCCCCAACTACTCCGCCGTGATCGAGGCTGTTCGCGCCGGTCACGAAGACATCGGCATCATGAGCGCGTTCCCCTCGGCTCTCGCCGTCAACACGGGCGAAGTCGACTCACTCGTCGCCTGGCCGGGGCTTGCTGAGCCCGTCTCGACCTGCCTCGTGCTCGAAGACTCACCGCTCGAGTCGCTCGAGGACATCGCCCCCGAGACGACGATCGCCTTCGCCGACCCCAACTCCTCCAGCGGCTATTACATGCCGACCTACATGCTCGACCAGGTCGGGCTGCACAAAGACGACGGAGACTTCAAGGAGCTCATGTCGGGCGGCCACGACCGCAGCTTCATCGCACTGAAGGAAGGGCAGGCCGACGTCGCGTGCACGTCGACGATCTTCCCGAAGATGGCGGGTCAAGGCGACCCGATGTTCCCGTTCGAAGAGGGCGAGACGCGCTCGATCGGCGAGAGCCGCGACATGCCGATCTCGATGTCGGTGCTCGGCAACCAGCAGATGTCCGACGAGAAGCGCCAGGCGATCGTTGAGGCGATTCCGAAGGTGTTCAGCGACGAGAACCGCGAGACGCTCGGCATGTACATGAGCGGCATGCCCGAGGGCGTCGAGCCCATCGTCGAGCCGGGCACCGACGTCTTCCAGCCCATCGTCGACATCGCCGCCGTCGCGGGCGTCGACATCTCGGATCTCGAGTGACCGAGATGACCGACCTCCTCATGCGTCCGGCGCAGACCCGCACAGACGAGCCGTTGGTCCGCATCCGCGACCTGAAGGTGCGGTACTCCGACGACCAGCCGCTCGTGCTCGACGGCGTCGACCTCGACCTGTTCCGCGGTGAGACGGTCGCCCTGCTCGGCTCCAGCGGATCCGGCAAGTCGACTCTCATGAAGGCACTGACGGGCTTCGCGCCGATCGAATCCGGATCGGTCGCCGCCGGCGACTTCGATGTCGCGAACCTCCAGCGCGGGCAGCTGCGCCGGCTGCGCTCGCAGACCGGCCAGGTGTTCCAGCAGTTCAACCTCGTGGGCCGGCTGAGCGTGCTCACGAACGTGCTCACCGGATCTCTGTACGGCGCCGGTGCCGCGAACATGCTCGGCACGTTCCGCAGTTCGGATCGCGTGCGCGCGCTCGAGCTGCTCGAGCGCGTCGGCATCGTGCACAAGGCCGGCGAGCCGGCCAGATCGCTGTCGGGCGGGCAGCAGCAGCGCGTCGCGATCGCGCGGGCGCTCATGCAGAACCCGCGCGTGATCCTCGCCGACGAGCCCGTCGCCTCCCTCGATCCGCGCATGAGTCGCACGGTGCTCGAGCTGCTCAGGCAGATCGCCTGCGAAGACAACATCCCCGTGCTCGTGAGCCTGCACGTCGTGCCGCTCGCGCTCGCGCACTCCGACCGCATCGTCGGCCTGCGCTACGGCGAGATCGTCGTCTCCGGCCGCACGAGCGAGCTCGACGCCGATCAGCTGGCGCCCGTGTACGACCTCGACGACGAAGAGGAGGAGTGATGTCGATCGCGGAGAAGACCAAGGCGAAGCAGGAGCTCGATCCGCGCGCTCGCGAGAGCATGGAGCGCGCGTTCCGGATCCCTCGCGCCCGGTTCGTCGTCGGTGTCGTCGTCGGGGTGGCGATCTTCCTGTGGTCGGCCAACGGTGCCCAGTTCGACTTCCTCAAGCTCGGTGAAGGCGCCGCGAACATGGGCGAGTTCGTCCTGCGCATGTTCCCGCCCGACTTCTCGAAGATCGGGCTGATCCTCGCGCTGCTGCTCGAGACGCTGCAGATGGCGGTGGTCGGCACGGTGATCGGCACCGTGCTGTCGCTGATCGTGGCATTCGGCGCCGCGAGCAACATCGCCCCGCGCTGGCTGTACTACCTCTGCCGCTGGACGATGAACATCATCCGCGCGCTGCCCGACCTCGTCATCGCGCTGATGTTCGTCTCGGCCGTCGGCCTCGGGCCCTTCGCGGGCATCCTCGCGATGACGATCGGGTCGATCGGATCCATCGGCAAGGTCTTCGCCGAGGCGATGGAGGCCGTGGACCGCGGCCCGATCGTCGCCATGGAATCGGTCGGTTCCTCGAAGCGCCAGGTGATCCAGTACGGGATCCTGCCCCAGGCGCTGCCGCTGCTGACGAGCTACACGCTGCTGCTCTTCGAGGGCAACGTGCGCGGTGCGACGATTCTCGGCCTCGTGGGCGCCGGAGGCATCGGCCTCGAACTCACCACCGCAATGAATCGCTACGACTACGGACACCTGTTCGCTATGGTCATCTGCATCATCGTGCTCGTCACGATCATCGACCAGGCGAGCGCAATCATCAGAAAGAAGATCACATGACGCTCATCGACACGATCGACCTGCCGCTCTCGGCGCCCGTCAACCTGCGCGACCTCGGCGGGATCCCCGTTGCGGGCGGCTCCGTGCGTGATGGGTTCGCGATCCGCGCGGACGACCTGTCGATCGTCGACCGCGAGACCGCGTCGGCGCTCGCCGAAGAGGGGCTCACAACTATCATCGACCTGCGCTCGGCCGACGAGGTCGAGCTCACCGGTCGCGGCCCGTTCGGAACCCTTCCCGTGACCTATCACCACGTGCCGTTCATGGCATCGATCGGCGACGCGGGCGCCGAGGCGCACGACCAGACGCAGTTCGGATCGCTGTACGTGCGCATGCTCGATGAGGCCGCGCCGCGCGTCGTGCAGGCGCTCGCGATCATCGCCTATGCGCCCGGCGCCGTCGCGTTCCATTGCGCGGCGGGCCAGGACCGCACCGGCGTCCTCGCCGCATCGCTGCTGCTCGCGCTCGGCGCCGAGCCCGAGGCAATCGTGGCCGACTACGTGCGCACCGGCGAGAACTCCGACGCCATCATGCGTCGCCTCGAGCCGACGATCGGCCGCCTGATGGCGAAGTTCGGTCTCAACCTCGACGAGGCCGCCCGCGCCGCGACGCGTTCCGAGTTCTCGCCCGAGCCGATTCGCGGGCTCCTCGCGCACCTCGGCGGGGACGGCACGGATCCGCTCGCCGCGCTGCGCGACGCGGGGCTCGACGACGGTCTCATCGCGCGGCTGCGGGAGCGCGCCGTCGCGTGAGCACTGTCGAGGCCGCGCGCGGTCCCGGGCGACCGCGCGCGGCCGGTCACGACGATCGGATCCTTGACGCCGTCATCGCACTCATCGAGCGCGACCGGAAGGTGACGGTGTCCGCGGTCGTCGCCGCGAGCGGCGTCTCTCGAGCGGCACTGTACCGGCGCTGGCCGAGCCTGCCGGAGCTCATCGCCGCGGCGCTCGACAAGGGGCGCGCGGCGTTCGAGGTCGAGACGGCCGGCGATATCAAAGACGCGATCGTGTCGATGATGTTCGGGGATCCGTCGGCCGCGCGCGGCGCGACCTACAGCGACCGGCGCTTCCGCGCCCGCATGGTGCTCGTGATGCAGAACCCCGACCTGCAGCACGCGTACTGGAAGTCGCACGTCAGGCGTCGCCGGGTGTCGTTCCTCGAGGCGCTCGGCGAGGCGCAGCGCAGGGGAGAACTGCGGGCAGATCTCGATCTGGAGGCATGCCTCGACCTCATCAACGGCGTCTTCTACTACCAGATCGTGGTGCGCGGAGCGAGCATGGGCGACCCGGGCACCATCGCCCGCTGCCGCGAGGCGTTCGAGGTGGCGTGGCGGGGGATGAGCGTGGACCCTTCGGAAGGAGATGTGCGCTAACTACGGACTGGATCGGCCTATTTCGGGGTCAGGAGGAGCGAAAGTCCTTCTGAACCCTTGGGCTCGAGATTGTCAGCCGGGCAGGATCCAGGGAAAGTGCGCTGATGCCGTGAAGCTCACGATGCCGAGCGCATCGTCGATATAGGTACCGCCATCGCCCGCGCGTTGCGCAATGAGATACACGAGAAGTGCGACGAAAAGCATCCCTGGGATCAGACTGAGCCAGATCTTCACCGATGTGCGCATAGGGAGCTCCTCTCCTGCCGCGAGTCTAGGCTCAATCGGCGCCACGTATATATTGAGATCCGACATGAAAACAGCGCCGAGATCGCGGCCGAGCGGCCGCAAAGCGTCCTCCTTCGCACGCGGTGTGCGACGGGTGATCAGCATCGTCGCGCTGGCCGGTGCGATTGCGGTGTGCTCAGTAGGGTGCGCCGCGGGCGGCACCGGGCCGCTCAAGATCGGCGGGGACGGTAGTAGCTTGCTGTGCATCTCGGCCGGCCCAGAAGAGTCGGTTGTGTATGGCGACGTGGCTAGCCTCGCGGATGATGTTGAGGATCCTGTCGCGCTCGATTCGTTCGATATGGAAGGCGCGGGCGGCACCGAGTTTTACGTGCTGCCGATGGAGGGCATGACGTCTCAGGGTGCCTTCCGCGCTTCTGAGCCCCCGGAAGTGTGGAAGCAACGGCAGCGGGCCGAGGGATACGTGATCGAACCCGGAGGATCTGCCAATATCGTGGTGGTCTTCCCTCAGCGCGGTGACAGCGAGATCGACGCGGGCCCTCTTGATATCGCCTATCACGTGGAGGGCGGCCGCGCGTATAAGACGTCAGCGTCGACACGTGTCATCGTGAACAGCACTTGCACTGATGTCGAGGCCGGCGCTCCGGAAGGAGATTCGCGCTAAGTACGGACCAGATCCGACATCTGCGGGGTCACGAAGCCAAATAGTCCTCCAGAACGACGGCGTGGTTCACCTCGGGGTCCCTCGCGCCGTATACCAGCGTGACGACTCCGTGATCGTGGATGAGCTTTCGAAGGTCGCCGACCGCCGGGTTGTCGTCGAGTTCTGAGCGGTAGCGGTTGGTGAACTCGTCGAACCGGTCCGGATCGTGGTCCCACCATTTGCGCAGCTCGGGTGAGGGCGCGATGTCCTTCAGATGCTCGTCCAGCTGCGCGCGGTCCTTCGAGACCCCGCGGGGCCACAGCCGATCGACGAGGACGCGGAACCCGTCATCGGGTTCCGCGTCCTCGTATGCTCGCTTGATCCGCACCGTCCCCATGACGCGGATCCTACGCCCGACTCACACGCGCGTCGCGGCGATGCGCGCGCCCTCGCCGAGCGCGGCGAGCTTCGCCCAGGCGATCTGCTCGTGTACGCGGCCGCCGAGGCCGCAGTCGGTGGCGGCGGTCACACGATCGGGGCCGACGATCTTCGCGAATCGCTCGATGCGCTGGGCGACGAGCTCGGGATGCTCGACGAGGTTCGTCGAGTGGCTCACGACGCCCGGCACGAGGATGAGGTCATCGGGGATGACGTGCTTGTTCTCCTCCCACACCGTCCACTCGTGCTCGTGGCGTACGTTCGCCGCCTCGAACGAGATCTGACCGACGTTCGCGCCGAGGATCGTCTTGAGAATGTGCTTCAGCTCGATGTCGGTCGAGTGGGGGCCGTGCCACGAGCCCCAGCAGAGGTGCAGGCGCACCTGCTCCTTCGGCAGGCCCTTGATCGCCTCGTTGATCGCGTCGATGCGGATCTGCGTGAAGGCGTTGTAGTCGGCGACGCTAGGCTCGGGCTGGATCTGATCCCAATTCTCAGCGAGCGACGGGTCGTCGAGCTGCACGATGAGTCCGGCGTCGGTGATCGCCTTGTATTCCTCGCGCAGCGCCCCGGCCCACGCGTGGATGTGCTCTTCCTCGCTCGCGTAGTGGCTCGTTGTGATCCGAGCGGCCGAGCCCGGGGCGATCGCGGTGATGAAGCCCTTCTCGCCCGGCTCGAGCGCGTCCGTCAGGTGGCGCACGTCGGCGGCGACCTTGTCCTGACCCGTATAGACGATGTCGCCCGTGTTGGTGGGGAACGCGGTCGCGTTCTTTCCGGTTCCGATGCCCGACTCGGGGTCGGCGTATGCGTCGGCGAACGTCTCGCGGTCGCGTCGGTCGAGGAACGAGGTGATCTTGATATTGCCGGGCGTCGACTCGACGCGCTCGAAGGTGAAGAACGAGTTGTCAGTGAGCTCGAGGCCCGACACGCGCTGGAACGAGTAGCCCCACCAGGCGCCGTAGTCGATGGGGTTCGACATCGCCTTGCCGAACTCGCCGTCGCCGGGCTGGGTGATGCCGACCTCGCGCTGGCGCGCGACGACGTCCGCAACCGCCGCGGTCACGAGCTCCTCGTATTCGGGCGTCGACTTCAGCGTGAACCCGTCGTCTTCGAACGTGCGCGCGGCGTTCGCCTCGATCAGCTGCGCGGTGCGCGGAAGACTGCCCGCAGTGGTGGTCTGGATCGTGGTCATGGCGGCTCCTCGGTAGTCGGACGCTCACGAAGATAGTCGCTCGTCTTCGATGAGGCACAACTCATGTCGCGACATGTCGGCGACGTTCGCGCGGCGAGACCCTGCGAAGCAGGCGGATCCGCGGGTTCCCTCTGCTGAGCAGGATCAGTCCTGAGGCGACGCCCGCGAACACGGCGAGCGCGAACAGGCAGGTGAGACAGAACTCGGTGAGTCCGGAGACCTGCCTCAGGTCGAGGAAGTAGTACGGATACCAGCCGATGTCGTTGCCGCGCCAGAGCGTGAAAACGCCCCACAACACCGGATACGCCACGACGATCCCGATAAGGCGCCAGCGCGCTCGTCGCCTGCTCGGACCGTACACCCACCCCGCCAACGACACGGCGGGGAGCACGAAGTGCAGCACCACGTCCGACCAGGGCACGGCCATCGGAATCCCCCGCACACCCGCCTGCCAGACGAGCAGCGCGAAGACGAGGCCGGCCGTGATCGTCCAACTGAGCACCGCGGTGCGCACGTCGGTGAGCCAGGGCGGATCCTCGTGCATCGTGAGCGCGAGCACGCCGCCCGTCGCCGCGAGCGCGAGGAACGCGATGTTCGACTGGATCGTCAGGTAGGCGAAGAAGTTCTGTCCGGCGATCGTCTGCGAGCTGAGGCCCCACAGCAGCCGGTGCACGAGCGCAGCCGCACACAGGGCGGCGATGGCGAGCCGAGCTACGCCGAACCACCTGCGTCCCGTCACTCGCGCCCTCCCTCCCGGCGTACCGGCGAGTCTACGGGGATCGCCGCAGACTCAGCGGGCCGCCTAGTTGAAGACGATCGTGTGGTTGCCGTGGCGGATCACGCGGTCCTCGGCGTGCCAGGTGACCGCGCGACTCAGCACGGCGCGTTCGACGTCCGAGCCGCGGCTCTGCAGATCCGCCGCGGTGTCGGCGTGCGTCACGCGCACGACGTCCTGCTCGATGATGGGGCCCTCGTCGAGATCCTCGGTGACGTAGTGCGCGGTGGCACCGATGAGCTTGACGCCGCGCTCTTTCGCCTTGCGATACGGGGCCGCGCCGATGAACGCGGGCAGGAAGGAATGGTGGATGTTGATGACCGGCACGCCGAGCCTTTCGAGGAAGTCGCTCGAGATCACCTGCATGTACCGGGCGAGCACGACGAAGTCGACGTTGTCCTTGAGCAGCGAGAGGATCTCGGCCTCCGCCTTGGATTTGTCAGGACCCGCCTGCGACGGCACGTGGAAGAACGGGATGCCGAACGTGCGCACGTCGTCGGCGACGTCGGTGTGGTTCGAGATCGTCATGGGAATCGTCACCGGCAGCTCGCCGCGCCGGTGGCGCCACAGCAGGTCGAGCAGGCAGTGGTCGCTCTTCGACGCGAGCACCGCCATGCGCAGCGGCTGCGACATGTCGCGCAGACGCCAGGACAGGCCCATCGGAGCGAGCGTCGCCTCGAGGTCGGCTTCGATCTCGGTGATCGCCCCCGCGAAGTTCGCCCGGTGCAGCACGATGCGCTGGAAGAAGTCGCCGCCCGACTCGTTCGTCGAGTACTGGTCGAGAGAGATGATGTTGCCGCCGTTGCGGGTGACGAGCGCGGCGACCTCTCCGACGATGCCCGGCTGGTCGGGTCCGTGCACGATCAGGCTGGCGTGATCGGCGAGGTGGGGGATCGCGGAAGCGGTCATCGGGCGTCCTTTCTGAACGACGGGGCCCACTCTGCAGAAGCGAGGAGCCCGCCAAAAGTGTAGAGGTGAATGCCGACTTCTCCGAGTCGAGGGGGTGCGCGCCTCGGTAGGCCGCGCTGCGAGGCGTACGCGCGGGATACGCTGGACGCATGCGAGAGATCCGTGACTTGGTGACTGTGGAACTGATCCTCGAGGCGCAGGGGGTGCTCGACGCGATCCGCGGCTCGCAGCGAGTGATCGATGCCGGAACCCTGCGCGCGCTGCAGCAGTCGGGCAACTATGCCGTGGGGTTCTTCGATGAAGGCCGCATGGTCGGCGCATCGGTCGCCTTCTTCGGTGAGCCGTCGACCCGCTCGATGCACTCGCACATCACGGCTCTGCTGCCGGAGTTCCGCGGGCGCGGCTGGGGTCGCGAGCTCAAGGAGCATCAGCGGCAGTGGGCGCTGGCGCACGGCGTCGGCAACGTGACCTGGACGTTCGATCCGCTCGTCGCGCGCAACGCGCACTTCTTCCTCACGGTTCTCGGCGCACGCGTGACCGGATACGCCGTGAACCAGTACGGCATCTTCGGGGGCGGCGACGCCGGGGACGAGTCCGACCGCCTCGACGTCAAGTGGGCGCTCGCCGAGGTGGCGAAGCCCCCGGCGGATGCCGATGTGATCGAGAGCCTCGAGATTCCGCGCGACGTCGAGCAGATGCGCCTCGATGACCCCCGCGAGGCGCACGAATGGCGCATGAACCTGCGCCGCGAGATGGCCGTGCTCACAAACCGCGGCCTCGAGATCGCCGGCTTCGACGCCGAGCGCGGGTACCTCTTCGTACAGGGGTGAATCGTCGAGGGCTCACCTGCCGGAAGGCGGCAGGGAAGCACGGCCTTCGGGCGTCGAGCGCGGGATGAAGAACGCAAGCACCATCGCGATGATCGCGGCCGCGATCGCGATCCAGAAGCACACGGCGAACGCGGCGGCGGTGGGGACCGCATGACCGTCGACCTGCACGCTCATCGCGGCGAGCACGCCGCCCATCACGGCTGAGGCGCTCGAGGTGCCGACCGACCGGAACAGAGCATTCAGCCCGTTCGAGACGCCGGTCTCGTTCGCGGGAACGGCCTGCATGATGATCATCGGCATGGCCGCGAACGAGAAGGCGATGCCGACGCCGATGATGCAGTTGACGACGACGATGTGCCAGACCTCGGTGGAGAAGATCAACACGAACACGTAGGCCACGACGATCGCCGCCGTGCCGATCGTGAGCAGTGGTCGCGGACCGAACAAGCGCTCCAGCCGCCCGGACAACGGCGACAGGAACATCATGATGAGACCCGACGGCATGATCACGAGCGCCGCCTCCATCATCGTGAGACCGAATCCGTGCCCGGTCGACGCCGGCAGTTCGAGCAGCTGCGGGAACGACACGTTCGATCCGAAGAGTGCGAAGCCCATGCCGATCGCGGCGAGGTTCGTCAGCAGCACGGCGGGGCGCGAGGCCACGCGCAGGTCGACGAGCGGATCCGTCGTACGCAGCTGATACCAGCCCCAGAGTCCGAGCGCCACGACGCCGCCCGCGACGGATCCGATCGCGGCGGGCGAGGACCAGCCCCAGTCGGCACCGCGCGAGACGAACAGCAGCAGTCCGGTGAGCCCCGCGGCGAGGCCGATCACTCCGGGGACATCGAGGCGCCCGTGCGACAGCAGCGTATCGGTCGGCACGACGAGCCAGACCGCGATGAATCCGATCACGCCGAGGCTGAGCGATAGCCAGAACAGCATGTGCCAGTCGAACCGCTCGGCGATGAACGCCGCCACGGGCATGCCGATCGCGCCGCCGACGCCCATCGTCGCGCTCATGAATGCGACCGCCGTGCCGAGCCGCGCGGGTCGCAGCACGTCGCGCATGATCGCGATGCCGAGCGGAATCACGCCGGTCGTCAGTCCCTGGAGCCCTCGGCCGACGATCACGCCCACGATCGACTGCGACATCGCCGCGACGAGGGATCCGAGCATGAGTGCGATCAGCAGCGCGAAGATGACGCGCCGCTTGCCATACATGTCGCCAAGCCGACCGGAGATCGGCGTCGCGATGGCCGCGACGAGGAGCGTGATCGTTACGACCCAGCTCGTGTCTTCGCGCGGCGCGCCGAGCAGTTCGGGCAGCTCGGCCTGCAGGGGAACGACGAGCGTGAACATGAATGCCGAGCTCAGGCCGGCGAATGCGAAGGCCGCGACGATCGCCCACCCGGGCATGCGACGCGTGAGACCGCTGCGGGACCCCGTCGAATCATTCATATCTTTCAGCAGGCTATCGGATGCGCGACAGCCCGGGCGTCGGTGCCGAATCCCGGCCGCGGCAACCCGTTCGTTACGATCTTGGCGAACGATCTGCGCGCCGATGTCCGAGGGAGGACTGATGAGCTGCTTCGCACCGCGCTCGGCGCGCAACCTTCTGGTGCCCGACGAGGATGAGAGATGAGCTGATGGCCGACGACATCCGCACCGTGTTCTTCCGCAATGCTGCGGAGTTCCGCGCGTGGCTCGAGGAGCACCATGACACCGAGTCCGAGCTCTGGATGGAAGTGCGCAAGGCCCACGTCGTCGACCGCGGCCTCACATGGGCAGACGCCGTTCCCGAAGCGCTGTGCTTCGGGTGGATCGACTCGGTCTCCCTGCCCGTAGACGACGACGCCCGCCGCCAGAGGTGGACGCCGCGTAAGTCGCGCAGCACCTGGTCGAAGATCAACATCGCCCATGTTGAGCGGCTGCTCGCCGAGGGACGCATGCACCCCGCGGGCATCGAAGCGTACAACCGGCGCACAGAGGACAACTCGGGGGTGTACTCGTTCGAACAGGACGAGGCCGAGCTCGCGCCGGAGCTGCAGGCGATCATCGATGCCTCGCCGCAGGCGGTCGCGTTCCTCGAGGTCGCCACGCCGGGGTATCGCAAGACCGTGCGGCACTGGATCTCGTCGGCGAAGCAGCCGGCGACCCGCGAACGGCGCGCGAGGCAGCTGGTCGAGTGCTGCGCTGCGGGCGAGCTGATCCCGCTCGCGCGCGCCGGCAAGACACCGGCCTGGCTCACCCGCGCGTCGGCGGCTGCTGCCGTGGCGTAAGCCTCAGTGCGTGGTGCACAACTACGGCAGGTCGGAGCGTGCTCCGCACGACCGCGCCGTGCGGGCCCGGATTCCGCCCGCGGTTGCCGTAGTTATGCATAGGGTGGCGGGATGACGACAATCGGCGACGACTGGATCTCGCACCGCAGGAGCTCCGACGGCGAGCTCGTCGGCTGGATCCGCGCCGCCGGCGACGAGTGGCAGGCGATGTCGCTGTTCGCAGCGCCGCTGACGGATCCGGTCGACTGGGACGTCGCGGAGGAGGCGCTCGAGGAGACGAGCCTGGCGTGGATGGCTGAGCCGTGGATCCTCGAGCGCGACGGACGTGCGATCCGTGTGCGCCTCGTCGAGTTCCGTCCGGATCTCGACGGGCACCCTGGGCGCATCGTCGTGAAGACCGACGACTTCGGCGCGATCGACGTGCCGTACGAACTCTTCGAGCTCGCGTGGCCGCCGCCCGCGGAGCTGCGCCCGCTGACTGAGGCCGACCGTGCGGAGCCGTGGCGGTAGGCCCAGTGATCGTGCTCGCGCGCAGGCGTCGCCGGTAGGATTGACGCACCGCGCGCGCCGCTCTGGCCGCGCGACTTTCCGACGACCATTGGAGCCACCGTGGCCGAGCAGTCTCGCCTCGACAAAGTCATCGCCCTCGCCCGTCATCGCGGGTTCGTGTTCCAAGCGGGTGAGATCTACGGCGGATCGCGGTCGGCATGGGATTACGGCCCCCTCGGGACCGAGCTGAAGGAGAACATCCGCCGGCAGTGGTGGCAGACGTTCGTGCGCGGTCGCGGCGACATGGTCGGCCTCGACAGCTCGATCATCCTGCCGACGAAGGTGTGGGAAGCGTCGGGGCACGTCGCGACGTTCACGGATCCGCTCGTCGAGTGCCTGCAGTGCCACAAGCGCCACCGCGAGGATCACCTCGTCGAAGCGTACGAGCAGAAGAAGGGTCGCAAGCCCGAGAACGGTATGGCCGACATCCCGTGCCCCGATTGCGGAACGCGCGGCCAGTGGACCGAGCCGAAGTCGTTCTCCGGTCTCGTGAAGACCTACCTCGGTGTCGTCGATGACGAATCGGGCCGCTACTACCTGCGTCCGGAGACGGCGCAGGGCATCTTCACGAACTTTGCGAACGTCGTCACGGCCGCGCGCAAGAAGCCGCCGTTCGGCATCGGCCAGGTCGGCAAGGCGTTCCGCAACGAGATCACGCCGGGCAACTTCATCTTCCGCACGCGTGAGTTCGAGCAGATGGAGATCGAGTTCTTCGTCGCGCCCGACACCGCCGCCGAATGGTTCGACCACTGGGTCGAGGCGTGCTGGAACTGGTTCGTCGACCTCGGGGTGTCGCCCGACAACATGCGCCGCTTCGACGTTCCCGAGGACGAGCGGGCCCACTACTCCGACCGCACGATCGACTTCGAGTACGACTTCGGCTTCGCTGGCAAGGGGTGGGGCGAGCTCATGGGCGTCGCCAACCGCACCGACTTCGACCTCAAGAACCACATCGAGCACTCCGGTTCGAACCTCGCCTTCTTCGACCAGGCATCGGGTGAGAAGTACGTGCCCTATGTGATCGAGCCCTCCTTCGGCCTCACCCGCGCGATGATGGCCTTTCTCGTCGACGCGTATGAGGAGGAAGAGGTGCCGAACGCCAAGGGCGGCACCGATACGCGAACGGTGCTGAAGCTGGACCCGCGCCTCGCGCCCGTCAAGATCGCCGTGCTGCCGCTGAGCCGCAACGAGAAGCTCTCGCCGCTCGCGCGCAAGGTGGCTGAGGACCTCCGCGGATCCTGGAACGTCGACTTCGACGACGCCGGTGCGATCGGTCGTCGCTACCGCCGCCAGGACGAGGTCGGCACGCCGTTCTGCGTGACGGTCGACTTCGACTCGCTCGACGACGACGCGGTCACGGTGCGCGATCGCGACACAATGGCCCAGGAGCGCGTGCCGCTCGACGGCCTGTACGGCTACCTCGCGGAGCGCCTCCGCGGGGCGTGAGCCGAGGCCGATCCA
>Ga0308157_10001871_pt1 | contig 38938 bp, 36 predicted proteins | sample PhyBR1_FD_201035 | JGI IMG/M metagenome (GOLD analysis project Ga0308157, IMG submission 201035) | Phyllosphere microbial communities from UC Gill Tract Community Farm, Albany, California, United States - DLSLB.R1 | ecosystem: Host-associated > Plants > Phyllosphere > Unclassified | place: USA... | reverse complement strand
TATACTTTATAATAGTAAAAAATATACCATTTTAGCAGCGAATTTTTACTGTCGTTGCTTTACTTGTACAAATACAAAAGCTCACTTCTAGCCCCGATGGAAGCGGCATCCTCGCGCGCCGCAAAGGGGCGCGAGATATAGCGGACAGCGGGTTGTAATCTTCTACGAAGCGAAAACTCTTGTTGCTCCTAAAAAACAGCACGTTCAATTTGGCGTGGTTTAAAATTTGCTGCAATGGTTAATTATGGAAACAACCTGGAAACCCCACGAAGAACACGGCAAACTCTCAACTGCCGAGAAAAATGATTTGCCGGAAAGCGTTTTCGCTTTTCCAAAGCAGAAAAAAGAATCGATGACCGATGCTTCCCATGTGAGAAATGCCATGGCGCGTTTTGATCAGGTGAAAGATGTATCGGATGCCGACCGAGATCTTGCTTTTGCCAACATTAAAAAGGCGGCAAAGCATTACGACGTCGAAATGCAGGAAAAAAGCTGGAAAGAGTTCGGAAAAAAATAATTCTGTTTCAGTGCTTAAAAATTAAAACCTGCGAACTTGCTTTATTTAAAGACGGTTCGCAGGTTTTTTTGTGAGGGAACTTTTGTTATTTTACTATAAATTTTCGCTGTCGAATCATTTCTGCGATGGCTAGAATATCTTCACCAATTAAACGGTCGTTTTCCAGTTTTTCTACGTTAGTTCTGATTAATGAATAGGCGTTTTCCACCGTTTCTCCGCATTTTGCCGGACGTCGGAATTCCAATCCCTGTGCGCCGAAAAGAAGTTCAACCGCCAGAATGTTTTCTAAATTTCCTAAAACCTGGTTGAATTTTCTGCCGGAAATACTGCCCATCGACACGTGATCTTCCTGACCCAAACTCGTCGGAATTGAATCCGCAGACGCCGGGAAACACAGGGTTTTATTTTCCGTAACCAACGCCGCGGAAGTGTACTGCGGAATCATAAATCCGGAATTTAAACCTGAACTTGCTGTTAATAAGCGCGGCAAACCATACTTTCCTTCCAATAAAAGATAACTTCTGCGGTCGGAAATATTTCCGAGTTCCGCAGCGGCCAAAGTTGCATAATCGAGCGGCAACGCCAATAATTGACCGTGGAAATTTCCACCGGAAATGCTTTCTTCAGCGCTTAAAACAATCGGATTATCTGTTACCGAATTCAGCTCTGTTTCTGCGAGATTTTTCAAATGTTCAAAAGCATTTCTGCTCGCACCGTGCACCTGTGGCACACAGCGCATCGAATAGGGATCCTGTACGCGGTCACAAAATTCGTGGCTTTTTAGATTTTCAGAATTTTCCAAAAATTTTACCATTCTGGCAGCTACTTTTTTACTTCCGTTAAACGGACGGATGTCGTGCAGTTCTTTTTTAAAAGGACTTGCCGATCCGCGATAAGCTTCCAGACTTAAAGCTGCTGTCAAATCTGCCAAATCAAGCAAATATTCAAATTTATATAAACCTAAAATCGCGTGCGCCAAAATAAATTGGGTACCGTTAATCAAACCTAAACCTTCTTTTGGGCCGAGTTCCAAAGCTTCCAGATTATTTTCTGCCAAAACCGATTTTGCATCGCGAATTTCTTCACCTTGCCAAACTTTTCCCAAGCCTAAAAGAGGTAAAACCAGATGGGCAAGCGGTGCTAAATCGCCCGACGCGCCTACAGAACCTTGCTCGGGAACGACGGGGATAATGTCTTTTTCCAGCATTAAAATCAACCGTTCGATGACGGCCAAAGAAACTCCGGAAAAACCTTTCGATAAGGCGTGAATTTTTGCGATCATCATGACGCGCGACAAATCTTTAGCGATGGGTTTTCCAACGCCCACAGCGTGCGAAATAATAAGATTGTATTGCAGCTGTGCGGTTTCTTCTTCGGAAATTTTTACATCGCAAAGCGGACCAAATCCTGTATTAATGCCGTACACCGTGCGGTCGGATTCTACAATTTCGCGTACATTCTGTTCTGATTTCAGAATTTTCGCTCTTGCTTCATCATTTAAGGCCGCATGTTTTGGATTTTCTAAAATTGCAATTATATCTTCGATGGTCAGTTCATCGATACCGTAAGTTTTCATGTAGAGATTTTGCCTAAAATTACATTTTTTAAACAGTTTGGGAAAACAAGCGCCCGTTTATTTACCGGCTGACAAAAGTCATCTTTTGGAATCCGCTTTTAAATTTATTATTCGGTGCATAATCAATATTAATAATCTAATTTTGATTGTATTAAAAACTATTTAACCCTCAATTTCTCAAAAAAATATGAATAAAAAGACCCCTGTTCACAATTTTCACATCCCGGTTATGGGACTTGCTTATACGATTGATAGTCCCATTAAAGTTGCGCAGTACGGCATTTCCTCCGTAATTTCAATCATAGACGATGAAATTATCGAAAAAATGAACCGTCTGTATCATCAGAAAAATAATTTCAGTTATACCGAAATCACCAATAAAATTGAAGATTACCGCGCAAAAAGAATTACCGCGTATCTTGATATGGTGGACGATGTGGTGAATTTAAAATTCGAAAACTTAAAACAGGAACTGAGCAAAAGTAAAGAAGCGCTCTCGCAATATATTTCGATGCTTCCTACCCAATCTCATGTAAGAAATGGGCTGAAAACTCTTGTGGAAAAAAAGGAAAATTTCACCGAAAACGTGCGGAATTTCCTAGACACTCATCTTTCTCCGGGTAGTATTGATGTGAACATCATGACCAAAGTTGATAAAGACAATTTTGATAAAAAAATTCAGTTGCCGGTTATATACAATGATGCGCACGTGTCGTTGCGGGGTTTTGCAAACAGCAAACTATCCTCCTCGGTAGTGCTTTCTGCCGGAATGAATCCCAGACTTTACAGCTATTTTGAATCTTTTCCGGATTTCTTTCCAAATGAAAAAGGAGAACTAAAAAAGAAAATCATCCTTAAAGTAAGCGATTTCCGCTCCGCGATGATCCAGGGAAATTTTTTAGCCAAGAAAGGGCTGTGGGTTTCGGAATACCGCGTGGAATCAGGTTTGAACTGTGGTGGACATGCCTTTGCAACAGACGGACTGCTTCTGGGACCGATTATGGAAGAATTTAAACAGAAAAAAGACGAACTCACGACTTGCGGGCATGAGCTCATGGTAAAAGCTTTAATTCAGAAAGAATTACCGTACCCGCAACAACCGCTGGAAATGAAAATTACGGTGCAGGGCGGTGTAGGAACCGCCGAGGAACACGAGTTCTTACTTGAAAACTACGAGCTTGACAGCATCGGTTGGGGTTCACCTTTTTTACTTGTTCCGGAAGCAACTTCGGTGGATAAAGACACGCGGCAGCTATTGTCAAAAGCCAAAGAAGACGATTTTTATCTCAGCAATATTTCGCCGCTCGGAATTCCTTTCAACACCCTCAAAGGAACTACGAATGAATTTTTCAAACAGGATAAAATAAATAAGGATAAAGCCGGAAGTTCCTGCCCGAAAAAGTATTTGGCTTTAAGTAAAGAATTTGGTCCGGAAGGAATTTGTACCGCTTCGCGAAAATATCAAACCGTTAAACTGAAGGATCTGGAAGTTGAAAAAGCGGAAATCAGCGAACGCGAATACGACAGAAGAAAGGTAAAAATTACCGAAAAATCCTGTCTTTGTGTCGGTTTGGTGAACTCGTCTTATTTGGAAAATGATCTTCCGATCAAAGGTGAAAAACAGGGCGTCGTAGTTTGCCCGGGGCCCAATCTTGCCTATTTTGACAAAGAAGTTTCGCTTGCCGACATGGTGCAGCATATTTACGGAGAAAAAAATGTGATGCCGGAAAATAACCGACCGAATATCTTCGTCAACGAACTGAAATTGTACGTCGATTATCTGAAAAATGAAATTGAAGATTTATCCGAAAGTTTTACCAATGCACATCTTAAAAAATGGAAAAACTTTAAAAATAACCTTATTGAAGGCGTAGAATATTATGAGAAATTATTTTCTGAAACGCCATTTTTCAAAAACAATCTTAAAACTATTCAAATCCAATTGGCCGATTACAAGAATAAGATAGCGGCTATCGCAATCCCGGAAACACAGACGGTTTAATTACCGGATTATTACTTTTAACTTCAGTCTGTCATTTGGCAGACTGATTTTATTTATAATTGGAATAGCTTTCGTTGGGTTAAATCGAACCTTTAACTTCAACTTTTTACCTATTTTTGTTACATGAATTCCGACTTAGAACTTCAACTTAAAACTTTGCCTTCAGATCCCGGTGTTTACCGGTATTACGACAAATTTAACCAGCTTTTGTATGTCGGAAAAGCTAAGAATTTAAAGAAAAGAGTTTTATCCTATTTCAATAAAAACCAGGCCGGTTACCGCACCAGAATTATGGTAAGTAAAATCGTACGCCTGGAAACTACCGTCGTAAACAGCGAGTACGACGCGCTTTTGCTGGAAAATAATCTTATCAAAGAGCATCAGCCTTTTTATAATGTGATGTTGAAGGATGACAAATCCTATCCGTGGATTTGCATAAAAAATGAAGATTTCCCGCGCGTTTTTTTAACGCGGACTAAAATAAAAGACGGTTCGGAATATTTCGGGCCTTACGCCAAAGTCCGGCCCGCTAAATTTTTGCTCGACACAATTAAACATATTTATAAAATCCGGACTTGTAACCTGAATTTAGCACCCGAAAAAATTGCGGAAGGAAAATACCGCGTTTGCCTGGAATATCACATTAAAAACTGTGAAGGACCATGCGAAATGCTTGAAATGAAAGAAAGCTACGATCGGAAAATTGAAGCGATCCGAGGTATTATTAAAGGCGATTTCCGGATTGCAAAAGAATATTTGGTGAACCAGATGATGGCGTTTGCGCAGAATCTGGAATTCGAAAATGCACAAATGGTAAAAGAACGCATGGATTTGCTGGACGATTACCAGGTGAAACACACGGTGGTGAATCCCAGCATTAATGATGTTGATGTGTTCGGAATGACGAGTGATGAAACCGCGGCGTACATCAATTATTTTAAAATTCAGAACGGAAATATCATCCAGAGTTTTACCACGGAAATCAAAAAAGTGCTGGAAGAATCCGATGAAGACTTGCTTGAAGAAGCCATGATTGAAATTCGGCAGAAATTCGATTCTGATTCAAAAGAAATTTTAATTCCATTTCACCTAACGCTCGAAATTCCGAATGTAAAACTCATCGTTCCAAAAGTAGGCGATAAAAAAAGAATCGTGGAGCTTTCGGAAAAAAATGCGAAAGAATACCGCATTGAAAAGCTGAAACAGGTTCAGATTTTGGATCCGGAACGGCACACAAACCGAATTATGGCAGAAATGCAGAAATTGCTGCGAATGCCGACAGAACCGCGCCATATTGAAGGTTTTGACAACTCCAACATTCAGGGTACGAACCCGGTTTCCGCGTGTGTTGTTTTCAAAGATGGAAAACCGAGCAAAGCAGATTACCGTATTTTTCATCCAAAAACCGTTGTGGGTCCCGACGATTTTAAAACAATGGAAGAAGTTATTTACCGCCGCTACAAGCGACTTTTGGATGAAGCGGAACCTTTGCCACAATTGATTTTGATCGATGGTGGAAAAGGCCAGTTATCGTCTGCGGTGAAAAGTTTAAAGCTTCTTGGTTTATACGGTAAAATCACCATAATTGGTATTGCTAAACGTTTGGAAGAAATCTATTTCCCGGAAGATCCCATTCCGCTCTATTTGGATAAAAAATCGGAAACGCTGAAAATTTTGCAAAGAGTCCGTGATGAATCGCACCGCTTTGGTGTAAAACATCACCGTACACGGCGTAAAAATTCCACCATAAAATCGGAGCTGGAAGAAATTCCGGGCGTGGGTCCGCGCGCAATTGAGATGTTGCTTCTAAAATTGAAATCGGTGAAAAGGGTGAAAGAATCAAGCTTAGAAACTTTGGAAGAAATTTTAGGCAAATCGAAAGGGAAAATGGTGTGGGAATATTTTAATTCCGGTTCTTAGATTTCTTAAAAATATGCCAGGAAAATGGCTGATTTTTTAATTCCTTCACAGGTGAAAAATATCCGGATAAAACGGTAAATTTTTCCGTTTTACATTGATAAGTAAATTGCAAAAATTAGTCAAAAGTGGCGAAATTTAATGCTTTAATTCTTTAAAGTCTAAAATATCGGGCATAAATAGCCAGATTTTTCAGTTTTACCGAATTGAAAGTTGGTGCGCGAAGCCTTTAATCCAAATCAAAAAAATACCTTGCTTTAAAGGCAAATTTTCCCGTTTTCGATTATTTTTAAATTAGAAAAAAAATAGGCAAAAAGCGGCTAATTTCTGAAAACGCCCATGTCGAGCTTTAAGGAAAAAAAGTTCGAATAGAAATTTGAGCCGCCAATTCCGGATTTGGTAATGGCGTAATCCAGCGTCAGACCTTGATATTTAATTCCGATTCCGGCGCTAGGCTGAAATGAAATTTTACGTTTCAGGTTTTCAATATCGGTAATATTTTGAAATCGGTTTACACCCACGCGCACGAAAATCATATCCTGAAATTTCAGTTCTGCTCCCGCATACGGCGTGATACTCGCAAAATCTGTAGAAATCAGCGCGGCAGTTTTCGCAAAATCTACATTTAGGCCGGCTTCAGGAAGAATTTCTAAATCACGATTAATTTCAAAATTTCGGCTCAAACCTACATTTAGCTTCGGCATGGTAAGTTCCATTTTATCTTTCGGTGCGGGGTTGAATTCTTCACCATTCACCACCGCAGAAAGTTCATCCTGATTCACTGACCAAAAATTAACGGTTGTTGTTGCATCTTTTAGCATGAAGCCATAATTCCAACCCGAATCGGCGTGGTAAATAGCGCCGAGATCAAAACCAAAACCAAAACCGTTGGCGAATTTTCCCACATTTCGGTACACGAGTTTTGCATTCGCGCCAACATCCAGCCGGTGATTTCCACCCGGATGAAACGCGTATGAAATCAAAGCCGCGTGATCGGACTGGGAAAAACTGGTGATTTTATCGTAATCGATATTTCCTTCCGGATCAATTAACTGTGTGGTGTTCAAAATATTATCAATGCCGAGCCGCACAACAGAAATCGCAAAAACACCACCGTTGTTATATAAAGGTTTTGCAAAAGCGAGGTAGTCGTATTTCGCAATCGACTCAAAATATTCCGCGTGCATCGCTGCTCCCTGCCAGTCGCGTTCTACGCCGATTAAACCTGCAGGATTCCACATCGGAGCATACACATCATTTTGGCTGGAAATTACAGCACCGCCCATTGCCAGGCCGCGCGCACCCGCACCAATGTTTAAAAATTCATTGGAATATTTTCGCACAATTTGTGCTTCGGAAAAAAATCCGAAAAGCAAAATGGTGGCGAAAACGAGTTTTTTCATGAATTTTCTAAATTTTTTGCTGCGGTAGCTTTTCTGGCTTTCAGCACGCCGTTAATGACAATTGCGGAAATCATCACGAGGGAAGCTACGTAAAAAATGGGACTCATCTGCTCGGATTCACCAAAGATAAAAAAAGCAAGGATAATCCCGTAAACCGGTTCCAGATTTACCGTAAGAATTAAGGTGAAAGGCGAAATGTATTTCATTAAATTCACCGATTCCAACATCGGGAAAGCGGTGAAAAAGCTGGCTAAGATCAGGACTAAACCAAGGTCGCGCATGCTGATATCGTGGAGCTGAAAAAGTTGTCCCGTAAAAAGATACAGCACGGAAAGTATGGCGCAGCCGGAAAAGATTTCATAAAAAATAATATTTCCTGAACTGGTTTTCCCGAAAATTCTGCCATTAAAGACGCCAAAAACAGTTCCGAAAAGCGCCGTTAGTACGCCGAAAAAAATTCCTTCTTTATATTGAAATTCAGTTTTGAAAATAAGTCCCATACACACCAAAATGACGATGCCCATGATGACTTCGGAAATATCAATTTTTCTTTTGAAAACGATGGGTTCTAAAATCGAGGCGAAAAGCGTCGATAATGAAAGACAGCTTAAAGCAATTGAAACATTCGAAACTTTAATGGAATAAAAAAAGCAAAGCCAGTGAAAAGCCATAAAACCGCCGATGATTCCTAACTGAAGAAATAATTTCTTCGAGATTTTTAAACTTTCCTTTTTAAAAAACCGGATGAAAATAAAAAGAAAGAAGGCTGCAAAAAACATGCGGTAAAATACCAAAATGCTGGCGTCTGCGTGGATCAATTTTCCTAAAATTGCCGTAAAGCCCCATAAAAAAACGATAAGATGCAAACGGAAGAGGGCAGATTTTTGAACCACAATATTTTTATTTTATACTTTCTGCAAAGCTACAAATCCATTTACACAATTTTCGGAAAAAATGTCGTTTTAGCGGCAAAAAAAACCCAAAAAGTCTCTACAACTTTTAGGGTCCTTCAAATAATAAACTATTAAAAAAATAAAACTAGGAATTGAAAAATTTCTACTTTCAAGGTAAACGCGAAAAATTTGCCGTTATTTTAGGTAAAAATGTTAAAAAAGTGCTAAAGTTTTGTTATTCAAGATTGCTGGCTGTTCATCGTGTCTTACAGCATATTATAATTAAAAATGTTACCTTTAAACCAAATTTTTCCACCATATGAATTTAGAATTTAACAAAAGAGAAGATCAGAATAAATTAAAATTAGGCGAAATAAACAGCTTATTGAGCGAAATAAAAAAAGGCGGCGGCGAAAAAAGATTGCAGAAACAGCGCGACGAAGGAAAACTCACTGCGCGCGAACGCATTGATTATCTTCTCGATAAAAATAAAGAATCTATTGAAATCGGTGCTTTTGCCGGTTTCGAAATGTATGAGGAAGAAGGCGGCTGCCCGAGTGGCGGCGTTGTTGTCGTGATGGGTTATGTTTCCGGGAAACAATGTTTGGTGGTTGCCAATGACGCTTCAGTTAAAGCCGGTGCCTGGTTTCCAATTACGGCCAAGAAGAATTTGCGCGCACAAGAAATTTCGATGGAAAACCGACTTCCAATTATTTACCTCGTAGATTCAGCGGGTGTTTTCTTGCCGATGCAGGATGAAATTTTCCCTGATAAAGAACATTTTGGGCGAATTTTCCGCAATAATGCCAAAATGAGTTCCATGGGAATTGTGCAGATTTCAGCGGTGATGGGAAGTTGCGTTGCCGGCGGCGCTTATTTGCCGATTATGAGCGATGAAGCCATGATTGTGGATAAAACAGGTTCTATTTTTTTAGCTGGAAGTTATTTGGTGAAAGCGGCGATTGGTGAAAACATCGATAATGAAACTTTGGGCGGCGCGACAACGCACTGCGAAATTTCCGGCGTTACCGATTATAAAGCGAAAGACGATAAAGATGCGCTGGACCGCATTAAAAATATCATGAAATCTATCGGAAGTTACGATAAAGCAGGTTTCGACCGCATTGAAAGCTTTCCACCGAAAGAAAATATCGAAAATATTTTCGGACATATGCCCGCGTCCAGAGCCGACCAATATGACACTTTTGATATTATTAAATGTTTGGTCGACAATTCCGAATATGAAGAATATAAGGCAGATTATGGCAAGACCATCATTTGTGCAACTGCAAGAATTGATGGTTGGAGCGTAGGAATTGTGGCCAACCAAAGAAAACTGGTAAAAAGCGGAAAAGGCGAGATGCAGTTTGGCGGCGTAATTTATTCCGATTCTGCGGACAAAGCGACGCGTTTTATTGCCAACTGTAATCAAAGAAAAATTCCGTTGCTTTTCCTTCAGGATGTCACCGGATTTATGGTAGGTTCGAAATCTGAACATGGTGGAATCATTAAAGACGGCGCAAAAATGGTGAATGCCGTGGCAAATTCTGTAGTGCCAAAATTCACCGTGATAACCGGAAATTCCTACGGTGCCGGAAATTATGCGATGTGCGGAAAAGCGTACGATCCGCGCTTAATCGTCGCTTGGCCGTGGAGTGAACTCGCGGTGATGGGTGGAAGTCAGGCAGCGAAAGTTTTAGCGCAGATTCAGGAATCAACCTTGAAAAAACAGGGTAAAGAAATTACGGAAGAGGAACACCAGGAAATTTTGGACACTATTTCGAAACGATATAAAAAACAAACCGAACCAACGTACGCGGCAGCAAGGCTTTGGACCGATGCAATCATCAATCCGGTGGATACGCGTACCTGGATTTCAATGGGAATCGAAGCTGCGGACCACGCGCCGATTACAGAGAAATTCAATTTAGGTGTTATTCAGGTTTAAAGAAAACAAAAACACAATATCATGAAAAAAATTCTGTTCTTTTTTGCAATTTTAAGTTGTACAGTAGCTTTTTCGCAATGTTATATCGAAGGTAAAAGCACGCTGAGCGTTGGTGAAAACCAAATATATACGGTTAAAAACAATACCGCGAAGTGCGCAGAATGTCACGCGTGGTCTATTGCAGGCAATGAAGTGATAGTTAATGGCAATAGAAACCAAAAAGACCTGAAAGTAAAAGGAAATGCTGCCGGCAATACCATGCTTTCGGTTGAAATGGACTCGGAAAAAGGGCTGCTAAAATGTTATAAAAACATCATGGTCGTACCTTCTTTGCCCAAAAAGCTCAGCGAAGTGGCAGAGGAATGTGATTTCAACATCAATGGCTTTAAAGAACAGAAAGTTAACGACAGCACGGTTTCTTATGCACCGGATAATGTGGTGAAAAATTTACAATATACCTGGATTGCAGAATATGAAAATGGCGAGCAAAAATCATCCGCGGAACCTACGGCGAAATTTAACTTTACAAACACCAATGGCATAAAAGCGCTAAAACTGAATGTAAAATCATCGAGTTGCGTGCGCGATTTCACCAAAATTTATGAAGCTAATTATTGGGATTTTTACTGATTTTAACGGCGAAAAAAAGATTCAGCAATTTGTTGAATCTTTTTTTTCTAAAAAATTAACCAATTCTCACGCTGGTCATGCTTAGACTTCCGCCGATAAGTTCGTCGTTGAATAGTGAAAGCTCATCAGTTTTTTCCTTCAAAGCCAAAGTATAAAGCAGCGGCAAATAGTGGTCCGGGCTTGGCACTGCTGTGCGTAGCGCAACACCCTGATTTTGGTAATTAATCAGATTTTGAAAATTACCGTCTAAAAGCCAGTTATTTGTCATTTCGCGTGCTTCAATCGCCCAGTCCCAGCCGGCGCCGGCGGTATTAATATTTTTCCAGTCTACCATGCGGAGATTGTGTACGATATTTCCGCTTCCGATGATTAAAATTCCTTTTTCCCGCAGTTTTTGCAGTTTTTTTGCCAAATCAAAATGATATTGCGGCGGTTTTGAGTAATCAATGCTGAGCTGGATCACCGGAATTTCTGCGTTGGGATAAAGATGCTTGATGACGCTCCACGCGCCATGGTCCAGTCCCCAACTGTGGTCTTCTTCCACAATTTCCGGTAAAAGTAATTCGATGGTTTCTTTCGCCAGTTCGGGGCTGCCCGGCGCGGGATATTCCACTTCAAAAAGTTCCTTCGGAAAACCATAAAAATCGTGAATGGTTTTTGGGTCCATCATCGCAGTGACAAAAGTTCCGTTGGTAAACCAATGGGCAGAAACGCATAAAATAGCATTTGGACGCGGAATTTCTTTGGAGATATTCCGGAAACCCTGCACGAACTGGTTTTCTTCAATCGCGTTCATCGGCGAACCGTGACCGAGAAAAAGTACCGGCATTTTTTCGGTATTTTTATAAAGCTGAGAAATATTTTCAAGATCGTTTAAATTCATCTGTTTGCGTTTTTTAAGAAATGAAAAAAGTTCACCTAAGCCTTTCGACTCTGGTGAACTCTAAAAAAATAAACTATGAAACTTTTTTTATGCTTTTACGAACTGAAGTTCACCTGCAATTTTAACTTCATCAGAAACCATTACACCACCTGTTTCCAGTGCTGTATTCCAGTTTAATCCGAAATCTTTTCTATTAATTTTTCCTTCAAAAGAGAATCCAGCTTTGGTTTGTCCCCACGGGTCTACGTTAATTCCACCAAAATCCACATCCAATTTAACAGGTTTTGTAACACCATTCATGGTAAGATTTCCGGTGATATCATCGTTTAAAGAATCTGTTTCGAAAGTGATAACAGGATTGGCTTCAGCATTAAAGAAATCTGCAGATTTCAGGTGCGTGTCGCGGTCTGTATTGTTGGTGCTGATGGACGCCGTATCGATTGTCGCGCGCACTTTTGCGTTTCTAAAGGTATCGTCTTCACTTTCCATTTCTACGTTAAAGTCTTTAAATTCTCCTTTAACGTTAGAAATCATCACGTGTCTTACTTTAAAAGTGATTTCGCTGTGGGTTGGGTCTAAATTCCATTTTGTTGACATAATATTTTTGTTTATTGGTTAGTATTAAATTTTGATAGTACAAAGATACCGTCGTGAGTACAGAATGACATTGATGTAAGTTAAGAAACGCTTTTCGCAATTTTTCGGCGCTTTCAACTATAAATTTATTTAATAAAAAGCAGTTCTCCGAAATTTTAATATTATTTAACGCAGTAAACCTTTCATTTCCTTAGTTTTACAAAAAATTTTTATGCGGCATTTACTGGCTTTTTTTCTGTTTTTAAATTTCCTTCTACTCACCTTTGCACAGCAAAAAGACAGCACAAGCATCAAAAACCAGCGGCTTCAGTTCGAAATGAAGAAGACCATTGTTCCTCTTGCATTGATGACTTCCGGAGTTGTATTTGATGGAAACGGCCGCGAATCCCTGAAAAACGAAGTGGTAGAGGAACGGAATGCACATCTTTTTGGTTTCACCAATCACGTTGATGACTATGCGCAGTTTGCACCTCTTGTAGCGGTATATGGTTTTGAAGCGGCGGGAATGCGCGCACGCACCGACTGGCAAAACCGTACGGCTATTTTGGTTAAAGCACAGATCGTGAACCTCGGTTTGGTGTATGTGCTGAAAACGACGCTGAAGAAAACCCGACCAGACGGTACGGCGTATTCTTTTCCGTCCGGCCACACCGCGAATGCTTTTGCCGGCGCCACCATGCTTGCGATCGAATACGGTGAAAATTACAAATGGGTTCCGTATGCTTCTTATGCTTTTGCCACCGGAATTGGCATCATGCGCATGGCGAACAACAAACATTATATTTCCGATGTTTTATTCGGGGCTGGTTTGGGAATTCTCTCCGTCAAAGCCGCTTACTGGACGCATCAGTACAAATGGAACCGAACCAAAAGCCAAAGCGATCCGTTTGCGGGAATTTACCAGTCGGTGAATTAACATTTTTTAACAAAATCATTTTTTTATTCTTATTTTTAGCCTTTAAATCTTAGAAATGAAATTTTCAAAACTACCTTTATTATTCCTGGGTTTCAGCAGTATGTTTTTTGCGCAAAACCAGAAATATACCATGGCCGAAGCGGTGAACGGACTTCGCAGCAATCTTGCCATTAAAACCATTCCGCAATTTTCCTGGTCTGATGATGCTAAATTTTACATTCAGGGAACCAAAAACGCTTATTTGATTACTGAAGTTCAAAGCATGAAGGCGGATACTTTGGTCACTTTAAACCAAATCAATAAAAATCTTTCCGCTGAGCAGAAGCTTAAATCTTTTCCGCAGGTCAAATTTTTGGGGCCTAAAAAGGGTTATTTTTCAGTAGATGGTAAATATTATCAATTAGAAAAATCCGGTTCCGACTGGAAGATTTCCCCGTGGACTTCCATCGATGAAAATGCTGAAAACGTAAAAGTGCTGGATGATAAAAAAACCCTCGTCTATACGGTAAAAAATAATTTATATGTAAACCGTAACGGAAAAACCGTTGCGATTACCGATGATCAAAACGAAGGTATTGTAAACGGTCAAGCCGTACACCGCAGCGAATTCGGAATTGATGGTGGAATTTTTTCCGCGCCAAACAGCACAAAAATTGCGTTTTACCGAATGGATGAAACCATGGTTACCGATTATCCGATCATCGACTGGTCTGTAACGCCGGCAAAAAACGTGAACATCAAGTATCCTATGGCGGGAAATACTTCGCATCAGGTGACTTTAGGCGTGTACGACATCAATTCTCAGAAAAAAATATTTTTAAATATCGATGGCGACAAAGAGCAGTATCTAACGGCTGTTACCTGGAGTCCGGATTCGAAATATATTTTCGTTGGCGTGCTGAACCGCGACCAGAATCATTTAAAAATGAATCAGTACGACGCGGTTACGGGGAATTTGGTGAAAACTTTATTTGAAGAAAAAGACGCTAAATATGTGGAACCGCAACATCCGCTTTTGTTTTTCCCGAACTCAAACACCGATTTTGTCTGGCAAAGTCAGCGCACAGGTTACAACCATCTTTTTCATTACAATTTAGAAAAAGGCTTGGTTTCGCAGATCACAAAAGGTGATTGGCTGGTAACCGATATTTTAGGTTTCAATGAAAAAAAGAAGGAAATCTACTACATTTCTACTCAGGAATCTCCACTGGAAAGACATATTTACCGCGTGAACTGGAACAATTTTAAAACTCAGAAATTAGACAGCGCACCGGGAATGCACACCGGCGTTTTAAGCAAAGACGGCACGCAGCTTTATAATATTTACAGCAACGCGACGACGCCTAGATCGGTAAATTTGATCAACACCGCCACTTTAAAATCGAAAAATATCTTAACGGCAGAAAATCCTTTAAAAAACTATAAAAGACCGGAAATAAAAAATGTAACCTTAAAAGCGGACGATGGAACACCGCTTTATGGTAAAATTATTTTGCCTACGGATTTTGATCCGGTGAAGAAATATCCAACCATCGTTTATCTTTACAACGGCCCGCATTTGCAGTTGGTGACCAACAGTTTCCCGGCTTCCGGAAATCTTTGGTACGAATATATGGCGCAAAACGGTTATATTATTTTCACGATGGACGGACGCGGATCCTCGAACCGAGGAATGAAATTCGAGCAGGCTGTTTTCCGTCATTTAGGTGAGGTTGAAATGAAAGACCAGCTGAAAGGGGTGGATTATCTGAAATCACTTCCTTATGTTGATGCCCAGAAACTGGGAATTCACGGCTGGAGTTTTGGCGGTTTTATGACCACGAGTTTTATGCTGAAACATCCTGAAGTTTTTAAAGTTGGCGTTGCCGGCGGACCGGTAATCGACTGGAATATGTATGAAATTATGTACACCGAAAGATATATGGATTCACCGCAAAACAATCCGGAAGGTTACAAACAGGCGAATCTTTTGGACAAAGTTCAAAACCTGAAAGGTCATTTACTAATGATACACGGCGCGCAGGATAATGTCGTGGTGTGGCAGCATTCCATTAAATTTCTAAAAGCTGCTGTTGACAACGGCGTTCAACTGGATTATTTCGTTTATCCGGGTCATGAGCACAATGTTTTGGGTAAAGACCGCGTGCATCTGATGCAGAAAGTTACCGATTATTTTGATGAATATCTGAAAAAATAAACAAGAAATCCGGAATTAATTTTCCGGATTTTTTACTTTTAAAGAGCTTATTGACTAATTTAGTAAAAAATAAAGCGATGCAGAATTCGGCAAAACTCATTGAAGATTATATTTCAAACGTTCCTGAAGAAAGACAGCACTCGTTCCGAAAGCTTTATGAAACGATTTCCGCAAATATTTCGGCGGGTTTTCAGGAAGATTTCAGCTCCGGAATGATTGCCTGGAACGTGCCGCTGGAAACTTATCCCGACGGATATCACTGCGCGCCACACACGCCGCTGCCTTTCCTTAATTTAGCTTCGCAGAAAAATTTCGTGGCGCTGTATCACATGGGAATTTATGCAGATCGGGAACTTTTAAACTGGTTTATTGCTGAATTTCCGAAGTATTCCAAACGAAAACTGGACATGGGAAAATCCTGCATCCGTTTCAAAAAAGCGGACGATATTCCGTTTGAGTTAATTGCAGAATTATCAAAAAAAATGTCCGTAAAGGACTGGATTTCTCTCTACGAAAAGCTTTATAAAAAGTAAAAGGTAAAAAGTAAAAAATATTATTCGCGCAAAACTTTCACGCGCCCATCATTCCAAATTCTGATGACGGACGACCCGGAATATTCCGAAATTTTATCGTGATTTTCCTCTGCCACCGCGTCGACGGAATTGATAATTTCCGGCGAAATATCAGCAAATTTTAGAGGAGATTTTTCACCACTGAAATTCGCGGAGGTGGAAACCAGAGGCTTATTGAGTTTCCCGATCAATTTTTTTAAATAATTGTCTTTCACGAGGCGAATGCCGATGCTGCCGTCTTCCGCCAAAATTTCTTTCGGCAAACCTTTCGGGTTATCGTAGATCAGCGTCACTGGTTTTTCCGACAAATCCATAATTTCCCAGGCCATTTCCGGTACTTCAACCATATCCTGCAACCGCTTTACCGATTCCACGAGTATAATCATCGATTTTGTTTTTTCGCGCTTTTTAATTTCGAAAATTTTATTGATGGCGTCAACATTGGTGGCGTCGCAGCCAATTCCCCAAATGGTATCTGTCGGATATAAAATGGTGCCGCCGGCCTGTACGGCATCGATGAGGTTTTGCATAATTGAGTTTGAATGATCAAAATTAAATAAATACAGGAAAATTTGCCGTTATAACAGCAAATTTTTTATGTTTAAATTTACGGCTATTATGGAAGAAAAATCAAAAGATCCGCTACACGGAAAGCGTCTGGACGCAATTCTGGAAGAATTGGTGGAATATTACGGCGGTTTTGAAGACTTGGGGAAGCAAATCAATATTAAATGTTTTACCGACAACCCGAGCATCAATTCCTCTTTAAAATTTCTGCGCAAAACAGAGTGGGCGAGGGCTAAAGTTGAAAGTTTGTACTTGTACGTTTTAAGACAAAAAAAGAAAGCAGAAAATCGCCGATAAATGGCCAAATTTTCCACTTTCCAATATTTTTCTCTTGACATTCCCTTCTTCATCCTTCATCCTTCATCCTTCATCATCCTACCAGATATCTTTCCTCAATAATATTCAAATGATGAATATTGTGCCCCACAATTAATTTCCCAAGGGTTTCCACTGAAATTTCATTTCCATTTGCAACACCCGTTTCGGCTAATTGCTGCGCGTTTAAATTTTCAAAAAATAGAACTGAAGATTTACGCACTGCCTGAAATTCCTCCACCAAACTCTCGAGATTTCGGTCTTTAGAAAAATAATGTTGAGCGTACAGTTCTTCGTCCCAGCCCGCCAGTTCGGTTTTATCTTTTCTGGCAAAACGCAATGCGCGGTACGCAAAAATTCTTTCTGCATCGATGAGGTGTTGCAGCAATTCTTTCAATGTCCATTTTCCTTCAGCGTAGGCAAAATCTGCGCGGTCAGCAGAAAGCGTTTCATAAAAATTTGCTGTTTTAAGCCCGAATTTTTCCATTTCTTCCAACCAGTTTTCGGACGGAATTAAATCGAGATAGCGCTGAATGTATTTCTGAAAATCGGTCATGCTTTTCAATTTAACATTATATCAATTTACCAATTTAACAAGGTGAAATGCCAAAATATGCCAGTTTACCAGCTAATAATTTGACTGACACATTGTTACAATGGTAAATTCTTGCATTAATATTTTATCCAAATGCGCTTTCCAAATCAGCCAGCAAATCTTCTTTATCTTCAATGCCTACACTTAAACGAACCAAATCGTCGCTGATACCCAATTCCAAACGTTTTTCTGCCGGAATTGAAGCATGAGTCATCAACGTCGGGTGATTTGCCAAAGATTCTACACCGCCCAAAGATTCCGCTAAAGTGAAAACTTTTACTTTTTCCAAAAACTTGATGGCGTCTTCCTGTTTTCCGGATTTGAAGGTGAATGAAACCATTCCACCAAAATCTTTCATCTGTCTTTTTGCCAAATCATGTTGTGGATGTGATTCCAATCCCGGATAAAAAACTTTATCAACAGCCGGATGAGCTTCCAGATATTTTGCGACTTCCAAACCGTTTTCAGAATGTCTCTGAACACGCAAAGCCAAAGTTTTAATTCCACGTAAAACCAAATACGAATCGTGGGGACCGAGAATTCCACCGCTGGCAAACTGAATGAAATGAAGTTTTTCACCGAGTTCTTCGGTTTTCGCGATTAAAGCGCCGGCAATGACATCAGAATGTCCGCCCAGATATTTTGTCGCGGAATGCATCACGATATCTGCGCCCAAATCCAGTGGTAACTGCAAATAAGGTGTCGCAAAAGTATTGTCAACCGCTACCAAAATGTCTTTGCCTTTTACCAAATCGGTCACTGCTTTAATATCCACCAGTTTCATCAATGGATTTGTCGGCGTTTCTAACCAGATTAATTTGGTTTTTTCGGTGATTAAACCGGAAATTTTTGAAACATCATCAAAACCTACGAAAGTAAATTTGAGCTGATATTTTTCGAATAGTCGCGTAAACATGCGGTAAGTTCCACCGTACAGATCATCCACCGCAATTACCTCATCGCCCGGATTTAATAATTTTAAAACACAGTCAATCGCCGCCAGACCGGAACCGAAAGCCAAGCCGCGCGCACCGTTTTCGATGCTTGCCAAACTGTCCTCCAGCGCCTGTCGCGTTGGATTTGCCGCACGCGAATATTCGTAACCGGAATGAATTCCGGGCGAAGTTTGCGCGAAAGTAGAAGTTAAAAATACCGGTACGTTAACCGAGCCGGTTGCTGGTTCGTGGTGCTGCCCACCGTGTATTACTTTTGTATTGAAATTCATCTTTCTTTAATTTAATAATTTGATGATGTGAAGATTTGATAATTTTGTGATTCGCAACTACTTGATCATGTGAAGTTTATTTGATTGTAATAAATGACCTGCTATTTGCATCGACACATTATCAAATTATCACATTGACTTTTAAAATTTTATCGCAGATTTCAAGGCAAATTCCTCTGCCATTTGATCCATCCATTGCGCGACATCTTCTTCGCCGGTAGCACGTTCATAAGTGCTTGCCATAGAAATTAGTATCTGATGCAGAAACATTTTCATCTGGTCTACAGGCATGTCTTTCGTCCAAAGATCGATGCGCAGCGCTTCTTTGCGCTCATCGTCCCACACCGAAATCATGGTGGCTTTGGTTTCTTGTTTGTCAATGCCACCATCTTCCGCGTTCCAGGTCATTTTTTCCGGAACCTGGTTATCATCAAGTTCTACATCTATGGTAATTTGGGTCTTTCTCATTAGTTTTTTGGTTTATAATTGCTTTCATTAAAAATGTCCTGCGCACTCATTTTTAGAAAATCCTGAAGTTTGGTTTCCGGATTTTCTTTAAAATATTTTTTACAGATCTGCCAGCCGCTGAAAACTCCGATTTGCGGTGACGATTCATTATCGATTTCAGTATAAAATTTTGAAAATGGTCCGGGTTTGATGAAACGTTCACCCAGTCGGGTGTCATCGCTGAAAATCAGATTATTTTCCACGAAGTAATTCCAGATATTGGCTTCATTTGCGACTGCCCATTCATATTGTTTTGGTGTGTAGTTGATTTTCAGATAATCAGGCTCCGCAGGTAAAAAAGCATCCTGCAAAGTCATTATTTTTCCCTGATACACCAGTTCATCGATAAATTTCTGGCGGTCGCCGGTGGCCGGAACGAAAAGTTCTGCGAAAACCTCCGAAACTTTAGGCAAAATGTTCTGTGTATTCATGCTTTTCTGGAAATAAGCTTCCATCCCGGCATAGTTCGGATTATTTTCACCCATAAATCCGGTTACATCAATGAAGAGCATATTTTCCTGTGGTTGGTAAAAAACAGGTTCCAGCGCGCCTTGCAAAGCTGATGAATACAGGAAAACCTGTGGACTTTGAAAATTCGGAAAATAATGCTGTATGTGAGCGAATAAATTTCCTAAATCGCGCTGGAGTTTGGCGACATCAATTTTAGAAATGGCTTCAGTGTAAATTTTCTTTTCATCGGCATCGTTTCTTCGGATTTGAAAGTCTTCATCCGGAACGGTCCCCTGAAACCACGGATATTTCTGTGCAAAAGTTTCCAGCGGCACGGCAGAATCATAAAATTCCTTTGAAATGTCGGTAATTTTTACTTTTTGCGGTGCGTCCTTAAGATCAACTTGCCATTTGTTTTCGTCCTTTTTACTACAGCTCGTGCTGATGATGAGGGACAGCGCACAAAAAAAGAAATATTTAAAAAACTTCATTATTTTTACATCATATTTAGGTTAGCAAAAATAAGCAATTTTTTAGCGATAATGCCTTTCTTTCATTACCCTTCAATTTAAATAAAAACCAAATGCAGACAGAAAAAATTACGGAACGTATTGTATCCTGGCTTCACGATTACGCGAAAAATGCCCATGTGAAAGGTTATATTGTGGGTGTTTCAGGCGGAGTAGATTCTGCCGTGGTTTCTACGCTCTGCGCGATGACCGGCCTGAAAACGATGTTGCTGGAAATGCCGATCCGTCAAAATCCTGATGAAGTTTCGCGAGCCTGGGAACATATGGAAGATTTGAAAAATAAATTTCCCAATGTGGAAGCTTCTTCGGTGAATTTAACGCCTGCTTTTGAGGAACTTTATTCGACTTTTCAGGTAGATGAAGAAAAATTTCCGGCAGAAAAGCTGGCTTTTGCCAATACCAGAAGCCGTTTGCGGATGCTGACTTTATATTATTACGGGCAGATTAACGGGCTTTTAGTTTGCGGAACAGGAAATAAGGTGGAAGATTTCGGCGTGGGTTTCTACACGAAATACGGCGACGGCGGGGTCGATGTTTCACCAATTGCAGATTTATATAAAACAGAAGTTTATACGTTGGCAAGCTCATTAAATCTCGTAGAATCCATTCAAAACGCAATTCCGGCGGATGGGCTTTGGGACGAAGTCCGGACTGACGAACAGCAAATCGGTGCGTCGTATCCCGAGCTTGAAAAGATCCAGAAAGAATGGGGCACGAAAACCGAAAGTGATTATTCAGGGCGCGATTTGGAGGTTTTTAAAATTTTTAAAAGAATGAACCGCGCGGCACAACATAAAATTCAGCCGATTCCGGTGTGTGATATTCCGGAAGAATGGAGATAGGAGAAGTATGGAGTGTGAAGTAAGGAGTATGGAGTAGGAAGTAAAAAGTAGGAAGTAAGAAGTAAAAAGTAATTTTACCGGCTAAAAGGCCAAATTTTTTAAAAATATAAATGAGCAAAGATAAAATCAGGCTGGCGATGTTTTTCCTCATCGGATCATTAACCACGTTTTCCGTGATGTATTTCATCAACAATTATAAAATCGAAAAAAAGGCCGAAACAGCGGCAAATAAATCGGTTTCTGTCAATGAAAACCCGGGTGTCACCATTAATGAAAAAAATGCCGCTACAACGGCCAATTTTTCGGGCAATATCGATGAGCTCACCGAAGAAAATCTTGTTATTGATTATGTCAAAGAAAACCACCAGCTGCCTAATTATTACCGGACCAAATCGGAAGCACGAAAAGAAGGTTGGGTTCCCTCAAAAGGAAATCTCTGCGACGTTTTGCCGGGCCGCGCAATTGGCGGCGATAAATTCAGCAACCGCGAAAAATCTTTACCTGCCGGAAACCAATATTTTGAAGCTGATGTCAATTACAACTGTGGAAACCGAAATGCAGACCGCATCGTTTTTACGAAAAATGGCGAAGTCTGGCTGACCAAGAATCATTATAAAAGTTTTGAAAAAAAGTAAAAGAGCCAAGTAAAAAGTAAAATGTAAAAAGTAAAAAGTAAAAAGTAAAAAGTCCACTGACAACTGACAACTGACCACTGATTACTAACAACCAACAACTATGAAAACAATATATATCGATTTTGCGGAAATTGGAGACTACGAGGAATTTTATGAGCAGCTGAAGGAAAAGCTGGAGCTTCCGGAATTTTTTGGTGATAATTTAGATGCACTTTACGATTCGCTGACCGGCTTTGTGAAAATGCCTTTGCATCTCGAATTTGTAAATATGAGCGTAGATCAGCTTGAAGATTTCGAAGATTTGCTGACAACTTTAGAAGACGCCGATGAAGAGCTGGAAGATTTTTCTTTTGCATACTATCTGGAACAGTACGAAGATGAGGAATAAAAAAAGGGTTTTCACTGAAAACCCTTTTAATTTGATATGAATTCTGAAAAAAATTACTGTAAAGCAGCTAATAAATTTTCGCCGTTTACGGTTGCCCAAGCACCGCCTGTCATCGCGACTTTTGTAACGCCCGTAGCATTCACGTAAGTGGCGGGAATCGTGGAAGTGAATCCGTAACCAAACTTCAATACATTGTCGTTGTTTGCGGTTGCTAACAACGGACTAACTTTTATTTTTCCGGTCACCAGCTGGCTCGTTTCTGTTGCCAAATCCTGAATCAGCACGCCGTAAGCACTTTTGCCGCCTGTATTTTTGTATCCGTCAATATAGACATTTGAGAAAATTCCGGTGCCTTGTTTTTTAAACTGAATGGCTGAAATTTCCGCAGATCCGGAAACTTCAGGTAAAGTTCCTGCAGCACGGATTAAACTAATGTTATTTACTTTCGGTGCGATATTATCAGCGTTGGAAGAAGCTTCGATTTCCATCCCGAAATTGCCGATTCCCGTTTGATAAGCGAACCAGTTCGAGTTGGTTTGTCCGCTCCAGGCGTCCTGCCAGTCGAAAGCATCGTCATAATTTCCGTAAGAAACCAGGTTTTTTGCGCTTACCGTTCCACCGAAAAATTCATAACCGTCATCTGTGCCTTTGTAAGCTACCAAATTTTCCAAAGTGGTACCTGCACCAACCGCATAAAAAGTCATGGAGTTGGTTTCTGAAGTTCCGTCACCGATTTTTCTGCCGCCATATTCCACGCGAACGTATTTCATAGTTCCGGAATTGGAATTTGCATCAGCGCCACCATAATATTGGTTGTTTCCGTCTTCAGAAAGTGCCGTTGTTGCACCGTTTAACGCTTTAATTGGCGCATCGCCATATAAAGTAATTCCGCCCCAATCACCCGGAGTTTTTTTATCTGAAGTGAAAACAATCGGAGAATCTGCTGTTCCCACGGCATTTATTTTTGCACCTTTTAAAATCACCAAACCACTAACATCCGTAGTTGTTGCGGTAAAAGTTGCGCCTGGCTCTATGGTAAGTGTTGCTCCTGAACTTACTTTTACAATGCCTTTCAGCATATAATTTCCTTTTTTTACTACTAAATCTTTGGTAATTTCACCTGACAAAGTTCCTGAGCCATCAAGTACGTTTCCGGTAGTTCCCGGGTTCCCGCCGGTGTTTACAGGAGTGTCGTTGTCTTCGCGGATGTCAACAGTACATGAAGTTACCGTTAAAACAAGGCTTAGCGCCATTAATGTTAAAATGTTTCTTTTCATTTCTTTTTATTTTATAATGTGATTGATCTGAATTAGAAAGTATAACCGATGGTCATATTGAAAGAAGTCCCTTTTTTGTAATTTTCCATCAGCAGCGAACTTTCCTGAACCTGAACCAAACTGTTATCGCCGAGTTTCAGATTATATTGAGAATTTAAAAGGTTTTGAATAGCGAATTTTACATTCCAGTTTTTAGAAATCTGGTTGTTGTAAACAAAATCCAACTGGTGGAAAGGCATTTCGTAAATATTGTCGAGTTTGGAGAAACCAACGCCGTAAATTTTCTTGCCGGAAACATTGTAAACGAGAGAATAAGTTTTGGTGAAATTCTGCGCGTTTTTGTACTCATATTTCAAATCCGCATTTACCGTCCACGGCGCGGCGCCTTGTAAAGCACGCTTTCGGTTGGCTTCTACGTCGGTTTCCTGAGATTGGTCGGCGCTGCGTTGCACATCAGAATACATCAGCGTCGTATTTGCACCGAAAGTCCAGCGCGATAAAGCTTCACTGAGGCGGTTTAAGGAAAGAATTCCTTCCAGTTCCACGCCCGCAAGATTGGCGGTTTTAGAATTGAAAAAAGTGATCGTTTGACCGTTAGAATTTCCGGAAGCGATGTAAGAACGTTCAATCGCTTTATCGATTTTTTTGGCGAAAAGGTTCACCGCAAACATTTCCTTGTTGCTCGGGAAAATTTCATATTTCAGGTCGAAATTGTAATTTTCGCTGTTGGTCAGGTTTTTATTTCCGAAAATGTTTTCGTTGTCCGGATTGATGTACGTGATCGGCATATATTCAATCAAAATCGGTCTGGTGATGGTTTTGCTCGCCGCAAAACGGATGTTTGATTTGGTGTTCAAACTTCTTTTCACTGACAACGAAGGCAAAATGTAATATTGGTTTTTACTCAAGGTTACAAAATCGTCATTAATACCAACACTTATCGGTTTATACCGCGTTATATTGATATTATTTTCAACTCTGCCGCCAACCAGAATATCCCATAATTCCGAAGGTTTATAATTGATGTTGAGGTAGCCCGCGTTCACAAACTGGTACAGATTATTTTTGTATTCCGAAGTGGAACCTTCGCGGTAATGATAAGTTCCGCCGCTCAGCGCCTGATCGAAAAGCGCTTGCGGCGCGTCTCTGTCCACGGTAATTTGCGAATTCGCCGGATTGTCCAAAACCGAATAAATAAAGCGGTAAGAAGTATTTCTTACATCAGCGAAACCATTGTAACCTAAAGCAATCTGCCACGGAAAATCTTTTTTGTCGCCTTTTTCACCAAGATTTACCGCATATTCCGCGAAAGCTGAAAAATAATTTTTACCGTTTACGTCCAGATATTGTCGCAGTAAATTATTCCCGCCAAAAGAGAGGTTTATTTCATTATTATCTACTGGTCTTCCGTACATGATTTTCCGGTCCGGTTGCTGGTAAAAATTGTTCACCCAACTCGCGCCGGATTTTACCGAATGTCTGTCGGAAATTTTTTGCGAAGCCGTCAACTGCAAGTCGGTAAAACGGGAAATATCCTGCTGATTTACGCGGATAAACTGCTGATTATTGGTTTCACCATTTCGGTAGCCCTGATAATCCTGGATGAGATTTTCGGAATTTTGCAGGAAGAAGCCATTTAAATTTACCGCTGTTCCTTTATTTTTAAAACCTAAACCAAGCAAAACCGAAGATTCCGTTTCATAGATATATTCTTTTCGGTTCAGCAAATTGTTAAAATCAATGGAATTTCCGTTCAGGCGGAACTGGTTTTTTTCGCCTTCTTTATACTGAAAATTATTTCCCTGATTCAGTGAAAACAAAAATCCAAGATTGGACGTTTCACCGATTTTAAATTTTTGCGCAGTGGTAAATCCAAGGCTGGTGTTCGGTAAAGATTTAATATTATCCACATTCCAGCCTTCGCCGAAAGAATTTCGGGATTCTTCAGCATTAAAATTGTAGCTCGATGGACGGTACCCATTTATTTGCTGTGGTAATTGCCTTTTTTTGGAATTTAGCCCAATAAAACCTTCGATGGTATTTGCGTTCGGATTAATTTTAAAATCATTCCGAAAAGTGCTTAAAGTATTGATGCCGATGCCAAATTCTACTTTCGAAAACGGTTTCTCGTAGGTCAGCGTTTCAATGTCGAAAGTGGCGCCCGCAAAATCGGCGTATAAATTAGAGTTGAACGTCTTATAAATATTCAGTTTTCCCACAACGTCTGTCGGAAACTGCTTTAACGCGATAATTTTCTGAAACGGATTGTTTGATGGTGAACCCAAACCATTTATTAGCAAGGTGTTGTATCGGTCTTCCAAACCTCGAACAAATAAACCGCGACCTTCAACATTCGTAATTCCGGTCACTTTTACCAGCGCCTGTTCTACATTGGAAAGTCCTTTTCGAGAAATTTCCTCAGAACCCATCGACTGTTTCTGGATAATCGCTTTTTTCTGATCCATTAAAAGCGCGCTTTCTGATTTTTTATTTGCGGACGAAGTAATAACAACTTCATCTATTTTTTTCTCTTTATTAATGGTGTCCTGCGCGTAGAAATAAGTAGCGGAAATATTCAGCATTATAAAAGCAAGACCCAATTTTCTGATTTTCATTTTCTTCTTTCTTTAGTTTTTCTTCGACACAAAGGAAGAATTTACCCGCTGAAAAGGTGTTGCGCCAGCTTTAATTATACTTTACGATTGTCTTAACAAAAACGCGGCAATATTAATTTATGATGAACATTTATTGCCGTGCATTTTTTAGCCGTTAAATTGACTAATTTTGAAAGGATAAACTCTTAGCAATGAACCAGAAAAAAATTCTTTTGATCGATGATGAAGAAGATATTTTAGAAATCCTGTCTTACAATCTCGAGAAAGAAGGTTATCACGTGACCACAGCCACGAACGGAAATGACGGAATTGCAAAAGCCAAAGAAATCGTTCCTGACCTTATTCTGTTGGATGTGATGATGCCCGAAAAAGATGGCATTGAAACGTGTACTGAACTTCGGACGATTAAAGAATTACAGAATGCGCTTATCGTTTTTCTGTCGGCCAGAAGTGAAGAATTTTCACAATTAGCAGGTTTTCAGGCGGGCGCTAATGATTACGTGGTGAAAATCATCAAACCGAAAATCCTAATCTCCAAGATTAATGCGCTCCTCCAGCTGACTTCAAAAGTGAGCAACGAAGCGAAAATTCTGAAAATTGGGGATCTTGTAATAGATAAAGACAATGTGAAAGTCACCAAAAACGGCCAGTTTTTTCTGCTTCCGAAAAAAGAGTTTGATTTACTGTATCTTCTCGCTTCGAACACCGAAAAGGTTTTCAAACGCGAGGAAATTCTGGAAAAAGTTTGGGGAAATGATGTGGTGGTCGGCGAACGCACCATTGATGTGCACATCCGGCGTCTGCGCGAAAAGCTGGGTATGGAAACCATCCAAACACTAAAAGGGATAGGATATAAATTAGTTGTTTAACTTTGGTCTGGGAAATACATTTTTTCGCCCTTTAAACCATGAAAATTTACAGATTAACTTTTCTTGCAGCCCTTTTTCTTACAGCGTGTATGCTGCTGCTGGTTTTCGTTTTTGATGAGGTGAAAAGCGAATATGTTGCTACGAACGGCCAGTTTTTTCTGGGACTTTTCATAAGCACATTTTTCCTCGTCATCGTCAATTATCTGGTCGTGGATTTCCTCTTCAGCTACTATGGCAAAAGGCAAATCCAGAAAATTTCCACCATCTTGCCGGAAGAAATCAGTGAAGAAGATCATAACCTGGATTTGCAGGAACTCAGCAGAAGATTTTCCGACCTTAATCTTAAAAATACCACCGAAATCGATACGATGAAGGAAATGGAAATCTACCGCAAAGAATACATCGGTAACGTGTCTCACGAACTGAAAACGCCGCTTTTCACCATTCAAGGTTATCTGGAAACGCTCACTGAAGGCGCAATTGAGAATATAGCGATTCGCGATAAATATTTGGACAGAATCGATAAATCAGTGGAAAGATTACTTACCATCGTAAAAGATCTGGACATGATCAACCAATACGAAAGTGACCAAATCACTTTAAATAAAAGCCGTTTCGATATCAATTTGCTCATCCGCGAAATGATCGATTTGCTTGATCTTGAAGCACAAAAAAAAGATACCAAAATTGTGCTTCAAACCGCTTCAAACCAAATATTAGTAAACGCCGACAGACAAAAAATTTCTCAGGTTTTGATGAATTTAATCAGCAACGCCATCAATTATTCCAACCGTGAAAAAGCCACGGTTACCATCAAAACATCGGTTCAAAACACCAAAGTTCTGGTTACGGTAGAAGATAACGGAATGGGAATAAAACCAGAAACTTTGCCGAGAATTTTTGAAAGATTTTACCGCGTGGAATCCAGCAGAAACCGCAACGATGGCGGTTCTGGTCTCGGCCTTGCCATCGTAAAACACATTTTGGAAGCGCACAACGAAACCATTACTGTTGAAAGTGTTTACTTGGAGGGGACAAAATTCATTTTTTCGCTGCCGAAGGTGTAGTTTCGGGGCAAAATGTATGAAAAACTTTTTTAATAAAATCCCCGAATAACTTTTTTGCCAAATTTCAATTGTTTTATATTTGTACCCACAAGTAAATCTAAAAATTAATTAAAATTTAAGCAATAATGGTTTATAAACTCCGAATTATTTTAGACGCCAAGGAGGATATTTTCAGAGATGTAGAGATAAGAGGCAAACAGACACTTTGGAACCTGCATTTGGGGATCAAAAGTGCTTTTTCACTCATGGGTGAGGATTTGTCGCTTTTCAATATCTTAGATGAAGATGGCGTTATTGTGAAAACGGTGCCCCTGGAAGACATGAGCGATGACGGTGATGGTGAAATCATGTCGGATGTTTATATTACCGAAGTCTTCGAAAATCCCGGCGACAAAATTCATTTCCAGTACGGTTTTATGGATCTGTGGGAATTTTTCTGTGAACTGGTGGAAATCATCGATGAAAAACCTGCGGTGAATTATCCGATTACTGTTTTCCGCTTCGGGAAAATGCCTTTAAAAGCGCCTTCAAAATCCAGCGCGAAAAGCAAGAAAAATTCCATCATTCCTTTGCCTGATGAGGATTTTGGCTCTTTCGACGAAGGTTTTGCCGGTGCAAGTTTCGATGATGAAGACGATTCTTTCGATGACGATGAAGACAACGACTTTGCAGATGACAATTTTGACGACGATGATCTGGACTAGTTTTATTTTAAAAAAATAGAAAAAACCCTGTTGTTTCAGGGTTTTTTTATTGAAAAAATTTGCCGCTAAAACGCTGGATTTTTTGATTTTAAAGATGAAAACTGGTGCGTTCCATCAAGTCAAATTCAATTAAAAGCTCTACATTTGCGCTAAATCATTAGCCATGAAAAGACTGATTCTTTTAGCAATTCTTGGTGTAGGACTAGTTTCCTGCACGCCGCAAAAAAATACCCAAAAAATGGAAGTACCGACTGAGTGGAAACATACCACCAATATCTACGAAGTTAACATCAGACAATATACGCCGGAAGGAACTTTCCGCGCCTTCGAAAAAGAAATGCCGCGCCTGAAAGACATGGGCGTGAAAACGCTGTGGTTTATGCCAATTACTCCTATCGCGCAAAAAAATAAAAAAGGAAGCTTGGGCAGCCAATATGCCGCGCAGGATTATACCGCCATCAACCCGGAATTCGGGACAATGGAAGATTTCAAGCACATGGTGGATGAAGCACATAAAATGGGTTTCAAAGTCATCATCGATTGGGTGGCGAATCACACCGGCTGGGATCACGTTTGGACCAAAACGCATCCGGAATATTATTTAAAAGATCCGAAAACCAATGATTTTCAGATCGCTTCGGGAATGGATGATATTATCGAACTGGATTATTCCAATCCGGAAATGCGTCAGGCGATGATTGATGCGATGAAATTTTGGGTCCGCGAAGCGGATGTTGACGGTTTCCGTTGCGATTTGGCGAGTTGGGTAGAAGTGGATTTCTGGCAGCAGGCAAGACCTGAAGTTGAAAAACTTAAACCGCTCTTTTTCCTTGGCGAATTTGATGAACTCGACAGCCCGGAATATGGAAAAGTTTTCGATGCCAGCTACGTCTGGACCTGGATGCATAAAACTCAGGAATATAATGAAGGTAAAATCTCATTTGATGATTTAAAGCAGCTATTGGCAAGATATTCCGCCATCGGCGATTCTTCTATGCGCGCCTGGTTTACAAGCAACCACGATGAAAATACCTGGAACGGAACTGAATATGAAAAATATGGCGATTTAGCGCAGCCTTTAGCGGTGTTTTCCGTGACCTGGAACGGCGTTCCTCTTATTTACAACGGTCAGGAACTGCCTTTAAAAACAAAACGTTTGGAATTCTTCGAAAAAGATCCAATTCCCTGGACCGGAAAAAATGAACTTCACGATTTCTATAAAACTTTATTGAATTTAAAATCTGAAAATCCGGCACTTCGCGGCGGCGATCCTGCAGCGACAACGCAGATTTTAAAAACTTCTGCGGATGACAAAATTTTCGCTTACCTGAGAAAAAACGGAAAAGATGAGGTTTTAACCGTTTTAAATTTCTCCAAAGAAAACGTGAATTTCAGCATTGACGACGAAAATATTTCCGGAATATTCACCAATGTTTTCAGCGGTCCGGTAAAAGATTTCGCTACGAATAAAGAATTTTATCTTCCTGTCGGCGGTTACGCGGTTTTGAAAAAATAAAAATCAGCTGCTTTTTTAAGGTTTTTTTTCAAAATGGATAAAAGTGAAATTTTAGAACTTCTTCACGCGAAACTTTCGGAAAAAATCGAAAATTTGGAACGGCTCATCGCGGACACGCGCGCTGCAAACAACGAAACTAAAAGTTCCATGGGCGACAAATACGAAACCTCGCGCGAAATGGTTCAGCAGGAAATCAACAATCTGCAGATTCAGCTCAACGAAAATCTAAAAGCGCGGAATTCGCTGCAAATCATTAATGTAAATCCGCACCAAAACGTGGGTTTAGGAAGTTTGGTGGAAACCGATAAAGGCCTTTTTTACATCGCGGTTTCGCTGGGAGAAATTTCCTTTCAAAAGCGCAAAATTTTCCTTATTTCACCCGAAAGTCCTTTAGCAAAAGCTTTGAACGGAAATAAAACTGGCGACTCGATTTCTTTGAACGGAAACGTGCAAATCATCAAAAATATTTGGTAAAAATTGCTTAATTTAACGCCTAATTTTTAGCCTGAAAACTTCAATTTATATCTCTGAAATGCAAAATTATCACGATTTACTTCAATATATTTTAGATCACGGCAACGACAAAAGTGACAGAACCGGCACCGGAACGCGCAGCATTTTCGGGGCACAGCTGCGCTATAATCTGGCAGAAGGTTTCCCGCTGGTGACTACGAAAAAAGTTCACTTAAAGTCCATTATTTATGAATTGCTTTGGTTTTTGAAAGGCGATACCAATATTAAATATCTCACCGACAACGGCGTTTCCATCTGGAATGAATGGGCAGATGAAAACGGCGATCTTGGACCGGTTTACGGTGCGCAATGGCGCAGTTGGGAAGGTGCCAACGGAAAAGTGATCGACCAGATTACGGAAGTAATTGACCAGATTAAGAAAAATCCGGATTCCCGCCGCTTGATTGTTTCCGCGTGGAATGTCGCGGAAATCCCCAATATGGCTTTGGCGCCGTGTCATGCCTTATTTCAGTTTTATGTCGCCGATGGAAAACTTTCACTTCAACTGTATCAAAGAAGTGCTGATGTTTTTTTAGGCGTTCCTTTCAATATCGCGAGTTACGCGTTGCTTTTGATGATGGTGGCGCAGGTTTGTGATCTGGAAGTTGGCGATTACGTGCACACTTTCGGCGATGTACATATTTACAATAATCATTTCGAGCAGGTTAAGGAGCAGCTTTTGCGCACGCCGAAATCTTTACCAACGATGAAACTAAATCCTGAAATTAAAGATATTTTTGATTTTAAATTCGAGGATTTTACTTTAGAAAATTATTCGCCCGATCCGGCAATTAAAGCGCCGGTCGCGATATAAATTATAATTAAAGTGAAGTTTGCTCTTCACTTTTTTTGTAACTTTTGGTGACATTTTGCTACCAATTTACCAGGTGAAATCCACAAAAATTACTGTAAAGAAACGCGGAAAAATGAGCTGCTTTAAGGGCATTTTTTTCCAAATTAAAATATGAAATCAATATGAAAAAAATAATATTTTCCCTTAGTTTGCTGGGAATTTTCTTTTCCGGAAATGTCTTTGCGCAAACCGAAACTTCAGGAAGAACCGAAGTTTACCGAGCGTCGCACACCAAAATGACGGAACTTAAGCATACCAAACTTAAGGTGAAATTCGATTACGAAAAAGAGCAGATGGCGGGTGAAGAATGGCTCACCGCGTCGCCATATTTTTATCCTACGGATTCGTTGGTTTTGAACGCAAAAGCAATGCTCATCCACGAAGTGGCATTAGACAAAAATGGCGCAAAAAGCCCTTTAAAATATGAGTATAAAGATGATATGCTCAAAATAAACCTGGATAAAACCTATAACAGAAACCAGGATTATACGGTTTACATCAAATATACTGCGAGACCGAACGAAGTAACAACGAAGGGAAGCGCCGCAATTTCTGATGCAAAAGGCTTGTATTTTATTAATGCTCAGGGAAAAGATGCGGATAAACCGACGCAAATCTGGACTCAAGGCGAAACAGAAGCCAGCTCTGCCTGGTTCCCAACCATTGATAAAACCAACCAAAAAACCACCCAGGAAATTTATATGACTGTGCCGGATAAATATGTGACTTTATCGAACGGTTTAATGAAATCTTCGTCCAAAGAAGCCAACGGACTGCGCACCGATCATTGGGTGATGGAGAAAAAACATGCGCCGTATTTGTTTTTTATGGGCGTGGGCGATTACGCCGTGGTGAAAGATAAATGGCGGAATATCGACGTCGATTATTACGTAGAAAAAGAATACGAACCCTACGCAAAACAGATATTCGGCAACACCCCGGAAATGATCGAATTCTTTTCTAAACGATTGAATTACGATTTTCCGTGGTCGAAATATGCGCAGATTGTAGGCAGAGATTACGTCTCTGGCGCTATGGAAAATACCACCGCGGTTCTTCATCAGGAATCTGCGCAGCAAAAACCCGGGGACCTCATCGATGAAAATAAATGGGAAGACGTAATTTCACACGAACTTTTCCACCACTGGTTTGGCGATTTGGTAACTGCTGAAAGCTGGAGCAACCTGACCGTCAATGAATCATTTGCGAATTATTCAGAATACCTCTGGAACGAGCATAAATACGGAAAAGATTTCGCGGATTATGGAATGATGAAAGCATTGCAAGGCTATTTCATGGATCCTTCAAATCCGACTAAAGATTTGGTGCGTTTCAATTACCATGACCGCGAAGATATGTTTGATGGTGTTTCTTACAACAAAGGGGGCGCAATTCTTCACATGCTGAGAAATTATCTGGGTGATGAAGCATTTTTTGCCGGTTTGACGGATTATTTAAAAACCAATGAATATGGCACCGGCGAAGCACATCAGGTTCGCTTGTCCTTAGAAAAAGTTTCCGGTAAAGATTTGAACTGGTTTTTCAATCAGTGGTATTTTAACAGTGGACATCCGACGGTGAGTTATACCGCGACTTTTGAGCCGGTTAAAAAACAGGTGAAAGTGACAATCAACCAAACGCAGCCCGGACCAGCTTTCCAGTTTCCGCTCGCGATTGATGTATACGAAAATGGAAAACCAACGCGGCAAAATGTGTGGGTAAGCGCAAAAGATAAAAATGATTTTACCTTCAATGTTACCAAAAACCCAGACTTTATCAACGTCAATGCAGATGGAGTGGTAGTTGGAATTTTTACCGACAGCAAAACACCGGAGCAGTTTTTAATGCAGTATCAGAATTCGAAAGAATTTTTAAGCCGCTATAAAGCCGTTGAAAATGCGGCGGAAAATGCTTCAAAAAATCCGGCGGCACTGAAAACTTTAACTGCAGCTTTAAAAGATTCGAATTTCAGAATCAGAATGAAAGCGCTGAGCGGTTTGGATTTATCAAAAGCTGATCAGGCAAAATCTGCCTTGGCAGAAGTGGAAAAAATGGCCAATTCAGACCCAAAAACTTTGGTTCAGGGCTCTGCGATTTCAGCATTAGGAAAAACAAAAGACAAAAAATATCTGCCGCTTTTTGAAAAAGGAATGAACGCCGTTTCCAATTCGGTGAAAGCGAATTCACTTTCCGCAATCGCGGCGATTGATCCGAGCAGAATTGCTTCTTTGGCGGATAAGATTGATTTGGAAAATTCCAGCGATGAACTGATTGCTGAACTTTTGCCGACCATCGTGAAAAACAAAATTGAAAAGCAAATGCCGGCGATTGCTTCAACGGCAGCATTCTATCCATTTTTGAAATTTCAGAACCCGGAACTGGGCGCTGCGGCGGAAGATGGTTTCAATTGGATTATGAGTTCAGATAATTTGAAAGCAACCGAAAATCTCACCAAGGTTTTAACGCAGGTGAAAGGTCAGATCGGGAATAATCCGCAGGCAAAAATGATGATTGTAAAAATTCTTCAGGACGGACTGCTGAAAAAAATGCAGGTTTTAAAAGCAAATCCCACAAGCAAAACCATCAATGCACAAATCGATTTGATTAATAAAACGATTGAAGCTTATAAATAACTGATATTTTAGCAAAAGAAAAGGCTGGTTCGTAAGAATTGGCCTTTTTTATTAGAATTAAACAGAATTTTACACTGCAAAATCTTTCGGTTCCGTGAATTTCTCTCCCGAAATTTTCGTGACAAACATGGCGGCAACTGTATCGCCTGTCGAATTCAAAACCGTTGCTAACGGATCAACTAAAGTTCCGAGAATCATTACGGCAGGAATGGCTTCTACCGGAAGTTGATAGACCGAAATCATCAGCATTTCTCCGATATAACCCCCATTCGGGATTCCGCCGGCGACTATGCTTACAAAAACGGTGATTCCTAAAGCTAAAAGCAAGTTCATTGGATCAAAAAAATCTTCACCAATAATCAGAAAAGCGACATAAATTTTAATGATGGAAGACATAGAGGAGCCGTTTTTATGCAGCGTGCTCCCAATCGGAATCACAATATTGGCAATTGTCGCCGGAACTCCAATTTTAGCCGCAGCCTGTAAATTGGCAGGCATCGTCGCAAAACTGCTACACGTAGAAATGGCGGTTAAACTGGGATAAATATTGTTTTTCCAGAATTTTTGAACGCCGTCTTTTCCTTTTGCCATAAAAGCATACAACGAAAAGAAAAGCAGAAAATACACAACGCCGGCAACATAATATAAAGCCAGCGGCTTCGCATAAAAACCGAAAAGCTGCGGACCTACCGTGGCGACCTGATATGCAAAATAAGCACCTAAGCCGACGGGCGCAGCTTTCATCACAATGAGCAAAAGTTCTTTCATCACTTCGTAACCCGAAGCAATAAAAAGCGCGAAAGGTCTGCCGGCGTCGCCAGATTTTCGGACGGCTGTACCGGTGAGAAAAGCAAAAATTAGCAGTGCCAGCATGTTTTTTCGGGAAAACAGATCGGTAAATTCACCTACGGTAAAAAAGCTTACAAGGCGGTCACCCCAGGTGACATCCGCTCCGGTATCAAGTGTTTCAGGTGAATTGGATGGTAAAGCTTCTGTTGGAAAAAAGTAAATTACTGCAATGGTGAAAAGTGCGGCAATAATGATGAAGAGAAGAAAAGTGAAAATCATGGAAAAGATAATTTTGCCGAATTTTCCCTCTTTTTCAACTTGAGAGATGGAATTTGCGACCGCAAAAAAAACGAGCGGAACTACGCTTACAAAAAGTAAATTCAGAAAAATATCGCCAAGCGGCTTTAGATACGTTACTGTATCTGGTGCAAATATCCCGATCAGACTTCCAAGAATGATTCCACCTAAAAGGAAAATAATGCCGGAATAATTTTTCAGAACTTCTTTCATCTACAAAAATTTAATCAAATATAAATGAAAGTTTATAAAACCAATATTTATTTTAAGCACCTATTCTAAACTGTCCATTGGTCGTTGACCACCGCAATCAAGTAATATCTCCCCTCGAATTCTTCAAAAACAAAGCGGAGAGAATTCCAGTCAAGGCCGCCATATTCTTCGGTTCCGGCGATGTAATTTTCTGTAAAAATTGCGTCCGGGTAGATGGTTTTTAAATTGTTCAATGAATTTCCGCTGCCTTTAAAAACATTAAAATAATAATCCGAGGCTGAAAAATCTTTTTTGAAGACCCACGTCGTCAAATAATCCTGTATTGTAAGCACCAGCGCCTGTCCGGTTCCGTCTTTTGCGCCCCAGGTAAACTTCGTGTTGGTGTTGCTGTATTTTTTAAATTCGGCGCGACTGAAATGTTTGTTTGCTGCAGGGTCAATGTAGCCATACATCGAAAATAAAACGCCTTTTTCAGGGTGAATAAATTGTGCAAATGCAGTGGTATCCCTGTTTTTTAGCGTTTCGAGGATTTCGTCGTTAAGTTCTTTGATCTGTGTGGAAACCGGAATTTTCACCTGCTTTTCGGGCAAATTTTTGCTTTTTTCATCGGCAATTACGGTGCTGTTTTTCGAGTTTTCAGAGACCGCTGAATTTTCTTTTGAACAGTTTAAAAGTGCGAGGAGTGAAAAAAGCAGCAGGAAATTTTTCATTGGAGGTGAATAGCAAAAATCGTGTCATTGTACACGGAATTTTTTCATAAAGTTTTATAAAAATGTTCCGCCGAGTTTTAACAAAATTTTAAAATAGAAAATGTTTTAGATTTTATAAATTTGAAAAAAGCATTATTACATGGCGTTTATCGATTATTATAAAGTGTTGGGAATAGATTCGAAAGCATCCGCCGACGAAATCAAAAAAGCCTACCGCAAACTGGCGCGAAAATATCACCCCGACATCAATCCCGGAGATAAAGAAGCGGAAAGGAAATTTAAAGAAATCAACGAAGCCAATGAAGTTCTGAGCCACAAAGAAAACCGCGCGAAATATGATAAATACGGCGAGCACTGGAAACATGGCGAGGAATATCAGAAAGCGCAACAGCAATATCGCGGGCAAGGCGGCGGCCAACAGTCGTATGGTGGTTTCAGCGCTGAAGATTTTGCGGACGGCGCGGATTTTTCCGACTTCTTCCAAAGTATGTTTGGTGGTGGCGGCGGTTTTGGCGGCAGAACGCGCGGCAGCGCTTCGGGGAAATTTAAAGGTCAGGATGTGGAAGCAACTTTAAATGTGCCACTTCGCGAAGCGGCGAAAACGCATCAGCAAACTTTTGACATCAATGGTAAAAAAGTGCGCATCACCATTCCTGCCGGAATCGCAGACGGCCAGAAAATTAAGGTGAAAGGCCACGGAAGTCCTGGTTACAACGGCGGACCGAACGGCGATCTTTTCATCACTTTTAATATACTCGATGATCACCATTTCAAAAGACAGGGTAATAACCTCAGCGCGCTGCTGCATATCGATTTATATACAGCCATTCTTGGTGGTGAGGTTCACGTGCGGACTTTGGACGGCAATGTGAACCTGAAAGTAAAGCCCGGAATCCAGAACGGAACAACGGTGCGGCTGAAAGGCAAAGGTTTTCCGGTGTATAAAAAAGACGGCGAATTTGGTGATTTGCTCGTAACATATCATGTGGATTTACCGAAAAATCTTTCGGATGAAGAAAAAGAATTATTCCTGAAACTTAAAAATCTGGCCAAATGAGCGAAAGAATTTCCCGAGAAGAACTCGTAAAAATATACAATGTAGAAATTACCTTCTTTGATTCCCTGGAAGAAGCTGGTTTGGTTTCGCCCGTCACTGAAAATGAAATTAAATATCTGCTGTACGATGAATTGCCGGCTTTTGAAAGGTTTACCAACTGGTATTATGATTTGGAGGTGAATATGCCCGGACTGGAAATCATCAATCATTTACTGGAAAAATTAGAAAAACTGCAGGCAGAAAACCGCACCTTGCATTACCATTCTATAAAATGGACCGAAGAGTAGCGATTTATTTGCTGCTTTTGGAGCATATTTTTTAAATTTTAAAAATATTAATAAAAATTTGCCTCTTTAAACCGCTTTTTTTTCAAAATAGAATAATCAAAAAACTGCCTGAAATAGGCGGTTTTTTTGTGCCTAAATATTTCAACAATAAAAATTTAAAAAATATTTTAAAATATTCACTACTTTGTATTGCATAATACTATTATTTATTTATATCTTTGCAATGTAAGATTGATGAAGTTGTGCGCTTTTCTTTAAATGAAAAAGTTGAACGCTTAAAAATTTTACAAAACAGAACCAAATAACCAAAATAATATGAACACAGAAAACACCAAAGCGCAAATGCGAAAAGGCATTCTGGAATTCTGTATTTTGAGTTTGATCAATGACCGCGAAATGTACGTTTCCGATCTCATCGAAGAACTTAAAAACGGAAAACTGGATGTGGTGGAGGGCACGCTCTACCCCTTGCTTACCCGCCTGAAAAACGGCGAATTCCTTTCTTACCGTTGGGAAGAATCTACCGGCGGACCACCAAGAAAGTACTATCAAATGACGGAAAAAGGAAGTTTATTCCTGGCCGAACTGCAAAACACCTGGAATGAACTGACAGAATCCGTAGACCAAATCACTAAAAACAATAATCCAGCGAACGATTCCCAAAGTACGTTCCAACCAAATTCTTAAAACTATGAACAAGACACTCTCTATAGGACTTGCGGGCTACTCTTTTACCATAGAGGAACACGCTTATATAAAACTCAGTGATTATCTGAACGCGCTGCGAAGCTCGCTGGATGCTACTGAAGTTGAGGAAGTGATGCACGACATCGAGATAAGAATGGTGGAAATCTTCAACGATCTTTTGGGAAAACGGGAAGTCATTAACGATGGCGATGTAGAAAAAGTAATTTCACAAATCGGCTCACCCGAAATGATCGAAGAACAGGAAGAAGTCTATTTTTCTGAAAAACCTTCCGGAAAAAGAAGAAGCCAGAAATCTTCGGCTGCCTTTACTGGCAACAAACAGCTTTTCCGCGATCCGGAACATGCAAAGATCGCCGGAGTTTGCGCAGGATTGGCACATTACGTAGGTTTAGACATCAGCGCGATGCGCGCCATCTGGGTCGGAATTGCCGTATTGGGAATTTTCACCGCTGCGATTTCAACAACTTTAATTATCATCATTTATATCATTCTGTGGATTGTTTTGCCACAAGCACAAACAGCCACCGATTTTTTGAAAATGAAGGGAAAGCCTTTGAATTTCGATAATTTAAAGCAGGAATCAACCAAAGTGGTGCAGTTTGCTAATGAATCTACGCAACGCGTTGGCGAATTTTATACCGAAAGCAAACCCTATATCAGCAAAGCCGGGAGCGGCCTGTGGAACGTAATCCGTTTCGTGCTTGGAGGTATTTTCGGATTAATGG
>Ga0308157_10001870_pt1 | contig 38955 bp, 22 predicted proteins | sample PhyBR1_FD_201035 | JGI IMG/M metagenome (GOLD analysis project Ga0308157, IMG submission 201035) | Phyllosphere microbial communities from UC Gill Tract Community Farm, Albany, California, United States - DLSLB.R1 | ecosystem: Host-associated > Plants > Phyllosphere > Unclassified | place: USA... | reverse complement strand
AGCATTTTCGTATGTTTCATAATAGTACAGCGTTACATTTGGATTTGTCAACTGACTCACAATACCTGATCTTACACTTGTAAGATCTAAGGAAACCGGAACTCCATCATATACACATACCACTATTTTTTCCGGATCTTTAAGGTCAACAACTTCTTTTGCGACCAATTTAAAGGACACAATACGGTGACAACCGGTTTTGTTATCGTCAATACGAACAAAAATTTCTGCCGGTAATCCTGAAGCCACGTAGTTTTCAGGATCGGTTATGACTTCATCTTCGAGCTCTGCCGCTGGTTCTGTTTTATAATATGCTACTTCTATATCAGAAAGATCCGGTATCAAAGACAGCATTTCATTTTCGTTTATGGTAAGATCAACTATAGGTATAAGCTGATTGAAAACACAGATTTCTATATTTTTAGGAAAAACAACTTTAATCTCCGGGTAGATTTCTACCTTTACAGTGTCTGTTAGAGGACAAATGCTGTTTACAGGTGTTGCTTCTATTTTATATTCTCCACTTTGAGTTATTTCTAAAGTAGGACCATTAGCTCCGCTAATCAAGACATTATCTTTATACCATTTAATAGTATAATCTTCAGAACTTAACTCTGAATCAATAATATAAGACTCTCCGGGACACAAAGCATTACCATTTTGAACTAATAAATCGCCCCCCAATTCAACGCTACCCAGATCAAAACTGCCTCCTTCCAGAAAAATGGCAGAATCCCGATAAGGGTCTACTCTATCCTGAATCACCATCTTTATGTGATAAGTAGCTCCGGGTACTAAAACACTTTGTACAGTCATAGGTACCGTTAGTCCATAAAAATTGATTGGAGAGCTCATAGGGTTCTGACCATTGAAAGCCGGATCATAACAAGCCTGAAAATATTCCGGATTATTATCTCCACATAGGGGTTCACCTGTAATTGAATCATATCCGGAATGAATCGCCTTTCTTATAGTGGATATTGAAATCAGATCCGTTGTACCTGGAACCACTGCCAGATTAGTGGTTACCCCGGTTGTTGTATTGGTCAGAAAGAAAGCAAATGAATCTTTAAAACTACATTGAAAACTTCCGTATTCGTTGGAAGCAAATATAAAATTGAATTTGAGCTGATCGGTAATTGCTACAAAATCAAATTCTAACACACTCGCATTATAAGTATCTATATCCGTTTCATCCAGATAATTGTTCATTAAGGTGGTCAACTGGGTATCACCAGGCCAATAACCTTCTCCTGTACTTGTTGCTTGGTCTGCAGGTCCACGAGCCCATAACATTTTTCCTGTAGAGAGAATAATCCCGTCTTTAAAGGAAAAACTTGTATTGTTTTTATTAAAATAACCTATCCCGTTGACATCATTAAAATTAGTACCTGTACTCCATGTAATATTTGATACAGTTGCACACTCATTGTCTATGAATATATCTGTCACCAGTTCAGGAACAGTATATTGTGTATCACTGGTTTTAATAGGAAAAAAGGTTAGTATACATATACTAAAATTAACTGCAGTGTCGAAACTCGATGTATATACACGTATTTTGTATGTATTCCCGACTGTAAGATCAATCATACTCAAGATACTCGTCGGAGCACATATTATCGGGGTAAGTGTCTCTCCATTACAAATACCCTGTTCATATACAGCAATATAGGTAGTTGCAGGATTTTCTGTTTGTAGCTTGATTAAATGATTTTCAGAAGTCGCTGTAAATTCATACCATACATCATTATAAGGATCACCCTCACATACCTCACCTATATTTGACGGCGAAGCTGCTTTTACTGTACCGTTTACAGTTTCAACACATTCAGGTCCCTGATTTACAGGCAATATGATCGCTTTATTGCATTCATCATTAGAAGGACGTGTTGTTATCTCCAACATAGAAGACCAGTTGCTCTGCTGTGCCGAATTACAAACTGCTCTGACATATACATCATAGGCTGTCATATCTTCAAGATCATTAATAGTTATTGAAGATGTATTGGTCTGATATACCGTAATGGTACTCAGGTCAACGGGAATACTTTGCCCATGTGGTAGTATAATGACTTCCCAAGAATTAACTGTACCGTATTGCTGCCAGGCAATAGTTAATGTTTCATCTGTTATCTGTGTGCTGAGCACTTCATAAGGTTCAGGGCAGGCAGGTACTGGCTCAATTACTACTTTATCAATATATATTTGTCTTTTACTGCTACTGCCCACATACCATGCAAGAGCTCCTTGTCCTGTAAAAGCAGGCAGATATACAATTTTTTCGATATATTGTGTATTACTATAAGCTTGTTCGGCTACCACGGTTTGAGTAAAGTCTGATACCCCAATACCTCCGTTTTGTGACATTTTTACACTGAAAGTCTGGGGTGCCATCCCCCATCCCATCTTGTAATAATATTTTAAGCGATACGATCCATTGAAGTTAAAAAGCGGACTTATTAGATAATCATCATTTAGTGCCATTGAAAGCATATCTATAGGTATGTTGGCGGATTTATCTCCTTCAAAAGGTCCTGTAGCCACATTTGTATTCCATTTAATGTTATCGTTATTATTATTAAGAACCGACCAACAATTTACAGTTGTTGAATCAGAGTTAAATGTTTCGGTAAAAGGCAAATTGAGTATGGAGCAATTCGTAAAAAAAGAAAATGGTCCTGTCCATAAGCTTTGCCCATCTACAGTGCCACAATTACTGCGTACCCAAAAATAGTATGAAGTACCTGCTGTTAAATTTCCAACACTAACGGAAGTAGTTGTTACATTTCCAGTAGGAAGAGTTGTTGGAGCAATTGTATTGGTCTGGCTCAGGTAGTAGTCATACGAAGCGACATTAGCAGTGGTTGGTGCTGTCCACGAAATCTGTGCGCTTGTAGTAGTAATATTCTGAGCATTTATGTTGGAGGGAGAGGAACAGGTAACTGATTTTAATAAAATATTATCTATAGCAGCTGGTGTTTGCATCCCTTCCCATCCTATATTAACCCATTGAAATACCAACCGAACGTTTTGACCTGCATAAGCCGAAAGATTCACTATCGTACTGTAATTATTCCAGATTGACTGTCCGCCAAAAGCCCCTCCTACCTGAATTCTATCTGCACCGGCAAATATCTGAAAACCAGGTAATGGAGTAAATGAAGAAGGTACAATCCATACATTAAAAATATCTGATTGGACATTTCCCATACTTTTCCAATCAAATGAGAATGCTACATCAGAAGTGTTTGCAGGAAGAGCTATATCTTTATAGGCATGGCTAATACTGGCTGCTGCAATATTATACTGATTAGCCACTCCGTTATTATCAGAAATATACAATGCTTTTGTACCACCGTTATTTACTGCCGTCCCTACATACCATTTGTTGGCATTAAGTCCATTTGAAAATAGCCAACCATGCGCTCCTTCAAAATCTTCTGTATAGATATCATTTGCTGCCCAGTACTGTATAGATCTATTTCTATCTTTATTCAGTTCTGAAATTTTCTTAGTGTTTTTATTTACCGTTATCACTTCTTTATAAATATCTGTGACAAGAGCAAAAGACGATAATGTAAAAAGTAAAAAAAGAAATAGGTTTTTTTTCATGGGTAAACTTTTTAAGAAATTCTGTCAATAAATCTTTTATAATTATTTGGTCAATCTGCATCAGAAATTTTATATCCTTACATCAGATCCCACTTGTATTATCCAAAAAAAGGTGAAGTCTGCTTTTTATGAAGAAATCCAATCAGATGATACTCTTAATTATTTATCCGTTTTATTAAAATCTATCGTCTCAAAAGACTATATCTCTCGTTTGGAATGAATATATAACAATATGCAAGAACCATGGCTGTCAGCAGATTTTCCTGTTGTTCAATTAAAGAAATTGATTTTTGAAGTTTTAATACAGGATGATATACAGATGGGTAGATGTACCGTATATCTATTTTAAAACATCCATATTAATATGGATTTCATACAAATATAAAATTAAATTTTAAACTTATTAAAACATTATCATAATTAAACGTTAAAAATCACATAGAATCTTCAATAAAATAAACATTGACAACGTATAAATAACCAACACAAAATTATTTCAAAAAATAAACCCTCTGATCGAGATAGATGAGAGGGTTTTTAAAGATTGAGTTCTTATTTAATTTCACGTACAAGTTGTACATAACCTGTAAATACTTCAGTTGCAGTGGTAATCTTATAGAAGTAAGTACCATCTGGTAAGTCTTTTCCGTTTTTATTTTGTCCATGCCATTGATTGCTGTAGCCTACTCCATAGGCATACACTTCCCGCCCGTCTCTATTGTATATTACAACCTGTAAAGGATGGTAATACGTAAGGTCGAAACGATCATTTAATCCATCTCCATTCGGAGAGATAGCTTTGGGAATACTACAATCAATTACTTCTATTGCACAGCTGCTACTGAAAATACAACCATCTGCATTCGGTATATTCAGATAAATTTTATAGGAACCTAAATTATAGATGGTTCCCCATTTTACCACCTCTCCCTGTCCGAATTCTTCGGTACTGTAAAAATAACCCTCCGGTAGTTTCGGCAATACATAATGGGTACAGCTGATAATATCTTCTACCCGTATTGGTTGTATTTCCGGTGATTCTATAATCTCAAGAGAGGTAAGTAACTCACAACCTGTAGAAGAATCTGTAAAACGGATATAAATTGTTGTTGGCAAAGCATCCGGTTGATAGTTTTGTGGTGTAGTTATGGCTCCTGTTTTATTAATAGCATTTTCATATGTTTCATAATAGTACAGCATCACATTCGGATTCTCCAGTTGGTTCACAATATCTGATCTTATACTTGTAAGATCTACTGCTACCGGTACTTCATTGTACACACACGTAACAATATTATCCGGTTTTTTCAGATTAACTATAGTCTTTCTAATAAGTTTAAAAGGAATAATCAGATGACAACCGGTTTTGGTATCATCAATACGTACAAAGATTTCCTTTGGCAATGTAATAGCCTGATAATTACCAGGTGTATCTATTGCTCCTGTTTCATCATCTGCATTTTGCTGTGTTTCATAATAATGTATTACAATATCAGAAGTATCGGGTATTAAAGACAACATTTCATTCTCATTTACCGTTAGGTCTACCGAAGGTATTTCCTGATTAAAAACACAAACTTCTATATTTTTAGGTGGTACAATTTTTATTTCCGGATATATTTCTACTTTTAAAGTATCCTTTATGACACAAGTACTTCCTGCAAAAGTAGCTTCAATTTTGTACTCTCCGCTTTCGGTTACTTCTAAAGATGTTCCCTCTTCACTTTCTATCAAAACATTGTCTTTGTACCACTTGATTTCGAAATTATCAGCGTTAAGCCCTGAATCCAGAACATAAGTATCACCATAACACAGCGCATTTCCAGTATCAATCAACAAATCTTCACCAAAATCAACATTTCCTAAATCGAAACTACCTCCTTCAAGAAATACCGCAGAATCCATTGATGAATCTCCCCGATCCTGAATTACTAGTTTAATATGATAGGTAGTTCCCGGAACTACTTCGCTTTGTGCTGTCATCGGTATAGTCAATCCATAAAAATTAATCGGTGAAGTCAATGGATCCAGACCGTTAAAAAATGGATCATAACATGCTGCAAAATAATCCGGATTGGCATCTCCACATTCAGGCAGTCCAGGTATCCAAGAAGGTGAATGAATTCCTTTTCTAATTGTTACCACCGAGACCGGATCAGTGGTGCCAGGTACAATTGCCAGATTGGAGGTAATACCTGTTGTGGTATCCGTCAAAAAGAATGCAAAGGCATCAGAATAACTGCATTGATAAGCCCCATATTCATTCGAAGCAAATATAAAGTTAAATTTAAAGTCGTTAGTTAGCGGTATAAAATCAAATTCTAAAACAGACGCATTATAGTATTCATCAGATTCTCCCAAATAATCATTCATATAAGTCGTTAACTGCGTATCGCCTAACCAGCCATACATTTGTCCGGAACTTGTCGATCCTCCTACTGGTCCAGGAGCTAAATGGATATTTCCTGCAGAAAGAATGATACCCTCTTCAAAGGGAAATTCTGAACTGTTTTTATTGAAATAACCAATCCCGTTTACGTCATTAAAATTCGTTCCTGTGCTCCAGGTAATGTTTGAAATGGTTGCACAAGGGTTGTCAATAAGCACCTCAGTTACCAGTTCTGGAATCGTATATTGGGTATCACTTACCGATATAGGCGGGTTCAGTGTAATCACACAGATATTAAAGGTTACCTCTGGGTTCCAATAAGAAGTATAAACACGTACTTTATAAGTAGTTCCAATAGTTAATCCATCCAAACTCAGTAATTGGGTTGCAGCACAGGCAATTGGTGTCTCAACATCTTCACTACAGATACCTTCTTCATATACGGCTATATAAGTAGTTGCCCAACCATCCACTTCTAATTTTACTGAATGATTAGCGGATTCTGCAGTAAATTCATACCATACATCATTGTAAGGTGTCCCTTCGCAGACTTCTCCAATATTAGATTGAGTTGCTCCTGTAACCGATCCCGGCACGCTTTCAATACATTCAGGTCCTGAATTTACAGGTAATACTACTGATTCATGACATTCATCATTGGAAGGTGATGTTGTAATTTCTAAAGCCGATGACCACTCACTTAGCTCTGTAGGGCTACATAACGCACGTACATATACATCATACGCTGTAATATCTTCTAAATCATCGATTGTAATGGATGCCGTATTGGTTGGATAGACCGTTATTGTTGTCAACTCATTCGGGATACTTTGTCCATGTGGCAATATAATTACCTCCCATGACGCAACAGTACCATATTGCTGCCAGGTAAGACTTACCGACTCATCGGTAATCTGTGTCGCAAATAGTTCATAAGGCTCCGGACATGTAGGAACAGGTTCAATAACTACTTTATCAATATATATTTCCCGATTATTACTATTTCCTACATACCACGCAAAAGCGACTTGTCCCGTAAAAGACGGAAGATATACTATTTTTTCTACATAATCTTCATTACTATATCCCTGTTCTGCTACTACAGTCTGTGTAAAGTCTGCTACTCCGGTTCCGCCGTTTTGAGACATTTTTACACTGAAAGATTGCGGATCTGACCCCCATCCTATTCTATAATAATATTTTAAACGGTACACACCATTGGAGTTAAACACAGGACTTACCAGATAGTCATCATTTACTGTCGGATTCCAGTTAAAGATTGGTATATTAGCTGATTGATCGCCTTCAAAAGGACTCCAGGTAGTATTTGTATTCCATTGAACACTGTCATTGTTATTGTTGATGACTGTCCAGCAGTTTACCGTTGAGGAGTCTGAATTAAACGTCTCGGTATAAGGCAGATTGATCGCCACACATTGTGTAAAAAAAGTAAAAGGTCCCGTCCATAAACTATTCCCATCCAGAATACCACAATTACTGCGTACCCAAAAATAGTACTGCGTTGCAGGTGTAAGATTATCTAAATTTACTGTGGTCGTAGTAACATTTCCCGTAGGAATTGTTGTACCCGTAATATTATTGGTTTAATTAATATAGTAATCATAAGATGCCACATTGGTTGTTATTGGTGCTGTCCATGTTAACGCTGCTTCTGTAGTTGTGACATTCTGTACATTGATACCAGAAGGAGCAGAACAGGTGATTGTATTTAACAGAACATTATCAATGGCTGCTGGCGTCTGAACTCCATCCCAGCCAGTGTTTGTCCATTGAAATACCAAACGCATGGTTTGTCCTGCATAGGCAGATATATTCAGTACTGTACTGTAATTGCCCCAGAAAGGCGGACCATTAAAAGCGCCTCCTACTTGAATTCTGTCTCCACCCGGAAAAATCTGAGCTCCTGGCCCAGGTAAAAAGCTCGTTGGAACAATCCAGACATTGAAATAATCTCCCCATCCAGTCCCTACACTTCGCCAATCAAAAGACAATTCTACATCTGCCGTACCGGTCGGAATAACAATATCTTTGTAGGCATGCGTTGTGCTCATTCCGGTAGTATCGTACTGATTGTCAACCCCATTGTTATCAGATATATATAAAGACTTTGTACCACCATTGTTTACCGCTGAACCTACAAACCATTTGTTGGTTTGGGCTCCGTTTACAAATACCCAATTGTGTGTTCCTTCAAAATCTTCTGTGTAAATTGGCGTTGTTACCAAATAAGTAAAAGTATTACTCTTTTTTATAATTCCCTCTTTTTTATAAATGTTTGAGATAACAGTAAAAGATGACAGAGCAAAAAGTAAAATTAAAAGTAGTTTTTTTTTCATACGTGTATTCTTTAATAAAATTAGTTCCTATTCTGTTTTGTTATTTTTATATATACTACGGTAAAAAAGCATTTAAACTAATTCATATACTCTATACAAATCAAGCTGGAATATTCTAAAGAAATTAAAAACGGACATCCATCTATAGCACTACTACCGGATTTAAGCAAGTATTTCTATTATAAAGAGGCTATTTAATATTCATTTGAAATCAAACGACTCTTTTTATCTTTCAAAACTTTTTTCTGTAATTACATCTCATTGAAACTTTTTATTTACAGTAAGTATCATCGAATATTTTGTCTTTAGACAAGAGTACATTATTTACTATTTTACATACAGCACCTCTTTTTTGTCCATTAACAAAAATTGTTACAGTCATCAGTCTTTGTTTTTTCTATTTGTAATACATGATAACTGATTTAATATTTCCTTAGATTTAATTTTAAGTAATTAAATTTTCTTGTACTATTATGATCTGATGTCAAACCACCCTATAGTATTGGAAATTTCACACAAATTGGTAGAATTGTTGTGTGGTATTTAGAAAAAAGTGTTACTGTTTTTGTATATAAAACAGCAAACAACCTGTAATACAAACACAAATATAACATAATATTTAAATCATCAGCAATAATTTCATATTATAAGCAATTCTAAAAGCCTATTTATAAAAAATATTTTGATAGCTATCAAAATATTAATTACATATCAATATTAACTTGTTTATGAGTGAAGGAGTATCCGTTTTGTATTCAAAAATGGAATTATACAAAAAAAGCCTCTGATCTATATAGATCAGAGGCTTTTTTAAACATAGTACTTATTTACTTTATTTCTCTCAATAGTTGTACATATCCGGTAAGTACTTCTGTAGTGGTAGTTATTTTATAATAATAAGTACCGTCAGGTAATTCTTTCCCTTCTTTATTTTGCCCGTACCACTGGTTGCTGTAACCGGGTCCGTGAACATATACTTCACGTCCGTCTCTGTTGTATATTACAACTTCTAAAGGATGATAATAAGTAAGATCAAATGCATCATTTAATCCATCACCATTTGGAGAAATCCCTTTAGGAATACTACAATCAATTACTTCAATTTCATAACTGCTGCTGAAAACACAACCATCTGTGTTTTCTATGTTCAGATAGATTTTATAGGATCCTAAATTATAAATAGTACCACTTTTTACAACCTCTCCCTGTCCAAATTCTTCTGTACTGTAGTAATACCCTTCCGGTAATTTTGGTAATACATAATGCGTACAACTGGTAATATCCTCAACCTGTATTGGTTGTATTTCCGGTGATTCTACAATCTCCACAGAGGTAAGTAGCTGACATCCCGTATCTGCATCTGTGAAACTTATATAAATTGTTCTCGGCAGTATACCCGGCTGATAATTTTCCGGAGATGTTATCGCTCCTGTTTCATCAATGGCATTTTGCTGTGTTTCATAATAATATAATGTCACATTCGGATTCTCCAGCTGGCTTACAAGACCTGCTCTTACACTTGTCAGATCTACTAAAACCGGTACCTCATTGTATATACAGGTAACTATATTATCTGGTTTTTTCAAATTAACTACTGTCTTTCTAATAACTCTAAAAGAAACGATGAGATGACAACCGGTTTTAGTGTCGTCAATGCGTACAAAAATCTCTTTTGGTAATGTAGTAGCCTGATAGTTTTCAGGTGTATCTATAGCTCCTGTTTCATCGACAGCATTTTGCTGTGTTTCATAATAATGTATTACAATATCAGAAGTATCCGGGATTAAGGACAGCATTTCATTCTCATTTACCGTAAGATCCACTGGAGGTATTTCCTGATTAAAAACACAAACTTCTATATTTTTAGGTGTAACAATTTTTATTTCCGGATAGATTTCCACTTTTATAGTATCACTTATTACACAAGTACTTCCAACAAAAGTAGCTTCTATTTTGTACTCCCCGCTTTCAGTCACTTCTAAAGTAGTTCCCTCTGCACCTTCTATCAATACATTGTCTTTGTACCACTGAATTTCGAAATTATCAACATTTAGTCCCGAATCCAGAACATAAGTATCACCATAACACAGTGCATTTCCGGTATCAATTAACAAATCATCTCCAAAATCAACACTTCCTAAATCAAAGCTTCCTCCTTCCAGAAATACCGCTGAGTCCATACCGGCATCTCCGCGATCCTGAATTACTAATTTTATATGGTAGGTTGTCCCTGGTACTACATCGCTTTGTGCTACCATCGGCACGGTTAATCCATAAAAATTGATTGGGGAAATCAAAGGATCCTGACCGTTATAATCCGGATCATAGCACGCCTCAAAATAATCGGGGTTAACATCTCCGCAGTCCGGTTCTCCCGTTTCCCAGTTTAATGGTGAATGAATCGCTTTTCTAATTGTTACCACCGAAACCGGATCTGTAGTGTTAGGTACAATAGCCAGATTCGTTGTAACTCCTGTAGCAGTATTAGTCAGGAAAAATGCAAACGAATCGGAAAAACTACATTGAAAAGTACCATATTCATTGGAAGCAAATATAAAGTTGAATTTAAGCTCATTGGTCAGTGCCACAAAATCGAATTCTAAAACAGACGCATTATGATATTCCTGCTCTGGTTGATTCAGATAGTTATTCATATAAGTAGTCAACTGAGCATCGTCCGGCCAGTCATACATTAGTCCGGAACTTATTGTACCGCCTGCAGGTCCGGGTGCAAGATGTATGTTTCCGGAAGAAAGAATAATCCCTTCTTCAAAAGAAAAAGTCGAATTATTTTTATTAAAATAACCGATACCATTTACATCACCAAAATTCGTTCCTGTGCTCCAGGTCACGTTAGAAACTGTCGCACAAGGGTTGTCAATAAGTACTTCCGTTACCAGCTCAGGAACCGTATATTGTGTATCACTTACCGATATTGGTGGATTCAGTGTTATTACACATACATCAAAAGTTACATTCGTATCCCACTGAGAAGTATAAATACGTACTTTATAGGTATTACCGATAGTAAGTCCGTCAAGATTTAATAATTGTGTTGACTCACACGCAATAGGTGTAAGCACATCTTCATTACAGATACCTTCTTCATATACGGCAATATAAGTCGTTGCCCAACCATCAATTTCTAATTTTACAGAATGGTTTGCAGATTCCGCAGTAAATTCATACCATACATCGTTGTAAGGTGTGCCTTCGCAGACCTCTCCAATATTAGATTGAGTAGCTCCTACAACTGAGCCCGGTACACTTTCAATACATTCCGGACCCGGATTTACAGGTAATACTACCGCTTCACCACATTCATCATTGGAAGGTGCTGTCGTGATTTCTAAAACCGATGACCACTCACTTTGCTCTGTAGGGCTACATACTGCACGTACATATACATCATACGCTGTAATATCTTCCAAACCGTCAATCGTTATTGAGGCAGTGTTGGTTTCATAAATGGTAATTGTGGTTAGATCATCGGGAATTGTTTCTCCCTGAGGCAATATAATAACTTCCCATGAAGTAACTGTTCCGTATTGTTGCCAGGTAAGACTTACCGACTCATCTGTAACCTGCGTTGTGGTTAACTCATAAGGTTCCGGACATGTTGGTATTGGCTCAATAACCACCTTGTCAATGTATATTTCACGATTATTGCTATCCCCAACATACCAGGCAAATGCTCCCTGCCCAGTAAATGCCGGAAGATATACTATTTTTTCTACATAATCTTCATTACTATATCCCTGCTCTGCTACTACTGTCTGTGTAAAGTCTGCTACTCCGGTTCCGCCGTTTTGAGACATTTTTACACTGAAAGATTGTGGGTCAGATCCCCAGCCCATTTTATAATAATACCGTAAGCGGTATGCCCCGTTAAAATTAAACACCGGACTTACCAGATAATCGTCATTTACTGTCGGATTCCAGTTAACAACAGGGAAGTTGGAAGATTGATCACCTTCAAAAGGATTCCATGTTGTATTGGTATTCCACTGAACATCGTCATTATTATTATTGATTACAGACCAACAATTTACTGTAGAAGAATCAGAATTGAAGGTTTCTGTATAAGGCAGATTGATGGCCACACATTGCGTAAAAAAAGCAAAAGGACCTGTCCATAAACTGTGTCCGTCAGTAGTACCGCAATTACTTCGTACCCAAAAATAGTATTGGGTTGCCGGTGTAAGATTTTCTAAATCAACAGAGGCTGTAGTAACGTTTCCGGTAGGAGTCGTTGTACCCGTGATGCTATTGGTTTCACTAATATAGTAATCATAGGATGCCACATTGGTTGTTCCCGGCGCTGTCCATGAAACTTCCGCCTCCTCAGTAGTAATATTCTGGGCTTCAATATCTGAAGGTGAAGAACAGGTTACTGGTGCCAATACAATATTATCTATAGCTGCCGGAGTTTGTGCTCCAGACCATCCTCCATTAGTCCATTGAAAAACCAAACGCATGGTTTGTCCAGCATAAGCAGAAATATCTACCACCGTGCTGTAGTTCGTCCAGGTTGACTGACCATTAAAAGAACCTCCAATCTGGATTCTGTCTCCACCTGCAAAAATCTGAGCTCCGGGTCCGGGAATGAAACTGGTTGGGATAAGCCAAACGTTAAGATAATCTGACCATTCATCCCCTACACTACGCCAGTCAAAAGAAAGCTCTACATCAGCAGTATTAGCCGGTATCACAATATCTTTGTACGCATGAGTAACACTCGCTCCAGTAGTATCATATTGATTGGCGGCTCCGTTATTATCGGATATATAAAGCGATTTAGTACCCCCATTGTTTACAGCAGTACCGACAAACCATTTATTGGTCTGCGCTCCATTTACAAATACCCAGTTATGTACCCCTTCAAAGTCTTCAGCGTACAGATCATTTGCATCAAAGTATTCTAAAGAATTATTTTTCTCTAAATCAGTATTTTTTGTATTGAGTACCCGATACATACTTGGGATTACTGCAAATGCAGAAATCGTAAAAAGCAGAAAAAGTAGAGTATTTTTTTTCATTTTGTAAATTTTAAATTGACGAACAAACAAATATATAAATATATCGTTAAGTTTTTAATAAAAAAAAGGTCTATGAGCAGAAAAAAACACTCATAGACCATAAAAGAAATATCTTTTCTTAAGGATTACTTAATCTCTCTAAGAACCTGAACGTATCCTGAGAGCACTTCAGTAGCTGTAGTGATCTTGTAAAAGTAGGTTCCGTCAGGCAATTCTTTACCATTTTTATCCTGTCCGTACCATTGGTTTGTATAGCCAGGGCCATGTGTATAAACTTCTCTTCCATCTCTGTTATAGATCACAACCTGTAAAGGATGATATAACGTCAGATCAAAATTGTCGTTCAAACCATCGCCATTTGGAGAAATTCCTTTGGTTACTGTACATGGTACTACTTCAAAATTAAACTGCGTACTGGTAACACAACCATTTTCACTATCAATATTGATATATAGGGTATGTTGTCCTAATCCATATACTGTTCCGGCTGCAATAACAGTACCTTTTCCGGTCTGTTCTGTACTATAATAATAATTATTTGGCAAAGCCGGTAACACATAGTTGGTACATATCAGTACATCATCTATCGAATAAGGATCTAAGAAATTACCCGCTATGATTCGGAAATTGGTCACGGCCTCACATTGTGTAGAAATATTAGAAACTCTTACATAAATAGTTTTTGGCAGTCCATCAGCCTGATAATTATTGGCATTCAAGATAGGATTTTGATTTAAAACCGCTTCACTCTGTGAATTATGATAAGTAATAACATGATTGTTCAGATCAGGAATCTGAGACATCAATTTTGTTTCTGCCTGGTGCAGATCTACATTTGGAATAATTCCATCGTACACACATACAATAATATCATCCGGTTTGGTTATTTTTATTGCTTCTTTAGGGACAATATTAAATGAAGTGGTGGCATAACATTCTGTATCTGTATTTTCTACTCTTACATAAATGGTTTTTGGCAACATATCTGGCTGATAATTTTCAGGTGTTGGTATTCTGCCCGTATCGGTATCTGCTCCATTAAAAGTTTCATAATAATTGACTTCAAAATTGGTAGTATTCTCAATCTGAGCCAAAACTTCAGCATCTTTATCCCGTAAATTAACTTCCGGTATTTCTCCCTGGAATACACATAATTCAATATCTTCGGCTTTGGTTGCAATTACCTCTTCACTTACTTTAACAGTAAAATCTTTTACAATTTCAAAATCTTCATCCCCACATCCAGGGTAACTGATGCGTGCCTCAAAATGAGTTGTCTCACTGATGGTAATCGCATGTTGAGGATCTGTAGAAATCAATTCTCCGTTTGCATACCAGCCAAAAGTCACAGAAGTTTCACCATTTGGTCTGAATCTCCATGCTTCCTGCTGTGCAGTCCATGTACCTATATTTCTATTTGGAGGAAAAGTTCCTGCTGTATGATCTTCATTAATCAATCCGATAACACCTTTTCCATCGTTGAATGCTGCACAGGAATTTCTGTTACCAACATATACTTCGATGATGTTTGTAATCTCATAAATCACAATTTGATAATACTGCCCCGGATTGGAAGTAGCACAACCATTAAAATTACTGTATAAATCAACATCATTAAAATTTACCACCAATGCTCTACATGGATACGTTCCCAATACCTGATAGTTAATATTCGGAGTAGATCCTGAATTAGTTATACTTGGATCAATATCCTGATAAACTCCCAGTATACAATTCTTTAATCTTGCCCCATTCCCCAAGGCCAAATATTGAGGATCAGGAAAAGAGGTGTACCCTGTCATACTATAAGGTGCTGAACCACCTACGTTTGGAGTATAATTGGTGCCAAATACCACCATTCCGTTAGATCCTACCTGTGCTTTTGTAAAATGATTATCATAAAAACAAACACTGAACGGAAGATTGATAACCGGTGACCAGGTATCGTCAATCGAGACATTCATCGGTGTACCTCCCGTAAATGGAAATGGTGGATCATAATCTATAGATTCAACCGTATATTCAGTAGTAGATTTAAAAAAACTTGTATCAAACTGAGCATCTAAATTAATTGTAACCTCTCCTTCAGCTTCACAAAAGATATATTCTCCGTTTTCATTAACATTTAAGTCTAACGGTGACACGTCCAAATCTGCACAAGCCGGTGGATTAAAGTCTGAGAATTGCACCGGATCTGTCCATAAACTCTTATCAGCATCACCACACACAGCTCTGATATACACATTATAGATAACTCCTTGCTGACCTTGAGTATATATATATTGAGGCGTTCCGTTAACAATAATACCGGTAGTGGCATCTGTTGGCGGCGGATCAGTAGCAGGCTGAATGATAATTTCCCACTGTGTCTCTGTTCCCGTCGGCTGCCAGGTAATCACCATATTTCCCTGATTGTTTTTCTGTACCTGAATGTTGATAGGTCGCGGACATGTAATCAACTTCATTTCTACATTATCGATTGCTGCAGGTGGTTGTGTACCTCCGCTTGAGTCATTACGCCATTCAAATATCAGCCTTCTTGACTGTCCTGCATAAGCATTTACATCTAAAAGCTGACTATAACTCTGCCAGGTTCCCTGCTGATTGAATGTACCTCCTATCTGAACCGCTCCCTCTACGTCATCAGCTATAAGGGTTCCCGGAACCGGATTATAAGTAACCGGAACCAGCCATACTTTAAAGTAGTCATATACAAATGAAGTACCCTCTCCAACAGCTCTCCAGTCAAAAGAAAGTGTCGCTTCAGAGGCATTTACCGGAAATGCCAGATCGCGGATTGCATGGGTTGTTGTTGATGAAGAAGTTGTATAGGCATTTGAGGTGCCGTTGTTATTTGTAATATATAATGATTTAGTCCCGCCATTGGCAACTGCAGTTCCAATAATCCATTTATTAGTCTGATTACCGTTTGTAAAAGTCCAACCACTGGTGTCGCCTTCAAATCCTTCGGTAAAATCTACCGGAGCCGGATTCTGAGTAGTAGTTATCTGTATAGGACCGGTCCAGAAACTTGATCCGTCTGTGGTACCGCAATTAGTACGAACCCAGAAATAATATTGAGTATAAACGTTCAGCCCTTCTATGGTAACTGTAGTTGCTGTAGTATTACCTGAAGGTGTGGTAGGTGCTGTAGGTGAAGTACTGTAATAGTAATCATAAGAAGCTACATTGGCCGTTATAGGTGCCGCCCAAGATAATTGTGCACTCGTAGCGTCAATTGCTGTAAGCACTAAATTACTCGGTGATGAACATGTTACTCCTTTTACTACAACATTATCAATAGCTACAGGCGGCTGTGTTCCCGCAGAACCGTCATTTCTCCATTCAAATACCAATCTTACATTCTGTCCGGCAAAAGCTGATAAATTTACAACCCCATTATAGGTTGTCCATGACGGATTCAGGTTAAAACTTCCTCCAACCTGAACTCTGCCACCTCCTGCTGCAATTTGTGTTCCAGGAGTCGGAGTAAAAGTTTCAGGAACGACCCAAACCCTGAAATAATCGTAAAGAATAGAACTACCTTCACCATCTGCTCTCCAGTCAAATCCAATCTGAACATCTGATGTATTGACTGGTATAGCGATTTGCTTGTAAGCCTGTGTCACAGAAGTCGTTGTTATTGTATAAGTATTGGCAGTACCATTGTTATTGGAAATATACAATGATTTAGTTCCGCCATTGTTTACCGCGGTACCTACATACCATTTATTTACCTGAGTACCATTGGTGAACTCCCATCCATGGGTTCCTTCAAAATCTTCTATGTAGTTTAAATCTGCCGGATTTAAATAAAACATGGAAGTATTATTCCTTTGAGATAGAGATTTCCCTTCTTCCGGAGACATATCTACAATAGAATCTTTAAAATCTCTTAAAGCATTTTTCTGGAATATAAATCCATATCCCAAAACGGCTGAAAGAAATAACACTAAAAGTATTTTTTTCTTCATAAAGCAACTAAATAATTAATAGACAAAACAAATATATAAATATATTGTTAAGTTTTTATCAAAAAAAAACCTCAAACACAAATGTTTGAGGTTTTCCTTAACAACAATTATAATATTATTTAATTTCTCTTACTACCTGAACATAGCCAGAAAGTACTTCGGTAGCCGTTGTTATCTTATAAAAATAGGTTCCGTCCGGTAATTCTTTACCGCTTTTATCCTGTCCATACCATTGATTGGTATAGCCTTGACCATAACTGAAAACTTCTCTTCCATCCCGGTTATAGATCACGACTTGTAATGCATGGTATAATGTGAGATCAAAATTGTCATTTAATCCATCTCCATTTGGTGATATCCCTTTTGGAATACTACAATCAACGACTTCAAAATTCAACTCGCTTGTTGCTACACATCCGTCTTTGCTATCAATGTTGATATATACCTTATGCTGCCCTAATCCGTATACTTCTCCTGGCTTGAGCACATCTCCTTTACCAATATCCTGTGTACTATAATAATAACCTTGCGGCAATTCAGGCAATACATAGTTTGTACAAATCAGTACATCATCAATAACAAAGGTATCTAAAACTTCTCCCTGAATGATTCTAAAACTGGTTGTTGCTTCACATTGTGTTTCATTATTGGAAAGTCTGACATATATGGTTTCTGGCAGAGTTCCTGCCTGATAGTTTCCGATATTAGTAATCGGATTTGCATTTAATATAGCTTCATTCTGTGTATGGTGATAACTAACTGTATGCACCTGAGGATCTGCAATCTGTGACATTAATTTTTGTTCTACCTGCTGAAGATTTACTTCAGGAATGATACCATCATACACACATACTATGATATCATCCGGCTTTGTAATTTTGATAGCCTCCTTTGGAACAATTCGGAACGATGTAGTAGCATAACATTCTGTATCTGTGTTTTCCACTCTTACATAAATTACTTTAGGCAGCATATCTGGCTGATAATTTTCCGGATTTGCCAATCTTGCTGTATCAGCTTCAGCATCTTCTGCAGTCTCGTAATAATTTACCTCAAAATTAGTTGTGTTTTCAATCTGAGCTAATACTTCAGAATCTTTATCGCGTAAATTCACTTCAGGGATTTCTCCCTGGAAAACACATAGTTCAATATTCACTGCTTGAGTTGCAATTACTTCTTCACTTACTTTTACTGTAAATGCTTTTACGATTTCAAAATCTTCATCTCCACAGCCCGGATAACTGATACGTGCTTCAAAGTTTGTTGTTTCACTGATAGTAATTTGATGTTGAGGATCAGTCGAAATTAATGCTCCATTTGCATACCAGCCAAAAGTTACATTCGTTTCTCCGTTAGGTTTAAAACGCCATGCTTCTTCAGTAGTCGACCAGGATCCGGTATTTCTTCCGGGAGGAGTATAAGCCAAAGTACCTGCAGCATTCTGAATTCCCAGTACACCTTGTCCAGCATTTGCGCCTGTTGGCCAGTTCAAACAAGCGGTTCTTTTCTTTACATACACCTCAATAATATTTGTAATTTCATACAATACAATCTGAGTAGTAGTTCTGTATTGCGGATCCGTACAATCGTTGGATCCGGTTCCAAAGGCAGGAACTTCATTAAAATTCACTACTAAAGCTCTACAAGGATAGGTTCCTAAAATTTGATAATTGATCTGAGAATTAGGTCCTGGATTATTAGTAGTATGCATATCCTGAAAAACACCATATATAGCATTCTTAATAGCAAAATTTGTATTCGGTATCTGAACACCCTGTAAATTCCATGGACAAAATTCGCCATAGGTAGTTGTAAAAGGCAATCCAAAAGTAATAACCCCATTATCCCCGATTCTACAAAATGAATAACTATTCTCAAAGAAACAGAAATTAAAAGGAAGATTAAAACTGGCTGTATAATCATCATCTGATGTGATAGGCATTACTGTACCTCCCAAGAAAGGAAATGGTGGTTCATAATCAATAGACTCTACCACGTATTCACTGGTTGACTTGAAAGACTCTGCATCAAAACTCGCATCTAAATCAATAGTTACCTCTCCTTCAGCTTCACAGAAGATATATTCTCCATTTTCATTAACATTTAAATCTAATGGCAACACATTCAAATCTGCACATGCCGGTGGATTAAAATCAGAAAATTCTATAGGATTTGTCCAAAGACTTTTATCCGAATCACTACAAACAGCTCTGATATATACTTTATATATCACACCTTCTTGCGCTTGTGTATAGATATATTGTGGAGTACCATTAACGATAATTCCTGTAGTAGCATCTGTCGGCGGCGGATCTGCTGCCGGCTGAATGATAATTTCCCATTGAGTTTCTGATCCTGTCGGTTGCCAGGAAATCACCATATTTCCCAGATTATTTTTCTGTACATGTATATCAATCGGTCGCGGACATGTAATAAGGTTTATATTAACATTATCAACTGCTGCCGGTGGCTGATTACCGCCTGAACCGTCATTTCTCCATTCAAAAATTAATCGGCGGGTTTGCCCTGCATAAGCGTTTACATCTATTATCTGGTTATAGTTTTGCCAGTTTGCCTGCTGAAAAAAGTTCCCTCCGATCTGCACTCCTCCACTATTTGCCTCAGTAATAAGTGTTCCTGAAACAGGTGTAAAAGTAATCGGAACTAACCATACTCTCATATAATCATATATGCCGGTTTCTCCTAAAGCACGCCAGTCAAAGGAAATGGTTGCTTCCGATGCACCTACTGGAAATGCCAAATCACGAATAGCGTGTGTTGTTGTTGATGAAGAATTTGTATAGGCATTTGATGTACCGTTGTCATTGGTGATGTATAAAGATTTAGTTCCTCCATTGGCAACAGCAGATCCAATAATCCATTTATTTGTCTGTGTACCATTTGTAAAAGTCCATCCGCTACTGTCACCTTCAAATCCTTCATTGAAATTTACAGGTGCCGGAATCTGAGTTGTTGTTGCCTGTAAAGGACCTATCCAGAAGCTACTACCATCAGTTGCTCCACAGTTGCTTCTCACCCAAAAATAATATTGTGTTGAAGGCGTTAAATTCTCTATTGTAACCGTTGTACCAGTTACATTTCCTGAAGGTGTTACAGGAGGTGTTGCTGTGGTTGCGTAGTAATAATCGTATGATGCAACATTAGTAGTCGCAGGTCCTGTCCATGATATCTGCGCCATATTTGCTTCTAAGGTAGTAATAACCAAATTGGAAGGAGCTGAACATGTTACTCCTTTCACCAATATATTATCTATTGCAGCCGGTGGTTGAGTGCCTGCAGAAGCGTCGTTTCTCCATTCAAATACTAATCTGACATCCTGCCCCGCAAAAGAAGATAAATTTGCAACAGCATTGAACGTTGTCCATGAAGATTGCTGATACAGATCACCACCAATTCGTATTCTGCCACCACCAGTAGCGATTTGATTGCCAGCTGTAGGTGTAAAAGTTACAGGTACAATCCACACTCTTAAGTAATCATACACACCTGTTTCTCCTAAAGCACGCCAATCGAACTTAATCTGCACATCTGCAATATTAGCTGGAATAGAGATTTGCTTGTATGCCTGAGTTACAGAAGATGTAGAGGTTGTATAGTTATTACTTGTTCCGTTATTATCCGATATATACAGAGATTGCGTACCGCCATTATTCACAGCAGTACCAATATACCATTTATTCGGTTGAGTTCCGTTAGAAAAATCCCATGTCGGACTTCCTTCAAAATCTTCGGAAAAATTTAAGTCAGCAGGATTCAGATAGAAGATTGAAGCATCTTGTGCTTGTGTTCCAGAGTGCCCGTTAACATAAAAAACATTTTTCACAAAACCTTTAATATCCTCATAAATATTTTGCTCAAAAGCAAAGCTATAAGCAAAAAATCCACAAAGAAACAAGGCAAAGAGTGATAATTTTTTCATTTTTTATCAATTTTATATGTATAAAATATACTTACATTAAAAAACAAATATACTCTTTTTGAAATCGAGGTTAAGAAATTCTTATTAAAAAGTTCCTTTTTTAACAGTTAAAATAATTATCAAATTCAGAATTGTCTGAATAGAATTTGTAATTAGAAGAAAAAGACAGTCCATTTTTTATTTAAAAGCGTTATTTTTGTTTTTACACAAATTTTAAATATGCTCGAAAAAGAAACTATTAAATACGAAAAAGCAATTATTGTAGGTCTTATTACCCAGCAACAGAATGAAGAAAAGTTAAATGAGTATTTAGATGAGCTTGCTTTTTTAACCTATACTGCAGGAGGTGAAGTTATTAAACGATTTACCCAAAAAGTAGATAAACCAAATCCGAAAACTTTTGTTGGAACGGGTAAACTTGAGGAGATTGAACTCTATGTTAAAGAGAATGCTGTAGATACAGTTATTTTTGATGATGAATTATCTCCTGCCCAACAAAAAAACTTATCCAAATTACTGGACTGCAAAGTGCTTGACCGCACCAATCTTATTTTAGATATTTTTGCTCAACGGGCACAAACTTCTTATGCTCGTACACAGGTAGAACTGGCTCAGTTTCAATACTTACTGCCTCGCCTGACGGGTATGTGGACTCACCTTGAGCGCCAGCGAGGAGGAATTGGTATGCGCGGTCCCGGGGAAACAGAAATTGAAACAGACAGACGGATCGTTCGGGACAGGATTTCCTTGCTCAAGGAAAAACTACAGACTATTGATAAACAAATGGCAGTTCAACGAAGTAACAGAGGTGCTTTGGTTCGTGTGGCGCTGGTTGGCTACACTAATGTAGGAAAATCAACGCTTATGAACGCTATTGGAAAAAGTGAAGTTTTTGTAGAAAATAAACTTTTTGCTACTTTGGATACTACAGTAAGAAAAGTAGTAATTAAAAATCTTCCTTTTCTTTTATCCGATACAGTAGGTTTTATACGAAAATTACCAACACAGCTGGTTGAATCTTTTAAGAGTACTTTAGATGAAGTAAGAGAAGCTGATTTACTATTGCATGTGGTAGACATATCTCATCATGATTTTGAAGAACATATTGCTTCGGTAAATCAGATATTAAAAGATATCAAAAGCGACGATAAGCCTACTATTATGGTTTTTAACAAAATTGATGCTTACAAGCCTGAAAATTTTGATGCTGAAGATCTGACAACAGAACGAACCACCAAACATTACTCTATTGAGGAATGGAAAAAAACATGGATGAGTAAAGTAGGAGAAAACAATACCATTTTTATATCTGCTACTGAAAAAGAAAATTTTGAGGAATTCAGACAAAAAGTTTATGAAGCTGTACGTCAGATTCATATCATGCGTTTTCCTTACAACAATTTTCTATATCCTGAATACACTGAGAATGAAGCTGAAGAGAACGAAGAATAAAAAAAGCCTGAGAAATTTCTCAGGCTTTTTTTATTCTAATTTTTTTAGAAGGCATAGTTAAGACCTACTCCTAATGTATGACGAGTTTGAAATCCGCGATACGCATTATCATCATAAATAGTCTGGAAAGTAAAATTCGTAGAAATGTATCTGTTAACTTTTAAAACAGCATTTAACTGATAGTCAATATCGACATTTTGAGGATCTTCTCTATAATTCGAATAAAGATTTAAAATGTTTTCTACAGTAAAATTCTCCATTACCGTAAACTTATAATACGCATTTACAGCAGCTCCGAATTCAAAACGCATTGTTTTCCCCTGTTCTACACCAAAGGAAGTACCCAGTTCAGTAAAATGTCCGTGCACAAAAATGAAACGGGAAGTAGCAGGAGCAATGTTGACCTTCAGGTTATCATTTTTCTTCCAAAGCATACCCGGTCCTATCTGTAAATAAGCCGGTGACATAAAGTGTGAAATACGTTCGTCCGGATTATCAGGATTCATCCCGGTATCAAATTGCGTTTTAAAATTCACAAAAGCAGAGTAGTACCAATCACCGCTGGCTTTTTTACCTAATAACGAGTTCAGCTCAAGACGGTCATCTGTTTTTTGCTGTTCAGAACCTTTAATCTTATTGATTCCATAAGAAGCTATGATTTTATTATCCCAGGTCCAGTCTTCTTTTTTATAATTAAAGTCATAATTCAACGCAGCATTGGCTGCAAAATTATTGGAACCTCCGGCCTGCCACTGACTGAAACTGGATTGGCTACCCAATAACGAAATGGTACCTTTTTTTGTCCACGGGCTCACAGGTCCCAATGTGTCATTTTCTACTTGTGCCTGTGCATACGAAGCGCTAACTGCCAAAAGAGAAAAACTTAAAAATAATTTTCTTTTCATAAATACTTGTTTTACAACAAAGTTAGCATTTTATGTTTTTATTACAATTTTTTCTTTTTAAAAATGGGAACTGCTGAACAAGCTTCTCCAAACATAATAGACCGGGCGTACAGCATCATTTTCTGTGTTGCCATAACATAAGCTTCTTCCGGTATGCTTTTTTTTGAACATCCTTTTATTATCGTAGGTTTGTCTGTATAGATAGAAAAATCAATCTCTTCCATTATTTTCTGATAAAAAGCAATATCCAGATCGTGTAATGTACCCTGAACTACCATCTTTGCGTAAGGCTGTAGATAAGAAGACGTAAGCATCAATGCCCAAGCCGGCAAAATAGCATCCGTTGAACAATGCAGTGCTACCAGTTTACCTCTGTACTGCTCCCAGTCGTGATTTTTTAACGCTTCCCGAAAATCTTTCTCTTTTAAAAGAAAACCTTCATACAACCACGGAGAAATATCTAACGGAAGCCTTTCTTCCTCAGGAAAATAATCTTCAAGATCAAATACTTCCAAAGCGCTTTTGGCAACTTTATTTATAATTTCTTCTGACATCAAAAACAGTTTTAATATTTACTCTATTTTATCACACCTTTTACAGCATTCCCAATTCTAATTTAGCTTCTTCGCTCATTAGGTCTTTATTCCATGGCGGATCAAAAGTAAGCTCAAGTTCCACATCTTTTACCATATTGATGGAAGATACTTTCTCTTTAACTTCCATAGGCAGTGTTTCAGCCACCGGACAATTAGGAGATGTCAGTGTCATCAATATTTTCACTTCTCTGTTTTCGTTTACAAACACATCATAGATTAATCCTAATTCATAGATATCTACGGGAATTTCAGGATCAAAGATGGTTTTTAATACTTTTACGATGCTCTCACCAAGAGCGTTCATATCTATTTCGTTTTCCATATTTATTTAGCTTGAAACGCTAATGCGTACATTTTTATTTGTTTGATCATAGACACCAGTCCATTGGCACGGGTTGGCGACAAATGTTCTTTTAATCCTATTTCATCAATAAATGATGTATCGGCTTCTAAAATCGCCTGAGCATTTTGATTCGAGAAAACACGTATAAGAATCGCAATAATGCCTTTGGTCAGGATAGCATCACTATCTGCAGTGAATACAACCAAATCATTTTGCTTTTCCGCATGCAACCATACTTTAGACTGGCATCCTTTTATTGTATTTTCCTCTGTCTTATACACATCTTCAATAATAGGCAGGCTTTTTCCGAGTTCTATAATATATTCATATCGCTGCATCCAGTCATCAAACATGGAAAACTCGTCTATTATTTCTTCCTGAATTTCTTTTATGGTCATTTGTCTCAATTTATGAAAGCATACTTTGCGCTTTTTTTAACGCATCCATCATGCGGTCTATTTCTTCTTTCGTGTTATAAAATGAAAAAGAGGCTCTTATGGTACCTGGAATTTTATAGTACTCCATAATCGGCTGGGCACAATGATGACCTGTTCTTACTGCAATTCCTAACTTATCTATAATAGCCCCAACATCATAAGGATGTAATCCTTCAAAATTAAAAGAGATCACAGAAGCTTTTTCTGTAGAAGTTCCGTAGAAAATAATACCGGGCATCTCTTGCAACTTTTCCGTAGCATACTTCAAAAGTTCTTTTTCATAGGCTTCAATATTCTCAAAACCTATGGAATTTAAATAATTAATAGCAACTCCAAGTACAATACCCGCTTCTATATTAGGTGTTCCTGCTTCAAACTTATGAGGAAGGCATGCGTACGTCGTTTTCTCAAAAGTTACTTCCTTGATCATTTCTCCTCCACCCTGATAAGGAGGCAATTTGTTTAACCAAGCTTCTTTTCCGTATAATATTCCTGATCCTGTAGGAGCACACATTTTATGCCCTGAAAAAACATAAAAATCACAATCCAATTCCTGAACATCAGGTTTTATATGAGGTACAGCCTGGGCTCCATCAATCAAAACGGCAGCGCCGACTTTATGTGCTTTATCAATTATTTCTCTGATCGGATTAATAGTACCCAAAGCATTTGAAATGTGGTTGACAGCCACCAGTTTGGTTCTGTCTGTCAGAAGTTGATCATATGCTTCCATAACAAGTTCTCCCTTTTCGTTCATAGGAATCACTTTAAGTGTAGCACCGCTTCTTTCACACGCAAACTGCCACGGTACAATATTCGAATGATGTTCCAGATGAGAAACAATCACCTCATCCCCTTCTTTAAGCATCTGACTAAAACCATTAGCCACCAGATTAATTCCGAAAGTAGTACCTGACGTAAAGATTACTTCATGCAACTGAGCTGCATTTATATGATTTTTAACAATCAAACGCGCTTCTTCATAAGCATCTGTTGCCACCTGGCTCAGATGATGTACTCCCCTATGAATATTAGCGTTGATCTCCTTATAATATTTTTCGATAGCTTCAATGACCACAACAGGTTTCTGGCTTGTTGCTCCATTATCGAAATAAACCAAAGGCTTACCGTTTATTTCCTGATGGAGAATGGGAAAATCAGCTCTTATAGATTGAATGTCTAACATTTTTCACTTTGTTTAGTGCAAAGGTACTAACTTGAATTACTTAATACCCAAATTTTAATACAAAGATAACGATTCTGATTATTAGTAACCCGTGAAAAAAATATTATTTAAATTAATTCTAAATAGCGTTTGGTAACTACAAAAAAAATAGTATTTTTGCTCCAACAATTAAGTTTTTAAACGATAAACGATGAAAAAAATTTTCTCAATTTTATTACTTACAGTTGCTTTTGCATCATGCAAAAAAGAAGGGCAAAATACTGTAGAAACCGACAAGAAAGACACCCTTTCTACTGCTAAAATTGTTTCGCTAAACGGCGCTATCACAGAAACTTTAGCACAGTTAGGAGAAGAAAACAATATCATAGGAGTTGATGTTACAAGTAATTATCCTGAAGGATTGAAAGCTCAGAATTTAGGGCATGTAAGATCTATTACTGCCGAATCTATATTAGCACTACAACCAACTGTGATATATGCTTCCAATAAGGATATGAATCCTGATTTATTGGAAAAACTGAAAGCTTCTAAAGTTAAATTAGAGTTAATTGATCAGGAGTTTTCTGCTCAGGGAACAGCGAATTTAATCACTACAGTTGCCAAATCTCTTAATAAAGAAAATTACCAGCCAATTATTGACAATATTAATGCAAAACTTGCTACTGTAAAAACGCTGGAAAAGAAACCAAAAGTTTTGTTTATCTACGCACGTGGAGCAGGTAACCTTATGGTGGCTGGAAAAGATACACCACTTGAAAGAATCATTACTATTGCAGGTGGTGAAAACGCTGCAAATGATTTTTCCGATTTTAAACCTTTGACACCTGAAGCATTGGTATCGTCAAACCCTGACGTTATTTTAATGTTTGATTCAGGATTGGCGAGCATCGGAGGTGTAGACGGTCTTTTAAAAATTGAAGGTATATCAGCAACCAATGCAGGAAAAAATAAAAAGGTAATTGCTATGGAAGGACAATATCTTTCAGGATTTGGTCCACGTCTTGGTGATGCAGCAGTTGATTTAAACAAATTATTACAATAATCAACTGACCTGAAAAAATGCAAAAAAAAGTTCAGCTTTATAGGCTTCTATTAATCTTGTTATTAATCACTTTAGTCGTAATTTCATTATTTGTAGGAGCCTATAACTTTGAAAACAGTGTACTTAATACGTTCTTAAATTTATTTACCGGATCAGAAAGGATTTCTGCCTCAGACCATTTTGTACTTTTCCAGCTGAGAATGCCGCGTATCATAATGGCTATTCTGATTGGTAGTGCTTTGGCAGTTGCCGGAACCTGTCTTCAGGGGATGTTCAAAAATCCGCTGGCTTCACCCGATCTTATCGGTATTACATCAGGAGCTGTTCTTTTTGCTGCTGTAACCATTGTCTTGGGAGCAAGCATTCGTCCCTTTATACCGGAAGCGCTCCACTACTCTCTCATCAGTATCATGGCCTTTGTAGGTGCTATACTGACCATGAGCTTTGTTTACAAAATGTCTACCACCAATGGAAGAACAAATATTGTTATTCTTCTTTTATCTGGCGTAGCAATAACTGCTCTCACGGGGGCAGCAACCGGAATGCTAACCTATCTTTCTACCGATGAAGAACTCAGAAATCTTACTTTCTGGACGTTGGGAAGTCTGGCAGGAGCTAACTGGACAAAGAATTTAGTACTCGCTATCGTTGTTATAACGGGTCTTTTGTTTTTAGTAGGAAAAGGGAAAGCACTGAATGCAATGATGCTTGGAGAAAGAGATGCTCAACATTTGGGAATTGACGTAGAAAAAACAAAAAAACAAATTGTTATTTTCTCTGCCCTGATGGTAGGAACAGCAGTTTCTTTTGCAGGAACAATTGGATTTGTAGGACTTATTGTTCCCTATATTCTGAGACTGCTCTTCAAATCAAACTATACTGTTATTTTGCCTTTATCCATTATTTTAGGAAGTATCATTATGGTACTCGCAGATACAATAAGCAGAGTGATCGTTCAGCCGGCAGAATTACCAATCGGTATTTTAACAGCTATTATGGGTGCTCCAGTTTTCATTGCCATACTAATTCGATTTAAAAAAACATTGTAATGTTAAAGGCAAAAAATGTACGATTCGCTGTAAAAAACCATCTTCTTTTAGATGAAATAAGCTTTGCTGCTGAAAAAGGCGAATTCATTGCCATATTAGGTCCCAATGGAGCAGGAAAATCTACTCTATTGAGCTATATAAGCAATGAACTTGAACAGAAAAACAAAACCGTTCTTTTTAAAGAGAAGCTTATTAGTCAATGGGATAAAAGAGAATTACCATTGCACAAGGCAAAGTTTTCACAGCATCAGGCAGGAGACATCACTCTTGAAATAAAAGATGTAGTTATGATGGGACGCTATCCTTATTTCGACAATACACCATCTGAAAAAGACGGACAAGCAGTGGAAAAATGGATGGAAGCAACAGATACCACACATCTGAAAAACCGCTCATACGAACATTTATCTGGCGGCGAAAGACAACGCGTACATTTAGCACGCGTACTGACACAGCTGGAAAACAATATAGAAAATAAAATCATATTGTTAGATGAGCCACTCAACAATCTGGATGTTTCACATCAGTTTAAGACGCTGGAAATCATAAAAAATCTGACAGAGAAAAACAATACGGCAATTGTAGTGCTTCATGACATCAATTTAGCATCTCAGTTTGCCGATAAAATTTTATTATTAAAAAAAGGTAAGCTGGTCGCTTATGACACTCCTGCAAATGTTCTGACCGAAGAAATGATCTCTGAGGTTTATAACTTTCCCTGCTATGTAAGTGTAAATCCGATCAACCAACAGCCTTTAATATTATTCGGACAAAATAAGAAATAATGCATACAACCTCATCATCATTAAAAGAACAGTGGAATGCTCTGAAGCAAGAGCATCCCCAGTTAAGAATTCGAAACGCAGCGCAGGAATTAGGCGTGAGCGAAGCAGAATTGTTGGCAACACAAACAGGAGAGACGGTAACCCGATTACGTCCAGATTTTCAGGCGATACTTTCAGAGGTAGAATCTCTGGGGAAAGTAATGGCCCTGACCAGAAATGAAGAATGCGTACATGAGCGTAAGGGAATTTATTTAAACGCTGATTTCTCTTCACCCCATGCCGGTCTTTTTGTAGGAGAGGATATCGATTTACGTATTTTCTGGAGTCATTGGAACAAAGCGTATGCGGTTGTTGATGAAACCGCTCACGGAATCAAAAAAAGCATTCAGTTTTTTGGGAAAGACGGTGAGGCGATTCACAAAATTTATCTTACAAAAGATAGCAATGACGAAGCTTTTGACATTTTAGTATCAAAATACAAAGCGGAAGATCAATCAACAAATGAAACATCCGAAAAAATGCCACTTAATCTGGATGAGAAACCAGACGGAGAAATTGATATAAAAGGGTTTCAACAAGCATGGTTAGATTTAAAAGATACGCATGATTTCTTTATGATGATGCGTAAATTTGGTGTGACCAGAACACAGGCTTTACGATTGGCTCCTGATCATTATCACGCAAAAGAAGTAAGTAAAGATGTTATCGTTTCTATGCTTGAAGAAGCATCTGCTGCAAAATTACCTATTATGGTATTTGTAGGAAATAAAGGAAACATACAAATCCATACAGGAAAAGTAAATAAAACATTATGGCATGGAGACTGGTTCAATGTAATGGATCCGGATTTCAACATGCATTTAGATATGAGCAAAATTGCTCAGACCTGGATTGTCCGTAAACCAACTGAAGACGGGATTGTTACTTCAATCGAAGTATTTAATGAAATGGGAGATATCATCATTCAGTTTTTTGGTAAACGCAAACCGGGGATCCCTGAATTAGAAGATTGGAGAACACTTATCAATAAGTTGTCTTAATTTTTTTGTTGTTTTTGTTATGAAGCGCCGGTCTGAGACCGGCGTTTGTTTTTACTCTTTAAAAGCATTCCATCCTTTCGCTTTTAAAGGGATTTTTGTGTTTTCTCTGGTCACGATATGCAACCCTTCATTTTCAGGTACAATGTGTCCAATTACACTCAAATGAGGGTTTCCTTTGATCTTGTCGTAATCTTCCATTTTAATGCTAAACAGCAGCTCGTAATCTTCTCCTCCATTAATGGCAATAGTAGTACTGTCAATATTAAATTCTTCACAAACATTTATAAACTGAGGATCAAGCGGAAGTTTATCTTCGTATACATTACATCCGACGCCAGACTGTTTACAGATATGAAAAAGCTCTGAAGAAAGTCCATCTGAAATGTCAATCATTGAAGTAGGTTTTACATCAAGATCATACAATAATGCTTTGATATCTTTGCGGGCTTCCGGTTTTAACTGCCTTTCAATTAAATAAGAATAATGCTCTAAATCCGGTTGGTTATTCGGGTTGACCAGAAAAACCTGTTTTTCTCTTTCTAAAATTTGTAATCCCATATAAGCTGCTCCCAAATCTCCTGTAACGACAAGCAGATCGGTATCCTTAGCTCCGGAACGATATGTAATATCTTTTTCTTCAGCCTCTCCTATCGCTGTAACACTAATGATAAGCCCTGTCTGAGAAGAAGTGGTATCGCCTCCGATTACGTCCACATTGTAGTAATTTGAAGCCAATTGTATTCCGGCATAGAATTCTTCCAATGCCTCTAATGGAAAACGGTTAGAAACAGCAATGGAGACTGTAATTTGAGTGGGTACGGCATTCATAGCACAGATATCAGAAATATTTACCACAACAGCTTTATATCCAAGATGTTTCAATGGCATATAACTCAAATCAAAATGTACACCTTCTACCAGTAAATCAGTAGAAACAACGACTTTATTCGATTTAAAGTCAAGTACGGCTCCATCATCACCTATTCCTTTTTCTGTACTCTGCTGCTCACTGACAAAATGTTTTGTCAGATGTTCTATCAGTCCGAATTCTCCCAACTGCTCTAAGGAGGTTCTTTTATTTTCTTTGTTGTCTAACATGAATCTGCCTTTATGATTTAATATTTAATGCGTTTGCATACAACATCTGATAATGTCTGAATAACAAAACTCAACTGAAGCTTTTTTTAAGAAAACCTCTCTAGGAATCCTTATACAGCAAAAGGTTTTGTGATCTTGAATCCGATTATAAAATTTCTATTTTCAGATTTTTTATTTTATTGATCGGATACAATATGTATTTATTTTCTGATTTAAGTTTTAAATTTATGCTGTCTATATACACAACAATACCGGAAACATCATCTTCTATCTTAATGACATCACCTACCTGAATCGATTTTTTCAGATAATAACTATACAAAACTTCGGTAACAATATCCTTGGATCCCAAAGCGAAAGAAAGTGATATGGAAGCGACAATCAATCCGAGAATAATACTTAGATTGTTTGTGATAAGACTCAGATCAAACCCCATCTGATTTAAGGCGATCAAAAGGAAAAAAAGAAAAACTCCACCGAGTATAAATGACTTAATAATCTTTAATCCGGCATTGAGCTGTAAAATCTGAAGAAATAAGTTTAATTTGCTTTTGAGCAAATTCGTCACATAAACCCCTATCGATAAAATAATCAGTCCACCTATAATACGCGGCAGATAACTGATGATTTCATTAATCACCAGAGTAACTCCCGGCATATTGAAAATATCGGCTCCGATTACAACAATGATCAGTACATAAACCAGTTTTATAAAACCGATTATAATTTTCCGGATGTCAAACTTAAAATTCAGGCTGTTTAAATAATCAATATTATTTACATAATGATTAATTTTATCAACCTTAGCAAGAATGAGAACTCGGCTTAAAATCTTAACAATAACTTTGAATAATATCCAGGAAACAAGGATAAAAAGCAGTACATAAAAAAACTTTATGAGAAGCATTTTTATATTATCATGCCAGATGCCTGACCATACAGCGGGATCTGAAATATTGTAAAAAAAATCACTATTCATTATTATTATCTTTTGAGTTATTGTCTTCTTTTAGATCTTTATTGGGTTTGTCACTGAATGAGGAAAATACCTGTGGAATACCAACCAGATAAAGTTCCGATAAGTCTATGGTCAATTTAATCAAATCGATATCATCCATCACCTTATCTTTTATCAAGCCAGGCAAATCTTCTTTAATTAATATTTTTTTAAAAGGGTTCTCCATACTAATTACAATGATTTATATTTCTTCATTACCTTTTGCTTGGATCGTTGTAATCTCATTTTAACTGCACTTACACCAATTTTTAATAACTCTGAAATTTCTTTAATTGATAAATCATCCTGATATTTCATTAACAATATTATTCTGTCCTGCACATCAAGCATTCTAAGAATTTCCTGCAATTTAGCATAATTAATCTGTAAAATATCAAAATCTTCTTCAGTGCCATTTTCTTCTCCCTCATCCTGAATATGCCCCAATTGATCGATATCTAAGTTGTATTTAATTTTTTTCTTGCTTATAAAATTGACACAAAAATTATAAGTAATTGAGTATAACCAAGTAGAAAACTTAGATTCATTTTTAAACGTCTTTAAGCTTAAATAGACCTTAATAAAAATATCATGTGTCAGATCCTGAGCTTCCTCTTTGGTATCCACAAATGAAAAACATTTGTTATACACATACGGAGCATATCTGTCATATAAAACAGAGAAAAAACGAGAATCTTTAGTGCTCAATGTCAACTTGATCAATTCCAGGTCATCTAATTCTTCTAAACTATTTTTATCTATTCTATTCATGTTTTATAAATGAATACAAAATTTAAGGTGGGTATCTCCTGTTTTAAAATGCAAATATACTATTTCTGTATTCGTTTTGAAGAGAAGATGTTACATATTATTTCCCCTCAACTGTACGGAATTTCAGAAATTCTTAAAAACATACTATTTATTTATGAATTACTGCACATATTAATATGATATGCATTATTTTTGTAGCTACTTATAACATTATAAGTATTTTATGTAAAATAAGAAAAAACATATCTATTACTATCCATTTCTTATTTTATAAGAGCAATATTTATGAGACAGCACTACTACTTGTTTTTATCCTTTTTGTTATCATATAGTTTGTTTTCTCAATCTACAGATAGAAAATATTCTTTTGACAGCATATATAACAAATTAGCCCGGGAGAAAACAGACTCCAATACAGACAGTGCTTTAAAAACAGCAGATTCTCTGTACAAAATTGCTCAAAACGACATTCAGCGGATTCAATCTCAAATGATTACCTCTCAGCTCCTGCAGCAAAAGGGGAAAAAAGATCAGGCTATTCAGATAGCTCTGAAAGCGTATGATATTGCACAAAACAACGAAAATAAGGAATGGCAGGCAAAGATACTGGGTCATTTATCTTCTTTGTACAGAGACAGCGGATTAAATGAAAAAGGAAAAGAGTATTTACATAAGGCGTTGGAAGTTAGCAAAAAGATTGTGAACAAAGATGAATCTTATCGTTTTCAGGGAAATGTATATCAGGAACTCTCCTATTATTCAAAGAATGAACAAAAAATAACCGACGCAATCACAAATCTAAAAAAAGGAAATCTTTACTTTGAAAAAATTTCAGATGTTCAATCAAAAAATTTTCTACTGGCTACCAATATGGAATTATTAGGAAGTAATTTTTTCTCACTCAAACAGATTGACTCCTCTCTTTATTATTACAACAAAGGATTAGATCATCTCAATCAGATCAATTTTAAAGAAAGTGCTCTCACAGGTTTTATATATAATGGATTAGGAGAAATTTATCTTTATTTGGGTATGTATGAAAAAGCAATTGATTATCTTCATAAAGCATATCTATTAGGAGAAGAATCCGATTTTTTTGCCTTGAAAGAGAAAAACTATCTGATTCTTATGCGTTATTACAAAGAAACCGGAAACCAAAAAGAATATCTGACGATTAATGAAAAATATCTGGCTTTAACATCCCAACTTGAGATTGCAAAAAAAAACACAACAACTACCCTCATAAGAGATTTGAATAATCAGGAAATGAAGAGTCAAAAAAAATTACTTTTATTGACATTCATTATTAGTTTACTGGTAATTATTATAGTTGTCTCTTTTTATATTTACCATAAAAAAAGAAAAAGAGACCTTTTAAATTTTGAAAAAATTCTGCTCACTCATGATGCAAATAAAAATGTTGAAAATAGTTTCTCCAAGGTACAGCATCCTTCGGCAGAGACTACAAATATGGCTTTTGAAACAGAAGAAAGGCTTTTGAAAGAATTGAAGTTATTTGAAAAAAAACTGCTCTTTCTAAATGAAAATATTTCTTTAGCATCACTTGCTGTTGAGTTTAGTACCAATACAAAATATCTTTCCCATATTTTACGCAAACAATATCATAAAGATTTCAGTACTTACATAAATGAACTTAAAATAAATTACATTTTAGAGAAACTCAAAACAGAAAAAAAATACAGACAATATAAAATAAGTTATATGGCTTCTGAATGCGGATTTTCTACTCATAGTAAATTTACATCCGTTTTCAGACAAATTGCAGGAATAACTCCTTCACAATACATCAAATATCTGGAAAACAATAAGCTGTAAATATAACAGTCTGTTTTTCGTTATTTTCATTTGTTTAAATTATAAATTTATAAAAAACTCCTTTTAATGAGATGGTTACTCAAAAACTATGACAATGATGGAGAACATCATAATTTTCAACGGATATTGATTGCGTTGATGTTTTTTCTTATCCTTCATTCCGTTCTCTTTTTAAACGGATATTTCAGTTTTGTAACCTTGCTATACGGTCTGATTCTGCAATTAAGTATCGATAGTACCAATAAAGATTTAAAACTTCTGACTATAAAAAATATTCTGTTATGTCTGCCTTTTATTTGTTTTTCTATGGGACTTTATTTCTATCCGGAGACATTGACCATGTATTTTATTTTTATAATCAATGGAGTATTCCTTATCGGATATTCTTTCTTGGTTAACAGAAAATTATACAGTGGTAAAAAAGATATCTACAGTAATTGGGTTTTATTCAATAAATACTTCCTCATCATTTCTGGGCTTGTACTCATCATTTCCGGGTTCGAAATAGAAAGTGATTATTATTTTGATTTCGGTCCAAGAATTATTGCTGCTTGTTTGTTATTTGTAGAACTCATTTATGTATGGGTCATTCTCATTATACTCAACACACCTAAACTTATTACTGAAAATCAACCGGACATAAAAATTCTCAAATTCCCTACCCATAAGAGTAGTTTTCTCCATAAGATTGAAGATTATTTTTTAAGTTGTAACGATTATTTAGATCCTTCCTATAACTTTGAAAAGTTTTCAAAAGATATGAAAATGAATAAACAACAATTATCCCATTTTTTAAATAATGAATTACAGCTAAACTTTTATCAATTACTTGCTTTTTATCGCATCAAGTTCGCAAAAAAAAGAATCAGGGAATCTGCCCATATCTACACAATAGAAAGTCTTATCTTGGAATGCGGATACCATTCAAAATCAACATTTAATAAACATTTTAAAAATATTGTTGGAAAAACACCTTCTGAGTATAGGAATTTTCACCTTAAAAACAATGGATCAGATTAATATTTCTCAGTTATTATCGTCAATTTTTCTTTCTAATACCTTAATGCTTGCATCAACAGGCATCTATCTGCTTACACTAAAAAAAAGAACAAGGCTTGAAAAGTATGCTATTCTTATTTTAGCATTCATGATATTTCACGCTTTATGCGCATTTGTAGCGAACCTCTTTTTTTATGAAAATCTTTTTTTTAATATAGGCGCTCCTTTTAGCTTATTCTATGGGGTATTTCTCTTTGCCTTTGTTTTCTTCTTTTCTAAACAAGAAAAACAATCCGGTAAAATAATATTATGGCATTTCATAATTCCACTACTCTACAGCTTTGCCTTTCTTATCATCTTATCGGGACCGGAATACTGGAAAGATTATATTTATTCTTATATCCTTACACTGTATGTATTTACAAGCATGAGTTTTGTGATGTATGCTGCCTATACGTATTATATAGTAAAAACCAAGAAAGCAGTAAAAAACTACTTGAATGTCTATAAAAATCTACTCACAGAATTACTCATTTTACTTTGCTGTGTAGCGGTTCTTTTTATAGGATATACTTTTGGTTACAAGCCAGATAAATCAGGAGATCGTATTATTGTATCTTTAATACATTTTGCCTTGTTTGCTGCTACAGGTATCATATTCAGGCAACTCATAAAGAATAATTATAAAGAAAAAACAAATAATAAAAAGATAATATCCCTGAATGCATCGGTAAAGGAAACGGATAGTAAGCCGCAGAATACGCAAAATGAAATGGATTCTAAATATAAAAAATCCAAGCTTACTGATTCCATTCTAAGGAACTATGTTGAATTATTAGAAAATATAGACAATACATATTATTTGAATCCTGAACTCTCCCTACAGGCGGTAGCCAAAAAGATAGGGATATCCAAATATAATCTTACTCAGGTTTTTTCTGCAGGATTAGACACGAATTTCAATCAGTATGTCAATAAAAAAAGATTAACTTTTGCTGTTGAATTTCTGAAATCAGAAGATGATATGAGTATGGAAAGCATTGCATATGCCTGTGGATTCAATTCCAGAACCTCTTTTTACAGAGCTTTCAGCAATGAGTTTAAAATTACTCCTACTCAATTTAAAAATCTGAATAGTCATAATAAATAATTTCTTCAATTCTTGAATTTGGACAGCATTATAAAAATTAAAATTATAAACACCTGAAAATCAATGTTTCATTTTATTATCTCGAACTTTCACCTAATTTTTTGAAACATCTGAAGCCGATAGATATCCTATTTTTGCAGCTATTATTTGGTGACAAATCAGCTTATCAGAAAACTAAATTCATTTTCTGTCAAGGGCAATGAAGTTATTTATATTTATCAGAAAATTATAGAAAATATTTTATTTTTCCTTTAAAAAGTAAAAAATATTCTTCGATAATACAAGGATATTAATAAAGCAATATAGTAATAATAATTAATACATACAATGCTTTTTTAAAATTTAAATAAATAAATGTGACTTTTTCTGATCCAATTGTCTAAAAAAGTACAAATCCCAACAAGGGAACAAATTATACAACTATTACAGAACAATTTTTAACGATATGATGACATACTACTACAAAACTTAGACTGAAGACGATTTAAAAAAAACTACTTTTTTTAATTTAACTATTTTATTCAGCAATTCCGAAACAACATTCTGAACTGGCTGTCTTTCCAATCGTGTCAATTGATCTCATTCAATAGCAGAAAAAAATTAACTATAAACAACTGCATGGTATTCCATGTAAAACATAAATCAAAATAAAAAAGAATGAAAAATAAATTACTTCCTTTAGCGGTAGTACTGCTTTCTGGCGCTTCTTATGCTCAGGTAGGGATCGGTACATTAACTCCGAACAAATCATCACAATTAGAAATAGTAGCTTCTGACAAAGGTATTTTAATCCCTCGTGTGGCATTAAATAATACAACAGATACGACAACAATAACAAACGGTAACATTAATAGCTTACTGGTTTTCAATACAACTGATAGTAATAATATCAAACCAGGATATTATTATTGGTTTATAGACAAATGGTTACGTATTATCAATCAAACCGATTTGGAAACTACCAATACAACAAATGAAAGCTTAACTGTAAATCCTGATCATAACTTAGTACTTACAGATAGCGATGGTAATACTATTTTTATTCCAATTGCTGATCTAAATATTATTACAACGCTTGTAAACAACAATGATGGTACGTATACCTATACTTCTGAGGACAACACCGTTACAACCATCAACGTTCCAGCTGATGTTATCAGTAATTTTCAAAACATCGTAAATAATACAACCGTATTAAACGAACTGATTGAAGTATTGAATGAAACTAAAGTAGGCGGTAATGTATATTACGACGGAACTACTTTTACCTATGTAGATAACGCAGGGATATCACAAACCATCAACTTCCAACAGATGGTACAGGATAATGAAACTGTGACTACTTTGGTAAACAACAATGACGGAACATATACCTATACTTCTGAAGACAACACCGTTACAACCATCAATGTTCCGGCTGATGTCATCAGTAATTTTCAAAACATCGTAAACAATACAACTGTATTAAACGAACTGATTGAAGTATTGAATGAAACTAAAGTAGGTGGTAATGTATATTACGACGGAACTACTTTTACCTATGTAGATAACGCAGGGGTATCACAAACCATCAACTTCCAACAGATGGTACAGGATAATGAAACTGTGACTACTTTGGTAAACAACAATGACGGAACATATACCTATACTTCTGAAGACAATACAGTAACTACTATCAACGTTCCGGCTGATGTCATCAGTAACTTTCAAAACATCGTAAACAATACAACCGTATTAAACGAACTGATTGAAGTATTGAATGAAACTAAAGTAGGTGGTAATGTATATTACGACGGAACTACTTTTACCTATGTCGATAATGCTGGGGTATCACAAACCATCAACTTCCAACAGATGGTACAGGATAATGAAACTGTGACTACTTTGGTAAACAACAATGACGGAACATATACCTATACTTCTGAAGACAACACCGTTACAACCATCAATGTTCC
>Ga0308157_10001869_pt1 | contig 38955 bp, 35 predicted proteins | sample PhyBR1_FD_201035 | JGI IMG/M metagenome (GOLD analysis project Ga0308157, IMG submission 201035) | Phyllosphere microbial communities from UC Gill Tract Community Farm, Albany, California, United States - DLSLB.R1 | ecosystem: Host-associated > Plants > Phyllosphere > Unclassified | place: USA... | reverse complement strand
TGCTATTACGCAACAGTTTAAAAATCGGCCTTACAAAGAGCAGATCTAATTTACAATTTTTTAAGTCACGCCATCGTTAGCTTAAGGAGTCAATTTGGTACGAATATGTAGAATTCAGCCAAATGCCTATATCTCTTGTAACGGCTGTATTAACCGATGTTTTTATTTTTCGCTTTCTGTTATTATTTGTATAAAATCTGTTACAAATTTTACTATTTCTCCATTGTTATCATAACCAACATATCTTGGATATAATCCATCTCCATAGCCAGTGCCAAACATAATTATGTTACCAATTGCATTTTGTGGTTTATAATTAATCCAATCTTCACCATAAGAATCTTTTGTTAAATTTTCATTTTCTCTGAATTGTTTTTCTAAAATGTCAATATAAAAATTTCCGCTTTTATTTAATTTGTAAAAATCATTCACTTCTTTTTCAAAAATTTTGTAAGTTTCATAATCTGTAAAACAACTCAGGCCTCTTTCAACTGGGTAAAGACCATTTATTTTCTTTTCAAAATCGTCTTCTAAATCATTTTCAGAAATCAAGGATAATTCCCAATATGTTGGAATTACATCTTTTATTACTAATTCCGCATAAGCAACTCTACCTGCAAAATCTTCTTCAAGACCAAAATACAGGTAAACTTTATAATTACCTTTTTCTATTTTCCAATTTTGAGGTTTTCCTAATGCTTGATACATCGGGTCTGTACAAACAACTTTTCCTGTAGGGAGTTTTAATTCTCCTGTTAAAAATCTATGATAATATTTGTTGTTTTTTAAGTTTGCAAAATCTGAGTAATTAAATTCTGTTTCCTCTCCAAATATTGTTTGTTTTACAATTTTTGTTTTTACGTTTTGTTCAGAATTTAATTTAAACTGTTTGACATCTGTCTTGTTTTTAGAAGAAAAAAAATTATTAAATATTCCCAAAATAATTGTTTTTATTAGTTTTTTTTTAAATGTCGCCTAACGTTTTGCAGCTTGGCGATGTGTTGGATTACGAAATCTGAACTTTCAATTAAACACTGATTTTGCAAGTACTAAACCAACTTTAAATTAAGCCTAATGCCCAAATCTCTTATGATGGCTCCTATGCAGTAGTTTTTTTATTTCTTATTTATCGATATTTCTATAAATTCATTCTCAATTTCGAGAATACTTTTTTTCTTATTAATTAGGAATGATAAAGTTTGATTTTTTGGAAACCCTTTGTAATAATAATCTAAATAGTAAAAGTATGTTTTATCAGGTTTAATTTCATTACTATCATTGATTTCTGCAATTTCATCTGCCTTATCAGGTAATTGAACATCATTCGTATTTAAAACTAAATTGATTCTCTTTTTTAAATTCTGAGAATTTGCAAGTTTTTCAATTTCTGTTTTGTATGTTTTAGTTTTATTGATGAATTCTTTCCCTTTTGGTGAATACCCATATCCATCACCATTAAAAAGTATTTCATTTGTTTTGTTAGCTATTTCAGTTTCTATTTTAGATAAGTAACTTAAATAGTTTTTAGTTAAGTTATCGTATTTTACAATCTCCGTATTATTTTTATTTGCGCTAATTTTATTGTTGATATTTTCAGTTAAATAAGAATTATATTTTTCATTTTCTTTAATTAACATTCTATAAGTAACCTCACATTCACTTTTCGGTTCTTCTTTTGAATTGCAAGAGAAAAATACTAGTGGAATTAAAATTAATATGTTCTTCATTTTTCTGATTTTGGGTAAACTTATGCTAACGTCCTGTCGCAACAAGAGGTTTGGGATTAAAAATGCGAGGTTTTTCCATTATGCACACCCGAGCGATAGCGAACGGACGAAGTAAATTTTCCAAGTATAAAACATTTTTAAATTCAGCCAAATGCTAAATCTCTTGTAAAGGGCTTAGCAGAGGTTTTTACAGGTCTACATTTTCCTTATATTTAATGCGTAATTTTTCCTTTACAGATTCTGATAATTCATTATTTTTTAAAAATAAATATTTTATACTATTTGAATTTTGTTCAATTGGAATAGTTTTCAATTTATTGTTCTGTAAGGAAATGAACTGTATATAATTTAAGGAAAATAATGAATTAGGTATTGCAGTTAAATTATTATTGTCTAAAAATATATCTTTTAAAAATAAAATATTCTCTATTCCATTTTTCGGAAGAGCTGTTATATTACAATTATTTAGCATTAGAGTTCTTAATTGGTTTAACTTGAAAACTTTTTCTACTTGTCCATTAGAAAGTTTGATATTATTTAATTCCAAGTGTCCTAATTTATCAAACTTTGAAATATCAAAATCTATTTTATCAAAACTATTAGCTCCTAAAGAAAGAGAAGTTAAATTGGTTAAATTTTCTATTTTTTTATCAATTTTGATGATTTTATTTCTTGCTAATCCTAATGTTCTTAATTTTTTTAATTTATATAATTCAACTGGAATTTCTATAATTTCATTGTAATCTAAAATTAATTCTTCCAATTGGGTTAAATTTTCAATTTCTTTAGGAATTTTAGTTATTTTATTGAATTTTATATTAATGCTTTTTACATTTTTGAAACTTAAGATTTCTTTTGGAAATTCAGTTAAGTTTTCTTGGAAAAAGAAAACGGATTCAATTTTTAATGAATCTTCAACTTTATTATATTTTTTGCTATAGTACGTTGATTGTGAAAAACAATTGATACTTAATATAAAAATCAGGATGAGAGTATGTCTTTTTTTCATAAAATTTCTGCCAACGTCGTCTTGGCGCTACATGAGGTTTGGGATTAAAGATGCAAGTTTTTTCCATTATGACCAAATTTTACAAATACAAAACCATTTTTAAATTCAGCCAAATACCTAAATCTCTTATAACGGCACATGTTAGCACCAGTTACTTTATTAGTTTTATTAAATTCGGGTAAAGTTTTTCTGTTTTTCCTTTATTTGTCTTTATTGCAAATATTATTGGTAATATTATGTTCACAGCATAAAGACTAACGAATAAATAAAATAGAATTTCATATGTTCCATAATGCATTATTTTAAATAAAGCGAATGTGGTTATTGATATAAAAGTAAAAACTGACCAAATTATTTGAAAATTTAAAAGATTTGCTCCAATACTTTTTAGTCCAATTATTTTGTCTTTTTTATTAAACCATAAAATCAAAGGAAGAATTAAATTTCCTAATGGAATAAATAAAAATGCAATTACTGAAAGATGAAAAAAAATGAGATAATTTTTATCAGTTTGTTTTCCGTAATCCAAAATGTCTTCAATATTTATTTCTAAAACTTCACAAAGCAAATTCAGAGTTTTTCCACGAGGTTCACTTTCATTATTTTCAATTCGTTGAATAGTTCTTAAATTTACTTTTGCAAATTCTGCTAACTCTTCTTGAGATAATCCCTTTTTCTTTCTTACTTCTCTAATTTTTTTTCCAATTTCATTCATAATTAATTTTGATTTAATGTTTCAACAAAATTACTTATGAACGTATCATTTTAATAACGGTTTGTTTGCGACATTTTTACGACATTCTTGTCAATCTAAGTGTTTCTGAGGGTTAATTGGTGCTAATCTCTTGGAACGGCTGTTGGCAGACGTTTATTTTATTAGTTTGTCTTTTAGAATATATAATCCATATTTCGCTTTTTTCCCATAAATGGCTATTGCAAATTTAGATTCAAAATAATCATAATCTTTATTCTCAAGGCTACAATTACTTTTTTTTCCTTGAAGTGCTTTCGTAAAATCTTTATATTTGATTTCTTGTCCATTATTTATTACAATCGGAATTCTTTCGATTTCGGAATAACTACTTATTCCACCAAGATAAAAAACTTGAGGTTTAGCGACTATTTTGTATATGGAATTTAATTCAGTTTTTGTTAATATATAATCGGTGTTTTCATAATCAAGATTAATTTTTTTCTCGTTTTCGATTGTAATATCGTTATATGTAACTCTTATAACATTATCATTATCTGTTAATTCTGTTGGTATTTCTAAAGAAAAAGTTCCGTCTTCTAAAGTGTATGTAATAAAATTTTTATTGACTGTAACAAAAGTAATTTTTGCATTTTTAACTGGTTTGTTTTCTTTTTCAGAATTGACTATACCATTAATTTTTGTAAAATTATTAGGTTTTGGAAGATTAGATTTTGATTCAGAACTATTTTGTATTTCAACAACACTTTCATTTGTTTGTGAAATTTCAGTTTGAGCTTTTTGAGTTTTTGATTGTATAGGTTGACTAACTGCAATCATTGTTGTTGCGAGTAGTATTCCTGTTGCAATATTTGAATATGGTAAATTGAAATTGTTACTTGTTTCAAAATCTAACAATGGTGAATCAAGTTGTTTCTGTGTTACTTTTGCACAAATATTACCTTTCCTTATTTTTTTACTAATTTCAGACTGGCTTAATTGAGTAAAATCAATTACTGTTTTGGAACATAAATGGCAATAATTACCTAATTCGTTCTGGGGCATATTATCCCAATTTTCAGAACAAGGTTTATTTATTTTTAAGAATGTATTTTTCATAGTTCCAATTTTTTTTTTTTAAATGTCTGCCAACGTCTTGGCGCTACAAAAGGTTTGGGATTAAAGATGCAAGTTTTTTCCATTATGCACACCCGAGCGATAGCGAACGGACGAAGTAAATTTTACAAATACAAAACCATTTTTAAATTCAGCCAAATGCACAATCTCTTGTAGCTGTTATGTGATGTTTTTTTGGTCTTCGTAAAACTGTCGTAATGTAAATGAAAATTCACTTTCAATAATAAATTCTTCTATTTCATTTCCAATTAAGTCTTTTAGTGATTGGTTTGTTTGAGAATTATATTTATCAATAAATCTTTGTAAATCTTCAATTTTTTCTTGTCTTTTCTCTCTTAATTCAGTTCTGTTGAGTTCAAATTTTCTCCAAGTTAATTCACCTCTTTTACTTGAATTCACGTGAAAAATAAGTGGACCAAATGCTCTTAAATGAGATTTTGGATTATCCTTGTATGGATTCAATAACATACAGCTTTTATCTAAAAAATTTCTTTTTTTATTGTTACACCAATAACAACCGAAAGTTAAATTAGACCACGTAAATGTTAATCGAGGATAAATAGATTTTGGAATTATATGTTCAATGTCTCCAGGATAAATATGCGTAACTTTACTTTCACAATACGCGCATTTTTCATTGGTTTCATTTTTTAAAACATCCTTAATTAGTGCATTACTATATTTGTTTTGTTTGTTTTTATCAAGAATATTAGTTTTACGATAATCAACCATTAGTTCAGATGTCCAAGTATCACCATTATCAATTAATAATTGAGGTTTAGGGAATTTTTTTAACTCAATCATTTTTTCTTGAAATAAGTTCAACAACAGCTTCATTAATGTATTTTTCAAAACCTACTGATTTAAGTTCGTTTTTGAATTCTTTAATGTTTTCGGGGGTTATTCCAGATTGTGCATATTTATCTAAAATATTATCTATTTTATCATCAACCCAATCTGGTGTAGTTGACTCAATACCTAAAACTTGTCTCAAAATTTCATTTGCAGTTCCAGTTTTTTCAAAATTTTCTAAAAGTTGGGAACTTACTTTATTGTTATCATTATAAATTAATGCATACACATTTGAATCGTTTACAGAAGAAATTATAAATGGATTATGTGAAGCAACTATAAATTGGACATTTGGAAATGCTTTAATAAAATTAGGTAGTAGGGTTTTTTGCATTTCTGGATGTAAATGATTTTCAGGTTCATCAAAAGAAACTACAAATGGTTTTTCTTGTTCATCAAACATATAAATTTGCCAAGCCAAATCAATAATTGAAGCAATACCACCAGAAACTGCATCAATACTAAATTCCCCAGAATCTGTTTCTAAAATTACTTCTGGAATCCTAATGGATAAAGATTGAAATCCTAATTTAGGTGGTAAAACCAATTTTAATATTTTTATAAATCCTTCATAAATTCTTATGGCACCTTCATTTGAATTTACAATTTGATTACCATAACCTAAAGCTGCAAGTGAAATGAGAGCTTCTTTAATAAAATAAGTTTCACTTTTATCTCCACCACGACTAAAATATCTTTGCAATTGAGAACTTCTGTAATTATCAAATGCTTTTCGTTTAGTTATTACCTCTGTTGAAATATTTGGGACTGCTTGATATTTATAGATTGGTCTATGTGATGGAATATTAAAACCGTGAAGTGATTGCTGTCTTTCTATGTGTACATTATAAACTGTTCCTATTGATTTTGGTATTGATAAATTAGAATTCTCTCCGTTTGAATATTTAATATTGCCAATATTATCTTGGTGAGGGTGTTCATTTTTTTGTTCAAATAATTTAGCCCAAATTCCACTTAAATATTTTAAACCGCCAGTTTTTTTATCTCTTTCGGCTGTTCCAATAAGTTGATTTTGCCAACCAAAATGTTGGTTTATAATATTTAAAATAGTTTATTTTCCTGCTCCATTTGCTCCAGTCAAAATGGTTAATTGTTTATGGAAATCGATATCAATATTTTCATATTGTCTCCAAGAATCAATTTTAATTGATTTTATCATATTTAGTTTTATTTTCGTCGTTTTTTTGGCAAAATGTCACATAACGTCTTGGCGCTACAAGAGGTTTGGGAATAAAGAAACGAGTTTTTTCCATTATGCACAAATTTTCCAAATACAAAACCATCTTTAAATTTAGCCAAATGCCCAAATCTCGTGTAACGGCTGTTAGCAGTTCGGTTTTTTATTTATTTCAACTTTCCATTACTAATTCTTCCAATTCTCCATTATCATTAAATTTAACCACAACTAAAAGGTCTGTTAAATCTTTTCCAATTGTATAATCAAAAATGATGTGTTCATCTTCATATTCAGGATAAAAACTTATACAGCTTAAATGAAGTTTTTTGAACATTTCATTTTCTACTGAATTTACAAAGTCAGATTCGTCAATTTTTAAATTTAAATGTTCAAAATCAATTTCTTCTAAATGATGTTCAATATAATCTTTTACTTCAGTTCCGTTTTTAAAATCATTTTCAATTTCTGCTTTCGCAATATTTTCAAACTTATCGATTTCGTTTAAAACTTTTGTAATTGTAGTAAAATTTTCTGCTTTGACATTTTTCTCGTCAAAATTTAAATTCGCAACTATTTTATTTCCATTAATTACAATCTCTCTTTCATAATTATCATCTAAATTATTAAGGTCAATTTCTCCGAAAACTGGTAAGTTATATTTTTGAATATTATTCATTTATTGTAATTATTTGATACTTTTTAGTGTCATTTTTTTGCGCGTTACCAAATTGACTGCTAACGTCTTGGCGCTACACGAGGTTTGGGGTTAAAAAAGCGTATTTTTTCCATTATGCAAAATCTTCCAAATACAAAACCATTTTTAAATTAATCACAAATCCCCAAATCTCGTGTAACGGCTGTTAGCAAACGTTATTTCCTTTTTTCAATTGGGTTGAAATTAATAAATCTGTCAAATCCTTCAGGCTCTTCTTTTATATTTTCAATTTCTTTCCATTTTCCATTCATGTCAAGAACTTCTGCAACAATTCTTCCGTTTCTTTGGTCAACATTTGCAAACTCTTTTAAGCTGTCATTTTTTATTTTTAGAAAGTAAGTTGTCTGCCCTCCAGTTAGTATGCAAGCATCAATACAATTAAGTTTTTGATTATACATTAAGTTTGAAAAACTTTCCGAGTTTTTTATCCAATTCAAAGATTTATTTATTGGAGAATACAGAATTAGTGTTTGTACAATGTTTCCACCTCTGGCTGCCATACCAGTTGTGAAGATAATGTCTTTAAAATTATCATTGTTAAAGTCTTTGATCTCAGCTTCTAAGTCATTAATTCTGACTGCTTCCAATTTTAAACTATCTTTTGTTTTCCATTGATTTTCACTTTTTTCATAAAGATAAACCTTAGCAATTGTATTTTCTTCGGTGCCAATTTTATAAATTTCAATTTTATTTTTTTGCTTTTGACCAAAACTTATAGAATCTATAAAAAACTCTAACGTATCAACAGATACTGATTTTTCTGTTTTATCCGCTATAACAGTTTTAGTTTCAGTTTTCTTATTACAACCAATAAATAAAAGTATGATTATTATTGAGATTATGTTTTTCATAATGTTTGCTAACTAATTTATATTGTGTGACAAACTTACCATTATACACCAAATTCAAATGGCTTGGTGATAAAACGTCACATTTTACTTTATCCAAATATAGAGAATAATAATTATAATCCTATAAAAGGTATTTCTTTCTCAGTGTGATATTATTTTATCTTCAAAAACTATATCGGTTGTTTCAGAAAAGTATTCATATTGAATATCTGTATCCGATTATTGTTTTTTCAACTTTAATAATCTCCAAAAAAGCAGAAATGCTGTTTTTGCCCCGATTACTGTGAAAATCTTTGTTTGCCGGCGTTCGGCACACAAGATTGCTTCATCAGTTCGCTATCGCTCGTGTGTAACGGAGGGCGGGAGGAAACTTGTGAAAAAAGCAATTCTTCTGCTTCAAAAAATTAGTACTAAAGTTTTGAATTATTAGCAATATTACCAACTTATAATTTTTAGTTTAATTCATAAAACTTACATTTGCCTAAAATTTTATACAATGGCAGGAAATAGTTACGGAACACTATATAGAGTAACCACTTTTGGAGAATCCCATGGAGAAGCCTTGGGCGGAATTATAGATGGTTGTCCATCGGGAATTCAACTTGATCTGGATGCAATTCAATTTGAAATGTCGAGAAGAAAACCGGGTCAGTCCGCAATAGTTACACAGCGCAAGGAACCAGATGATGTACAGTTTTTATCTGGAATTTTTGAAGGCAGAACCACTGGAACGCCAATTGGTTTTATTATTCCAAATACCAATCAAAAATCAGACGATTATTCCCATATTAAAGATAATTACAGACCAAGTCATGCTGATTATGTGTATGATAAAAAATATGGTTTCCGTGATTATAGAGGCGGTGGCCGTAGTTCTGCACGTGAAACGGCAAGCAGGGTAGTAGCGGGCGCAATTGCAAAGCAAATGTTGCCTGAGATTAAATTCAATGCTTATGTTTCTTCTGTTGGTCCAATTTTTCTAGACAAAGAATATCACGAATTGGATTTTTCCAAAATTGAAAGTAATCCGGTTCGCTGTCCAGATGAAAAATCTGCAGCGGTTATGGAAGAATATATCCGTCAGATTCGTAAAGAAGGAGACACGGTAGGAGGAACAGTAACGTGCGTGATTCAAAATGTGCCTATTGGTCTTGGTGAACCGGTATTTGATAAACTGCACGCCGAATTAGGAAAGGCAATGCTTTCCATCAATGCGGTGAAAGGTTTTGAATTTGGAAGCGGTTTTGAAGGCGTTAAAATGAAAGGGAGCGAACACAATGATTTGTACAATCCTGACGGAACTACCAAAACCAATCTTTCGGGAGGAATTCAAGGCGGAATAAGCAACGGAATGGATATTTATTTCAGGGTAGCTTTCAAGCCGGTGGCGACTATCATGCAAACTCAGGATTCATTAGACAATAAAGGAAATATTACACCAATGACAGGAAAAGGACGTCACGATCCTTGTGTTGTACCGAGAGCAGTGCCTATTGTAGAAGCAATGGCCGCTATAGTTTTGGCCGATTTCTTTCTTTTAAATAAAACCTATTTGTAACTGAAAAAATAATTTCAAAAACAAATTACGGCTTTCGTTTTTAAAAAAAGTTAACCGCGAATTACTCCAATTGAACCAATTATTATCCAATTGAAATCTAATTACACGAATTCTATACAGTTTTATAATTTGTGTTTATTTGTGTAATTCGTGACGAAAACTTTTAAAGCGAATGCCCTGAAAGTAAATGTTACTTCCCGAATGGAAAAATACATTCAGCATTTTGACGAGCCAAATATTGAATTTTAACCTTGAAATTGATTAAATGACTACAATTGAAACCAAAAAGGCATCTTTTTTTAAAGGATTAACGGGTCAAATTCTAATTGCCATGCTCTTGGGAGCTATATTGGGTGTGATTATTCATAATTCGGTGGAATTGGAAGCTACGAAAGAATTTAGTACCAAAATAAAAATGCTGGCTACTATTTTTATCAGACTTGTGCAAATGATTATTGCGCCTTTAGTCTTTACCACTTTGGTAGTAGGAATTGCAAAATTGGGTGATATAAAAGCGGTTGGAAGAATTGGTGGAAAAGCATTGGGGTGGTTTTTTACGGCTTCTTTCTTTTCATTGTTAATTGGAATGTTGTATGTGAATTTATTGCAACCGGGTGTTGGATTAAATTTGTCCAATATAGATATGGCAAGTGTTTCGGATGTAACGGCCAAAACGCAGAGTTTGTCTTTTGAAAATTTTGTAGAGCATATTGTGCCGAAAAGTCTTTTTGAAGCATTGGCTACCAATGAAATTTTGCAGATTGTAATTTTTTCAATATTCTTTGGTTTGGCTGCGGCTTCAATGGGGGAGCAATCGAAGCCGGTTATTGATTTTTTAGACAGAAGTTCACACATTGTTTTGAAAATGGTAAATTATGTGATGAAATTTGCACCAATTGGAGTTTTTGGAGCAATTGCAGGCGTTTTTGCCGTTAGGGATTTTCAAGAATTAGCCATAACCTATTTCAAGTTTTTTGGTTCTTTTCTCATCGGTATCAGTACATTATGGTTAGTGCTTATTGTGATAGGATTTATTTTTCTGGGCAATAGGATGAAAGAATTGTTAAAACGAATCATTGGGCCATTGATTATTGCTTTTGGAACTACAAGTTCAGAGGCGGTTTTTCCAAAACTTACCGAAGAATTGGAGCGATTTGGAGTTAAGGATAAAATAGTTTCTTTCATGCTCCCTTTGGGTTATTCGTTTAACTTGGACGGAAGTATGATGTACATGACTTTTGCAGGTATCTTTATTGCGCAGGCTTATGGAATTCACCTTGATTATCCAACCCAGTTTACGATGCTTTTTGTTTTGATGTTAACGAGTAAAGGTATTGCAGGAGTTCCAAGAGCAAGTTTGGTGGTTGTAGCGGCTACCTGTGGGATGTTTAAAATTCCTGTTGAAGGGATTGCATTAATATTGCCGATAGATCACTTTTGCGATATGTTTAGAAGCGCTACCAATGTTTTAGGAAATGCGTTGGCAACTTCTGTAGTAGGGAAATGGGAAGAAGAAAAAGAAAATTTATAATTTGAATGAGTTTTTAATTCAGACAAACAGCAAAAAAAAACAGTTACTTATCTAAAAAGTAACTGTTTTTTTGTTTTAAAAGTTTTTGTTTAGTACCAACGTTTTTTATTTTGTTTCGATGCGTTGGATTTTCTTGATTTGTGAGCTCCTCCGCTTCGATTAGAATTTTGGGGAGGATTGTCATTTGTTGGGCTGCCAGAATGCCAAGGATACGGATGATCTTCTATGGTTTTAACATCTACTTTTATAAGTTTTTGAATGTCTTTCCAATAGTCTTTCTCGTCCTTACTGCAAAATGAAATTGCAATTCCTCCATTTCCGGCACGACCAGTTCTTCCAATTCGGTGGACATACGTTTCAGGGATATTTGGCAAATCAAAATTGATTACAAATGGTAATTGATCAATGTCTATTCCACGTGCCGCAATATCAGTAGCTACAAGGACTCCAACTTCCTTGTTCTTAAATGCATCCAAGACACGTTGTCTTGCATTTTGGGATTTATCACCGTGAATTGCTTCTGCGGGAATATTTTTTTTCCTTAATGCCTTTACCACGTTATCAGCTCCATGTTTTGTTCTTGAGAAAACCAGTACATTTGATAGGTTTTCGTTATTTATAAGATGATATAACAGATTTCTTTTTTCTGTTTTTTCAACAAAATAGATACGTTGCTCAACATTCTCTGCTGTAGATGAAACTGGAGAAACAGTTACGGTTTCTGGATCAGTAAGGAACATTTCGGCTAATTCCCTTATGGCTATTGGCATAGTTGCAGAAAAGAAAAGAGTTTGTCTGTTCTTTGGTGTCAACTTTACAATTTTTTTTACATCATTAACAAAACCCATATCCAGCATTTGATCGGCTTCATCTAGTACTAAAGTATGTAGATGATTAAAATCGATAAAACCTTGTTTGTGCAAGTCTAATAAACGTCCGGGTGTAGCTATGACAATATCAACTCCGTTTTTTAATGCGTCAACTTGTGGATTTTGTGATACACCACCAAAGAGTGTTAATTGTGTCAAATTTGTGTATTTGCCATAAGTGTCAAAGCTTTGCCCAATTTGAACCGCTAATTCTCTTGTTGGAGTTACAACAAGCGCTCGGATTACCTTTGCTTTTTTTGTCGAACCCACTATTCGGTGCAATTGATGTATGATTGGAATTGCAAATGCAGCAGTTTTTCCGGTTCCTGTTTGAGCACAACCTATCAAGTCTTTTCCGGCCAATACAATTGGTATGGATTGTTCCTGAATAGGTGTTGCTTGTGTATAGCCTTCTTCAAATACGGCTTTTTGTATACTTTTTGAAAGTGATAAATCTTCGAATAACATATTTTTGAAATTAAGATATCTTGTATTTAGTACATAGATAAGGGCGCAAAGATAGTGTTATTATTTAGATGAAAATTAATTTGAATTTAGGTAGGTATTATTTTGCAAATTTATTGTTCTATTGAATTATGGGATTTCATAAAATCGGTTACCAAATAGCCAATGAGTTTGCCAATTAAATGGTTGTTTTTATCTTCTCCCAAATCGGGTGCCCCTTCGCAGATATGCAAATAAGTGGCATTTTTATTTTTGGCAAAAAAAGAAACAAATTGACGAAGTTCCTCAATTGAAAAACCACTTAAGGTCATCGCGCTGCTTGCTATATTAGGTATGGCATCCAAGTCAATCTCGATTCCAAAAGGATCATTTTTTATAAAATCAAGAGCATTTGTCAACTCTTCTGAAAAAACTTTTTCTTTTCGAATGTTTACGCTGTCATAAGTATTGAATCGAACACGATCTTCAATTTTTTTGATGATATCCAAAACATTTTTGGAAGTGTAATTTTCATGAAGACCAAAAATGAAATATTTCTTTAAAAAACCTTCTTCATAAGCATAGGAAAAACCGTTTCCACTATGGCGTCCTTCCAGAATTCTAAAATCGGAATGCGCATCAAAATTAATTGCATTGATAGCTTTTCCTTTTGCCAGGGCAGCTCCTTTTATGTTTCCGTATGAATTGTTGTGTCCACCACCAATTACTATTGGTATTTTTCCGGCTTGAATGATTTTGCAAATTATATGAGAAACTTCCTTGTCAATTTTTTCGACCAGTTGACTTAATTTGGAACGATCATCAATGTCATTAAAATCAAGGTCTTCAACTTCCTTCATTTCTTGTGCAACATTCAGGTGACCCAAAATGATAATTTGATTCCCTTTTGAAAAACGATTGTGCTGAATATTGGCTATACTTGTTATTGCACTTTGCCATGCAGATGCGGCTCCGGGTCTTCCGTAATTTGCCCTAACTCCAATGTCTTCCGGAATTCCAAATAAAACAAATTTGGCTTCGCTGTTTTTTATAAAATCGAAAGGATTAACATCTTTTGGGGTAATAAGTATTTTCTCTCCAAATTTAATTTCGCCACTTCTGTGATTGGTTGCTTTGGCAAGATCGTTAATACTGAATGTAATAAGTTTTTCCATAAAAAAATATTTACCAAAAATAATATAATTGATTTAAGTTGCGTTATATATATTATTAAATTTGTAAAACAATTAAATTTTAACATGGAAAATCAAGGAAACAATACAAGTCTAAAAGCTGTTATAGCTGTTTTGGCTGTTTTATTAGCAGGGAGTTTAGTTTATATTTTTAAAATGTCATCAGAGGTTGATGCAGTTCACACAGAAATTGTAAAAACAGGTACCGAAAAAGAGTCGGTTATGAAAGATTTGCAAGATCTTAAGGCAACTTATGATGCTGCTATTGCTGAAAACACTTCTATGTCAGAAGAATTACTACAAGAAAGAGATAAGGTAGTTAATCTAATAGAGGAGCTTAAAAAATCAAATGGTGATTTATCAAAATACAGAAGTCAAGTTAAGTCTATGCAAGGGCATATGAAAGAATTGATGCAAGAAAATGAAGGTTTGAAAAAACAAAATGTCACTTTAGCAAGCCAACGCGATAGTACTGTTGTTGTTTTGGGAGAATCCAAAAAATTCAATGAAGTTTTGGTTGGTCAAAATGAAGAGTTATCAAAAACAGTTGAAAAAGGAGGTAAATTGTCTGTCTTGAACTTGCAAACGGCAGCTTATAAATTAAAAAGTTCTGGAAAAGAGATAGCAACAGACAAAGCTAGTAGAGCAAACGTCCTTAAAATTAGTTTTACAATTGCCGAGAATTCAATTGCAAAATCTGGTGATAAGAATTATTATGTACAGGTAATTGATAGTAAAAATAATGTTTTGGGTGAAGCCAAAAAAGTTTCCTTTGGAGAGAAAGAATTGGCTTACAGCTTTATTTCAAGTGTGAAATATGAAAACAAAACAGTTCAGGTTTCTCAAGATTTAGCTGGGAAAGATTTTGCCAAAGGTATGTATGCAGTAAATGTTTTTGATAAAGATCAATTGGTTTCAAGCACTAGTTTTTCTTTGAAATAAGAAATCTAATCAATAAAAAAAGGAGCGATATTCGTTGAGAATATCGCTCCTTTTTTTATTTACTTGATTATTAGAATTATATTTTACCTTCCAAAATAACTATCGAACAGTTGCTAATATTGTTGAACTAAAATAGGGCAATCAAATCGACCTCAATAAGTAAATAAGCGTTTTCGGTTGTTTGTGAAATTGCCCATTGCTGTTCCCGAAATTTTTAAAACTGAATTTTAGCGAATTTGAAGCAGCTCTTATAATTGGTTAGGTATGTTGTTATTTTATTCCGAAACTGTTATCTCGAACATTTTGTTCCAATTTTTACCAGTCACAAAAATCGTCTTGGTTTTTGGATTGTAGGCAATTCCATTTAAAACATCTTCTGGAGTAACTTTTAAAAACTTGCGTAATCCCGACATATCCAAGATTCCTTCTACAGCTCCCGAAGTTGGATTTACAACGGCAATAGCATCTTTTTGCCAAACATTCGTGTATATTTTGCCATTAATCCATTCCAATTCATTGATAGCTTTTATTTTTGATTCCCCAGAATATACATTTATATAATCAATCATTTTTTGGGTTGCCGGATCCATTTTCCAAATTTTTTCTGTCTTGTCAGTTTGGTAAATATATTTTCCGTCATTTGTCATTCCCCAGCCTTCAATATCTTTATCATAAGTAAAAGTTTTTTCTAATTTTAATGTGTTTGCATCATATATAAAACCGGTTTTTTCTTGCCATGTCAATTGGAATAATTTACCATTTACAAAAGTGATTCCTTCCCCGAAATATTTAGCATCCAAATCAATTTGTTTGTAAATTTTTCCAGTTTTATAATCATATTTTCTTAGAAATGATTTTCCGTTAAGACCTGTACTTTCATATAATGTATCTTTATAAAATTCTAATCCTTCGGTGAAAGCTGCTATGTCATGCGGGAAGGAATTTATGATTTTGTATTTTAATAATTTTGGAGTGACATTCGAAACCAACTCGATTCTTTTGGTTGCATCTGATGTATCAGAGCCAAAATAAATGGTGGCTTTCAAGAATTGATATCCTAATTTTTGGTCTTTTAGTTCAAACTTAAATTTTTCTGACCCTTTTGTGCTTCCCACTTTTTTGTCATTTACAAAATAGGCAATGCTATCGATTTCTTTCGAATTAGGATTCAAGATACCAATAGAAACTGATTCTGGTGAGGTAAAATGAGCTGGAAAAGCAGAATCATCGATAGTAAATATAGAATTTTCACCTTTTTTTGTGTCTCCACATCCAATTAATGTGATTCCTAATAAAATGGTAGCTAATAAGTTATGTTTTTTCATGATTTAAAATTTTGAAGATACCAATATACAATGTTATTTTATTAGAGCAAAGCACTTGCAAAAATATAAAAAGGTTGTATATTTGCAGTGGCAAGTCCTACACGACCAGCTCCTGCAGACTCCCCCAGGATGGGAACATAGCAAGGGTACGTGGTTGAGCGGTGCGATGTAGATCGCTTGCCATTTTTTCTTTTTTAATCCAATTTTTTGTAATATAGTCTTCCCTCGGGAGGATTTTTTTATTTTTACACGTTACGAAATTTCAAAAACAAATTTCAAAAGTCAAAAAAATCAAAGCTTGAATAGATTTGGTTAGGAATAATTCAAAATCCATAAAATTTATAATTCACAATTCATAATTAGTTTAATAATGAACAAAGTAGTATTAATTACAGGAGGATCATCTGGAATAGGGAAATCCATTGGAGAATTTTTGCATCATAAAGGATTTGTGGTGTATGGAACGAGCAGGAATCCAGAATGGGTACTTAATTCGGTTTTTCCATTAATTGCCTTGGATGTAAGAAATGCAGATTCTATTCAATCGGCTGTAGCCAAGGTTCTTTCAATTTCGGGAAGGCTTGATGTTGTAATTAATAATGCAGGTGTTGGGATTACGGGCCCTTTGGAAGAAATTCCGATGGTGGAAATCAAGAATAATTTTGAAACCAATTTTTTTGGACCAATTGAAGTGATGAAAGCCGTGTTGCCACAAATGCGTTCGCAACAATCAGGTTTGATTATTAATATTACTTCAATTGCGGGTTATATGGGTTTACCATACCGAAGCGTTTATTCGGCATCAAAGGGAGCTTTGGAATTAATAACCGAGTCATTACGTATGGAGGTGAAATCTTTTGGGATTCAAATCACTAATATTGCTCCTGGTGATTTTGCTACCAATATTGCTGCCGGACGTTTTCATGCGCCGGTAATAAAGGGGTCAGCTTATGAGATACCTTATGGAAATAATCTGAAAACGATGGATGAGCATGTGGATAGCGGAAGTAATCCAAATGAAATGGCTGAAGCTGTTTTTGCGATTATCCAGAATTCAAATCCTAAAATTCATTATAAAGTTGGTGCTTTTATGCAAAAGTTTTCTATAGTATTAAAGAGGATTCTACCTGACAAAGTGTATGAAAAAATGCTTATGAATCATTATAAATTATAAAATATGGAAGACATATTAATATCGGTTTTACCAATTTTTATTATCGTAGTCGTTTGGATTGTTATAATGAAATTAGTTGTCAAAAAAAGTTTAAAAAATAACAAATACACCGAAAAACAAGACGAAATGATTGTTTTGCTTCGGGAAATCAAAGAGGAACTTAAGCAAATTAATCAAAGCAAAATTCTAAAATAGTTTGAATGCATAGTTAGGTGTGAACGGACTTGAAAAATTATAAGTGTTATTTCAACACTTTTTTTGTTTATTTTAAAAAATATCGTTTTTTATTGGTATTGATTTTGTAATTTTGCACCCAATTTGTTAAACACACAATTAAATATAAATAGATTATGAAATTTTTTATTGATACGGCTAATTTAGCTCAAATTAAGGAAGCACAAGCTTTAGGTGTTTTAGATGGTGTAACGACTAATCCATCCTTGATGGCAAAAGAAGGAATTACTGGGAAAAACAATATTTTGAAACATTATGTTGATATCTGTAATTTGGTTGATGGTGATGTAAGTGCTGAAGTAAATGCCTTGGATTACGACGGGATGATCAAGGAAGGTGAGGAGTTAGCAGATTTACACGATCAAATCGTAGTTAAATTACCAATGACTAAAGAAGGGGTAATGGCTGCAAAATATTTCTCTGATAAAGGAATTAAAACAAACGTTACTTTGGTATTCTCTGCAGGTCAGGCCTTATTGGCTGCTAAAGCAGGTGCTACTTATGTTTCTCCATTCATTGGTCGTTTGGATGATATTTCTACAGATGGTTTGGCTCTTATTGAAGAAATTAGAGAGATTTACGATAACTACGGTTACGAAACTCAAATTTTGGCAGCTTCTGTTCGCCACACCATGCATATCGTAAATTGTGCTAAGCTTGGCGCTGATGTTATGACAGGACCATTATCAGCTATTGCTGGATTATTGAAACACCCACTGACAGATATCGGATTGGCTCAATTTGTTGCTGATTTCGAAAAAGGAAATAAATAGTACTCAGTTTTAAAACTGTAGTAATCAGTTAGTGAATATTCCAAAAAAGTTCCATTTCGCACTTGAAATGGAACTTTTTTTGTTTTTGAAATAATGCTTAAAATTCAGTATTTGATTATTGGTTCAAATAAAAATCATACATGCGATTCTCTGCGATTTGAATTTTGTATTAAAAAAAGTCCCATTCTGTTTATGGAATGAGACTTTTTGATACATTTTTTACTGATTATTACAGTCTGAATACTGCAAACTAATGTCCGCCACCTTCACTTATAACATGGCTTACTCCTTGTTTTTTTAATACTTTGGGGCAATAAAAACCATAAAATGCCAAATAGGCAAAACCAAGAAGCGGTACGATGTATGAGAAATGTGTATATGTGATGCCAACTATTCCGTTTGGATTAGCTAAATCCAAATCACATATTTTTCCTTGTACAAGAGGAATTACTCCACCTCCAAGAATCATCATAATTAAGAAAGAAGATGCTTTTCCAGTGTTTTTTCCTAAACCAGCAATAGCCAAATCAAAAATCGATGGCCACATGATCGATAAGAATAATCCACCAGAGATAAAGAAGAATTTGGCAATGGCAGGATCAGGCCAAACTAGTCCCAGTGCCATCATTAAGAAGCCAAATATTCCGAAAAGCATTAATGTTTTACCTGCGTTTTTACCACCAACAAAACTTACTGTTATAAATAATAAAATCCAGAACGGGTAAATATAAAATGAAGAAACATCATGAGCGGCAAAAATGTTAGCTCCAATAATGACTCCAAAAGCTAAGGCAGGAACAATAAATTTTAAGGCTATATTTACAAGATTTGATGTATTGAAAACATTTATTCCTCCATTCCAACGGCCAATCATTAAACTTCCCCAGTATAATGCGATGAACGGTGCAATGGCGTCTTCCAAGATGTTGCCAAATTCATTTGTATGCAACAAAGCAGGTAAATTACTAATGATGGTGACTTCTGTTCCAACATAAATAAAGATTCCCAACATTCCCAAGTACAATTGTGGATAGTCCAAAATGCTGAATTTAGCATGTTTATGTTCGATTTTGGCTTCTTCTTCATTTGCTTTGGAAGGGTCTTCAATTTTAGAAAAGTTCATAAATATTGCTACTATAACAAAAGCAAGACCTAATATTATGAAAGGTAATTTTATATCTTCCAAGGAAAGATTTGTTTTTTTGTCATCTCCCATTCCAAACAATGCAATTCCTAATAAGATTGCACCAATTGTTGTTCCGAATGAGTTTACTCCTCCTGCCAAAGTTAGACGGTGCGCTCCGGTAGTTGGACTTCCCATTTTGATAGCAAGCGGATTGGCAACAATTTGTTGAATTGAGAATCCTAAACCTACTGTAAATAAAGCTGTTAAAAAGAAAGGAAAGCTCTCCAAGGATGCAGCAGGAACGAATAAAAATGAACCAGCGGCCGAAAGTAATAATCCTGCGGAAAGTGTTTTTTTGTATCCGAATTTTTGTAAAACATCGGATTTTAAGGAAATAAGGAAAAAGATTATTGACCCTACAAAATAAGCAACATAAAAAGCCCAAGCAACTAGTTGTGATTGTACTTGGGATAATGTAAATACTTTTTTGAATACTGGGATTAGGATGTCATTGGCCGAACCAACAAAACCCCAAAAGAAGAAGACAACTATTAAAGAAATAAATTGTCCCCATTTGGTTTGCACATTTTCTGAATTCATAATTTTAAAAATTTAAATTTTTTGGTTATTATTAATTTTTTGATGTTGCAAGACTGACTGTAAATATATTTGTTAACAATTTCAAAAAAAAATTTTGGTTTATAAAGTTTTTCATTTTTGAATAAACAGCATTATTCAGACTGTTAATGGTTGTTTTATTACCTTTTGTAATTAGAAAAACGATATAGTGTTTCATTTTTATTAGAAAAACTAACATTTCCATTTAATAAAATAAGTGTAGTATTTACACTTGGAGGCTGTTGTGGTAATTAAAATAAATTATTACTTAAAGTAGAATTATGGTTTTTAGAAAGTCAGGAGACTTTGATTGAAAGGCAAGAAAATAAGATTTGTTAAAAAAAATAAAATTAGATAAAACGGAACGTTATTTGTGTTGTTTCAAAATAGAAACAGTAATTAATTTAAAATAGAAAGTGTATCTTTAATACTTACTAACAAAAGAAAGTTTCGATCGGTATATAAAATTATAATAAAATATGAAAACTACATTAGATTTAGATAATGACATCAGTTTTAAAAAAGCAGGTCAGTTTGAAGATACCCGCTTTGAAAAAATCCATAACGTAATTTTTAAAAATGCTGCGGATGCTTCGATAATAGTTGCCCAAGAGATTGCAGGTTTAATTCGTGCAAAGCAAGAAAAGAATAAAAAATGTGTATTGGGTTTGGCTACTGGTTCGTCCCCAATAAAAGTGTATCAGGAGTTGGTACGCATGCATAAGGAGGAAGGATTGAGTTTTGACAATGTCGTTACTTTTAACCTAGATGAATATTATCCGATGCCAAAGGAAAGTAACCAGAGCTATCATTATTTCATGCATCATCATCTTTTTGACCATGTAGATATTAGGCCTGAAAATATCAATATTCCTGATGGTACCGTTGAGTTGGAAAATTTGAATCAGTTTTGTGTTGATTACGAAATGAATATCAAAAATGCCGGTGGACTTGATTTCCAATTGCTGGGAATTGGACGTACAGGTCACGTGGGTTTTAACGAGCCTGGCTCACATATTAACTCGGGAACAAGAATCATTACGTTGGATCATATTACAAAAGTGGATGCCTCCGGAGATTTTAACGGAATAAGTAATGTTCCCAAAAAGGCGATTACGATGGGGGTTTCAACTATTCTGAGATCCAAAAGAATTGTCTTGATGGCTTGGGGACGAAATAAGGCATCAATCATCAAGAGAACCATTCAGGGTGAGATTAGCCCAGAGATTCCGGCAACTTTTTTGCAAAATCATGAGAATACCACTTTTGTTTTGGATGAAAGTGCTGCTTCCGAATTAACACGTTTGGAGACCCCTTGGTTGGTAGGAGAGTGCATTTGGACACCCGAATTAAAAAACAAGGCGATAGTTTGGCTTTGTCAGCATACCAATAAATCGATTTTAAAATTAACGGATAGAGATTATAACAATAACGGAATGTCGGATTTATTAGCGGCGGGAAGTTCTTCTTATGATTTGAATATCAATATGTTCAATGTGTTGCAACATACAATTACCGGATGGCCGGGTGGTAAACCAAATACCGATGATTCCCACCGTCCAGAAAGGGCTAATCCAGCCAAAAAGAAAGTGATTCTTTTTAGTCCGCATCCAGATGACGATGTGATTTCCATGGGAGGAACTTTTGCCAAGTTAATAAAGCAAGGTCATGATGTGCATGTGGTATATCAAACTTCTGGAAATATTGCAGTTACGGATGATGAGGCATTGAAATTTGCCGAAGTGTGTAATGATTTTGTCGATGATGACAAGTCTGGGATTAATTTTCAGTCAATTATCGATTCTATTAATTCAAAATCAATTGGGCAAAGTGATACCTTGGAAGTTCGCAAGTTAAAAGGTTTGATAAGAAGACGAGAATCGTACGCAGCTACAAGATACATTGGTTTAAAAGATGAGAATACTCATTTCTTGGATATGCCATTTTATGAAACGGGAATGATTCAGAAAAAACCATTGGGAGCCGAAGATATTTCTCTTGTAAAAGAAATTATTGAAAAAATTCAACCACATCAGGTATTTGCCGCAGGAGATCTTGCGGATCCGCATGGTACACATGAAGTCTGTTTGAATGCTATTTTTGCCGCGATGAGAGAATTAAAATCAAAACCATTTATGAATGATTGTTGGTTATGGTTGTACAGAGGCGCTTGGCACGAATGGGATATTCATGAAATTGACATGGCGGTTCCTTTAAGTCCTGATGAAGTCTTGTTGAAAAGACAGGCCATTTTGTACCATCAATCTCAAAAAGACAGAGTGATGTTCCAAGGTAATGATTCAAGAGAATTTTGGGTTAGAGCCGAGGATAGAAATAAAAATACTGCCAAGCTATATGATGATTTAGGGCTAGCCGAATATGAAGCTATTGAGGCTTTCAAGCGTTTTGAGTATTAAATTGTCTTTGTGAAGATAGTTGTGAAAATTTATAACTTATATATCAAAAAACAAACAGATTGCAGAATCATCAATTAGTACTAATTTGATTATTTTTTGTACTTTTGCGCAAAATTTTAATTAAAGAGACATTCATGTTAACAGTCAATAATTTATCAGTTCAGTTTGGCAAGAGAATTTTGTTCGACGAAGTAAATACAACTTTCACACACGGAAATATTTATGGAGTAATTGGAGCCAATGGTGCTGGAAAATCTACATTTCTTAAAATAATATCAGGTGATATTGATCCAACTTCGGGACATATTCATCTGGAACCGGGAAAACGTATGTCGGTTTTGAATCAAAACCACAATATGTTTGACGAACATACGGTACTGGAAACTGTGATGATGGGGAATAAAGTTTTGTATGCTGTTAAGACCGAAATGGATGCACTTTATTTGGATTATAATGATGCAAATGCAGACAGAATAGGCGAGTTGCAAGTACAATTTGAAGAAATGAATGGCTGGAATGCAGATTCTGATGCAGCTTCAATGCTTTCAAACCTTGGAATTACAGAGGATAACCATTATACTATGATGGCTGATTTGGAAGGAAAAATAAAAGTGAGAGTACTTTTGGCTCAGGCTCTTTTTGGAAATCCTGATTTGTTAATCATGGATGAGCCTACCAATGATTTGGATTTTGAAACCATTGCTTGGTTAGAAAATTTTTTGGCAAACTATGAAAACACAGTAATCGTAGTTTCTCACGACAGACACTTTTTGGATTCTGTTTGTACACATATATCGGATATTGATTTTGGAAAAATAAACCATTATTCAGGGAATTATACTTTTTGGTATGAATCCAGCCAATTAGCGGCAAAACAACGTGCGCAGCAAAATAAAAAAGCAGAAGAAAAGAAACAGGAATTGGAAGAATTTATTCGTCGTTTTTCTGCCAATGTGGCGAAGTCTAAACAAGCGACTTCCCGTAAAAAAATGATTTCGAAATTGAATATTTCTGAGATCAGACCTTCAAGCCGCCGTTATCCTGCTATTATTTTTGATCAGGATCGCGAAGCGGGAGATCAAATCCTGAATGTACAAAACTTAAGTGCTTCTATTGATGGAGAAACTTTGTTTAAAGGAGTGGATCTGAATATGGCCAAAGGCGATAAAATTGTTCTTTTCTCAAAAGATTCCCGTGCTACAACAGCGTTTTATGAAATATTAAACGGTAATCAAGAGCCGGATTCAGGTGAATTTGACTGGGGAGTTACTACAAATCAAGCGTATCTACCTGCAGAAAATCATTCTTTTTTTGAAAATGATTTGACTTTGGTAGATTGGTTACGCCAATGGGCAAAAACCGAAGAAGAGCGCGATGAAGTTTTCATTAGGGGTTTCCTTGGAAAAATGATTTTTTCTGGAGAAGAAGCTTTAAAAACGAGCCGTGTGTTATCTGGAGGAGAGAAAGTTCGCTGTATGCTGTCTCGTATGATGATGGAAAGAGCAAATGTCTTAATGCTTGATGAACCAACCAATCACTTGGATTTGGAATCGATTACGGCTTTCAACAATTCATTGAAAAATTATAAAGGTTCTGTTATTTTTACAACGCATGACCACGAATTCGCACAAACCGTTGGTAATAGAGTAGTGGAGTTAACACCAAATGGAGTAATCGACCGTTACATGACTTTTGATGAATACTTGGATGATGAAAAAATTCAGGAACAAAGAAAGAAAATGTATTCTTAATTGTTTTGATTATATTATAAAGGAAACTCCCGTTGAAAAGCGGGAGTTTTTTGTTTTTGGAGATGAAATTAATCAAATGCTTAAATATTATTAGCTTTCAAAAAAGTAATTAAACAATAAGTAAAACTATATGTTCTGCAAGGAATCCCAACTATAAATTGTTTTGAAGTCAAGCAAATAGTTTTAAATTCAGGAATAAAGAAAATGTATGAACTCACAAAGCCCGTTACTTGAAATAACGGGCTTTTTTATGTCTTATTTTCTGCCAAGAAATTTGCTAATGATATAAATAATTATGGCTATGATTAGGATAACAATAAAAATACCGAATCCCATTCCGGCTTTGAAAATATCACCTATAACTTCACAACTCGTAAACGAAATAAGTACTATTGTCAGTACTAAAATTCTGTTCAATATATTTTTCATAGTATTTTGTTTTAGTTTTCAAATAACAAATTTAAGGGACTGCATCAATAATAGTTTTATACAATTAAAGGAAGTAATTGCATCATTTCAATTTGCTAATCAAAACTAATAATTCAAGTGTTGTATTTGTAATTGTTAGTTTTAGTGAAAATATTTAGAAATTAATTATAGTTTTTGATAGAAAATTAAGATATTTTTGAAAATAACTTTTTCTATTATAATCATGTCAAACAGTATTTTAAGTTTAAAAAACCCACGTGTTGAAGTCGTAGATGTCTTGAGAGGATTTGCCATCATGTCCATAATGCTATTGCATAATATAGAACATTTTGATTACTATTATTTACCCGAATATTTGCCGGAATGGATAAAAGTCCTGGATAAAATTATTTGGGAGACGCTATTTTTTCTTTTTGGCGGAAAATCATATGCGATATTTGCATTGCTTTTTGGTTTTAGTTTTTACATTCAAAACGATAATCAGGAGAGGCAGGGAAAGGATTTTAGAGTTCGTTTTCTTTGGCGTATGTTGGTCTTACTAGGTTTAGGTTTTGTAAATACAATTTTTTACGAAGGTGATATTTTAATGATTTATGCTATTTTGGGTATTATTTTAGCCTTTGTGTGTAAATGGAATAACAAGGCTATTTTTATTACTGCTGTTATTTTAATACTTCTGCCGATAGAATGGTTCAGATTTTTTTATATGTTATTGCATCCCGAATATGTTCCGCTTCCTAAATTATCCAAAAATTACTTTGAAATGATGGGAGAATATTTAAAAGGAAATTCTTTTATGGATCATGCAATTGGAAATATTACTATTGGAAGACTTGCATCAATTTTTTGGTTTTGGGAAAACGGACGCTTTTTTCAAACTCCAGCCTTATTTTTGTTTGGATTGTTAATGGGGCGCAAGAAACTTTTTATTGTATCTGCCGAGAGTAATTTATTTTGGAAAAAAACCATGCAGTATTCTTTTTTGCTGTTTGTGCCCTTGTTTACCTTGAAAAGTTTTTTATCGCAGCTTATTGAGCGAAAAGAAGTTCGAAAAAGCCTTTCCATAATTATTTCATCTTGGTCAAATGTTGTTTTTATGATCTTTATGGTTTCAATTATAGTACTGTTGTATCAAAAAGAGTCAGTTCGTAATCTGCTTGCTAAATTGATTCCTTTTGGGAAAATGAGTTTGACTAATTATATTATGCAGTCTGTTGTAGGTTCTTTTATTTACTATCGCTATGGATTGGGACTTGTTGAATATACTGGTGCAACATTCAGTTTGTTGATTGGAATCCTCTTGTTTGTTTTGCAGATATCTTTCTGTACTTGGTGGCTAAAAACGCATAGACAAGGCCCTTTTGAATATCTTTGGCATAAGGCTACTTGGGTAGGGAGGTCGTAGATAGTATTGTGTTGTAATTACTTATAGATTAAAATTTAACTCTATTCAATAATAATAGAATAGGTGTTTTATGGTAAATTAGACAAAGTATAATTTTGCAAAAAAAAGAAGTAGTTGAAAATATTTTAAACATAAACCCATTGGGTGAAATTATTTAAAAAAAGTAATAAATGGATAAGCGGCCAAAAATTGAATTAATACTAACCAAAACCGATAAGATAATTGAATTAATTGGCTATCTAATTTTAATAGCGTTTTGGATTACTATAATTATTTCCTATAAAAATTTACCTGAACAAATTCCTGTTCACTATAACGGACTTGGTGAGGCTGATGATTATGCAAGGAAAGCTTCAATATTTTTATTACCAATCATTGGAACTTTTTTATTTATAATATTGACATTTATTGTTAAAAACCCTGAAACTTTTAATTACAGCGTGAAAATAACCGAACAAAATGCTGAAAGTCAATATAGAAATTCGATTAGGATGATGAGAATCATAAAAATTATACTAGTCGTAATATTTTTTTTAATTGACTATAAAACAATGGAAACTTCATTGAAAAAGTCCGAAGGATTGGGACATTGGTTTTTACCTTTTATATTGGGAATGGTTTTTTTACCAATAATCTATTTTGCGTACAAATCATACAAATTGAAATAAGTATTAATGTGATTTTTTTACTTCTCATTTTTTAAAACAGTTGCTATTACTTATTGCGTAATAATTAAATAATTGTCTCTTGGCGAATAATAAATAATTTTTCTGTTCTTGCAATGAATAAATCCTAAATCGGAATTTGTATATTTGCTCAACCAAACCTGCGGATGTTTTAAAAGCGCATATTCTAATGAGGCATTTTTAAAATGATACTATCGCAAAATCTTTTAAAAATAAATAATTGCTAAATATGAACCAAAAAGTGTTACTCAATTCAAAAGAAGTCAATATTATTTTGAATCGTTTGGCTTGTCAGTTAATTGAAAAACATCTTGACTTTTCGGATACGGTACTGATTGGAATTCAGCCCAGAGGTACTTTTTTGGCAGAACGTTTGAAAGAATTATTGGAAAAGGAATATCAGCTCCCAAATGTAGCTTTTGGCTACTTGGATATTACTTTCTTCAGAGATGATTTCCGCAGGACTAATAAACCTTTGGAGGCCAATAAAACACAAATTGATTTTTTGGTAGAAGATAAAAAAGTCATTTTTATTGATGATGTACTCTACACAGGCAGAAGTATCCGTGCAGCCCTGACAGCAATTCAGTCTTTCGGGAGACCTTCGGGAATAGAATTATTAACATTGATTGACCGTCGTTTCAGCAGGGATTTACCCATTCAGCCCGATTTTCGAGGGCGTCAGGTAGATGCTATTAATGGTGAAAAAGTAAAAGTGTGCTGGGCAGAGCAAGATGGAGAAGATGGTGTTTATTTAGTCACTAATTAAAAACGTTTATGGTTAATTGTTTATAGTGTGTTCTACATACGCAGGGCGACAATAATCGGCAAACCATAATCACAAACAAAAAAATAACAAAGAACAATGAGCGAATTAAGTGTAAATCATTTATTAGGGATTAAATATATTAATGAAAATGATATTAACCTGATATTTGAAACTGCCGATCATTTTAAAGAAGTAATTAATCGTCCAATAAAGAAAGTGCCTTCATTGCGTGATATTACAATTGCCAATATTTTTTTTGAAAACAGTACCCGCACAAAATTATCATTTGAATTAGCCCAAAAAAGATTATCAGCAGATGTTATTAGCTTTTCTGCTGCGCAGTCTTCAGTAAAAAAAGGCGAGACCTTAATTGATACCGTAAACAATATCCTTTCGATGAAAGTGGACATGGTTGTCATGAGGCATTCCAATCCGGGAGCAGCTTATTTTTTATCCAAAAATGTTAAAGCGAGTATTGTAAATGCTGGTGATGGAGCTCATGAACATCCTACTCAAGCGCTATTGGATAGTTATTCCATTAGAGAAAAACTTGGAGATGTAGCCGGAAAAAAAGTAGTGATTGTTGGTGATATATTGCATTCCAGAGTTGCCCTTTCCAATATATACGCATTGCAAAAACAAGGCGCAGAAGTCAAAGTCTGCGGTCCTAAAACACTTATTCCAAGATATATTGAATCACTTGGAGTAACAGTTGAACCCAATTTGCGTAAAGCGCTTGAATGGTGTGATGTAGCGAATATGCTGCGTGTTCAAAATGAGCGTATGGACGTGAATTTTTTCCCGTCGACCAGAGAGTACGCACAGCAATATGGAGTTGATAAAGCTTTACTGGATTCATTGAATAAGGAAATTGTTATCATGCATCCAGGACCAATAAACAGAGGTGTCGAAATTACAAGTGATGTTGCCGACTCTCAGCAATCTGTGATTTTAAATCAAGTAGAAAATGGAGTAGCCATCAGAATGGCTGTAATCTATCTTTTGGCTTCAAAAATTAAATAAATTTTTCAATGAAAGTTACTACTAAAGGACATACTATTATAATTAAGGATACCGAGGGAGATATTACTGCATTTTTGGAAAAAATAAATAATCAATACAACAGTTTTAAGGAGCATAATCTTATTTTGGATATTACACACGACAAATCGGTTGATGTAAAGTCGATTAAGATTTTTTCTGATTTATTCAAGAAACATAAAAAAGAAAAAAAGTCGGTAGTGATTGTTGTTGAAAATATCGATTTCAACAAGGTTCCTCAATCTATTATTGTAGTTCCAACCCAATTAGAAGCCCACGATTTAATAGAAATGGACGAAATCGAAAGGGATTTAGGTTTCTAAAATAGTGTTTGAAAGTTTAAGTGTTTGAATCTTAAAGACTGCTGATAATTGAGCTCTATCTATTCTGCGTTAAATAATTTTAAAACAATTTAAACAATTTTAAAACTAAGCATAAATTGAAACTCACCATTCTTGGCTGTTATGCCGCTACTCCCCGAACCTTAACAAACCCTACTTCTCAGGTTTTAGAAATAAAAAACAGATTGTTTTTAATTGACTGTGGCGAAGGTACTCAGGTACAACTGCGTAAAAACAAATTAAAATTTTCAAAAATTAATCATGTCTTTATTTCTCATCTGCATGGGGATCATTTTTTTGGCTTAGTTGGTTTGATATCTACTTTTGCACTTTTGGGAAGAACCACTGATTTACATGTTTACGGACCAAAAGGAGTAAAAGAAATAATTGACCTGCAATTGAGATTGTCTAATTCATGGACGAATTATCAGTTGTTTTTTCATGAATTGGAATCCAAGCAAAGTGAAATCATTTTTGAAGATGAAAAGGTAATTGTCAAGACTATTCCGTTAAAACATCGTGTTTATACCAATGGATTTTTGTTTCAGGAAAAAATAGGGGAGCGTAAACTTGATTTAAATGCTGTTCAGGATTTTGAAATTGATACCTGTTATTACCAGAATATAAAAAATGGAAAAGACATCACTCTTGATGACGGACGGGTTATTGAAAATAGCAAATTAACTTTTGATCCAGATCCTGCTTTGAGTTACGCTTTCTGTTCGGATACCAAATACAATGAAGACATAGTTCCAATTATTGAAAATGCTACTGTACTGTATCACGAATCTACTTTTTTGGATTCTGAAGAGAGTTTAGCTTCCAAAACAATGCATTCGACCGCGAAGGAAGCAGCCAGAATTGCTTTGAAAGCCAATGTTAAACAATTAATTTTGGGACATTATTCTACTCGATATGATAGTATTCAGTTATTTAAGGATGAAGCTGAAACCATCTTTAAGGAAGTAGCACTAGCTGATGATGGCAAAATTTTTGAATTTAATTTTTAAATTACTTGGTTTCAAATTCTCCAAGATTCTAAGTAACTTGGAGAATTTGAATCTTAGTATCCAATAATAAGTAATCAAGAAAAATGAGCGATTTAAGTAATTATAGAAAATCATACGAGAAAAGTGAATTGTTAGAATCTTCTATACCAGAAGATCCGATAAATCTTTTCAATAGATGGTTTCATGAGGTCGAAGATTTTGAAGGAAGCGGTGAAGTAAATGCCATGACGGTTTCCACCATTGGATTGGACGGGTTTCCAAAATCACGTGTCGTTTTATTGAAAAAATTCAACGAAGAAGGATTTACTTTTTACACTAATTATAATTCGGAAAAGGGTAGGGCTATTGCCAATAATCCAAATGTGTGTCTTTCTTTTTTTTGGGAAAGCATGGAGCGTCAAGTAATTATAAAAGGAACTGCCCAAAAAACTTCTGAAAATAATTCGGATGGTTATTTTGATTCAAGACCAGATGGAAGTAAACTCGGTGCAATAGTTTCCAATCAAAGTGATGTTATACCTTCCAGGAATTTTTTGGAAGAAAATTTGAAACAATTGGAAAAAGATTTTGAAGGAAAAGAAATAATTAGACCTAAACATTGGGGTGGATTTTTGGTCACACCATTGGAAGTTGAATTTTGGCAAGGCCGGCCAAATCGTCTGCATGACCGCATTCGATACAAACTTGAGGAAGATTATTCGTGGACAATTTCACGTTTGGCTCCTTAAGTGTAAGAAAAACACTTTTGATTGATTTATTTGTATGTAGTTCATCGGTTTTATTTTGTGATTTAGAGAATTGTAACTTTATTTGATAAAACAATTAACTAAAACCCTAACCTTAAAGAAGTTTGCCCCACAATCTGCTTTAAAATTTTTATCTGACTATGAAATTTAAATTTTTTCGTTTTTCTTTTTTTGTTGTTCTTTTATGTTTAATGGTTTCTTGTACTGCTGAGGATGACTCTTTTCAAACAGAAACTGATTCTGCTCCTGCTATCGTTTTGAGTTATGATTACACTCCAATCGAATTAGAAACAATGACTCTAATAAATAACTATAGAGTTAGTGTAGGTTTAAAGCCCTTGGCAAAAATCAATCATATTTCGTATAAATCTGAAGAGCACGATAATTATATGATTGCAAACAATGTTGTGAATCATGATGATTTCGAAGCTCGTTCGTCAAATTTAATGAAAGTTTTAGGAGCAACAACAGTGAGCGAAAACGTGGCTTATAATTATAGTAGTGCGCAAGGTGCGTTTGATGCTTGGTTGAAAAGCGAAGCACATAAAAAAAATATAGAAGGTAATTTTACTCATTTTGGTATTGCAATTAGAGAAAATCCTGCGACTGGTAAAAAATATTATACCAATATTTTTATTAAAATCTAGAAACTGTACTGCCTATTTATAACGAGAAAAACTACCTAATTCGGTAGTTTTTTCTCATTTTAGGAATAGACGTTTACAAAGCAGTTATTATAAATTCGCTGCGTCTGTTTTGTTGATGCTCATCTTCAGTACATTTTACACCATCCGAGCAGTTGTTAACCAATTGAGTTTCTCCATAACCTTTGGAACTAAGTCTATCTGCGCTAATGCCATTTTTTATTAACCATTCCTTGGTTGATTTTGCTCTTCTTTGGGACAATCCTTCATTATATTTGAAAGAAGCACGACTATCGGTATGGGAACGAATGTCAATTTTCATGTTAGGATATTGTCCCATTACATCTAGTATTTTGGCTAAATCCAATGCGGCTTCTGCTCTAATATCGGATTTGTCCAAATCAAAGTAAATCCATTTAATACCAAAACATTTGCCTAAATCATCACCAATGGCAACTTTGCATAAAGCTTTTTCAAATGTTAAATCCAATTGGGCTTTGCAATCATCCGCTTTTAATGTGATGGTCTTTTCGGTTGTAGTGTAATCCTCTTTCTCTGCTCTTACACTAAATGTTTTTCCACTTTCTACATTAAATGAATAGTAGCCTTTATCGTCAGATTCTGTTGTACTTATTGCTTTATGTGACTCGTCATAAAGAGTTATTTTTGAATTAGCTAGTAGTTGTCCAGAATTTAATTCGGTAATGGTTCCATTTAATTCAGGTTTACATTTTGGAGTTAGCCTTCTTGTTTCCAAAAATTGATAGATATCATCAAATCCTTTTCCGCCATCCCTGTTAGAAGAGAAGAATCCTATTCTGTTTTTTGTATTAATCAAATAGGCGAAATCATCTTTTGGGGAATTTACATCGGCACCCACATTTTGTACTTCATCAAATGTACCGTCCGGATTTATTCTTGAAACAAATACGTCTAAACCACCAAGTCCGGGGTGTGTATTTGATGAAAAATAAAGTTCATTTTCATCGCTTACAAAGGGGAAGGTTTCTTTTCCGGGAGTATTGATAACATTGCCTAAATTTATCGGATTACCATAAGATCCATCATCATTGATACTCACCTTGAAGATATCCGATTCACCCAAGGTTCCTGGCATATTCGAAACAAAATACAATGTTTTTTCGTCAGGGCTTAACGCGGGATGTGCCGTGCTATAATCATTGCTATTGAAAGGCATCTCGGTTATTTTTGTCCAATCATTATTTTCATAACTGGCTTTGTATATTTTGATTAAGGTAACTCTATTGCCGTCTTTGCCTTTTTTTCCTTCCAAATAATTATTTCGGGTAAAATACATTGTTTTGCCATCTTTGGAAAAAATAGCGCTTGCCTCATGAAATTTAGACCTAATACTTCTGGAAAATTTTGCCGCTTTTTCCGGGATCAAGGAATCACCTGCCAAGTTGGTTTGATATAAATTGGTAAAGTATTGATCTGTCCATGTATGTTTTCTTTGACCCAAGCTTCCGGTGTCTCTTGAGGATGTAAATACTAGTTTTTTTTCGTCATAAAATGAACTTCCATAATCTGAATATTGAGTATTTATTCCTGCATCTTTTATTTTATACCTTCCTGAATTCGCTTTTATCTTGTTCATGTAATTTATTTCCTTGGAATAAAATTCCCCTTTGCCTTTGTTTCCTGTTTTCTCGTTGTAAATTTTTAGCATTTCATTTGCCTTGTCATTTTGTCCAACAGATTTTAGACAGTAAGCGTATCGATAATAGTATTCTGGATCTACATCTGTTTTCAGTGCAAATAATTTGTCATACCATTTATAGGCCTGATCTAATTCTGAATTAAAGAAATAAGCATTGCCAATTTTTTGGTACATATCTGGAGATTCATAGCCCTTAAGAGCTATTCTTTCGTATGTTTTTATGGCATCGATGTAGGCGTATTTATCGTATTTTTTATCTGCACTTGCTATTTTTCCTTTTTGCGCATAGGTGCATAATGCAAAAAGACTGATTATAGTTAGGTAAAGTACTGTAATGTTTTTCATAATATTTATTTTTAGAGGTCTATAAATTTTATTCAGGATCGTTTGCCATTATTATTTAGTTTTTACTACTAGATAATTGATTGAATTTTTTTAGAAATTCTTCCGATTTTTGAATATTTCCTGTTGATTTTAAGGAAATTGCATATCTATAATAATACTCTGGTTCTACATCTGTAGTAATACTGAATAGCTTTCCGTAGCATTTTTCAGCCTTTTCAAACTCATCATTAAAAAAGTACGAATTACCTACTTTTTTTAGCATGTCTATGGATGCATATCCTTTGTCAGATACTCTTTCATAGGTTTTTATTACATCAATATAGGCATATGAATCTGCTTTTTTTGGTGTATCCGATAGTACCAATGCAGCGGGCTTTTTTATATTTAAGATAGTATCTGGCTTAAGAGTAGGCTCTTCGGTTTGTAGTTCATCTTCATAAACAGGAGTTATAATTCTTGTACCATTTGGTCCTAGATCATATGTATTTATTATGTTTGGATTGATTACGTCGTATACCGTTTTGTATCCACCGAATTTTAATGTAACAGTTTCCTCAACATGATAGTATTTTATCCTTTTCCTTGGTTCATTGACTGTTTGAGAATTTTGCTTCTTTTTATCATTTAATGAAATTTGACTTTGCAGTGACCAACAGTTGAATGGTGATAAACCTATTATTAGTAGATAAAGGAGTATTTTGTTTTTCATGATATCTGTTATAAAAATGAAAAGTCATTTATTATGTATCTGTCCAATCCAAATTAACTCTCCTTGATTTTTTAATTTTAGAAGAATCTTGGAGTCGTCATTTTGCTGTTTTTTTGGAATATTTCATAACGCAAGAACAATTCGTGAGAACCAGAGTTGTAATTTTCCAGTGCAGTGGTTTCAAAATCATAGGAGTATCCCATATAAAAAGCATCTGAAATCTGGAAACCAACCATGGCAGTCATTGCGGCACTCCATCTGTAGGCTACCCCAACAGTTAATTTGTCAATAAACATAAAATTGGCCGAAACATCAACTTGCAAAGGTGAACCTTCTACCATTTTAGTCATAAATGCCGGTTTAAATTTTAAGGAAGAAGAAAAATCAAATACATATCCTCCTATTAAATAATAATTTATTTTCTCTTTATAAATGGCTACATCATTGTCATTATAAGCATTTGTTTCCATGATATTGGGAATTGAAAATCCAACATAAGCCTTGTCTGAATGCAAATAAATCCCAGCACCAATGTTTGGTGAAAAATCTTTGTCAAAATTTTGAAACTGTGGATCGGTTTGATCACTTGGATTTAGTTTGGTTATATCAATATTGAAAAGGTTGGCAGTAGCTTTGACTCCAAAAGATAGTCTGAATGATTCTGATACAGGAACGGTATAGGATATATCGGCAGAAATTGAATTGGAAGTTGATGGCCCTATTTCATCATTTACAATTGAAAAACCGGCTCCCAAATTGGTGTTATTAAAAGGAGTGTTTACAGATATCGAATTTGTAATTGGAGCGCCATCAAGACCTACCCATTGTGTACGATGTAATGCAAAAAAGCTTAATGCTCCTCTGGAACCCGCATATGCAGGATTTACATTTATTGTGTTATACATATATTGAGTATATTGAGCATCTTGCTGCGCAAAACTTACAATGGCTGTAAACATCATAACGATAGAAAATAGTTTTGTTTTCATAGTTAGAGATTTGTTGGTTAAAAATGGCTACGTTTTATAATAGCTTAGTTTTGAGGGTTGTATTTTAGGTCAAATCATTATTTGATTGAAGAGATAGAATACTCTGGGCTTGTAATTGCCCAGAGTATGTTTTATCGTTTATTTTACTAAATATAGGTAACCGTCTTTTTTGATATTTACAGTTTGGCCACCTTCGGTAGTATCATAACTTATGATGTAGAAGTAAGTTCCTGTTGGTAAACCTTCATTTTTATTGACTGTTGTTCTACCTTCGGATTGTCCTCTAAATGCATTGCCTTCATTGTTATAATTTTCTTTTTCAAAAACTAAAACTCCCCAACGGTTAAAGATTTCGACTTTGAAATTTTTATAACACTCATTATTTTCTAAATTTTCAATTTGGAAATAATCATTTTTGCCATCTTCATTTGCGGAGACTGCATTATGAATAATAATTGTTTTACAAGGAAGAGCGATACAATCATCGTTAATGTTCATTGTTAGGAATATACTTCTTGGGCAATTGCCTCCAATTTTATACTCATATTTGTAATTGTTGACAGGGATTCCAATAGCGTTTAAAATATTTCCAACTAATCCTCCAGAATTATCAGTATCAATCCAAGTACCGTTTGTGGCAACATCGGTTGGTAAAAATTTATTTAGATCTACAGGAGTAGTATCTCCATTACAGGTTTCGCCAACAACTTCCATTGAAGGTATTCCGGCAACATTTATTGTAATAGTGGCAGCTGTACAATTGGTAGGATTTGCAGCTTCACAAACTTGATATTCAAAAACATATTGACCTGCCGCAACGCCATCAATAAACGAGATATTTCCTGTTTCATTGATTGCAATGTTTTGAACCAAACTAGTTAGTAATTTGAATTTAAAGGCAGTAATAGGAGCTGTTACACCATCAAGTAAATCGTTGCTTAGCGCATTTCGAATTTCATTGTTGTTTATGGAACATTGAGTCACATTGTACAGGTCGTTTGTTGCTTGTATGTTAGCAAACATTTTGCAGTTGATACCAAAATCCAAGTCCAGATGAATTTGATCTGAAGCGGTAACATTAGCAGTTTGTGGGTTGGCATTTGTAGGCCCACATACCTGAAAACTTGCCGGTCTTTGTGTTTTTGGTGAATCTGCATTTTTGTTGGTGCCTGGCAAGATTTTAACCAGTCCTGTAGCATTCATTGCTGAAGACTGAGCTTCCAGGTTATTGTCCATTTTCAATTCTACTTTATAATCACCAAAGACACCTTCATTTGGTCTGTTTCTCCAGTATCCTTGAATACCAATGATAACACTATCAGCATAGTTTTTAGGGCCTGTCACAAATAAATTTGGAGATTTTGCATTACCAAACCCAGCAGCATTTAACTCACCAACATTTGCCGCACCTTTGTAACTTCCGTCACCATTTAAATCAATCCATTCCCATTTACTATAATCGAAGGATCCGTTGGCATCTGGTATGTTTTTGGTAACCAAATTGTCATTATTGGCATCAAACCACTCATCTTGAATACCGTTGTCATTTTTGTCATACCAAACGAAGTCTCCCAAAACAGGTGTTTTTGATTTGTCATATTCAAAATCATGGAATTGATATTTACAAATTTCCAAGGTTGTAAAAAACAAACTGGAGTTTACAGGATACAATTCGTAAACACTGTTTAAATTGGCATCTTGTACTTGCAACAAGTAATCACCAGCAGGCATTCCGGTGAAATTATAGTAGCCTTTTGCATCCGTAATTCTAATTAAAATTGGTCCGGTTGTAGTTCCCTGTGGAATTAAGGTCACAGGAACATTTGCCAAAGGTGCACTTGTTGCCGAATTGAAAACAATTCCCGCCATTTTTGTAGCATTATTGCAAATGACATTTACGGTAACAGTGGCTGTATCGCAATTTCCTTTGTCTGAATTTTCACAGATTTGATATACTAAAGTGTAAGTTCCTGCAGGTGTGCCATCCTTTAGATCGATTGAACCATTTTGATCCATGGTCATATAACCCGTGGCATCTGCTGTAACCAAGGTTAATGTCACATCTTTTGGATTTACCGTAACAGTGTTCAACGTGTCATTGTTAAACACATTAAGTACGTTGGTTGCGCCATTTATACCATCTATTGGTCCAGCTATATCATCAACAGCATCAATTTTGAATGTTGGTCTTGAGGTACATAATGGATCAGAAGGTGGGTAGTTAACCACGATTGTTTGACTTGGATTTAATGTAAATGTCACTGTGGCAGTTGGTCTGAGTTTTTCAAAACCATCAGCACTTTCGGTCCATTTTCCATTTTCGAAAACCCAGCCTGGCCAATCAATTCCATTACCATTATCATCAACAATAGCTCCAGGCCATAGCACTTTTCCATTTAATGGCAAGTTGTTCATGGTTGTAATTACATTGTTATTGCTATCAGCCCATGTCAATGTTAGTCCATTTACGGGAGTAAAATTATTTGCAGTTGATGTATAACTAAAATAAGGAACATCGTTGATACAGATGGCTTCACCTGTTATTGTCATTGTAGGGCTTTGTATTGTAACCGTTACAATGGCTGTATCGCAATTGGTACTGTTCAATTTTTCACAAATTTGATAGGTCATTGTTTGAATACCTGCAGGAGCATCAGGCAATACATCTACTGAACCATCTTTGTTTAATTGTAAGTATGGATTTGATATTACGGTTGTTAGATTTACTTCATTTGGATTTATAACTAATCCATTCAAGGTGTCATTTTTGAAAACATTGGTAACGTTTGGTGTGATTTGATTAACTCCAACGATTGTTCCGGCATTATCATCAACGGCATCGATGACAGGAGCAGTCACATTTAAGGTAACTGTTGCCGTATCACAATTTTGGCTATTGGCAATTTCACAAATTTGATATACCAAAGAGTAAGAGCCAGCAGGAGTTCCGGGAGCAACTATAACATTGGTCCCAGAAAGTGTAATGCCAGTATGTGTTGATGATACAAATGATGTACTTACCGTTTGAGTATTTACTTCTTTACAATTTAATAAATCATTTGATAAAACATTGGTAAATCCAACGCCACCAGTATAACCATTAACATTAGTTCCTGCATCATCATTGGCAGCAATAAAGTTGGTTATAATAAGCTGTGCCTCACATCTTGATTCATTGCCACAAGCATCTTTTGCTGTCACAATTATGGATGTTGTTCCAGAATGAACAATAGTACCTGCAACTGGAGATTGGATAATGGTTATAGATTCTTTGGAAGAACAATTATCAGTTACGCTAATATTTGTAAAATCAGGAACTATTGCTTGGCAATTTGAATCTGCCGCTATTGTTTGATTTGCAGCACAAGTAATTATTACTGGAGCAATTTTGTCTGAAATGGTGATTGTTTGAACTTGATTTTCTGCCTTGTTACCACATTTGTCAACCAGGCTCCAGGTTCTTGTAATCACTTTTGAACCTTCGCAAGTTCCATTTGCAATTGCATCGGTGAAAGTAGCATTCAATCCTGTAGAACAATTGTCGGTCTCGTTGGTCACATCGCCTGTAAATGCTACCGAAGCATCATAGGTACAATCGGCACTGGTGAAGATTTCGACATTGGCAGGAGCGGTGAATGTTGGAGCAATTTTATCTGAAATGGTGATTGTTTGAACTTGATTTTCTGCCTTGTTACCACATTTGTCAACCAAACTCCAAGTTCTTGTAATCACTTTTGAACCTTCGCAAGTTCCATTGGCCATTGCATCGGTGAAAGTAGCATTCAATCCTGTAGAACAATTGTCGGCTTCGTTGGTCACATCGCCTGTAAATGCTACCGAAGCATCATAGGTACAATCGGCACTGGTGAAGATTTCGACATTGGCAGGAGCGGTGAATGTTGGAACAATTTTATCGGAAATGGTGATTGTTTGAACTTGATTTTCTGCCTTGTTACCACATTTGTCAACCAGGCTCCAGGTTCTTGTAATCACTTTTGAACCTTCGCAAGTTCCATTTGCAATTG
>Ga0308157_10001868_pt1 | contig 38965 bp, 33 predicted proteins | sample PhyBR1_FD_201035 | JGI IMG/M metagenome (GOLD analysis project Ga0308157, IMG submission 201035) | Phyllosphere microbial communities from UC Gill Tract Community Farm, Albany, California, United States - DLSLB.R1 | ecosystem: Host-associated > Plants > Phyllosphere > Unclassified | place: USA... | reverse complement strand
TCGGACTGATATCGACATTGGATGAACACCGTCGCTTAAACCACGCTGCATGAACCGCCGTATACGGAACCGTACGTACGGTGGTGTAGGAGGAGGGGTGCCGTGAGGGTCCCTCCTACCTGATTCGCGTGCTTCAGCACGTCGTTCCCCTCGGTAATCCAAGCGCATCCTGAAAAGTGTGAAACTATTTTGGATAAGATGCGCTTTAAACAAGTAACCAGAGCGGGTGGTTGCCCACCCGCACAATAGGTTAAACCGAGTAGTACATGTCGAACTCGACTGGATGCGGCGTTGTTTCGTAACGCAGCACTTCAGCCATCTTGATTTCGATGAAGCTATCGATCTGGTCGTCTTCGAAAACGCCACCAGCTTTGAGGAACTCGCGATCCTTATCGAGCGACTGCAGAGCTTCACGAAGCGAACCGCAGACGGTTGGAATCTTCTTGAGTTCCTTTGCAGGCAGATCGTAAAGGTCTTTGTCCATAGCCTGACCTGGGTGGATCTTGTTCTTGATACCGTCAAGACCAGCCATCAGCAGAGCTGCGAAGCAGAGGTATGGGTTCGCTGCTGGATCCGGGAAGCGAACTTCAAGGCGCTTCGACTTCGGAGACGAGCCGAATGGAATACGGCAGGAAGCCGAACGGTTACGCGCCGAATAGGCCAGCAGAACCGGAGCTTCATAACCTGGGACCAGACGCTTGTAGGAGTTGGTCGATGGGTTGGTGAATGCGTTCACAGCCTTGGCGTGCTTGATAACGCCACCGATAAAGAACAGGCAGTTTTCCGACAGACCGGCATATTCGTTGCCAGCAAAGGTTGGCTTGCCTTCTTTCCAGATAGAGAAGTGAACGTGCATGCCTGAACCGTTGTCGCCGAAAACTGGCTTCGGCATGAAGGTTGCAGTCTTGCCGTAAGCGTTGGCAACCTGATGCACAACATACTTGTAGATCTGCATCTTGTCGGCGTTGCGAACAAGCGTATCGAACTTGACGCCGAGTTCGTGCTGGGCCGAAGCCACTTCGTGGTGATGCTTTTCAACGGTCACGCCCATTTCCGTCAAAACGGTGAGCATTTCCGAACGCATGTCCTGTGCGCTGTCGATTGGCGGAACAGGGAAATAACCACCCTTGACGCGTGGACGATGACCGAGGTTACCGGTTTCGTAATCGGTGTCGTCATTCGATGGCAGTTCGGTCGAGTCGAGCTTGAAGCCTGTGTTGAATGGATCAACCTTGTACTTCACGTCGTCAAAGACAAAGAATTCAGCTTCTGGACCGACGTAAACGGTGTCGCCGATGCCGAGCGACTTCATGTAGGCTTCAGCCTTCTTTGCAGTCGTGCGTGGGTCGCGGCCATAAGCTTCACCCGAAATAGGATCAAGAATGTCGCAGAGAATAACCAGCGTGGACTGAGCGAAGAACGGGTCAATATGAGCCGTTTCCGGATCTGGCATGAGAACCATGTCGGATTCATTAATGGCCTTCCAGCCAGCAATCGAAGAGCCGTCGAACATGACGCCATCAACGAACATTTCTTCGTCTACGAGGCCGATATCCATCGTGACGTGATGCAGCTTGCCCTTTGGGTCTGTGAAGCGGAGGTCAACAAACTTGATGTCGTTGTCTTTGATCTGTTTCAGAATGTCATTGGCAGTCGTCATTTTAGTATCCTGTTTGCACGACGATGGTCGGTAGGCTGGTTTTATCAGATAGCATCCACGCCGGATTCACCGGTACGGATACGGATAACTTCTTCGATATTGGAGACGAAAATCTTACCGTCGCCAATACGACCCGTCTGGGCTGCCTTGCGAATAGCTTCAATGGCGCCATCGACGGTTTCGTCGGCGACGATAACTTCGACTTTCACCTTGGGAAGAAAATCGACGACATATTCCGCACCGCGGTAAAGCTCGGTGTGGCCTTTCTGCCGGCCGAAGCCCTTGGCTTCAATTACAGTAATTCCCTGCAAACCAACTTCCTGAAGGGCTTCCTTCACTTCATCGAGCTTGAAAGGCTTAATGATGGCTTCGATCTTTTTCATCAGAGAATGGTCTCCGCTCTTGTTCGGAAATGGGCATCGTGCCCGTTTCACAGATATAGAAGCATGAACTGTGCCAACTCGATCTGTGTTGACCAAAATTTTTACATTCCATACTTTTTCAAGCAAATTTTCCCGAAGTTACCCCGTCACTCCCCGTGAAAATGGCACTAAAGCCGAGGCTAGCGCATTTTCAATAGTTTCAGAAGTGCAACTTTCTTTGCTGTAGAGTGGCATTATTATTGTCATGGAAACAAGGCGGTATGTGTGAAAGATTTTCAATAGGGTTTCGATCTCGTTAGACGTGATTAAAAATTAGACAAAATGCAAAGAAGTTAGTCAATCTTGCACTGAAGCGACTGCCGCGTAATTAATCACCCGGACAATCAGAAGGGAAGTGTGTGTCATGTTCGAACTGTTGACACCGGAAGAAATGGCACATGCAGATAGTCTGACAATAGACACCGGACAGCGGGATGGCTTTTCTCTAATGCTAGCCGCAGGTCATGCCGTTGCCGATGTCGCGCAACGCATGTTTATCGGCGAAGGGCCGATCGCGATCCTCTGTGGGCCGGGAAACAATGGCGGTGATGGCTATGTTGCCGCGCAGTTTCTGCTCGAAGCCGGACGCGATGTTATTTGTTTCGGAACAGCGCAGCCACGTCCGGGAAGCGATGCGATGCGCGCACTTCTCTTTTATAAAGGCGAAGTGCGCCGGATAAGCGCTTTGATACCAGCCGACTTCGTCGGTGTTATTGATGCCGTTTATGGGGCGGGCTTGGCGCGTCCTGTGGGAGGGGCTGAGGCTCGCGTAATAGAAGCGGTCAATGCATCAAATATTCCTGTACTCGCAATAGATTTACCCAGCGGCGTGTCTGGTGAAAGTGGACAGGTTCTTGGAACGGGAATTCAGGCGCGGGCGACCGTGACGTTTTTCCGGAAAAAACCTGGACACCTGTTGCAGCCTGGCCGAACTCATTGCGGCGTGCTGCATGTCGCGGACATCGGTATTTCTGACGATGTGCTCAACAAGATAAAACCCAACACTTTTGAAAATGCGCCCCAGCTTTGGCGAGATAGCTTACCTACGCTTTCAACGAACGCACATAAATATAGCCGTGGTCATGCGGCAGTATTTTCCGGGCCTGCGCATTCGACTGGCGCTGCGCGTCTGTCATCAATGGCAGCGGCACGAAGCGGAGCAGGGGCGGTAACGTTGTTGTCTCCGCCTGATGCGCTGTCAGTCAATGCAGCGCATTTAACAAGCATCATGGTGCGGGAAACACGCGGCATCAAAGATATTGAAGCGTTCACGATTGACCGAAAGGTTGCTGCCTGTGTGCTGGGGCCGGGCTACAGCAGCCCGTCATTCGCGCGCGACCACGCCTCGATGCTCCTGACAGCCGTTAATGGCCGCGCCGAAAATTTGAATGGACTGGTGCTGGATGCCGATGGCATCACGGCATTTGAAAGCAAGCCTGAGCAGCTTTTTTACGCGAAACGCAGTTCACATACAGCTCTCGTTCTCACACCACATGAAGGCGAATTTCGGCGTCTTTTTCCTGATATTTCGGCTGAGAACAATCTGTCCAAGACCGGCAAGGCACGTAAAGCAGCGAAGCGCGCGAATGCAGTGTTGATCTATAAAGGTCCAGATACGGTGATAGCGGCTCCTGATGGGCGAGCCGTTATCAACGCGAACGGTACACCATTTCTGGCAACTGCCGGATCGGGCGATGTGCTTGCTGGTATCGTTTGTGGATTGCTTTCGCAGGGAATGCCCGCTTTTGAGGCGGCAAGTGCAGCCGTTTGGGTCCACGCTGATGCCGCTCGACGCTTTGGTCATGGGCTTATCGCGGAAGATCTGCCAAACCAGTTGCCTGCGGTTTGGTCTGGCTTGGATCATTATGAGTAGGGTTAGAGCGCATCTTGAAAAGTATGAAACGGTTTTCTGATAAGATACGCATGAAACTGGACAATTAGAGCGTCGATTTGATTCAATCAAATCGAGCAGCGCTCTAACGCCCTGAAGTGCGGCTGCCCCCGGTTCCAACGTCAACAGTGACACTGCCGGAGATCGAAACGTCGGTATTGCCGATGCGGAAATTCTTCCATGTTCCGGCGGGCTGAGAGTTAGGTTCCGGCGCAGGCGGAGGAGCCGAAACGATTGGCTTCTGTGGTTCTACGCCGGGAAGACCAGTTGGTGACTGATCGTTTGCAAAAGCGTTTGCTGATAATGCCGTTGAGAAAACAGCGGTAAATATAAGAAATCGCTTCATAATCATCTCGCCTTATTTCACACCCTGTCTGCAACGGCTTCCAAAAGCTGTTCAGCCATTTCAAGCGTAAACTCATCATAATGAGAGATAACGCGGCTCGGTTCATAATGCTGGACTGGGAGATCAGTATAACCGAAATCAACTGCGACGACAGGAATACCTGCGGCTTTAGCTGTATCGATATCGGTGCGGCTGTCTCCAACCATCACTGCGCGGTCACGGTTGCCATTGGCTTTGAGGATCGTCTCCGTCAGATGACGCGGATCGGGTTTGCGGAAAGCAAATGTGTCTGCGCCGCAGATAGCAGCAAAGCGGTGCGCTTCGCCCATTGACGTCAGAAGTTTGACGGAAAGGGCTTCAAACTTATTTGTACATACGGCGAGTGTATATCCGTTTGCGGAGAAGCGATCCATAGCTTCGAGAACGCCCGGATAAAACGTCGAATGTCCTGGCATATGTGCTGCATAATGCTCGCGGAATTCTTCGACCAGATGATCGAGTTTCGCATCGTCAACCTGCTTTTGCTGTGCAGCAAAGGCGCGCTCGATCATGACGCGACCTCCTTGTCCAACAAAGCGGCGCAGGGAATCCTTGTCAGCAGTTTGCAAACCTGAAATTGCGAGACAATGATTTAAGCTGTCCAAAAGGTCCGGTGCTGTTTCAACCAGTGTGCCGTCGAGATCGAAAACGATGATAGGCTTGGAATTTACAGCGGACATATGACTTCCTTCAGCAACGAGACATGCGAGCGCATTTCTAACCGTTGTTTCAAATAGGCTAAACTTAACGCAGAAACGAGGGCCTATCGCAAAAATCGCGATAATTTGTATTGAGAGCTTTGTTGCGCTCCACGCACATGCTAGAGGCGTTCTTGGAGCCGGATGAGAATCCGCTGGGAAATCAGGAATTCAGGCATGAATGACGCACGCAAGCTGAAAATCGCCGCCGCTGCAGAGGCATTGACGCACGTCAGGGACGGAATGCGTCTGGGAATTGGTACCGGTTCTACAGCCGAAGAATTCGTACGGTTGCTCGCTGAAAAAGTAAGTGGCGGTTTCAAGGTTATCGGTGTTCCGACTTCTGAACGCACGGCTGCTCTTTGCACTGAACTCGGCGTTCCTCTGACCACCCTCGAAGAAACTCCACACCTTGATCTCACTATCGATGGTGCAGACGAGTTGGATGTAAACCTGACCCTTATAAAGGGTGGCGGTGGCGCTTTGCTGCGCGAAAAGATTGTTGCCGCTGCTTCCGACTCAGTGATTGTCATTGCGGACGGATCGAAAGTTGTTGAAACACTTGGCCGTTTTCCTTTGCCGATTGAAGTCAATCGATTCGGCCTTGGCGCAACTTTGCGCGCTATTGAAATGGCTGCTGCGCAATGCGGCCTTGCAGGTCCGCTAGTCCTGCGGTTAAAAGATGGCTCGCCGTTTGTAACGGATGGTGGACATTATATCGTGGATGCATCTTTTGGCCGCATTCCCGATCCAAAGATTCTATCTGACGCTCTCTTCGCCATACCGGGTGTTGTTGAGCATGGACTTTTCATCGGACTGGCAAATGCCGCGGTTATCGCAGGCGCTGACGGCATCCGAACCATGAACCGGCCTTAAAACGCCGACAAGAATTGTTTGAACGGAGTACTGACCATATGATCCCGGCAACTGGCTTCCGCCGTCTGATTGCACCGTTTTCCGCACTCGTCCTGATGACAGGCGTTCATGCGGCCTCTGCTCAGGAGATTTCTGCATCGCATCTGGACGCTGCACGTGCAGCAATCTCCTCGATCAATGCCACTGAGCAGTTCGACGAGATCCTGCCGAGTGCTGCGCGCGCCCTCAAAGGTGAGCTCATTCAGAAAGATCCTAACCTTGAAGCACTCATCACCAAGACGGTTGATGACAAAGCTCTGGCGCTCGCCGCTCGCCGTGCAGACCTCGAAACCGAATCTGCGCGCGCTTACGCAAACGCATTCAGCGAAGATGAGCTCAAGGCAATTGCTGCTTTCTATACGTCTGACGCTGGTAAGAAGCTTCTTGCAGAAGGCCCAATCGTAACGCGCGAAGTCGTTAAGGCTGCCAACATCTGGCAGAACGGTATTGCGCGCGATCTCGCAACGTCAGTTGCAGAAGTTCTCGCAGCACAGGCTGGCGCAACCGCCGCCCCAGCTCCCGAACAGCCAGCTCAGCAGTAATTTTCTATTGTAACGCAGATTTTAAAAGCCCGGCCACTTGGCCGGGCTTTTTCCTTTTGCTTACATAGGTTTCAATACTTGAGCGCATCCCGAAAAGTGTGAAGCGGTTTTCGGGAAAGATGCGCGTTTAAACAAAGCATTAGAGCGCCAAACTGATTCAATCAGATTGAAACGCGCTCCAGATTCTGAATGGAGAACACCATGGCCAGCTACGATTATGATCTTTTTGTTATCGGCGGTGGTTCCGGTGGTGTCCGGGCAGGGCGTCTTGCTGGCGCCATGGGCAAAAAGGTCGGACTGGCCGAAGAATATCGTATGGGTGGCACCTGCGTCATTCGCGGCTGCGTACCAAAGAAACTCTTTGTCTATGCCTCCCAGTTTCCAGAACATTTTGAAGATGCTGCTGGCTATGGCTGGGACGTCGGCAAAAGCACTTTTGATTGGAAAAAGCTGATTGATGCGAAGGACAAGGAAATCACCCGTCTTGAAGGCCTCTATCGCAAGGGGCTCGAAAATTCGAAGGTTGAGATTTTTGCGAGCCGCGCCGAACTGATCGATGAGCATACAATCGAGCTGAAGGCAGACGGACGCCGCGTCACTGCTGATCAGATTCTGATCGCGACAGGTGGCCACCCAAGCGCGCACGAAGCCTTGCCAGGCAATGAATATTGCATCAGCTCCAACGAAGCTTTTCACCTTGAAGAGCTGCCGAAATCAATCGTGATTGCTGGTGGTGGTTACATCGCAGTTGAATTTGCCAATATTTTCCATGGCCTCGGCGTTGAAACCACGATTGTTTATCGGGGTAAGGAAATTCTCTCCCGCTTTGATCCCGATATCCGCCACTTGCTTCATGAAACAATGGAAGCAAAGGGTATTCGCATTATTTGCGGTGCGATTTTCGAGAATGTCGAAAAGCAGCCAGACGGCAGCCTCAAAGTCTCACTGAGTAACGGCGAAACGCTTAATGTCGGGCAGGCCATGCTGGCCATTGGTCGTAAGCCGAATACGCAGGGCCTTGGGTTGGAGAAAGCCGGTGTTAAGACCGATGCTCTCGGTGCAATCGAAGTTGATGACTATTCACGCACCAGTGTTTCCAACATCTGGGCAGTTGGCGATGTCATCAATCGCGTTCAACTGACGCCTGTAGCCATTCATGAAGCTATGTGTTTCCTTGAAACAGCCTTCAAGGATAATCCGACAAAACCTGATCATGAACTGATTGCAACAGCAGTCTTCTCGCAGCCAGAAATTGGAACTGTTGGGTTACCGGAAGATGAGGCTGCAAAGAAATATCCTGAATTGGAAGTCTATCGCGCCTTGTTCCGCCCGATGAAGAATACGCTTTCGGGCCGAAACGAGAAAATGCTCATGAAGCTCATTGTAGACGCCAAGAGCCGCAGGGTTATCGGTGCACATATAATGGGGCCGGATGCAGGTGAAATGGCACAGCTTCTAGGCATTTCGCTTAAGGCAGGTGCAACCAAGGATGACTTCGATCGGACCATGGCAGTTCATCCAACTGCGGCCGAAGAACTGGTCACAATGTACAAGCCTACCTACCGCATTTTGAACGGCGAAAAGATAGACAGCTAAATCTTTCGTCGCAAGCTGATTCTGTTAACGATTCTTGCTGGTATAAAGCGAGCGTCTGCATTATATCAACGCGGTCACGTGTGCCGGTTTCCGTGCGCAGACATTCATTTGTCTGGCAGAAGCGGATGCCGGCTTTCGTGTTAAGGAGGAAGAAATCCGAGAGAAATCGCGCGGATAATTAAACAGGTGTGAAATGACGAAGAACTGGACCCCGAATTCCTGGAGAAACAAACCGATCAAGCAAGTGCCGTTTTATCCAGACGCACAGGCTCTGACCGATGTTGAGGCTCGCCTTCGTACCTATCCACCGCTCGTTTTTGCAGGCGAGGCGCGAAAGCTCAAATCACAGCTTGCAGACGTAGCTGAAGGCAAGGCATTCCTGCTTCAAGGCGGCGATTGTGCGGAAAGCTTCGCAGAACATGGCGCGGATAATATTCGCGACTTTTTCCGCGTCTTTTTGCAGATGGCCGTTGTTCTGACGTTTGGTGCCTCCAAGCCTGTTGTTAAGGTTGGCCGTATTGCTGGTCAGTTTGCCAAGCCGCGTTCTTCCGACATGGAAACGCTCAATGGTGTCGAGCTGCCATCATACCGTGGCGACATCATCAACGGCATCGATTTCGATGAGGCTTCGCGTATCCCTGATCCGCAGCGTCAGGACATGGCTTACCGCCAGTCTGCTGCGACGCTGAACCTGCTGCGTGCATTCGCGCAGGGTGGTTACGCCAATCTTGAGAACGTGCATCAGTGGATGCTCGGCTTTGTTGGCAAGAGCCCGCAGGCTGAACGTTATGCTGCTCTCGCTCAGCGTATTTCGGAAACGATGAACTTCATGCGCGCTATCGGTATCACTTCCGATAGCAATCATTCGCTGCGTGAGACCGATTTCTACACCAGTCATGAAGCTCTGCTGCTTGGCTATGAAGAAGCTTTGACACGCGTCGATTCCACATCGGGTGACTGGTACGGTACTTCAGGCCACATGATCTGGATTGGCGACCGTACGCGTCAGGCTGATCATGCGCATATCGAATATTGCCGTGGCATCAAGAACCCTCTCGGTCTGAAGTGCGGTCCATCGCTACAGCCGGATGATCTCATCCGTCTGATCGACCTTCTCAACCCTGAAAACGAAGCAGGGCGCCTGACGCTTATCGCTCGTTTCGGTTACGACAAAGTTGGCGATCATCTGCCACAGCTTATTCGCGCAGTTGAACGTGAAGGTCGTAAGGTCGTCTGGTCTTGCGACCCGATGCACGGCAACACGATCACCGCTGGCGGTTACAAGACCCGTCCGTTCGACCGTATCCTCAAGGAAGTCGAATCCTTCTTCGCAATTCATCGCGCCGAAGGCTCGCATCCAGGTGGTATCCATGTCGAAATGACCGGCAAAAATGTCACCGAATGCACGGGCGGTGCTCGCGCAATTTCTGCGGAAGACTTGCACGACCGTTACCACACGCATTGCGATCCACGCCTGAATGCAGATCAGGCGCTTGAGTTGGCCTTCCTTCTGGCGGAGCTGCTCAAGAAGGAACGTGACTCGGGTTCGGAAAAGCAGGCCGTTAACGCCTGATTGGGTATAATCACTTCAACTGACCACAGGGCGGAGGATTCATCCTTCGCCCTGTTGTATTTCGGCTGAACTCGCTTATTGATTTTGACGAAAACTCACTTTTGGGGGCATCGATGAAGCGAATTATTCTGGCGTTTCTCAATTCAATGCGTGCTCTCAAGCACTTGGCGCGACATGAAAAGGCCGTTCAACAAGAACTGGTTCTTTTTCTGATATCACTACCCGTTGCATTTTTCCTGGCCCCAAGCTGCCTTGCATTCCTGATGATGACCGGGTCGATCTTGTTTCTCATTCTGGTTGAAGTGTTGAACACTGGTATTGAAGCAACGTGCGATGCAGTTTCTCGCGATTTTCATAAAGAGATTCAGATTGCCAAAGATTGCGGGTCGCTCGCGGTATTGATCGCAATTGTTTTTGTAGCCACCACATGGGGCTACATTCTCTTCACAACCTATATGGTTTGATAAAGAACAACAGTTCTTCAACTCAATCCGTTGCAATTAATTGCACAAGCGCGCTAAAGCTTGGGCATGATCAGCGCTAGCGAGAATCTCGATATGCTTCGTATTGCCGTTGCACAGCTCAACCCTGTTATGGGCGACATTGCCGGAAATCTTGCCAAGGCACGTGCTGCACGCGCAGAAGCAGCCCAAATGAACGCCGACCTCGTAATGTTCACAGAACTGTTCATCGCGGGCTATCCGCCTGAAGATCTGGTTCTGAAATCAGCATTCGTTGCTGCTTGCGAAAAGGCTGTGCGTGAGCTTGCTAAAGATACTGCAGATGGCGGTCCCGGCGTTATCATCGGCACCCCCTTGCAGCGTGATAGCGGCTTACACAATTCGATTGCAGTGCTCGACGGCGGTGAAATCATAGCCGAACGCTTCAAAGTTGATCTGCCGAACTATGGTGAGTTTGACGAAAAACGCGTTTTCCAGCCTGGCCCGATGCCCGGCCCAGTTAATTTCCGTGGCGTTCGCATTGGGATTCCGATCTGCGAAGACATCTGGGGTGATTTAGGTGTAGCGGAAACTCTGGCTGAAAGCGGTGCGGAGTTCCTGCTGGTTCCCAACGGTTCACCCTATCATCGCGACAAAATCGATCGTCGTTATCAGATCGTTCTGAAACAGGTTATCGAAACCGAATTGCCTATGCTCTATGCTAACCAGATGGGCGGACAGGATGAGTTGGTTTTCGATGGCGGTTCATTTGCGTTCAATGCCGACAAGAGCCTTAGTCTGCAGATGCCGCAATTTGCGGAGAAAATCGCACTGACAGTTTGGAAGCGTGAAGGCGACAGCTGGCGCTGTGAAGACGGCGAGAAAGCAACATTGCCGGAAGGACTTGAAGCTGATTATGCGGCCTGCATGCTGGGTCTGCGTGATTATGTGAACAAGAACGGGTTCAAGGACGTCGTGCTTGGTCTTTCAGGCGGTATTGATTCTGCAATTTGCGCAGCGCTCGGCGTCGATGCGCTCGGTAAGGATCGCGTGCGTTGTGTGATGTTGCCTTATCGATATACGTCGGGAGAGTCGCTGAAAGACGCTGCCGACTGTGCCAGGGCGCTCGGTGTGCGTTACGATATCGTGCCGATTGCCGAGCCCGTTGAGGGTTTCCTATCCGCGCTCAAGCCTTTGTTTGAAGGCACAGAAAGCGGTGTGACCGAAGAAAACCTGCAAAGCCGTGCCCGCGGCACCATTTTGATGGCTATTTCCAACAAGTTTGGCTCGATGGTTGTGACTACGGGCAATAAGTCGGAAATGTCGGTGGGCTATGCAACGCTTTATGGTGATATGAATGGCGGCTTCAACCCCATCAAAGATGTCTATAAGATGCAGGTCTATGCACTGTCCGAATGGCGTAACAATCATGTTCCGGTAGGCAGTTTGGGCCCCGCTGACGAAGTGATCCCGCAAAATATCATTGCGAAGGCACCATCGGCTGAATTGCGCGAAAACCAGACAGATCAGGACAGCCTGCCGCCTTATCCCGTGCTTGACGATATTCTGGAATGCCTCGTTGAAAACGAGATGAGCAACGCCGAGATCGTCGCGCGGGGCCATGCGCTTGAAACAGTGCAACGTATTGAGCATCTGCTCAATTTGGCTGAATACAAGCGTCGGCAATCTGCACCAGGTGTAAAAATTACCAAGAAGAATTTCGGACGTGATCGTCGTTATCCAATAACGAACCGCTTCCGCGACCGCTGAAAGATTTTGTAATGACCGTAACTGTTCGCTTTGCACCGTCTCCGACGGGTTATATTCATATTGGCAATACGCGTACCGCGCTTTCGAATTGGCTTTATGCCAAAAAGAATGGCGGCAATTTCATCTTGCGTTATGACGACACAGACGTCGAACGTTCTAAGCAGGAATATGCTGAGGCCATTGCGGTTGATCTTGACTGGCTTGGTGTGAAGCCCGACCGCGTTGAATACCAGTCAAAGCGATTTCACGTTTATGCCAAGGCTGTCGAAAAGCTGAAAAAGGCAGGCCTGCTCTATGCCTGCTATGAGACAGCTGATGAACTTGAACGCCGACGCCGGTTGCGATTGGCACGCCGTCTTCCGCCTGTTTATGGTCGTGAGGCACTGAAGCTGACCGATGAAGAAAAGGCTGCTTTTGAAGCAGAAGGGCGCAAGCCGCACTGGCGTTTTCTTCTGCCTAATTTCGAGAACGACCCATTTGTAACCACACGCACCGAAGTCCATTGGGATGATCTGGTTCGCGGCCCGCAGACTGTCGATCTGGCATCAATGTCAGATCCTGTCCTCGTTCGAGAAGACGGCACATATCTTTATACACTGCCATCGGTTGTCGATGATATTGATTTGGGTATCACGCATATCATTCGCGGCGACGATCACGTCACCAATTCAGGCGTGCAAATTGCTATCTTCGAGGCGCTCGGCGCCGAGCCGCCAGTCTTCGGCCATCACAACCTGCTCACCACGGTTTCGGGCGAGGGACTATCCAAGCGCTCTGGTGCACTGTCTATCGGTTCGCTTCGCGATAGTGGATATGAGCCAATGTCCGTTGCGTCTCTCGCGGTGCTTATCGGAACGTCTGAGTCTGTTTCCGCAGCCACCGATATGGATGCGCTTGCAGAACGTTTTGACCTTGCTTCAATTTCGAAATCATCAGCGAAGTTCGATCCAGCTGAACTTGATACGCTCAATCGGGCATTGTTGCACGAGATGCCATACGAGAAGGCAGCAAGCCGTCTCGAAGCATTGGGTATTCATGGTGAGAATGCTGAGCAATTCTGGCTGACTGTACGTGGTAATCTTGAGCGATTTAATGATGCTGCTCATTGGTGGCAGATCATCAATGCTGATTTGCCTGAAAAGCCTGAGCTATCTGAAGAAGATCAAGTCTTCGTGCGTGAGGCGTCGGCAATGCTTCCGTCCGCACCTTGGGACAAACTTACCTGGAAAAGCTGGACCGATGCTGTGAAAGCAGCAACAGGCCGCAAAGGCAAGACACTCTTCATGCCCCTGCGTATTGCTCTTACGGGGCAGGCAGATGGTCCGGAGCTTGCGGACCTACTGGTTTTGATTGGTCCGGATAGAACGAAGAGCCGACTACTCTGACTTTCGAACCTTCCGTGTAGGTTCGCTCCGTTGGCGGTGTAGTCGCTACTGGAGCAACATACGCGGTGGGCTGCACCTTTGGTTGGTCAGTTGGCGCATAGCTCGTTTCGGGCGTTTCATATGCCGGTACAACGAAATCTTCAACAGGCTCGCTCACTGCGTTCGCGACTTTGGCTTGACTTTGTTTCGATGTCTTGCTCGCAGATGATTTCTTTGGTGCAGCCTTTTGCATCTTCCGAGCTGGCGTCCAGTTTGCGGAACATGCTTGCACAAACCTGCCAGCATGAGACCTACCTGCAATTGTAGCATTCAGCTCAGCGAGTTGGTTCTCTAGTGTCCTGATCTCTGTTTGAAGCTTGTTAGCTCTTGCCTTTAGGCGTGTGCAACTTGAAGATTTACTTGCCGAAATCCCAATACAACTCTGTTTCGCCATCTCGGTCCGACTTCGGGAAAGTTCGGCCTTATTGCGATCAAGCTTTGCTTTTGTAGAATTCAAATTACTCGTTAAACGTGCTTTTTCTTTAGGAGTACATTGCTGTATAGGTTGCGTTGTCGTGCAGCCAGCAACCAGCACTACGGTCGCCATTAGCGTCGCCAAAGAAGATACACGAAGAAAATTCTTATAAGCAATCATCATAGAACAAGCCCGTTCTGTTGTTCGTATGTGTCGATTGTCGTGTATTGCGATTAAAAAAGCATAAACGCCAAGTATGATTAATCGTACTTGGCGTTTTTTATTAAAGCGTATTATTTATATTAAAGCAATAGCTTATTTAGCCTTGCCTTTTTACTTCACCGGAGCGCTGAAGTGCTTCAACAACCGCAAGCGCGGTCATGTTAACCACACCGCGCGATGTAACCGATGGTGTGAGAATGTGAGCAGGGCGCGCAGCGCCAAGCAAGATCGGACCAACATGCAGTGCATCGGTAACGGTCTTGACGACATTCAGGGTAATATTCGCTGCATCGAGGTTAGGAAAGACCAGAAGATTGGCTTCGCCCTTGAGACGGGAATTGGGGAATACGCGATCACGCAGGGCTTGTGACAGCGCCGAGTCACCATGCATTTCGCCGTCCGATTCCAGTTCTGGCGCCTTCTCAGCAAGGATTGCTGCCGCACGACGCATTTTCTCTGCACTTGCTGACTCTTTCGAGCCAAAGTTCGAGTGAGAAACAAGTGCGGCCTTTGGCTCGATGCCAAAGCGGCTGATTTCCTTCGCCGCCAGTATCGCCATTTCGGCAATCTCACTGGCTTCGGGTTCCACATTGACATAGGTGTCGGTGAGGAACAGTGCACCGCGCTGAGAAATAAGCAGGCTCAACGCCGAGTAATCGCTGATACCGGGCAGCTTGCCGATAATCTGCTTTACAACGCGCAAGTGGCGTTCAAAGCGTCCTTCCAGACCGCAGATCATGGCTTCAGCTTCGTCGCGCATTACGGCAAGTGCAGCAATGGCGGTGGAATTGGTGCGAACGATGGTACGCGCTGCTTCTGGTGTGACGCCCTGGCGACCCGTATAGGACAGATAGAGATCCACATAGTCGCGGTAGCGCGGGTCGTCCTCTGGATTGATCAGTTCAAAATCTTTGCCCTGACGGATTTTAAGGCCGTAGCGGCTCAGGCGTGTTTCCACAACTTGCGGACGACCAACGAGAATAGGCGAGGCAATGCCTTCTTCAATCACGACCTGTGCAGCACGAAGTACGCGCTCATCTTCACCGTCGGCATAGATAACGCGCATCGGCTTGCTCTGTGCACGCGCAGCCGCAAAGACCGGCTTCATGATAAGGCCGGAGCGGAAAACAAAGCGGTTCAGCCTATCCATATAGGCTTCCCAGTCTTCAATCGGGCGTGTCGCGACGCCACTCTCCATCGCAGCTTTTGCAACTGCAGGCGCGATGCGCAGGATCAGGCGCTGATCAAACGGCGACGGAATGATATGATCCGGCCCGAATGTCGGTGTGTCACCTGAATAGGCACGGGCTGCAACATCTGAAGGCTCTTCGCGCGCAAGTGCTGCAATGGCACGAACGGCTGCAAGTTTCATTTCTTCATTGATTGCGGTTGCACCTACATCAAGTGCACCGCGGAAAATATATGGGAAGCAGAGAACGTTGTTGACCTGGTTCGGATAATCCGAACGTCCGGTACAAATCATAGCATCAGCGCGTGCTTCACGCGCTGCTTCCGGCATGATTTCAGGATTTGGATTTGCAAGCGCCATGATAAGCGGCTTGTCCGCCATCTGCTTGAGTAATTCAGGTTTCAGAACACCTGCAGCCGAAAGTCCGAGGAATACATCGGCGCCACCAATGACATCCGCGAGTACACGCGCGTCAGTCTTCTGCGCATACACTTCCTTCCAGCGATCCATAAGTGTGTTTCGGCCTTCATAGACCACACCTTCAAGGTCACAGACCCAGATATTCTCGCGCCTTGCACCGAGATTGACGAGAAGATTAAGACAGGCAAGTGCAGCTGCACCAGCGCCTGATGTCACGATCTTCGCATCTTCGATTTTCTTGCCTGCAAGTTCCAGTCCATTGAGAACGGCTGCTGCGACGATGATCGCCGTTCCATGCTGATCGTCATGGAAAACCGGGATGTTCATCTTGGCGCGGAGCTGCTCTTCAACTTCAAAGCACTCAGGTGCCTTGATGTCTTCGAGGTTGATGCCGCCAAAGGTCGGTTCCAGAGCCGAAACCACGTCGACAATACGTTCAATTTCAAGAGCATCGATTTCAATGTCGAAAACATCGATATCAGCGAACTTCTTGAAGAGGACAGCCTTGCCCTCCATTACCGGCTTGGATGCGAGTGCGCCAATGTTACCAAGACCGAGAACGGCAGTGCCGTTGGAAACGACCGCTACCAGATTGCCACGCGCCGTATATTCGGCAGCAGCAGCAGGATCTTCATGGATCGCAAGGCACGGGGCCGCAACGCCTGGCGAATAGGCCAGTGCAAGATCGCGCTGATTGCCGAGCGGCTTCGTGGCCTGAATTTCCAGCTTGCCGGGCTTTGGATAGCGGTGGAAAAACAGCGCCGCTTCGTCAAAATCTGAACGCGTGGAAGTGGAGGGGGTCTTTTTGTTGGTCATTATCGCATCGCTTTCCGGTTCATACGCGCAGCCGGGGGAGGAAACCGCGCCGTGACGCCAATTTGCGTCTTTTGAGCCATTATCGTTCTTATCTCAAACTATCAAATCACTATAGGTCCGATTTCAAGAAGCAGTTATTCCGCAGCCACAGGGTATTTCAAATCAAGCCGCTTCTTTTATGGCGGTAGACATGCCACCAAGCGATCCCACCAATCAACCGGATTTTGGTTGACGCGCGGAAATGTCCACCTGTTCCGCTTGTTTTGTGCTCTCTACGGGATGGCGGGCTTCACTTTGTGAGGAACATTACTCCTATCTAAATATCAAAAAAGCGCGTGAGCATGAGCTCTAATATCAGAATTCTTATATAAGACTATACTTTAGTAGCTAACTATATTGAACTATTTCGCTCAATTTTAAGAAGATTATACTTAGTAAAATTCAGTAAACAGGCAAAGGTATGTGTCATGAACGCCGGTCTTGAAGATGTGGTCGCAACTGAAACGGTTTTATCAGATGTCGATGGTCTTTTGGGGAAACTAGTAATTCGCGGGCGATCACTCGATAGTCTTATACCTCACACCTGCGTCGAGGATTGCATCGAATTATTGTGGGATGGCTTTTTTGACGATTTTCCCAAGGGGGCTGAGCTTCAGCGCGCATTAGGCGAAGCACGGGTTCAGGTCTTCCATCACACCGACGCCATTGATGATGAGCTTCTTGATTTGCAGCCCATCGAAGCGGTTCGTGCGCTCATAGCAAGAATCCCAGATGGCGACGATCTTACGGCGGCACTTTATATGGTCGCCGCACCAGCAGTTTTTACACCCGCTATTATCCGTGCAAAGCGCGGCAGACAAATGGTTTCCCCGGATCCGTCACTTCCACATAGCGTCGATATTCTGCGGATGGCGAATGTCCGGATGCCTGAAGAATACGATGTTCAGGCTCTGGATAGCTATCTTGTCTCTGTTTCGGACCACGGCTTGAATGCGTCGACTTTTGCTGCGCGTGTCGTAGCGTCAACCCAAGCCGGAATGACATCTTCAATTCTTGCCGCCATTGGCGCACTGAAGGGGCCATTGCATGGCGGTGCTCCGGCTCCAGTACTTGATATGTTGGACGCTATAGGTAAAGCGGAAAATGCCAAGCAATGGTTGGAAGATGCAATATCCAGAGGTGAACGATTGATGGGATTTGGCCATCGCGTTTATCAAGTCCGTGATCCGCGTGCCGATGCCATCAAGGCAGCTCTCATGCACGTCCTAGAGAACAAGAGTAAAGATGAAAGCAGGCTAATGCTGGCTGAAGCCGTTGAAGCTGCGGCAATTTCTGCATTGGCAAGCCATAAGCCAGACCGTTCGCTTGCAACCAATGTCGAATTCTACACCGCGCTTCTTCTTGAGCAGTTGGATTTCCCACGTGAGGCTTTTACTTGCGTATTTGCCATGGGACGAGCGATGGGCTGGGCCGCGCATTGTCGCGAGCAGATAAGGGAAAACAAGCTCATTCGACCCAAATCACATTACATTGGACCAAAGCTGGAACTGGCAGTCTAATCATACCAAGGAAATAATCCGCCTTAACGATTGAAGTGGATGTTTATAGTTTCTCTCGATTCTCCCCTTAAGCGCGAAACCTGACGTTTCGCGCTTCTTTTTTCTTCGTCATATGTTTGTGACATGAATCGGGTTTTCTGCGCTCAAATCCGGGTTGCCAACAGAAGGACAACCAAATGAGCGAAGAACAGATTGAGCCAAAGCAATTCCGCACTCTGTTTATCTCGGATGTGCATCTCGGCTCCAAGGCAGCTCAAGCCGAACTTTTGCTGGATTTTCTGCGCTGCCATGAGGCGGAAACGATCTATCTGGTTGGAGACATCGTTGACGGTTGGCGCCTGCGGCGAAACTGGCATTGGCCGCAAGAACACAACGACGTCGTTCAGAAGCTTCTGCGCAAAAGCCGCAAAGGTGCAACTATTATCTACATCGCTGGCAATCACGACGAATTTCTTCGAAACTTTCAAGGCACGCATTTTGGTGGCATTGAAGTTATGAACCGCGCTATCCACGAAACTGCAGATGGCCGCAAGTTTCTTGTCATCCATGGTGATCAGTTTGATGTGGTGGTGCGCAATGCTCGCTTCATCGCTTATCTTGGTGACTGGGCTTACGATACGGCGATCTGGATCAACACAGTAATGAGCCGCGTCCGCGCCATGTTTGGATTGCGATATTGGTCATTTTCGGCCTGGGCCAAATTCCGAGTCAAAAAAGCAGTCAATTTCATCGGTAATTTTGAAAACGTTGTTTCGGAAGAAGCACAGCGCATCGGTGTCGATGGCGTCATTTGTGGCCATATTCATCATGCAACCATCGAGAAGATGAATGGTGTTGAATATATCAATACGGGCGATTGGGTCGAAAGCTGCACAGCAGTTGTCGAACATTTCGATGGCCGTATGGAGTTGCTGGAATGGACTGAACGACTTGGTCAACGACCATCGCTTCCTGTCGTGCAAGACGGCAATACCGGTAGCAGAATAATCAGACTTCCACGAGCGGCGCGCAAAGCGGTGAACGGAAGCCGATGAAGAAACTGGTCATCGTCACAGACGCCTGGCATCCGCAAGTAAATGGCGTTGTGAGAACGCTGGCGAAATGCTGTGAACTGATGGCTGAACGTGGTTACGAGGTGATTGTCGTCTCGCCACAGGATTACCGTTCGGTTCCATGCCCGACTTATCCGGAAATTCGTCTGGCAATGACAACGCCGTCGGCCTTTCGGCGAAAGCTGGCGCGTTTGAACCCCGACTATGTGCACATCGCAACAGAAGGCCCGCTCGGCTTTATGGCACGACGCGCCTGTCTTAAAATGGGTTGGAGCTTCACGACAAGTTTCCACACTCGGTTCCCAGAATATCTTCAGGACCGATTTCCAATCCCGCCAAAGTGGACTTATGCGTTTTTGCGTCGTTTCCATAATGCGGCATCGCACACACTGGTCCCAACCCAATCGATTCTGGACGATTTACAAGAACGCGGCTTTACTGGGCTGGAGCTATGGACAAGGGGTGTTGATCGCACACTTTTTCATCCGCGCGATGATGTGACGAGAGAATTACCACAGCCAGTCTTTATCTGCGTCGGCCGTGTGGCGACTGAAAAGAACCTGCCAGCATTTCTGGAACTTGATCTGCCTGGAACGAAGCTTATCGTCGGAGACGGTCCAGCTTTAGAAGACCTCAGATCGCGTTTTCCCAAGACTGTGTTCGTTGGCAAGAAAGAGGGAAAAGATCTGGCGCGCATCTACGCATCAGCAGATGTTTTCGTATTTCCAAGCAGAACAGATACCTTCGGGCTGGTGCTGCTTGAAGCCATATCATCGGGTCTACCTGTTGCAGCATTTCCCGTTCCAGGTTCTGCCGATGTTGTCGGTGCTACCGGAGCAGGCATTCTTTCTGATGATTTGCACAAAGCTTGTCTGGAAGCGCTCGAAATGCCAGCATTTGACCCTGCAGAAGTGCTGAAGCCCTTCACGTGGAATGCCTGTGCCGACATTCTCGAAAACGTTCTCTCGTCAACAAAGAGTGTCGCACAGCCAGTGGGTAAACCAGATAATCAGCCCCAAACGGTGGCTTCCGGCGGATAAACTAGAGCGCCATCGTAATGAAGGCCAGGAACGCGATCCTGCGCCAGAAGCAGCGGACCATCAAGGTCAACAACATTGGCTTTTTGTGCGAGCAATACTGCAGGCGCCATACCGAGCGATGTGCCGACCATACAGCCAACCATGATCTGCAATCCAAGCGAAATTGCTTTCTCTCGCATGACCAATCCTTCGGTCAATCCACCGGCCTTATCCAGCTTGATATTCACGGCATCGTAGCGTTTTGCAAGGTCTTCGAGGCCAACTGACGTATGCACGCTTTCATCAGCACAGATAATCACCGGACGAGCGATGCGGCTTAGAATATCGTCATTTCCAGCGGGCAGGGGCTGTTCGATCAAAACCACGCCGGCTTTGGCTGCTGCTGCCATGTTTTCTTCGATATTCTCATCCGTCCAGCCTTCATTGGCATCAATGATGATGCGGCTATTCGGTGCAGCATTCGCAACGGCATGGATGCGCTCGATATCGTTATCGCCCCCCATCTTGACCTTAATCAGCGGATAATGAGCGACTTTAGCTGTGGAGACTGCCATTTCCTCAGGTGTTCCGAGCGACACCGTTATCGCTGTCTCAAGTGCGCGCGTTGGCGTCCCGAGCATATCAGCCACGCTTTTCCCTGACAGCTTTGCTTCCAGATCCCAAAGCGCGCAATCAACCGCATTGCGTGCGGCACCAGCTGGCATAATTGTCTGAATATCCTGCCGTGTTGCACCATTCTCGATCGCACCACGAACGGATTCAATCTGTTCACTCACGCTTTCGATCGATTCGCCATAACGGGCATAAGGAACGCACTCACCGCGTCCTAACTGGCCATCTTGGCCAATCTCGCAGACAACCACTAAGGCTTCGGTCTTGGAACCGCGAGAGATTGTGAATTTCCCGGCAATGGGATAGCGTTCATGAATGATTTTCAAGCTATTGTGCATGGATATGCCTTTTAGGACGCAGTATTTCGGTCGTGTAACGACTCGTATAAGAGGTTAGGCCATGTTGACCGACGCTGCCGACAAAGCAAGTGCTGCCGCTAATGTTGCGCCAAAGATTGATTTGGCCGAGCATGATGGCGCACGTCTTATCAGTTTGAGTGGACGCTGGATTTCGCAAAGCGTCAGCATTGTCGATAAGAAGATGCGCGAGCTTGAAAAAGTCGGTGGTTCACAAGCTGTTATAATCGATGCAACGGATGTAGCGGGGCTTGATACTGCCGGCGCATGGCTGATTGAGCGGCTACGCCAGAGACTATTGTCTCAAGAGATAGATGTTCGTCTCGAAGGTGTAAAACAGGCCTGGCTTCCTCTTATGGAAGAGGTTGGCAATTCGGTCGTTCGCACTTTGGATGTGACGCATACGAAGAAGCCGTTCTTCATCGTCTCGATGCTGGATTCTCTCGGTCGTGGCGTCGTTTCAGTCTATGAAGATTTCCTGATGGCGATGCATATTCTGGGCGCAACCATTCGTGGCGCGCAGTTGAAAGCGGGGCGCGGAACAGGCATTCCAATTCCAGCTATCGTCAAGCAGATGGACCGGATGGGGGTGGGCGCAATCCCGATCATCGTCCTCATGTCAACGATTGTGGGTGCCATTATTGCGCAACAGGGCGCTTTCCAGCTTCGCTACTTCGGGGCTGAGATCTTTGTCGTCGATCTGGTCGGCATTCTGGTTCTGCGCGAACTCGGCGTTCTTTTGACGGCTATCATGATCGCCGGTCGATCGGGCAGTGCTATCACCGCTGAAATTGGCTCAATGAAGATGCGCGAGGAAACTGACGCGCTCACCGTTATCGGACTTAATCCAGTTGGCGTACTTGTTTTCCCACGGCTTGTCGCTCTGGTTGTGATTCTGCCGCTTCTTACTATCATTGCCGATTTGTCGGCATTGATTGGCGCTGCAGCTGTTACTTATTTCTACTCAAACATCTCGCCGGAAGCATTTATCAGCCGCTTGCATGATGCAGTCGCACTCAACACTTATTTTGCGGGCCTTATTAAAGCGCCGTTTATGGCGATGATCATCGGCATTCTTGCTTCAGTTGAAGGTATGAAAGTTGGCGGTAGCGCAGAATCACTGGGGCGCCGGGTAACGGCTTCTGTGGTGAAGTCGATCTTCGTTGTGATTGTCGTCGACGGAATGTTTGCCATGTTCTATGCGGCAATTGACTTCTAACCCCCTATTTCTACATTTTGATGGGGTCTTTCGGACACAGTCTGGAATAAAACTGAAGCGAAACTGCTTCTTGCAGTTTAGTCGCATGGTAAGCTCGGATAAAGAATATTGATGGAGACGAGTATCGATAATCAGCCGCAATCGCAGCATGCCGAGACCAACGATCAGCCTTTGCCGATCATTTCGGTGCGTGACGTTACCGTTGGTTTTGGCGGTCGCGCTCCTGTGCTCGATAATCTGTCCCTCGATATTTATAAGGGTGAAGTCCTTGGCTTCATCGGCCCGTCCGGTGCAGGTAAGTCTGTGCTGATGCGGACCATTCTGGGCCTTAACAAAAAGCAGTCAGGCCAGATTGAGATATTGGGCAACAATATCGACAAGATGACTGACGTTGAGAAAATGGCAATTGATATGCGCATGGGCGTGCTGTTTCAGCATGGTGCGCTGTTTTCTGCCCTCAACGTGCTTGAGAACATTCAGGTTCCAATGCGCGAATATCTGGACCTGTCACCAAAGCTCATGGACGAGTTGGCGCGTCTGAAAATCGATCTGGTGGGACTGAAGCCGGATACAGCAGAGAAGTTCCCGTCTGAGCTTTCTGGTGGCATGATCAAACGCGCTGCACTGGCTCGTTCGCTGGCACTCGATCCAGATATCGTTTTCCTTGATGAGCCGACATCTGGCCTCGATCCAATTGGCGCTGCAGACTTCGATGAACTGATCGCCAATCTGCGCGATACGATGGGGCTCACCGTTTACATGGTGACGCACGACCTCGACAGTCTTTTTGCGATCTGTGATCGCATCGCTGTCCTGGGTAACAAAAAAGTTTTGGTTAGTGGTTCCATTGAAGACATGCTGACTGTAGACGATCCATGGGTAAAATCCTATTTTCGAGGCAAGCGCGCACGTCAGATCGACACATCCGCGCCGAGCAGACGGCGGCCCGGCAGCCGCTTGCAGACTGGATAAGATATGGAAACGAAGGCCAATTACGTACTGGTAGGAGTTTTCACGCTGATCGTCAGCCTGCTGGCTTTCGGTTTCGTGTACTGGATCGCCCGTTTCGGTGAAGCGCGGGATTCCGTCATCCTCGATGTGCGTATTCCTGGATCCGTCACAGGCTTAAGCATTGGTAGTCAGGTCCTTTTCAACGGCATCAAAGTCGGTGACGTACGCCGACTACATCTCGACGAATCCAATCCGAGCATGGTTATCGTGCAAACCCGCGTGAATGCGACTACTCCTATTACGCGCTCAACCAAAGCGACACTTGGCTTTCAGGGACTGACTGGTCAGGCTTACATCGAACTTAACGGCGGTAGTCTGGAAGAACCGAACCTGCTTACAGAAGCAGCCAAAGAAGATACGGTTGCACGTATTGATGCCGATCCGTCAGCAGTGAACAACCTCCTCGCAACCGCTCAGGATATTTTCGCGCGTGCGAATTCCGTGCTTGGCGAGCTGGAAGGATTTGCAAAGGATGCGCGCGGACCACTGATCGATACGATCCACAACACCAAGACCTTTACAGATGCGCTTGCGAAAAATGCTGATGTGATTGACGAACTTGGTTCGAACGCGGCCAACATCAATAAGATCGTTGCCGATGCACAAGAGATGATGTCGCGCTTGAATGCGGCCTCCTCGCGTGTTGAAAGCGTTATTGCAAAAGCCGACCAGTTGCTCTCAAGTGATGATAAAGACGGTGTGGTCGCGCAGGCTAAGGCTACACTTGAATCCATTCGCCAGCTGTCGAGTAATTTGGATAAGCGCATTACGCCAATCGCCAGCAACCTTGAGCGTTTTTCGGGACAGGGTCTGAGCGATGTTCAAGCGCTGATTGGTGATAGCCGCCGTGCCGTGCAGCGTGTAGAACAGGCTGTAACAGACCTCGAACGCAATCCCCAGCGTTTGCTGTTTGGTGGCCCAGGTAGTGTTCCGCAGTATAACGGAAGGACGCGTCATTAATGTCCATTACAGGTTCTGTCGTGACCAAATTTCCCCGCAATTCGATCCGGAATATTACTGCGCCCTTTCTGCTTGCAACCTTGTTGGCAGGATGCGGAACGACAACGCCGCTCGATACTTTCAGCCTAACTGCGCCACAACAGACGCAAACTGCATCCGCGAGCCGCAAGAGCCTTCAGCTTCTGGTTCCTGCACCGAGCGCGCTGAAAGCACTGGATAGCGAGAATATCGTTGTCAACACAGCCCCCGGTGCGATTGAGTATCTCAAAGGCGCACAATGGGGCGACAGGCTGCCGAATCTCGTTCAGTCGCGCCTTGTTCAGGCTTATGAAAATACGGGCGTCTTTGGCGGCGTAGGACGGCCTGGCGATGGTCTGGCTATCAATTACCAGATCCTGACCGACTTGCGTGTGTTCAGCATTCAAGCCTATGGCGCGCAAAGGGCAGCGGTTGTTGAAATCGCCGTCAAGCTTATGAACGACAAGAATGGTGAAGTCCGCGCAACACGCGTCTTCCGTTCGGCTGTTCCTGTTTCAGGCACAACCAATAGCGGCTACGTAAAAGCCCTTGATGCAGCGTTCGAACGCACCGCAAGTGACATTGTGAGCTGGACGATATCCTCGCTGTAAAGCATTTCCAGCAAAAGTGCGTAGCGGTTTGCGTTCGGAAATGCGTAAAAACAAATAGTTACAGCGGTTCCAACGATTTAATCTCAACTGGGGCTGCTCTACGCTTCAATTTTTTTGGTTTTTCAAGGCAGTCCGGCCCACTCCGGACTGCTTTTTTTATTAAGCTCTTTTGTAACCGCGTTCCCGCTAAGCGATTATTGGGCTGATCTGTTCGCCAGCCAAAAATGCGCTATGTCGCTTCAATATGAAATGCGTTGTTATGCAGCTTGCAGACGGATCAACTACCGTCCATCTCATCAAAACATCGAAGCGCTCAGAACAGCAAACAACAAAAAACGCGGCCCGAAAGCCGCGTCTTTTTGTTCATCTGACTGCGCTTAGAGCGCTTCCTACTTTGATTGAATAAGAAGAAACGCTCTAAGCATTTGTTTTTTCGCATTATCCTACACAAAACCGCTACGCACTTTTGCTGGAAATGCTCTATCGCAGGCGTCCGCTTGCGTGAGCGAGCATGGTGTAGACCTTGCCGGTATCCGACGTCAGATAAGTCTGGGTCACCATGTTGTCGCGATCGTTGCGGGCGACGTCTTCGAGCAGGCGCTGGAAGTCATCCATGTAACGGTCCACTGCACGGCGGAATTCACCATCGGTCTGGTACTTACGCTTGATATCATCAAAGGTCTGCTGACCCTTCAGCGTGTAGAGGCGACGCGTGAAGACATTGCGTTCACCGCGGCGATAGCGATCCCAAAGTTCAACCGATGCTTCATGGTCGATTGCGCGAGCAATATCCACCGAGAGCGAGTTGAGCGATTCAACCACGTGGCTTGGCGAACGTGGAGCTTGGGTCGGCTGTGCCTGTGAAGGTGCCGCAACTTCGTCTTCGCGTGATGCGCGTGCCAGAAGATCTGAAACCCAACCGCGTGGCTTTTCAGCCGATTGAGCAGGCTGAGTAGTTTTTGGAGCTTCAGCCGGGCGGGCACGAACAGCAACTTCGGCCTGTGCCGGAGTTTGGGGGCGCGGAGCCGCAGCCGGCGCCTGAACCGGGGTAGGCGCTGCACGCTGCGTCTGGACCGGACGCGAAACTGGACGATCTGCACGGCTTTCACCGACGTCGACCAGACGACCCGACTTGTTGACGATCTCAGCAAGCTCCTTAAGAGCATTGATCTGTTCACCAACGGCCTTGCGCATTGCGCTCGTCGTTTCTTTGGCTTCAGCTGGCATATCAAGAACGCCGCGCTTGAGTTCTCCACGGGTCGTGTCGAGTTCGCTGCGGATTTCCGTTGCAGTGCGACGAATGTCGTCAGTCGCAGCAGAGAATCTTTGCGATGCCTGTTCAACAATTTCAGCAACGCTCTCGCGCATCTTCTCAGCCGAAGAACGTGTCTGGCCTTCAGCGCGCTGGAATGCCGAAGCAACCACGGTTTCAAACGACTGCATCAACTTCTCGATGCCTTCTGACTTTTCAACCAGCCCGGACGCAAGCTTGTCGAGCGCCAGATGACGATCTTCAAGTGTGCCTGCGAGGCCATTCTGTGCCGAGTTGATCATGTCCGAAGCAGTGGAGAGAACCTTACCGTGCTCTTCAAAGCGCTCAGCAATGTCTGCGATCTGCGACAGCGTGCCGTCGGACAGTGCACGCAGCGTGCCGATATTGTTGTCGATGAGGCCAGTCGAAGCCTGGAACATCTGCGCTGCACGGTTGGCGTTTTCGACGAAGCTGCTTGTTGTTTCGACAAGGCGACCATCGATATTCGTCAGGTTGCGAGCGGCAGCATCGATAAGCTTGCCAAGTTCGCCGTTTGAAGCGGCGAGACGGTCGATCAATTCGCTGACATTTTCCGAAAGGCTGGTCTTTGCCTGCTGAACTGCTGCAATGGTTTCTGCCGTACGATTGGCCAATGCGTTAACGAGCGCAGCATTTTCAGCACGCAGACGATCAGTGGCTGCGTGAGTTGCTTCTTCCAGCTGTTCTGCCAGTCCGCGACCACTATCTGCCAGACGCTGCACGAGAGGCTCGGCAGTATCGTTGAGGATCTGCGTGATTTCCTGCGAGCGGGCCGCAAGAACTGCATTGAGTTCACGCGTGCGCTCTTCAAGCGTTACAGCCGTGGTGTCTGTTACCTGAGCGATGCGTGCTTCAACGGAACCAAGTTCCATCGTGATACGCGAACCAATGTCACCAAGGCGGGTTGCAATGGCATCTGCACGTTCAGCAAGACGTGCTTCTGTGCCGGACAGGTTCTCGGTAACGCTCGACGAGAAGGCTTCGCTGTGACCGGCCAGCGTTTCACTGGTTTTGGTCGCAGTATCAGCGATACGAGCTTCAATTGCCGACAATTCGCCGGTGAGGCGGTTTTCGATAGCTTCAAGGCCACCAGCAATCGCGCTCGCACGTTCTGCAAGACGCGCTTCCGTACCAGCGAGATTATCAACAACGCTTGCCGAGAATGCCTCGCTATGACCAGCCAGTGTTTCGCCAGTCTTGGTCGCAGTGTAGGCAATGCGGGCTTCGATTGCCGACAGTTCGCCGGTGAGGCGGCTTTCGATTGCTTCAAGTCCACCAGCAATTGCGCTTGCACGTTCGTTCAGGCGGGCTTCTGTTCCGGCCAGATTGTCGGCGACGCTTGCAGCAAATGCTTCGCTATGACCTGCGAGGGTTTCGCTCGTCTTGCTTGCTGTGTCAGCAATGCTGCTTTCAATCTGTGCCAGACGCGATGCAATTGCATTTGCACGCTCACCAAGGCGTTCCTCAGTAGCTGCGAGGTTGGTGGTGAGATCGGCGCTGAAGCTCTGACCAAAACCGTCGAGCGATTCACCGGCCTTGGCCGCTTCTGCGGACAGAATGCTTGCAGCTTCAGTGATTTTCTCACGCAGCGAGCCAGCAACGACACCTGCACTCTGTTCAAGTGCGCGTCGAACATTATCGACGCCGATGGTGAGCGCCTTTTCCATTGTCTGGGTGCGTTCTTCGATAATGCCAGTCTGGCCTTCGAATGCGCGGGTGATTACATCACTGCTGTTTTCAATCGCATTGTGCAGGTTTGCAGTACGCTGCGAAAGAATATCGCCGTGATCCTGAAGTGTTTGGCTGAGCGAAGCGGTGCTGTCAGTCAGTGTTTCACGGATTGCAGCTGTACGACCTTCAATAGTCTGCTCATGTCCATCAAGAATGTGGGCTAGGGCGTTGTTATGATCGTTCAGAACTGAACGGAGGCCGCTTGTACGTTCCTCGACACGTTGAACGTGATCAGTGAATGTCGCTTCGAATGCATCACGGCTTGCGCCGATCGTGTCGCTGATTGCCTGCGAACGTTCGTCGAAGACGCGTGCCAGTTCCTGCTGATTATCAGCGATAAGCGCGGTCAAAGTGTTCACGCGCTCATCGAATGTACGCGCCAGAACTTCGCGATTTTCGTTGAAGTTATCGCGTAGTGCGGTCGTACGTTCATCCATCAGCTGAGCAAGCATTGCTTGATTTCCAGCAATGACGCTGTGCAAGGAAGCAGCGCGTTCGTCCAGCGAGCGGGCGTGATCAGCAAAGGTGGCATCAAGGCGCGAGGCGTTGTTAGCCATCTCTTCCTGCAGAATGCTGGTTCTGTCAGCAAGGATTGCTGCATGCTGTTCGGCGGCAGAATTGAGAGCCGAAGAGCTGTTGTTGATTGCGTTTTCGATGTCGGTTGTGCGTGCAGAGAGCGTATCGGCATGACCACGGATGACCGCGGAAACGCGCTCTGTTTCACCTTCAAGCGAAGAAGCCAGAATATCGCGGCTTTCAGCGAGCTTGCCTGCGAAGGACGAAGCCTTCTCATTGAGAATGTTGCCCACGCTTTCGCTGATCGAAGTCAGATCATCGCTGATCTTCGTCTTCGTTTCATCGATCATGGTGCTGAAGGCAGTACGGCCACCGGAGAAGGTTTCTGCAATCTCACGGGTGCGAGCAATGAGGTTTTCATTAATCTGGCGCGAACGGGTTTCGAGAGCTGCATTCAGCTTTTCGGTGCTGCTGTCGAGCGCATGAGCGCGTGTTTCGAACTCGGTCAGCAGCGAACGGCCACGCTCATTGAGCGTCGTGTCGAGCTGCGTCAGACGTGCATCGAATTCGCTGACCATCGACTGGGTAGCACCGCCGAGCAGGGTAGCAATGCCAGCGGTACGCTCATCGAGAGCAGAGCTTACACGTTCCGAAATGTCACGTGACTGCTGATCGAGCGTTGCGATACGGGTGTCGAGTTCGTTTGCAAAAGCTTCACCTGAAGTGGTGATGCGTGTCGCAATATCACCGGTACGCTTTTCAATCGCCTCAGCAATTGCGCCACCGCTTTCATTGATGCTGCCGATGAGACGTTCACCAGAATCACCGAGAAGCGAGCTAAGCTGCTCAGAGGCCGAGACAACATTGTCGCGTATGATATTGGCTGCACTCGACAATTCTTCTTTCAGCTGCTCATGAGCACCTGTGATCGAAGAACGAACGCGCTCAGCATGGCTGACTACGGCTTCGCGCTCATTGCCAAGATCGCTGACGAGCGAACGGATACGGACTTCGTTGTCGCTGTATGCACGTTCAAGCTGATTAACCTCGGACTGAACAAGCGTCTCAAGTTCAACAGCGCGTGCGAGTGTGCGCTCGATCCCTTCGTTCATCGCAGCAACTTCACGGCGAACAGCCTGGCTCAGTGTGGATACACGATCACCAGCAGCGGCTTCTGGCTGCAGAAGCTTAAGAGCTGCTTCCGACATGCTGCGCGCTGCGACATGCATCTCCTGCGCACGGCGGACGAGATGTGCAAATCCCCAGAACATAACGATAGGCAATACTGTACCAGCAGTTACGCCAATACCGGCGGGGGATGTGAAGAAATCTTTGGTTGCCTGAAAGCTGGAGAAGACATCAGGGCTGATTGCCTTGCTAATCGCAACGCCACCTGCGGCCCAGAGCACGCTCATGGCCGTCGTTGTCCAATAGAGCTTGGAAGAACGTTCGGTTACACGGCGCGGTGCGGCGGCAACAGCTCTGCCGTTGCGGGAATCATCATTGGCAGGCGTGAGGGCAGCCGCAGGCGTGGCGGCTACGACCGCTGGAGATGGCGTTACAGGCTTTGGCGCGGCTTCCTGAACTGCTGGCTTGGCTTTGTTCGCTGGCTTCGGCGCAACGTTAGCAGCTTCAGGCGAGGCGGATGGGAATGCAGCATTGACAACTGGAGGCACGGGCGGTGCAGCAGGGCTTGCAATGACGGAAACGGTAGCAATCGTTTCGGCCTTTGCCGTTCCTTCTGTCGTAATGTCTACGGGAGAGACTTTCGCAGCATCGACCACTTTCGTGTTCTGCTCTGCAACCAATTCTTCGGCCGCACGCGAAATCTGCTCTTCCAGGTCATCGACTGAAAATTCTTCGCCAATCGCACTCAGGTCCATATCGATGTCGAAATCGTCACCGAAATCGATATCGAGTGCCTGTTCAAGTGCCTGTTCGACCTCATGGTCGAGCTTTTGCGCCTTGGATTTAGAAGCCATGCCTTGCCTACCTCGTACTCATTACTGCGACGGCCGGATCATTATAGAGCCGTTACAAAACTTATTCCGCCATTTTTCATCGTATCGGCTCGGGCTTGTTAAGGAAATAGGCACCCGCGCCTGATGTCTAAAACTTTAAATACAAGGTTAACAAAAAAGAGAAGACTTGCAAAAAATGCCGGATTTCCGGTGTTTTGACATTAACGATCATTCTGTGGAAATCAAACCGATGCGAGAAAGCACCTTAACTCATCTCCGCTAAATCGTTAACAAAAATACGCGCTAAAGGAGAGCTGTTATTATTATTCTACCGATGGTTTGATTCATAAGGCGAAAAATCTGCACAGCGTTCAAACGCACTGTTCCACGAGCCACACTAATGCTTATTGAGCCCGCACCACAAGGGTACATCAGCAAATACTTATATTTACGGATCAAAACTTGCTGGGAAACAATGGCATATTGGCGCAGTTATCTGCCGAATATGCTCCGGTGGTTGAAACTGCGCGCATAAGGCCGTATTTGCCTCTTCAAGATATCAATCGCGCCGGGAAGGCGTGTGCAGGAACTTAAAATGACAAAAATTGTATTCGTATCCGCTGATGGCGCTTCGCGCACCGAAGTTGAAGCTGACAACGGATCGAGCGTAATGGAAGCTGCAATTCGCAACGGCATTCCTGGCATTGATGCTGAATGCGGCGGCGCGTGCGCCTGCGCGACTTGCCATGTCTATGTCGATGAAGACTGGACTGAGATCGTCGGCGGTCCGGATGCGATGGAAGAGGACATGCTGGATTTCGCTTATGAACCGCAGCCTAACTCGCGCCTTTCTTGCCAGATCCGCGTGACGGATGAGATTGACGGCCTCGTCGTTCAAGTTCCGGAACGTCAGAATTAATATTTTAAAGTAGAGTGATGACATGTAAGGAGCGTCGATGGTAGCCGAACGTCAGTCTGACATCGCAATCATCGGCGCCGGACCTGTCGCCCTTTTCTCTGTCTTCCAGCTCGGATTGTTCGGTTTCAAATGTCGGCTGTTTGATTCCATGAGCCGGGCGGGTGGCCAGTGCACAGCACTTTATGCTGACAAGCCCATCTTTGATATTCCGGCTTTCCCTGAAATTATGAGTGACGAGTTGATTGATCGTCTGCTTAAGCAGATCGAGCCCTATCATCCTGACTTTGAATTTAGTCAGCTGATCTCAGACATCACCGCTGGTGAGCAGGGCGTTCAGCTTACGACCGCAACTGGCGTCACCTTCAATGCCAAAGCCCTGGTAATCGCTTCAGGGCTCGGCGCTTTGACATCTGCTGGTCAGATCGTGCGCCCCGATCCATTGACTGCGACTGGCGCTATGGCTTCTGTTGAGCGGTTTGGAAACGCAATCGTCGTCAGTTCCGAGACGTTTCGCACATCACAACGGAAAATTTACGCTATTGGAGACGTTTGTCATTATCCGGGAAAGCTGAAACTCATACTTTCCGGTTTTCACGAGGCTGCCCTGATGACCCAGGCCATCAGGCGCGAATTGCAGCAAGCCAGATAAGCTTCAGATTCTACTGGACCATTTTTTCGAGTTTATAGGTCAGCAGGCGTTCAAAGCGACGTTCAAAATTGATCGTTTCGACGCGGTCGAACCGTTCTTGCGCCTTATCATGCGCTGCCATCAGGCGTTCAGTCACCTTATCAATGTCCGCACGCAAGGTTGCGCAATCTGTACGACTACGCAATGAGCGTATCTGACGTTCCATATCACTGGCGTGACTACGGGCAATCACGATATGGCTTTCTTCGTGGCGTCGGATATCCTGATACAACGTATCCCAGATCAGCGCGAGCTCGGGAGAGGCTTTTCGGCGCTGCTTCCAGCGTGGCAACATGACCTTTGCATGGACATTCACATAAACGCCCTGAACTTTGCACGCGCGATCACCGGAAGCCCGACCATAACGCACCTTGGCGTCGAAGCGGATTTCAGCTGCACCTGGATGATGCTGACCAGTTTTCTTGAGAAACGGGCCGCTGCGTGACAATGCCTTGTCGAGATCCTCGGCAGTCTTTCCGTTGACATTGTAATAGCTGAACGTTCGGAAAATGGATGCGGCTTCAGCATGCGGGGCAACAACAGCAAGCGCTAACCCCAGAGCCAGAACCCGTTTTTTCAAAGACATGTTCCGGCACCTCTTCATAAAACCAGAAAGAAACTCGTAAATTCATTGATGAGCAACATGGCATGCAATCGTCAAGAGAACTATAACGCCCCTCACAAAATGACATAGTGCCTGTTTGACTGCATTAAAGCATTTCCAGCAAAAGCGGGAACCGGTTTTGCGTATGGAATGGAAATGCTTAAAAATAAACAGTTAGAGCGGTTCCAACGATTCAATTTTAACTCGAACCGCTCTAAGTTCTAAAAAAGACAATTGGAATATCCGTCAATGATGAAACAATGGCAACTTGCCCATGGTCGTAACCTCCAATTGGGTGCAAAATCTGTCATTATGGGTATTCTCAACGTTACACCGGATTCCTTTTCCGATGGCGGTCGCCATAACGATCTCGATAAAGCCTTAGCGGTTGCCGAAACAATGCTCGCAGATGGGGCAACGATTATCGATGTTGGTGGTGAATCGACACGGCCAGGCAGCGCTGCAGTTGATGCTGAAACTGAGGCAGCGCGCGTTGTGCCGGTTATTCAAGCGATTACCCAGCGTTTAGGCTGCATCGTTTCAATTGATACTTATCGCGTCTCAACCGCACGACGTGCAGTGGAAGCGGGCGCGCATATCGTCAATGACGTGTGGGGGCTGCAACGTGAACCTGAAATTGCAGAAATTGCGAAAGAGACAGGCGCGGGACTGGTCATCATGCACACCAGTCGCGATAGAAACACCGATCCTGATGTAATTGCCGATCAATTTGCATTTTTAGATGTATCGCTCGAGATCGCGGGCAGGGCAGGCATTGAAGCCTCCCGTATCGTTCTTGATCCGGGTTTTGGTTTCGGCAAAGACAAGGACGAAGACATTGCGCTGATGGCACGCATGGAGGAATTGCAACGGTTCGGCTATCCTTTGCTTGTCGGCACCTCGCGCAAGCGCTTCATCGGTGCAATTACTGAACAGGCCGATCCCATGATGCGCGACGTTGGAACTGCTGCAACATCAGTTGCAATGCGTTTGGCGGGAGCCGACATCTTCCGTGTTCACAATGTCGCTTTTAATAGGGACGCACTTGCAGTTGCCGATGCTATCCTGCAAAGCAAAGCAAATTCAAAATAGGAAACATGGCCGTGTACACCATCCGTATCATGAATTGCGCGTTCTTCGCGCACCACGGCGTCTTTGACGAGGAACATAAACTCGGCCAGCGTTTCTATGTCGATGCGATACTGGACGTCGATCCCGGCGCCTCGCTGGACAATGACGATATTGAAGGCACAGTCCATTACGGGATCGCTTTTACTGTCATTCAAGACATCATCACCGGTCGTCAGCGTTATCTCATCGAAACGCTTGCACTTGATGTCGGTAAGGCACTGGTCGCGCGTTTTCCGCAGATCAAGCGCGCTGAAATCACTGTTCGCAAGCCGAATGCCCCGGTTCCGGGCGTTCTGGACCATGTGGAAGTAACAGTGGTTTATCCGCGCTGATGAGTAATGCCGTTATCTATCACGCTTGGCCCTATCGCGCTTGGATTGGACTAGGCGGTAACATCGATGATCCAGTCGCTTCCATGGCCAAGGCGTTGAAACTGCTTGAAGCTCGTGCAGACACGAAGGTCGTCGCTGTTTCAAATGTCTATCGCACGCCGCCATGGGGTAAGACCGATCAAGCCTGGTTTCACAATGCCTGCGCAGAGATCGAAACCGCACTTGAACCATTAAAGCTTATTGAGACATGTCTCGACGTTGAACGTTCGCTTAAACGGGTGCGGTTAGAGCGTTGGGGACCACGCATTATCGACATTGATATTCTTGCTATGGAAAAGTCAGGTGAGGCGGTCATCATGAATGAACCGGCACTTGAGTTACCGCATCCGCGTATTCAGGAACGCGCATTCGTCCTCGTACCACTCAACGAGATTGCACCAGCACTTAAGATTGCAGGCAAAAGAGTTTCTGAGTGGGAAATTGCGTGCGCCAGCTCTGAAATAGAAAAAGCCCGCACTGATGCGGGCTGGTGGATTGAATAAATATATAATCGGGACTGATTAGTTTTTGGCAATACTGCCAACAGCGATGTTATCGATGCGCTTGAGGCTCATCCCGATCACTGGAACCAATTCCTTGTCAACGCGAACCGAAACCGTGACGTTCATGGTGTTTTTATCGGCAACGCGCGCGAGCATTGCACCATTCAGTTCCTTGCGGTTTAAGCCAAGAACCACTTTGTTTCCCGTCACGGAACCTGACGTTACATTCAGGCCCTTGCCTTCTGCGCCGTCATTAAACTTCCCGGAATAGCTGGTGCCAACGCGCGTGACCGTCGCCTTCATCGGCTGAGAGAAAACACCCACCCGGCAGGAGCCATCCAACGTCATACCGACTGCGTCGTTAGGCGTTGTGCCTGCCAGCGAGCATACAAACTTGGTGCCCTTGTATTTTCCGGCGACAATTTCACCCGGACCGGACCATTGGCCCTCAATCGTCTGGAAAAACTGTTCATCCTTATCTGCGGCCAGAGCTGGCGCAGCAAAAAACGATGCGGGCAGTAGCGTGAGGCATGCAGCGATGTAGTTTTTCATATTCAGCTCTGTCCCGGAATCTCGACCCTAAGGCACCATTCCAATAATTTATCTGTAAACACTCCGCAACCGAATGTCCCACAATCGGGCATCAGCGCATTTCTACGGCGCAAGGATCACAGATTCGAGCACCCGATACATCTATCTTATATTCGTTGCGAATGGTTAATGCTTCGTTGTCACGACTGTTAAAGTCAACGAGATTTCCGGGAATGTGTGACATTGAATTGTGTAAAAGTGCGCCTAGTCCGAATACAGCTTCATCTTTTTCGGGAAGAGCATTAATCCTTATTTTTCGGCTTCACGCCTTTGTCGCCGGTTATGCGCGCAATGTCGCCGATAAAGTCCCCAACACCGGGGCGTTTTTCCGAATTGAACGGAAAGGGCCGCACGACATCCATCGCTGCGATACCGATACGGGCAGTCATCAATCCATTGACGACACCTTCACCGAGTTTCGCAGAAAGGCGCGATGCCAATCCGTGGCCGATGAGCTGCTGAATGACACTGTCACCCATCGCGAGGGTTCCAGTCACGGCAAGATGCGCCACGACCCGACGTGCAAGTTTGAGAAACCCCAAGGTACCCGGACGTCCACCGTAAAGCTGTGACAGCCGCCGGATCAGTCGGGCGGATTCAAAAATCACATAGCCAATATCGACGAGCGCGCGTGGACTGATCGCGGTGACGATTGAAACGCGTTTTGATGCATTGAGGATTAGTGCGCGTGCTTCTCGGTCTAGAGGGCGCAATATTTCTGTCTCAGCAAGGCGGATGAGATTGCGGCCATCAATGATTTCATCGGTCAGACCGTCAAGCATCTGTCGTCCACGCGCAGTTTCAGGCAGGCCTGCCGCAATTGTGCGCAGCGCATCAACTGCTTTACGGGCTGCGGCCATATCATCACGCTCCGCCGCATCTGCGGCATCCTTGCGCAGATGTTGCACTGATGCCAGTCGCCTTAAAGCCAATAATTCACGCACGATAATTGCAACGAAAGAAGCAAGCGCGATCATTGCGACGCCTAGCGCCGTCCAGCCAAGCCAGTCAGCGCGCATGAAAAGCGCCTGAATAAGGTCTTCGGTCCAAATGCCAATGGCAAATGAAACCAATATACCCAGAGCACCCAACAAGATCTTGCTCAAAGACCAGCGTCGCCGAGGCGGCGCTTCAAATGACGGGTCCAAAACTTCCAGTTCAGCGGCTTCTTCATCGCTCAAGGCAAAGACATCGATCTCTGGAACGACTTTGTCCAGATCCGTGACGGCACGCGGACGACGCGGTGCTTCTTGCATCGCTTCGGAAATTGAAACCGTCTCAGTTGGCTTTTTGACGGTAAAGGCTGCGGGTTTGCGTGGAGGCTGCTCGCTCATGCCAGACGATCCCCGATGAGAAACTGGAGTGCGCGATCAAGCCTGATATGTGGCAATGAAAGCGTTAGACCTTCGGCAGTTCGTTCAAGCCGTGGAGGCCGAAAACGCACGAAGCGAATAGCTGGTTCGTCGCTCGAAACTGACGGTTCGAATATTACATTAGGATTCTTTGGTAAATCACCGGGAAATATAGCAGTTTCTGTTTCGCCATCGAATACGTCCGCATCAATTCGTTCGCCTTTGAGCGGTGTTCCGATAATGACAGGCAGTGTGTCCTTGCCTTCCTTTACCGTCGCCTCACGCGTGGCACGCACAGCAGCCATCGCCAGCACGTCAATATCGGCGCCTGAGAAATCAGCGCGTTCTATTGCCCGCTCGACAAGACGGCGAACAATCGCCTGCAACCTGTCATGGCTCTCGTGGTGAAGGTGATCAGCCTTGGTGGCCGCAACCAGAATACGGCCAATACGGCGCTGGATAAGGCCGGTGAGCAGATTGGCACGTCCGGGACGGAAGCAAGATAGAATATCAGTCAGTGCGCGCTCAAGATCGGCCACCACAGCCCCGCCTGCATTCATGGCCTGCATGGCATCAATGAGAATGATCTGGCGATCGAGCCGGGCAATATGTTCGCGAAAGAATGGCTTGATCACATGCGTTTTGTAGGCCTCGTAACGACGTTCCATCATTGCAGCCAAACTGCCTGCTTTGAAATCTTCAGGCTTCAGCTCGGGTAAGGGCGCAAAAGTAAGGGCTGGCGAACCTTCAAGATCACCGGGCATCAGAAAACGTCCCGGCGGCAGTGTAGACAGAGCGCGCTCATCAGCTTTGCCAGCACGCAGATAAGCCGTGAAGCTTCTGGCCAGTCGCTGAGCAGTCAATTCGTCTGCATTGTCGGACGGCGAAACGGTTTGCGCGTCGTGCAACCACATCTGTGCGAGATCGATATGCGTTGGCTCATTGGCCAGAGCAAATGAATCCGCGCTGAACTCGCTATAGGTCTTTCCCAGCAAGGGAAGGTCGAGCAACCACTCACCGGGATAGTCGACAATATCAACCGACAGTCGCCCCGGCGAAAACCAGCGGCCCCATGCGGATGCGGTTTCATATTCAATCGTAAGACGAAGTTGCGAGATAGCACGCGTCGAATCCGGCCAGATACGTTCGTCGAGCAAAGCTGAAAGGTGTTCTTCATACTGAAAACGCGGAACTGCATCGTCCGGCTGCGGTTCGAGCATGGAACGTGAAATGCGGCCTGACTTATATGCCTCAAACAAGGGCAGGCGGCCGCCATGCACCATATTGTGGACCAGTGCGGTTATGAAAACCGTCTTACCAGCGCGGGAAAGACCAGTGACACCCAGCCTCAGCGAAGGAGACATCAAACCCGTTGCCCGATCTGTCAGCGTGTCAAGTGCGATCCTTGCTTCATCGCCGAAACTGGTCAGTTTTGCCAATTGTTCCCTCGTGAAAATTACATCTTGTCACTGCCATACATAGGAACTCGTGAGGCATATCAACAAGGAAGCATCGGATTCAATCGATAGTCCTCAACAGGGCAGAGGAAAACTTTCCAGAAAGCCCTTTCCGCGCGCAATATCCGACAATGGTCCATCAAAGGTAATTGTAGCGAGGGCTGCGGTTGGGAAGCCAGCTTCAAGCCTTGAAAGACTTGAGGGTTCACCATCGCCGCAAAGCGCCAATGCAAGATCTTCCATACTTGGATTGTGCCCGACCAGCATCAAATGGTCTGAATCTGCATTTTTCTTTATTGCCTGCATATATTCACCAGCTCCGCCGCTATAGATCGTCTCATCGATGATCATTTCTGCATCTATTCCGAGCCGTTCAATCAAACCAAACGCAGTTTCGCGCGTGCGGCAGGAAGCCGAAAGTAAAACCTTTTCAGGGAATAGCTTTGACGCCTTCATGGCTTCGGCCAACTCGTTTAATGAGGAAATACCTTCTTCATCCAGCGGCCTGTCAAAGTCTTTCATTGCAGGCTTTGCCCATATTGCTTTGGCATGGCGGAGGAGGAAAAGGCGACTCATTGAGGGCTCCTGACTGCATTTTGATGCGCTTGCAGCTCAATTCATGCCACATTTTCTGCAAGTTTGCTCCGACTACATGCAGTTTCGGGCAACTTTCTGGTGTGGCGTGTGAATATTCACAGATAGTTTTGATGCATAATTGGGCATAATCAGCAGGATCGATTGTTCTTCATTTGTAATTATGTTTCTTAAGCAGGTGACTACCTAATAGTTTGAAGTCTTTTATAAAAACAAAACCGAATAAATTACATTTTGAAATTAAATTGCTTATTTTTTCATCAAAATCATACAATTTTGATGAATTAAAAAGTAGCGAGACGCGTGTGTTTGATGTTGTGTCCTTGTTGCTATGGACTTATATAACCGCTCGCGTCTCCTAGATGTGGGGTGATTCAGAATGAGTGAATTGATCGACCTTGACTATAGGCCCACTGAAGACGAGCCGTTCATGAATGAAC